>Ga0299914_10000135_pt1 | contig 42651 bp, 37 predicted proteins | sample RVTome_10_FD_201361 | JGI IMG/M metagenome (GOLD analysis project Ga0299914, IMG submission 201361) | Soil microbial communities from uranium-contaminated site in the Upper Colorado River Basin, Wyoming, United States - RVT153D57 (version 2) ... | reverse complement strand
GGGAGGGGGGATTTGAACCCCCGACCTCCTGCACCCAAAGCAGGTGCGCTTCCACTGCGCCACTCCCCGTCGACCGGCGGCCAGCGTACCCGCGGGGTCCACGGGCTCGTCCCGGTGGCTGTGGGAGCTGCCCACCGGCAGTAGTACGGGGGTTCCACCCCCCGCCGTTACACTCGCGCCCCTGTGAAGACCACCGTCTCGCCCCTCGAGGGGAACAAGGTCAGGCTCTCCGTCGAGGTCGACGAGGACGAGTTCGACAAGGCGATCTCCGACGCCTACCGCAAGATCGCCCGCGAGGTTCGGATCCCTGGCTTCCGGCCCGGCAAGGCCCCCCGCAAGGTCCTCGAGCGCCGCCTGGGCTCCCAGGTCGGGCGCGAGCAGGCGCTCAGCGACGCCCTGCCCGAGTACTACGCCCAGGCGCTGGTCGAGCACGACGTCGACGCCATCGATTCGCCGGACATCGACATCACCTCGGGCCAGGAGGACGGCCCGGTCTTCTTCGACGCGGTGGTCGAGGTGCGTCCCGAGGTCCAGGTGCCCGGCTACGGCGGCCTCCGGGCCGAGATCACGCGCCCGACCGTCTCGGACGAGGAGGTCGACGCCCAGGTCGACCGGATGCGGCAGGTGCAGTCGACGTTCGCCGACGTCGACCGCGCTGCCCGCGACGAGGACGCCGTGGTCATCGACGTCAGCGGCACCCTCGACGGCGAGCCCCAGGCCGGGCTGAGCGCCGACGACTACAGCTACACCGTCGGCAGCGGCATGATCACGCCCGAGGTCGACGAACAGCTGCGCGGCTCCAAGGCCGGCGACATCCTCGAGTTCGACGCCGAGCACCCAGATCCCGAGGAGGAACGCGACCTGCGGTTCCGGGTGCTGGTGAAGCAGGTGCGGGAGCGGGTCCTGCCCGACGCCGACGACGAGTGGGCGGCCGAGAACTCGGAGTTCGAGACCATCGACGAGCTGCGACAGTCGATCCGGGACCGTGCCCTCGTGGTACGCCAGGCGCAGGCCCAGGCCCAGCTCCGCCAGGCCACCGGTGAGGCCCTGGCCAAGCTGGTCGAGAACGAGCCCCCGGAGCCCCTGGTCAGCCACGAGATGCAGCATCGGGCGCAGGACCTCGCCTTGCGTCTCCAGGCCCAGGGCTTGGACCCGGAGCAGTGGCTGGCGGCGTCGGGCACCACCAACGAGCAGTTCACGTCCGAGCTCAAGGAGGCGGCCCAGATCGCGGTCAAGGTAGACCTGGCCCTGCGGGCGGTGGCCGACGCCGAGGACATCGAGTGCACCGACGACGACCTCGAGGAGGAGCTCACGAGGGTCTCCGAGCGGGTCGGTGAGAACGTCGACCGGGTGCGCCGCGAGTTCGAACGCGGCGGCCAACTGGCGGCGGTACGCTCCGATGTACGCAAGCGCAAGGCGCTCGACTGGCTCCTGGAGCGGGTCGAGATCGTCGACGAGGACGGTCAGCCCATCGACCGGGTGGAACTCGAGATCAGGCCAGCACCCGATGAATCCCAAGACGAATCCGACGACGACGACACGAACGAGAAGACGGAGAGCGACGCCGAGTGATCCGCAACTACCTCGTCCCCACGGTGGTCGAGCAGACCAACCGGGGTGAACGGGCCTACGACCTCTACAGCCGGCTGCTCAAGGAGAACATCATCTTCCTGGGCACGCCCATCGACGACACCATCGCCAACCTCGTCTGCGCGCAGTTGATCCACCTCGAGTCCGACAACCCGGACAAGGACATCAACATCTACATCAACAGCCCGGGTGGAGACATCACCGCGCTGTTCGCCATCTACGACACGATGCGGTTCATCAAACCCGACATCAGCACCATCTGCTTCGGGCAGGCCGCATCCGCCGCGGCGGTACTCCTGGCCGCCGGTGCCCCGGGCAAGCGACTGGCCCTGCCGCACGCCCGGGTGCTGTTGCACCAGCCCTGGGGCCAGGCGGGGGGCCAGGCCACCGACGTCGAGCTGGCCGCCAAGGAGGTCCTGCGCATGCGGGAGCTCCTCGACCAGATCCTGGCGCGCCACACTGGGCAGACGGAGGAGAGGATCCACAAGGACACTGACCGCGACTACGTGATGAGCGCCGAGGAGGCCCGCGAGTACGGCATCATCGACGACGTCATCTCGTCGCGGCAGGCAGCCGACATGACCGGCCCGATCACTCGGGCGAGCTAGCACGCCAAACGGGGGAGCGACCGACGTGGCCAAGTTCGGAGACGGTGGCGAGCTGCTCAAGTGCTCGTTCTGCGGCAAGTCCCAGAAGCAGGTGAAGAAGCTGATCGCCGGACCCGGCGTCTACATCTGCGACGAGTGCATCGACCTCTGCAACGAGATCATCGAGGAAGAGCTGGCCGAGCCGAGCGAGCTGCGCTTCGACGAGCTGCCCAAGCCCGTCGAGATCTACGACTTCCTCAACGACTACATCATCGGCCAGGACCACGCGAAGAAGATCCTGTCGGTCGCGGTCTACAACCACTACAAGCGGGTGCAGTACGGCGGCACGCCCTCCGGTGACGTCGAGCTGACCAAGTCCAACATCCTGCTCATCGGCCCCACGGGCTGCGGCAAGACGCTGCTGGCCCAGACGCTGGCCCGCATGCTCAACGTGCCCTTCGCGATCGCCGACGCCACCGCTCTCACCGAGGCGGGCTACGTGGGCGAGGACGTCGAGAACATCCTGCTCAAGCTCATCCAGGCCGCCGACTACGACGTCAAGAAGGCCGAGACCGGCATCATCTACATCGACGAGATCGACAAGATCGCCCGCAAGAGCGAGAACCCGTCGATCACCCGCGATGTCTCGGGCGAGGGCGTGCAGCAGGCGTTGCTCAAGATCCTCGAGGGCACCTCGGCGTCGGTGCCGCCCCAGGGAGGCCGCAAGCATCCCCACCAGGAGTTCATCCAGATCGACACCACGAACATCCTGTTCATCTGCGGCGGGGCGTTCGCCGGGCTCGAGAAGATCATCGAGAGCCGCATCGGCCGCAACGGCGTGGGTTTCACCGCCGACGTCAGCCGCTACGACGACAAGGACTTCGGCGTGCTGCTCGAACAGGTGCAGCCCGAGGACCTGCTCAAGTTCGGCCTGATCCCCGAGTTCGTCGGCCGCCTGCCGGTCATCGGTGCGGTGTCGAGCCTCGACCAGGAGGCGCTGGTCCGCATCCTGGGCGAGCCCAAGAACGCCCTCATCAAGCAGTACCGCAAGATCTTCGAGTTCGAGGACGTCGAGCTCGAGTTCGCCGACGACGCCCTCGAGGCCATCGCCGAGCAGGCGCTGCTGCGAGGGACCGGTGCCCGGGGCCTGCGGGCCATCCTCGAAGAGGTGCTGCTCAACCTCATGTACGAGCTGCCCAGCCGCAGCGACGTGGGCAAGTGCGTGATCGACCGGGCCGTCGTGCTGGAGCGGGTCAACCCGACCCTCGTGCCGCGGGCGGAGGCCCCGCGGCAGCGGCCACGTCGCGCCGCCTCCTGAGGGCACCGGCGCGACCCGCCTTGGATTTCGACGAGGCCCAGGCCTACCTCGACGACCACATCAACCTCGAGAAGACGGCGGCCATCTCGGCCGGGCACGTCGAGGGGCTGTCGCTCGACAGGATGCGGCGGGTGGTCGAGGTGCTCGGCGACCCCCAGCACGACTTTCCCGTCATCCACCTGACCGGCACCAACGGCAAGGGATCGACCGCCCGGATGATCTCGGCGCTGCTCGCAGCCCACCAGCTCTCGGTCGGCAGCTACACGAGCCCCCACCTCGAGCACGTCACCGAGCGGATCGCCCGCAACGGCGAGCCGATCGAGCCCGAGGAGTTCGCACGGGTCATGGGCGAGCTGGAGTCGCTGGAGGACCAGCGGTTCTTCGAGGAGCGACCGTCGTACTTCGAGCTGCTCACGGCCGCTGGCTTCGCCTGGTTCAGCGAGGTGGCCGTGGACGTGGCCGCGGTGGAGGTGGGCCTGCTCGGGCGGTGGGACGCCACCAACCTGGCGGACGGCCAGGTGGCGGTCGTCACCAACGTGGGCAAGGACCACACGAATGGCCGCGGCGACTGGCGGCGACGGGTCGCCGAGGAAAAGGCGGGCATCGTCAAACCCGGCAGTCATCTGATCCTCGGCGAGCCGGACCCGGCGCTGCGCCCGCTCTTCGAGGCCGAAGGACCGGCCGACGTGTGGGCGCGGGACCGTGACTTCGGGGTGATCACCGGCCGGCTGGCCCTGGGTGGCCACGTCGTCGATCTGCGTACGCCCAACGGGGTGCTCGAGGACGTGTTCCTCCCATTCCACGGAGACCACCAGGCCGACAACGCCGCGGCCGCGGTTGCGGCGGTGGAGGCGTTCTTCGGCCGGGCGCTGGCGCCCGACGTGGTGGCCGAGGCGTTCGCGGGACTGCGGTTGCCGGGCCGGTTCGAGGTGGTGCACCGGGCCCCGCTGCTGGTGCTCGACGGTGCGCACAACCCCGACGGCGCCCGGGCGGCGGCGGCGACCCTCGCCGACGAGTTCGACGTTGCCGGCAGACGGCGCTGGGTGTTGGGGCTCCTCGGCGGGCGCGACCCCGAGGACATGCTCGATGCCTTCGGGGTGCGCGCCACCGACGAGGTGGTCACCTGCACGCCGCCGTCGCCGAGGGGAATCACCGCCGACGCCCTGGCCAAGGTCGCCGCAGAGCGTGGTGCCCGCGTCGAGGCGGTCGCGGACGTCGGCGCCGCGCTCGAGCGGGCCTGGCACGCCGCCGAGGCCGACGGAGGCGCGAACGGCGGTGGGGATGGGTTGGTGATGGTCACCGGGTCGCTCTACACGGTGGGCGCCGCCCGGACGGCGTGCCGCCGCCTGGGCCTGCTCGGCTGACACGAACCGGCGGCGGCGAGTTTCCCGCGCTGCCCGGGGTCCACCTACCCTCCGCCCGGTGAAGAACCGCACCTTCGTCATGTGCAAGCCCGACGCCGTCGAGCGCGGCCTGGTGGGGGAGGTCGTCAGCCGGCTCGAGCGCAAGGGCCTGACGCTGGTGGCCGCGGAGCTCCGCCAGGTCGACGAGGCGCTGGCCGAGCGGCATTACGCGGAGCACCAGGGCAAGTCGTTCTACGGCGAGCTGGTCACGTTCATCACCCGCTCGCCCGTGTTCGCCATGGTGGTCGAGGGGCCCGACGAGAACGCCTACCTGCTGGTGCGGAAGATGGTGGGCGCCACCAAGGTCGAGGACGCCGAACCCGGGTCCGTCCGCGGCGACTACGCGACCATCACCACCGAGAACCTGGTGCACGCAAGCGACGGGCATGAGTCCGCTGCCCGCGAGATCGCCCTCTGGTTCCCGGCGCTCGCTTAGTCCCCGCGGCGCACGCTCGCGTCCACGGGTCGATCCCGCACCCGAAGTGCGACGCGATCGCAACAGGGGGGTCGCTCGCGCGCGGACGGGGGTTCGTTAACCTACGGCGAGCCGCCGTTTTGCGAGCCGAGGAGGGCGGAGGACCGCGAGCCCATGCCCGACAACTTCTTCTCATCGCTGACGGGCCGAGACATGGCGGTCGACCTCGGTACGGCCAACACGGTGATCTACGTGCGCGGCAAGGGGATCGTGCTCAACGAGCCCTCGGTCATCGCCGTCAACGTGCGCGACGGCCGGCCCGTGGCGGTGGGCATCGAGGCCAAGCGGATGGTCGGCCGCACACCGAGCCACATCGAGGCCATCCGGCCACTGAAGGACGGCGTCATCGCGGACTTCGAGATCTGCGAGAGGATGCTCAGCTACTTCATCCGCAAAGCCCACAACCGACGCTGGGGCAAGCCCCGCATGGTGATCTGCGTGCCGTCCGGCATCACCGGCGTCGAGCAGCGGGCGGTCCAGGAGGCGGCGGAGTACGCCGGTGCCCGCAAGCCGGCTTACATCATCGAGGAGCCGATGGCCGCCGCGATCGGTGCCGGGCTGCCCGTCCAGGAGCCGACCGGCAACATGATCGTCGACATCGGCGGTGGCACCAGCGAGGTAGCGGTGATCTCTCTGGGGGGCATCGTCACCAGCCAGTCGATCCGGGTGGCCGGCGACGAGGTCGACCAGGCGATCGTCAACTTCGTGAAGAAGGAGTACGGCCTGGCCATCGGCCAGCGGACCGCCGAGGAGGTGAAGATCGCCCTGGGCTCGGCGTGGCCGCTGCTCGAGGAGCTGCAGGCCGAGATCCGCGGCCGCGACCTCATGACGGGGCTGCCCAAGACGATCGTCACGACCACCGACGAGGTCCGCGAGGCCATCGAGGAGCCGGTCTCTGCCATCATCGACGCCGTCAAGGTCACCCTCGACAAGACGCCGCCCGAGCTGGCGGCCGACATCATGGACAAGGGCGTCTGCCTCGCCGGTGGCGGCGCCCTGCTCAACGGGCTGGACGCCCGGCTGCATCACGAGACCGGCATGCCCATCGTGATCGCTCCCAACCCGCTCCACGCCGTGGCCGTGGGCTCGGGGCAGTCACTGGAGGAGTTCGACGCCCTCAAGAGCGTCCTGTTCTCGTCGACCGGCTATTAGTCCTCATGGCGATATCTCCCCCGACCGGATCGCGCACCCGGGTTGCCGTCCTCGTCCTGGCGTCGGTCACGCTGCTGACCGTGGGCCTGCGGGACGCGCCCGTCGTTCGCGAGGTACGTGAGGGCGCGTCGGCGGTGATCGACCCCGTCGAGGGGGCGGTCGACAGGGTCACGGCGCCGGTGCGCAACGCCTGGCACGGAGTGACCGACTACGACGACATCCAGCGCGAGAACGACGAGCTGCGGGCCCAGGCCGAGGCGGGCGCGGCCGCGGGTGTGCAGACCTCCGACGCCGAGCGGCAGCTCGCCGAGCTGTCGGCTTCGCTGGACTTGCCATGGGCGGGCAACGTCGAGACGGCCACGGCACGGGTCGTGTCCGGGCCGCGCTCCAACTTCAGCCACGCGATTGAGATCGACAAGGGCACGGACGACGGCATCGCGGTCGGGATGCCGGTGGTCACGGGAGGCGGTCTGGTAGGCCGCGTCAGCCATGCCACCGGGGGAAGCTCCATGGTCGAGCTGCTGACCGACCCCGAGTTCCGGGTCGGTGTGCGCCTGTCCACGACCGGCGACCTGGGCACGGCCCGGGGACAGGGTCGCGACGACCCGCTGTCTGTCGACTCTGCGATCAGTCCGGGCGCCAAGGTGCCCGAGGAGACCGGTGTGGTGAGCAGCGGCGTGGATCGCAGCGCCTACCCGCCGGGGATCCCGGTCGGCACGGTGGCATCGTCCCGTCAGGGATCAGGCGGGCTGGCGCTCGACCTCGACGTCGATCCACTCGTCGACGTCGACCAGCTCTCCTACGTGACCGTCATGCTCTGGACGGACGGGGGCTGAGGCCGTGGCGCCCCGCCGCCTGACACCGCTGCGGGGCGCCCTCGTGCTCGTCGTGGCGCTCGTGGCGCAGATCGCGATCGTCGCCGACTTGCGGGTCGTCGGGGCCGTGGGTGACCTGATGCTGCTGGTGACGGTGGCGGCGGCGCTCACCGGCGGACCGGACCGGGGCGTCACCTACGGCTTCTTCGCCGGGCTGGCCTTCGACCTGGTGCTCGACAGCCCCTTCGGGCTCTCGGCGCTGACGTACGCGGTGGTCGGCTACGGCGTGGGCCTCGTCTGCGGCGGGTTGTTCCGGCCCACCGGGTGGTGGCCTCTGGCCGTCGCCGCCGTGGCGGCGCTGCTGGCGACGGCGTTCTATACCGGGGTCGGGCACCTCATCGGCATCCCGTACCCGTGGGAGGACCTGCCGGCCATCACCGCCGCGGTCGCGCTGTGGAACGCGGCGTTGGTGTTGCCGGTCATGGCGGTGATGCGCTGGGTGCACGGTCCCACGGAGCCCGATCGGCTCGAGGTGGTGTTGAGATGAGCCTGCCGGGCGGCAACGGTGCCGGTGCCAACGATGGACGCGGCGGCAACAAGGTGCCGCGGATGCGGCTGTCGATGATGGCCGTCGTCGCCACGGCCCTGTTCGCGTCGCTGTTCGCCCGCCTGTACGACCTCCAGGTTGTCGGCTCGTCCGACTATCAGGTGCAGGCCGAGGCCAACCGGGTGCGGACCGTCCAGGTCGAGGCACCCCGAGGCCGGATCGTCGACCGCAACGGCAAGGTGCTGGTCGACAACCGGGTGGCGGTGGTGGTGGCCATCGACCGGAACGCCTTCGGCGACCTCGCCCCGCCCGCCCGGGCGGAGCTGCTCCAGCGGATCACCGCGGAGCTGACCGCCGTGGGCCACCCCGTTACGCCCGAGGAGATCACCGGGCGGCTCGGCGACACGCGCTACAGCCGCTACGCCCCGGTGCCGGTGGCCACCGACGTCCCCGAGGAGCTCAAGATCTTTCTCGATGAGCACGCCGAGGAGTTCCCCTCCGTCGTGGTCGAGCGCACCGCCGTCCGGCACTATCCCTACGGCACGCTTGCGGCCCACACGCTCGGGTACGTGGGACAGATCGCCGACGACGAGTTGACGTACGTCCAGGCGTCCGGCGACCTCGTCAAGCCGTACACGCTCAACGACCACATCGGGAAGGCCGGCGTCGAGCGCACCTACGAGCAGTACCTGCGGGGCACGCCCGGTGTCCGACGCATCGAGGTCGACGCCGAGGGCGATCCTGTGCGGATCATCAGCGACCGGGAGCCGCGGCCGGGCGACGACCTGGCGCTGTCCATCGACATCGATCTCCAGGCCCTGGCCGAGCAGGCGTTGCAGCAGGGCCTGGCCGACGCCCGGGCTCGTCCGCCGAGGAGCGGCAACCCGCCCAACAACGCCACCACCGGCGCCGTCGTCGTCGAGGATCCCAGCAACGGCCAGCTGCTGGCCCTGGCGTCCTACCCGACCTACGACCCCACCGCCTTCGTCGACGGCATCGACACCGGCGAGTGGAACTTCCTCAACGATCCCGCCAACGGCCAGCCGTTGAACAATTGGGCGATACAGGGCCAGTGGGCATCGGGCTCCACCTACAAGCTGTTCATGGGGTATGCCGCCCTTCATTCGGGCCTCATGTCGCCCGACACCGTGTTCCACGATGGCGGCGGCTACCAGATTCCCGGATGCACCGGGCTGAAGTGCTACCGCAGCAACGCCGGCGGGGCCGCGTACGGATCGGTCACCATCAGGGACGCGCTCACCGTGTCGTCCGACGCCTTCTTCTACAACGTGGGTGCCCAGTTCTGGCTGCAACGGGAGCGCTTCGGGGACGAGGGCCTGCAGGGCTTTCTGGCGCCGTGGGGGATCGGGCAGGAGACTGGAGTGGCGCTGACCGGCGAGCGCCCGGGACGCATCCCGGGGCCGACCTGGAGGCGCGAGTTCTGCGAGGCGACCAACTGCAACGACCCCGTGTGGCGCACGGGCGACAGCGTCAACGTGGGTGTCGGCCAGGGCTACGTTCTGGTGACGCCGCTGCAGCTCGCCAACGGCTACGCGACGTTCGCCAACGGCGGCACGCGCTACGTCCCACAGATCGCCCTGCGCTCCCAGGCCTACCAGACCGGTGAGGTGACGCAGGAGTTCCAGCCCCAGGCCGCCGGCCGGGTCGACATGACCCCCGCCGAACGCCAGGCGTTGCTCGACGGCCTGGCCGGCGTGCCGGTGCGGGGGACCGCGGCGGGGGCGTTCGCCGGCTTCCCGCTCGACGCGTTTCCGATCGCCGGTAAGACCGGCACCGCCCAGGTCGACAACAAGGCCGACACGGCCCTGTTCTCCGCCTTCGGGCCGGTGAACGCCCCGCGGTACCAGGTGACCGCAGTGCTGGAGGAGTCGGGCTTCGGCGCCACGTCGGCCGCCCCGGTCGTGCGCCGCATCTTCGAGGTGGTCGCCGGCCTCACGCCCAAGCCGGTCGCCACCCCCAACGGGCTGCCGGTCAACCTCGAGGGTGGCGGTCTCACAGGCAGCGGCCAGGGGGCGTACGACTGAATGTCGATTTCGGTGGATGACTGGAGAACGCTTGTGAGCAGGCCCGAACGGCGAGCAGCCGGGGGGATCGGCGCTCACTGATGGCACGCGGGACGCTCGACCTCGGACGCATCCCGGCGCGCGAGCGCGTGTTGGGTCGGCCGGGGTCGGGTCGCGGGCGGCGGCGCGACGACAGCCTGTTCCATCCCCGAGCGCCGGCCGCCTGGAAGCATGTCGACCTCGTGCTGTTGGGCTGCGCGGCGGGCGTGTCGGCGCTCGGCGCCCTGATGATCCTGTCGTCGACCCGGGGCACCGATCCCGACGCCTACGACCTGTCGTTCCTGCGCCGGCAGGTGCTGTTCATCGGCATCGGCGTGGTAGGCATGGTGCTGGTCACGCTCGTCGACTACCGGCGCCTCCGGGATTACGTCTGGCTCCCGTACCTGGCGATGGTGCTCGGGCTCGGCCTGGTGCTGTCGCCGATGGGCACCGAACGGCGCGGCACCCAGGCGTGGTTCCAGCTCGGCCCGTTCCAACTCCAGCCGGCCGAGCTCGCCAAGGTGGGGACGATCTTCGCACTGGCGGCGCTGCTGGCCCGCTTCGAGCCGCCTCTGTCGGCGCGGCGGCTGGGCCTCGGCCTGGCGCTGTGCGCCGTGCCCGTGGCATTGATCCTGGCCCAGCCCGACCTGGGGACGGCGCTGGTGTTCGTCGCGATCATCACCGGCATGGTGTTCGTGGGCGGCGCGCGGATGCGGCACATCGTCGTGCTGACGGCGTTCGGCGTGATCGCCGTCATCGGCGTGCTCAACTCCGACCTGCTGGAGGACTACCAGCGCGATCGGCTCACGCAGTTCCTCGACCAGGACCAGGGCCTGGAGGCGGAGACCTACAACCTCGACCAGTCCAAGGCGGCCATCGCCTCCGGCGCCGCCTCGGGCAAGGGATTGTTCGAGGGGACCCAGACCCGCTTGGGATTCGTGCCCGAGCAACACACCGACTTCATCTTCACGGCGCTGGGCGAGGAGCTGGGCTTCGTGGGGTCGGCGACGCTTCTGGCCCTGTTCGCGCTGATGTGCGTGCGCATCCTGCGCACGGCGCAGATCGCCCACGACCGGTTGGGCACGCTCATATGTGGTGGTGTGCTGTCGATGCTGGTGTTCCAGGTGTTCCAGAACGTCGGCATGACCATGGGCATCATGCCGATCACCGGCATCACCCTGCCGTTCATGAGCTATGGCGGGTCGTCGGTGGTGGCATCGTGGTTGGCGGTGGGCCTGGTGCTCAACGTCCACATGCGCCGCTTCGGCTGACGGTCGACGACGCGGCGCCGCCCGAGATCCTGGCCCACGCCCGCCCGTCGACAAGACTGGTCCGGTGCTGGGCCCTGCTCCTGAACCCTCCCGGACGGCAGGTCCCCCGACTCCGGTGCGCCCGAGGTGGCGGCGACTGCCGACGGTGGTGGGGGTGGTCCTGGCTCTCGTGTGCCTCGGCTTCGTCGCCGCCACCCTGGTGTCCCAGTGGGCCGAGGTGGGGGACCTCATCGCCGATGCGGCGCCGGGCTGGCTGGTGTTGGCGGTCCTGTGTGCCGCGGCCGCCATGACCTGGATCGCCTGGTGCTGGGAAGACGCGCTGGCGCTGCTCGGCCATCGCCCAGGCCGGCGCCGGGTGATCGCCTGGTACTACTCGGGCGAGATCGGGAAGTACGTGCCCGGCGGGGTGTGGCCCGTCGTCGGGCGTGGTGAGCTCGCCCGCCTGGGCGGGGTGCCTGCCAGCCGGGCCTATCCCAGCGTGGCGCTGTCGCTCGCCACCCTCTACCTGGCCGGCCTGGCCGTCGCCGCTGCGCTGGTGCCGCTGGATCTCGCCCACCAGGCCGAGTCGCCCGCGGCTCTGGCGTTGCTGCTGCTCCTGCCGCTCGGCCTCGCGGCACTCCATCCCGTCGTCCTCGGCCTGGCCCGCAGCGCGGTGGTGCGGCTCACCGGCCGGGGCGGTGACGTGCCCTTGCCGGCATGGCGGGCGACCGCGGCCGTCGTCCTCCGCTACGTGCCGGCGTGGCTGTTCATCTGGGCTGCAACGTGGCTGGTGGCGCGGGCGTTGGTGCCCGACCCCCCGATCCTCCGGATCGGCATCGCGACCACGCTGTCGTGGGCCGCAGGGTTCGCAGCGGTCCCGGTGCCCGCCGGGGCCGGGATCCGCGAGGCCGTCTTCGTCGCCTCGTCGGGGATGCCCGGCGCCCTCGCTGCCACCGTGGCGGTCGCGTCACGGCTGGCGTTCGTGCTGGTGGACGCTGGAGGCCTGCTGCTCACGGCCCGCTGGCACCGTGCGTCGCCACGCCCCGACGTCCACTGACCGCTCCCAGCGCGGTTCGGGGCACGCAGGGGCGTCCCGCTACCCTGGATCGGACATGGTTTCTGTTTGGACGCAGCTCGAGCCACACCTTGCGGATGTGGAGAAGCCGGCCCGCTACATCGGGCTGGAGCTCGGTGCGCAGCGCCCCGAGCACCGTCCGGGCAGGGTGTCGTGGCTTCTGACGTATCCCGACACCTACGAGATCGGGCTACCCAACCAGGGCCTGCAGATCCTCTACGAGATCCTCAACGAGCGTGACGATGCCGTGGCCGAGCGGGCGTACGCGCCCTGGGGTGATCTCGAAGCCGTCATGCGGCGCGAGCGGATCCCGTTGTTCTCGGTGGACACCCATCGTGCGGCAGGCGACTTCGACGTGCTGGCCTTCAACCTGTCGGCCGAGCTGACCTACACCAACCTGCTCAACTGCATCGACCTGGCCGGCATCCCCGTGCGGGCGGCCGATCGCCGTCCGGAGCAGCCGCTGATCGCCGCCGGAGGGCATTGCACCTACAACCCGGAGCCGCTGGCCGACTTCCTCGACTTCGTGGTGGTCGGTGACGGCGAGGAGGTCGTCTCCGAGATCACGGCGGTGCTGGCGGGCTGGAAGGCGTCGGGCGGCACCGAGGGGAGTCGCCGGGGAATGCTGCGCGAGCTGTCCCGGGTCGAGGGTGTGTACGTCCCCTCGATGTACGAGGTCGACTACGAGGGACCCGCGATCCGGGCGATTCGGCCGCGCTATCCGGACGTACCCGAGCGGGTCGAGAAGCGCACCATCGCCGACCTGGCCGCGTGGCCGTACCCGCGCAACCAGCTCGTGCCGCTCACCGAGGTGGTGCACGACCGGCTCAACGTCGAGGTCTTCCGCGGCTGTACGCGGGGCTGTCGCTTCTGCCAGGCGGGCATGATCACCCGCCCCGTGCGGGAGCGTCCCGCCGAACAGGTACGCACCATGGTGTCCGAGGGCCTGCGCCGCACCGGCTACGACGAGGTGGCGTTGACCAGCCTGTCCACGGCCGACTTCTCGGGCATCGAGTCGGTGGTGCAGGGCATCGTCGACGACCCTTCGACGTGCGGCCAGGTGTCCGTCAGCCTGCCCAGCCTCCGGGTCGACGCGTTCACGGTCGGCATCGCCGCGCAGATCCAGAAGGCCCGCCGGACCGGCCTCACCTTCGCCCCCGAGGCCGGGACCTGGCGCATGCGCCAGATCATCAACAAGCTCATCCGGGAAGAAGACCTGTACGGCGCGGTCACCAGCGCCTTCAGCCAGGGCTGGCGCCGGGTCAAGCTCTATTTCCTGACGGGGCTGCCCTCGGAGACCGACGAGGACACGCTCGGCATCTACGAGCTGGCCCGCAACTGCGTCGAGATCGGACGCAGCTACACCAAGGGCGTCTCGGTCAAGGCGTCGGTGGGCGGTTTCGTGCCCAAGCCGTTCACGCCCTTCCAGTGGTTCGGGCAGAACACCGTCGAGGAGCTGTACCGCAAGATCGGGCTCCTGCGCGACGCCACGAGGCGCAGCAAGGGCCTGCAGCTCACCTGGCACGACCCCCGGGCCACCTTGGCGGAGGGACTGGCCTCGCGGGGCGACCGCCGGCTCGGCCCGGTGATCGAGCAGGTCTGGCGGCGAGGCGGCACGTTCCAGGAGTGGAGCGAGCACTTCCGGCTCGAGCTGTGGCTGGAGGCGATGGCCGACCACGGCCTCGACCTCGACTGGTACGCCTATCGGCACCGCACCGAGACCGAGGTGCTGCCCTGGGACCACATCTCGGCCGGCTTGCACAAGGATTTCCTGTGGCAGGACTGGCAGGACGCTCTGGCCGAGGTCGGCCTGCCCGACTGCCGCTGGACCCCCTGCTACGACTGCGGTGCGTGCACCGGCTACGGCATAGAGCACGTGGTGGCGTCGGCCGTGGCCCCCGCCGGCGGCAGCCAGGGAACCGGGCAGGACCTCTCGACCGGTCACCTTCCGGGCACGTCTGTCCCGGTCGAGCTGCGCTCCTTCAGGAAGCCCGTGGGGGCATCGTCGTGACGCTGCGCACCCGCCAGGCGGAGCAGCCGGCACCGAGTGAGTCTCGTGCCTTCGAGGCAAGGGCTACGAAGCAGGCCCGGAGATGCAGGATGCGTTTCTCGAAGCAGGGGAAGATCAGGTTCACGAGCCACCGCGACGTGGCTCGCATCTGGGAGCGCGCGCTGCGCCGGGCCGAGCTCCCCATCGCGTACACCGAGGGCTATTCCCCCCGACCCAAGTTGAGCTTCGGGCTCGCCCTTTCGACGGGGTACGAGTCGCACGGCGAATACCTCGACGTGGCCCTGCGCGATCCGCTGGGCGACGCCGAGCTCGACGAGTTGCCCCGACGGCTCGCTCCGGCGTTGCCCGAGGGGATCGAGGTGCAGGCGGTCGTGGCCCTGCCGGCGGGAGCCGTCTCCCTCCAGCAGGCTGTCACCAGCTGCACCTGGCACATCGAGGTGGGAGCGGCCCTGCCATCCGCCGTTGCGCATGCGATGGCGGATGCCCTGGCCGCTCCCGAGTTGGTCGTGACCCGGCAGCGCAAGGGACGCAGCGTCACCGACGACGTACGCCCCGCCATCCTCGACGCCGAGGTGCTCGGTGGGACGACGATCGAGGCCGAGCTGGCCACGCAGCCCCGGGGGCTGCGCCCGGCCGAGTTCCTGGCTGCGGTCGATCCCACCTGGCGCGCCGGTCGGGTCACGCGCATCAAGCAATGGACGCAGGTCGGCGGCGCCCGGCGTGAGGTCATCGACCTCCCGCCGGCAGCGACGCCGCCTCCGCACGCCGAGGTGCGTGCGTCATGAGAAGGGAACTGACCCATGTCCGACAGAGCTGTGCCCGGTGGCACGGAGGCGCCAGAACCGGCACCTGAGGCGCCGCAGACGCCCACCGCGGCCCCCGACGCCGCGAGCTCTACTGCTTCGGCGGCATCGACGCCGCCTACTGCCGCGCCGGGAACCGGCTCCGGCGACGGCAACGGCGCCGTGCCCGGCACCGCCGGCTCCCCGGCGGGCGCGGCCCGCAAGCGGCGGCGCCGCGGCTCCCGGGGCGGTCGCAAGCGCAGCAAGCCTCGCGTCGACGGAGACACCGGCGCGGAGCCTGCGACTGTTGACGACGCACCCGCCGCCCGTTTGGCCGCAGGTTCGTCAGGATCGCCGGCCGAGCCTCCCGAGCCGGTCACCAGCGACGACCGCACGCCCGAACTGCCCGACCGTCACCGCGAGGGCCGGCCCGCTTCGGTCGACGCAGCCGCCAAGGCCGTGGTGCGCAAGGCCTCGCCGCCCGGGGCACCGGCCAAGCCCAAGATCGGCGACACGATCCCCGCCGACGCGCTGCGGGCGGCGGAGCCGGCCAAGCCCACCGACGACAGCGGCGACGGGGGCAAGCGGCGCCGGCGCCGCCGGGGCGGTCGCGGGCGCTCGTCGAGGTCGGGCGCGACGCAGGCGCCGGGCAGGCCCGTCGAGGCGGTGATCGCCCACGATCCGGTCGACCTCGACGATGAGACGCTCGAACGCCGGCGGGGGCGCGAGCGCAAGGGTCGCCCGGTCGGCCGGTACATGATGACGGTCCACGTCACCTCCAGGGCCACGCAGATCGCCGTGCTCGAGGGGCGATCACTGATCGAGCACTTCGTGTCGCACCCGTCGGACGACGTGTCCCAGATCCACGGCAACATCTACCTGGGGCGGGTGCAGAACGTGCTGCCGGGGATGGAGGCGGCGTTCGTCGACATCGGCACCCCCAAGAACGCCGTGCTCTACCGCGGCGACGTCCACTACGACCCCGAGGACATAGAGGGGGGCACGACGGCAGGTCGGCCTCGAATCGAGGACGTCCTCAAAGCGGGCCAGACGATCCTCTGCCAGGTCACCAAAAACCCCATAGGGGCCAAGGGCGCCCGCCTGACTCAGGAGGTCTCGCTGCCCGGTCGGTTCGTGGTGCTGATCCCCAACTCGTCCACCTACGGCATCTCCAAGCGGCTGCCCGACGAGGAGCGGAAGCGGCTGCGGGCGATCCTCGACCGGGTGAAGCCGGCCCAGCACGGGGTGATCGTGCGTACTGCGGCCGAGAGCGTGACCACCGAGGAGATCGAGGACGACGTGCGCCGGCTGCTCTCGCAGTGGGACCAGATCGAGGGGCTGGCCAAGCGCTCCAAGGCCCCAGCACTGCTCTACCGCGAGCCCGACATGGCGCTGCGCGTGATCCGCGAGGAGTTCAGCCAGGAGTACCGCAGCGTCCTCATCGACGACCGCGAGCTGTACATCGCAGTGCGCGACTACGTGGCGTCGATCAGCCCCGAGCTGGCCGACCGGGTGGAGTACTACGACCCGGAGGCCGAGTCTCTGCCGATGTTCGAGCGCCACCACGTGCACGAACAGCTCCACCGGGCCCTGGACCGCAAGGTCTGGCTCCCCTCGGGCGGGTCGCTCATCATCGAGCGCACCGAGGCGCTCACCGTCATCGACGTCAACACGGGCAAGAACGTGGGTCGTTCGAGCCTCGAGGAGACCGTGTTCAAGAACAACCTCGAGGCCGCGGTGGAGATCGCCCGCCAGCTCCGGCTGCGCGACATCGGCGGCATCATCGTCGTCGACTTCATCGACATGGAGCGCAGGGACAATCGCGAGGAGGTGGTCCGGGTCTTCCGTGACGCCCTGTCCCGTGACAAGACCCGCACACAGGTGTTCGAGATATCCGAATTGGGACTGTGCGAGATGACGCGCAAGCGCATCGGTGAGGGCTTGCTCGAGTCGTTCGCCGAGCGCTGCCCCGAGTGCGAGGGCCGCGGCATCCTCATCGACAAGGAGCTGCTGCCCGACTGAGCCCGGGCCAGGTGGCGGCTCTCGCCGGGCGGCCGATAGGCTGACCCGTCCCCATCACGAGGCAGATCGCATGTACGCAGTCATCAAGTCCGGTGGCAAGCAGTACCGGGTCGAGAAGGGCCAGCGGCTCGACGTGGAGCTGGTGGGCGGTGACGACGGCGACGACGGCAAGGTCGAGCTGACGCCCGTCCTGCTGGTCGACGGCGACACTGTGCTCGCCGGCCCCAAGGCGCTCGGCAAGGCCAAGGTGACGGCCAAGGTCGTGGGCGAGAACAAGGGCCCCAAGGTCACCGGGTTCACCTACAAGAACAAGACCAACAGCTCTCGCCGTTGGGGCCATCGTCAGCGTTACTCGACCATCGAGATCACCGGCATCTCCAAGGGATAGGTGACGACATGTCCAAGACCAAGGGCGCCGGTTCCACCAAGAACGGGCGCGACTCTCAGGCCAAGCGGCTCGGCGTGAAGGTGTACGACGGCACTGCCGTCAATGCCGGCACGATCATCGTCCGCCAGCGCGGCACCCGCTTCCACCCGGGCGAGAACGTCGGCCGGGGCGGCGACGACACGCTGTTCGCGAAGGCGAGCGGCACCGTCAAGTTCGGCCAGCGCAAGGGCCGCAAGCTGGTCGACATCATCCCGGCTGACTAGGCCCACCCCAGGTCGAACCCCAGATCGTGACGGGGCCCCCTGGTGACAGGGGGTCCTTTCGCGGTTCGCAAGGGCCGCCGGGGGCCGTCATACTCCCGAGGCAGTGTCGCAGTTCGTCGACGAGTGCAATCTCCACGTCAAGGCCGGGGACGGGGGCGCCGGGTCCGTGTCGTTCCGGCGTGAGGCACACGTGGCCAAGGGGGGCCCCGACGGCGGCGACGGTGGGTCCGGCGGCGACGTGTGGCTTGTGGCCGACCACAACGTGGCCTCGCTGCTGGCGTTCAAGGACCACCCGTTCCGGCGGGCCGGTGACGGCACACACGGCCAGGGCAAGCGCCGCCACGGCGCCGCCGGGCGAGAGCTGCTGGCGCCCGTCCCGGAGGGAGCGGTCGTGCTCGACCGCGATGGCACCGTCCTGGCCGACCTGGTCCGGGCCGGCGACCGCTACCTGGCCGCCGAGGGCGGACGGGGAGGGCGCGGCAATGCCCGCTTCCTCTCCAACCGGCGTCGGGCACCGGCGTTTGCCGAGCAGGGTGAGGTGGGAGAGGAGCGCTGGCTTCGGCTCGAGCTCAAGCTGCTGGCCGACGTGGCGCTCGTGGGATTCCCCAACGTCGGAAAGTCGACGCTGATCAGCCGCATCTCCGCCGCCAAGCCCAAGATTGCCGACTACCCGTTCACGACCCTGGAACCGCACCTCGGCGTGGTGCGGCTCGACGACGGCTATGAGTTCGTGGTGGCCGACATTCCCGGCCTCATCGAGGGCGCCAGTGAGGGTCGGGGGCTGGGCGACCGCTTCCTGCGGCACATCGAACGGGCCCGCGTCCTTTGCCTGCTGCTCGATCTGGCCCCGGTGGCGGAGCGACCGCCCGCCGAGCAGCTCGAGGTGCTGCTCGCCGAACTGGCTGCGTACCAGCCCGACCTGCTCGAACGGGAGCGGGTCGTCATCGGCAGCAGGGCCGACCTCGCCCCGGGCACCGACGGCGATCGGGCGGGCGGTGCCGAACTGCACCTGACCGTGTCCGCGGTCACCGGCACAGGGATCCCACAGCTCACCGGGCGGCTGGCGGATGCCGTCCGCCGCGCCCGGGCGGCCCTGCCGGAGCCGGGCCAGTTCGTGGTCCACCGCCCGGTCCGCGCCGGCTACCAGGTGGTGCGCGAGGGTGGCGGCTGGGCGGTCGAGGGCCGGGAGGCGACCCGCGCAGTGGCGTTGTCCGACCTGACACGGCCCGAGGCGCTCGCCGAGGCCCACCGCCGGCTCCATCGCCTCGGGGTGGACAGGGCACTGGCCCGGGCGGGGGCCAAGCCCGGTGACCCGGTGCGCATCGGGTCGCTCGTGTTCGACTACGAAGACGACGAGGCGTCATGAGCGCAGCGTCCCTCGGAGACCGGGGCACCGGTCGATGATCGTCGTGGCCAAGGTCGGCTCGTCGTCGATCACCACCGAGCTCGGCGAGATCGACGAATCGGCCATCGCCAAGTTCTGTGCCGAGGTGGCGGCGCTGCGTCGCATCGGCCACCGGGTGATCATGGTGACCAGTGGCGCCATCGCCGCCGGCCTACCGGCCCTGGGGCTCGAGTCGGCTCGGCCCCGCGACGCCGTCTCACTGCAGGCGGTTTCCGCGGTGGGGCAGAGCCGGCTCATGCGGGTGTACGACGCTGCCCTGGCCCGGGACGGGCTCATCGGCGGCCAGGTCCTGCTGGCACCGTTGGACTTCACGGTCCGCCAGCAGTACCTCCACGCCCGCTCCACGCTCACCCGCCTGCTGGAGCTGGGCGTCGTGCCCGTTGTCAACGAGAACGACGCCATAGCCGACGACGAGATCCGCTTCGGCGACAACGATCGGCTGGCGGCGCTCGTGGCCCACCTCGTGGCCGCCGATCTGCTCGTGCTGCTCACCGACCAGCCCGGCCTGCTCACGGGCGACCCGCGGCTGGACGACCGGGCATCGCTGATCGAGGAGATCGTCGAGGTCGACCACACGCTCGAGGCGATGGCCGGTGGGACCGGGAGCGAGCGGGGCAGTGGTGGGATGGCGTCCAAGTTGGCCGCCGCCAAGATCGCCGCCTGGTCCGGCGTGCGGGCCGTCATCGCGCAGGCCGACCGGTCCGACGTGCTGGTGGAAGCGGTGTCGGGCACGGCCGGGATGGGGACCGTGGTCGTCCCCCGGCGCCGCCGGCTGCCGGCCCGCAAGCTGTGGATCGCGTTCGCGGTGGGATCGTCGGGCACGGTGGTCGTCGACGACGGTGCCCGACGGGCACTGCTGGAGAGGGGTGTCTCGCTGTTGCCGGCCGGGGTGACGGGCGTGAAGGGCGGCTTCGAGGCCAACGAGCCGGTGGAGATCGCGGGCCCCGACGGCCGGATATTCGCCAAGGGCCTGTGCCGTCTCGACGCCGCCGGCTTGCGCGAGGTCGCCGGCCGGCATACGTCGGAGCTGCCCGAGGGCGTGACGCACGAGGTCGTGCACCGCGACGACCTCGTGGTGTTGCCCTAGCGGTGGCACTGGTGACCGGTGACGTGACTGCCACCCGGCCGCAGCACGGCGCGCTGCGACGGGGCGTGAGAGATCCGCGGCTGCTGACGAGGCTGGTCTTCGTGGCGTCGGCGGTCCTGATGGCGGCGGTCCGGGCGTGGCAGATCGCGGGCCGGGGCGCCGTGTGGTGGAACGACTCCGCGGACTTCCGCGCCAGCGCCGGCACAAGCCTGTTCAGCCTCGACCGCTGGGCGGGGCCGCGGACCGCAGCGGCCCCGCTGGTACTCTCGCTGGCCGGGTTCGAACCCGACAGGTACGTCAGCTGGCAGGCGGCCATCGCCGTGGTCTGCTGGGCGTCGCTGGCGACCTCGGTGTGGACGGTGATCGGGGGAAGACGCGCCCGCTGGGCGGGGGCGCTGGCGGTGGTGGCGTTCTCCTGCACGGTGCCGGTGACGATATGGGAGCGGTCGGTCCTGTCGGAGTCGCTCGCGGCTTCGACCTTGGCGTTGACCATCGCGGCCGCACTACAGCTGGCGAGGGGCGTCACTCGGTGGCGGGTTGCCGCCGTGCTGGCCGCGTCGGCGCTGTGGCTCCTCACCCGCGACAGCCACGCGTCGGTGGTGCTGGTGGCCGCCGTGGCTCTGGGGATCGGGCTCGTCGTCGCGGAATGGCGGAGTCGGGGCCGGCGAACGGGTGACGGCCGCAACGATCGGGACCGCGCCGCCGATGCCCTGGTATCCCTGGCGTGCGGGTTGTTCGCCCTCGGCGGACTGGCGTGGGTGGCGGCCTCGCATGGGAACCGCCACGTGTACCCGCTGGGCAACGTGTTCGAGGCCCGTGTGCTCCCGTATCCCGACCGCGTCGCCTGGTTCGCCGACCACGGCATGCCCCAGGCCGAACGGTTCGTGGGCCCGGACGCGTTGGCACCCGTCGTGGGTGGCGGGGGACTGGCGCCGGTGACCTACGTCGCCGACGACGACCCCGCCATGCAGGAATGGCTGGCCTGGGTCGCGCGTGATGGTCGGGGCGCATTCGCGGCCTGGATGGCGACCCATCCCGCGTATCTGCTGGCCGAGCCACTGCGGAGCCCCGAGCGCACGTTCAACAACGCCCTGGGCGACCGCAGCTTCTACGCGCCCGTCGATCAGCGTGATGTGCCGCTGGTGACGGAGGTGTTGATCCCCAACCGATCGGTGGTTCTGGCGGTCGTGGCAGCGGTTGCCGCCTGGGCCGCGTGGCGGCGTCGCTGGGGATCGCCGCTGTTGCTGGTCGGTGCCGCCACCGTGGCGCTGGCCCTGCCGCACGCCCTCGTGTCGTGGCACAGCGACGGCATGGAGACGGCGCGCCACCTGATGGTGCCGACACTGCAGCTGTACCTGGGGGCTCTGCTGATGGTGCTCGGCGTTCTCGGTGCGCAGTCGCGCGCACAGGTAGCGTCCGGAGAATGAGCGACGAGACCCCGCTATCGATCCGCCATCCGGCCGAGACCGCGATCGGCGGCGTCGTGGTGGTGCAGGAGGCGTTCGGCGTGACCGACCACGTCGAGGACGTCTGCCAACGCTTCGCGGACGCCAACTGGCTGGCGGTCGCGCCCCACCTGTTCCACCGCACGGGCGATCCGGCGCTGGACCACACGGATTTCGAGGCCGTCCGACCCCACATGGCGGCCCTCACCGCCGACGGCATCGCCGCTGATGTTGATGCCGCCCTCGACTACATCGAGGGCGCCGGCTTCCCGTCGGAGGTAGCCGGCATCGTGGGCTTCTGCATGGGCGGCTCCGTCGCCCTCGCCACGGCGGCGCGCCGCCGGCTCGGTGCCGCGGTCACGTTCTACGGCGGTGGCGTGACCGAGGGGCGCTTCGGCTTCCGACCGTTGGTCGAGCTGGCGCCGGAGCTGCGCTCTCCGTGGCTGGGTCTGTTCGCCGACCAGGACCAGAGCATCCCCGTGGCGGACGTGGAGGCTCTCAGTGCCGCCGCCGCCAGCGCGGCCGTGCCCACCGAGGTGGTGCGCTACCCGGACGCCGGGCACGGGTTCCAGCGGGACGGCAGCGCCGCGTACCACGCCGAGTCGGCGGCCGACGCGTGGCAGCGCACCCTCGACTGGTTCGCCCGCTACCTGACGACGGGGGCCACCGAAGTGGTCTGATTCGGGTGGCGCTGCCGCCACTCGGATCGTGTGGGAACATGTGTTCGTGGTATGCGAAGCCACGATCCTCCATGCCGACCTGGATGCCTTCTACGCGTCGGTTGAGCAACGCGACGATCCTCGGCTGCGCGGCCGCCCGGTCATCGTCGGCGGGGGCGTGGTGCTGGCCGCCAGCTACGAGGCCAAGGCGTTCGGGATTCGCACTGCCATGGGCGGCGCCGAGGCGCGCAGGCTGTGCCCGTGGGCGGTGGTCGTCCAGAAACCTCGGATGTCGGCTTACACCGAGGCCAGCAAGGCGGTTTTCGAGGTCTTCGACCAAACCACACCCCTGGTCGAGGGCCTGTCGATCGACGAGGCGTTCCTCGACGTCGGTGGGCTGCGACGGGTCTCGGGAACGCCCCGCGAGATCGCGGTATGCCTGCGACGCGAGGTCGCCGAGCGGGTCGGCTTGCCCATCACCGTCGGCGTGGCCCGGACCAAGTTCCTTGCGAAGGTCGCGAGCGGCGTGGCCAAGCCCGACGGGCTCCTGGTGGTGCCACCCGACCGGGAACTGGACTTCCTCCATCCCCTGCCGGTGGAACGCCTCTGGGGGGTCGGCCGGGTCACCGCCGCCAAGCTCCGGGGTCGGGGCATCGCCACGGTGGGCGAGGTGGCCCGCCTGGCCGAGGCCACGCTGGTCGCGATGCTCGGTCGGGCGTCGGGGCGACACCTCCACGCCCTCGCCCACAACCGCGATCCGCGGCCGGTGCAGGTGGGCCGGCGCCGGGGCTCGATCGGATCGCAGCACGCCCTGGGCCGCGCGCCGAGGTCGCCCCAGGACCTCGACGCCACGGTGGTCGCCCTGGTCGACCGCGTCACCCGCCGGATGCGGGCCGCCGGCCGGGTCGGCCGCACGGTCGTGCTCCGGCTGCGGTTCGATGACTTCTCACGGGCCACCCGCTCGCACACGCTGCCCCAGGCCACCGCCGCCACCCGGACGATCCTGGAGACCGTGCGCGGGCTGTTCGCGGCAGCCACGCCCACGATCGAGCAGCGGGGACTCACCTTGGTCGGGGTGGCGGTCGGCAACCTCGCCGACGCGGACGCCGTGCAGCTCGCCCTGCCGTTCGATCACCACGGCACGACCGCCCTCGACTCGGCGCTCGACGAGGTGTGCGACCGCTTCGGGTCCGGTGCCGTGACCCGGGCCGTGCTGCTCGGACGTGACCGGGGCCTGGAGGTTCCGCTGCTGCCCGATTGATCGCCGCCCGGTTGGTCCCGCGCTACAGGGCGTGTTGGCGGATCCAGGTGTGCATGGCGATGCCCGAGGCCACGCCGGCGTTGATCGAGCGGGTCGAGCCGAACATGGTGATGGAGCACACCTGCGCGCTCGCGGCGCGGGCGGCGTCGGACAGGCCCGGCCCTTCCTGGCCGAACAGCAGGACGCAGCGCCGCGGCAGCTCGTGCGTCTCGAGCGGCACCGATCCCGGGACGTTGTCGATGCCGACGATGGGCAGGCCGCCGGGGTCGGCGGCGTCGGACCATGCCCACAGGTCGTCGACGGTCGGGTGGTGGACCACGTGCTGGTAGCGCTCGGTCACCATCGCTCCCCGCCGGTTCCAGCGGCGCCGCCCGACGATGTGGACGGCGGACGCCAGGAAGGCGTTGGCGTTGCGCACGACCGTGCCGATGTTCAGGTCGTGGCGCCAGTTCTCGACGGCCACGTGGAACGGATGCCGGCGCTCGTCGAGGTCGGCGACGATGGCGTCCACCCGCCAGTAGCGGTAGCGGTCCACGACGTTGCGCCGGTCGCCCCGCGCCAGGAGTTCGCCGTCGAGGCGAGGATCGTCGGGCCACGGGCCCGGGTGGGGCCCCACCCCGACGTCTCCGGCGCCCTCGCCCTCAGCCGCTGCCGTCAGCCCCGGAAGACCCCGTACCGGTGGCGGTGTCACCCGCCGCCAGCCCGAGCTCGGCGCGGATCTGCGACAGCCGGGCCTGGGCTTCGCTGTTCATCGACGCCTGTTCCACCTCGAGCATGCGCGACTCGACGGACGACTCGGTGAGTTCGGACATCCCCTTGGCGCGGGCATAGCGGGACTCGATCTTGTCGCGCACCTCGTCGAGCGTCGGCACGTCCTGGCCCACCGTCTCCGACAGCGACGCCATGGCCGTGTTCATCTGCTCCTGCATCTTGGCCTGGTCGAGCTGCGACAGCAGCTTCTGGCGCTCGGCCAGCTTCTGCTGCAGGGCGGACGAGTTCTGCTGGACCGCCGCCTTGGCCTGGTTGGCGGCGTCGGTCGACTGCAGGTGGAGCTGCTTGAGGTCCTCGACCTCGCGCTCGAGCGTGATGAGCCGGTTGGCGAAGCTCTCGGCGGTTGCCGTGTACTGCATGGCCTTCTCGGCCTCGCCGCTCTTGCTCGCCTCGTCGGCCATGAGCACGGCCTGACGGGCGTTGCCGTTGACCTTCTCGAGCTCGCCCATGGTGCGGTTGAGCCTGATCTCGGTCTGCTTCTGGTGGGCGATGACGTTGGCCGCCTGCTCCTTGAGGCGCCGATGCTGGTCCTGGGCCTCGGCGATGGCCTGTTCGAGCTGGACCTTGGGGTCGGCCTTCTCTTCGAAGGAGGACGTGAGCCGGGCCGTCAGGTAGCGCCACCAACGCCGGAACAATTTGAACATGACCAGCAGGTTAGGCCCCTGGCGGCGGGTGCCGGGACCCGGTAGCCGATCAGTGGGGTCCCCGATCGGCCAAGCCGACGACCCTGCGCACCATGACCGTGGCCTCCGGCACGCCCAGGCTGCGGGTGATGGCCACGTACACGAGTCCGGCCGGGCCCAGCACCAGCGCGAGCGCCGCCAGAGACGGCAACTCCCCGAACAGGGCCTCCGCCAGCACCGCGACGACGGCGGCCGCGGCACACCCGGCGGCGATGGGGTTGAGCCAGCGCCCGGCCAGGCGAGTGCGGCCGATGCGCCAGGCCAGGGCGCGGCTCAGGAGCCGGTACTCGAACCAACGGGACACGGCGGCGCCGATGGCGAGGCCGACGATTCCCAGGTGGGCCGCGTCGGCGGCGTTGTCGCGCGCCGCCTCGGGCAGCGGACCGAAGGTGAAGATGTCGCCCCAGCCCTCGATGCCGTCGGGCCCGACCACCAGTCGGTCGAGCGGGAACATGAAGGCCAGCCCGATGATCGCCGCCAGGACCACGCTCATGGCCGCCACCCGGGCGGGCGTGCGGGCGTCGTCGAGTGCGTAGAGGCCGTTCTGCAACAGCCGCGACGACGTCGAGGCCAGCAGGCTCATGGAGAACACCGCCAGGGTGAGCCACACCACGATGGTGTCGGCGGACGTGAAGTTGCCGCGCTGGAACACCGCCCGCACGATCACGTCGCCGGCAACGATGAACAGCGTGGCCGTCGGCGCCACGTACCAGGCGATGCGGGCCATGCCCTCCTCCAGCCGCAGCCGGAACCGGCGGCGCGTCTCGGGGTCGTGCACCTCGACCTCCGACAGCTCCGGCAGCTCGGCGGCGGCCACGCTCATGCCGAACAGGCTGATGGGAAGGAGGTAGAGGACCAGGGCGTACTGGAGCGACGCCACCGCGCCCGTCGCCAGGTAGCTGGCCAACAGCAGGTCGACGTACCCCATGATCTGGACGACACCCCGCCCCATCACCACCGGCCCGAAGCGCGCCAGCACACTGCGAACCGAGGCGTTGGCCGTGTCGAGGCTGAGGTGTACGCCGCCGAGCAGTCGCCTCACCGGCCCGATCTGGACGCCGAACTGCAGGATCCCGCCGATCAACACGCCCCACGACACCGCGTAGGCCAGCGTGCGGGTGTTGCTGGTGGTCAGGCCCACGCTCACCAGGGCGGTGATCTGGGCGGCGTTCCACAGCACCGGTGCCACGTAGGACAGGAAGAACCGGCGGTGGCTGTTGAGGACGCCCAGGCACCAGGCCGAGAGGACCAGGAAGCCGATTCCCGGGAAGATGATCCTGACCAGCTGGACGGTGAGGTCGAAGCGGTAGGCGTCGTTGAAGCCCGGGACCAGCAGGCGGGTCAGGGGTTCGGCCAGAACCATGCCGATGACGCTGAGCACCCCCGTCAGTGCGACGAGCAGGCCGGCGACCGCGCCTGCCACGCGTCCGGCCTCCTGCTCCCGTCCCTCGGCCCGGAGGCGGGCGTAGACGGGGATGAACGACGCCGACAGCACGCCCTCGCCGAGCAGGTTCTGCAACAGGTTGGGTATCCGCAGCGCCGCTCGGAAGGCGTCGCCTGCCGGCCCGGTGCCGAGGTAGTTGGCGATGACCGACTCCCGGATGAGCCCGGAGCAGCGGGACAGGAAGATGCCGGCCGCGACCAGCATCGACGACCGCTGGGTGCTGGGCAGTGCCTCCCGCTCTGCCTCGGGGTCGGCCCCGCCCGCCGGCGGGATGGCGCGGTCTCCCAGGCCCCCGGGCGTCTCCGGCGCGACCTCGGTCGGGGCCGCGGGCTCGGGCTCGACGCCCACCCGGGCCCGCTCCCCCGTGAGCCACGGCGCCAGCGGCAGGTTGGCCACACCCGGGGACTCGGCGGTCAGGCCGAAGACATCGTCGACGACGGGGAGTTCGCTGGTGGCAGCCTCGGGCTCGTCCGGGCCCGGGACGGGGGCCGGCTGCTGGGCGGCCTCGGGACGAGCGGCCCTCCCCGACTCGAACTGACGGGCATGGCGCCGGTTGGCCTCGCCGTAGTCGCGTTCGGGGTCGGCCGGGACGCGGCGGCGCGAGCCCCGACGCGCCCGAGGTTCGGCGGGGGACTCCGCTGGTGGGTCGCCGGTGCCGTCTTCCGCCGGACGGCGCTCGGTGACGCGCTCGTCGGCGGGGCGACGGTCGCGGGGCGCTGTCACTCCGTGGCGCCGCCGGCGGCGAGCCCATGCTGTGCCGTGCGGCTGGTCTCCTCCAGGGCCTGGCGCAGCGACTCCATCTCTGTTACCAGGGCATCGACGTCGGTTCCCAGCCCCTCGACGGTGGCGTCGGCGGTTGCGTGGGCCGACAGCTCCAGCGTGCGGGCCACGGCCTCGTCGAGACGGGCGTCGAGCATCCGCAGCTCGCTGTGGGCCTGGCCGATCACCCGGTCCAGGCGCGCGGCGGTCGCCCGTTGGGCCTCTAGGGACTGGGCGATCCGGGCCAACGACGGGTCGGGCGGCGAGGCGGCGTCAGCGCCGGGGGCCGCGCCCCCTGCGTCCGCGACCTCGGCAAGCTGACGATCGACGTCGCCCAGGTCGATGCCGCGGCGTGCCTCAACGAGCGTCTGGCCCCGCTTGGCGATGAGCCAACACTCCTCGACGCCGGTGTGCATTCGCGCGGCGATCGTGGCCAAGTGGTCACGCAGCGGCCCGGCGCGGGTCCGGCCCACGGCTTCGTCGAAGCGGTTGCGGGCCTGGAGGGCCTCCTGCACGTAGCGGCGCCAGGGCTCCTGCAGCGTGAACGGATCGATGCGCTCGCCCCGCCGACGGCGGGGGATCGAGAGCGCCACCTTGCCCGCCCAGGCCGCCACTCCCAGAGGCAAGGCGGCCAGCAGGGGCACGCCGGCGACGATCGTGGCCGCAGCCACGGCGCCGCCCAGAATGATGCCGACCGGGGAGGTGATCGCCCGGGCTACCTGGGGGGTGAAGAACCGGTCACGCAACGAAGTCCCGGCCATAGGTGCCGATCAGGCTAGGCGCCCTGCCCGGCAGTCCAGTCATCGCCAGGCACGTTCGATGGCCACGGGGGGACCGGCGTTCGAGACCGCCGGTAGGCGTCGCATCCGAACGCCGGTTGGTGCGTCACCCGCCGGCGTAGCGCTCGAGCGACTCGGTGACGGCGTCCTGGGCCCCGGCCAGGGCCGGGCCGATGTCGGCGTCGTTGAGCAGCACCGCCTCTATCGCGCCCTGCAGCTCGGCGACGAAGTCGGGGTAGGGGCCGATGAGCGGGCCGGGTTCGTCGGGGTCGGCCTCCGAGAGCTGGTCGACCGCCGTCTTGAGCAACACGCCCGCCACCTGGTCGGCCCAGAACGCCTGGACGTCGGGTTCGTCCTGCACGGATTTCACGATCGGCAGGTAGCCGCCGTTGAGGTGCCAGTCCTTGGCGTTCTCGGGCTGGAGCATGAACTCGAGGAAGCGCCACGACGCCGCCTGCTGCGCCGGCTCCGACTCGTTGACGATGAAGAAGGCGCCGCCCCCCGGATGGACCTGGCCCGGCCCCTCGATCCCGGGGAACGGGCCCGTGGCCGGGACCAGGTCGGTACGGTCGACGATGGATGCGTCGAAGTCGACGCCGGCCTCGTCGGCGGTGAGGTCGCCAGCCAGGGCGTCGGCGATGGTCTTCGACGCGGTGGAGGTCTCGATGAGCATCGACGAGTCCTGGGTCGCCAGCGCCAGATAGTGGTCGACGCTGCCCTCGGTGTTGGCGAACACGTTGATGAGCCCCTCGTCGTCCATCCGCTGGAGCAGCTCGAGGATGTCCTGGGCCTCGGGCGTGTCGATGGTGGCAGCGGTGGCGGGGCCGTCGTGGCCGTTGTCGTTGTCGACCACGTCGACGCCGTCCCCGCTCAGCCAGTTCTCGAACACGGCGTGGCTCGCCTTGAACGCGAACGGCTTGTCCGAGACGCCGGCGTCCTTGAGGGCCTTGGCCTGCGCGTAGACCTCGTCGAGGGTCTGGGGCGGCGCCTCGGGGTCGAGGCCTGCCTTCACCCAGTGCGCCTTGTTGTAGTACAGGACCTGCGACGTCACGTTGACGTAACCCGGAAAGAGGACGCCGCCGACGGAGTGGCCCGAGCGCACCGCCGGCTCGATGTCGGTGGGGTCGTAGTCGGCCGCCTCCATGCAAGCCTGGGCCGGGAGCACCAGCCCGCCGTCGGCCACGGCCTGCAGCTCGGTGGTCTCGAGCATGACGATGTCGGGCAGCTGATCGGTGTTGGCCGAGGCCGTGCTCTGGAACTTGCGGTTGACCTCGGCGAACGAGCCGCCCTGGTCGCTGGCAACGAGTCGCACCTGGTCCTGGCTGGCGTTGAAGCCGGTGACCATGTCCTCCATGGTCTGCTTGACGGGCCCACCGATGCCGCCGTACCACAGCGTGATCTCCACCGGCCCCGCGGCCTCGTCCAGGGCGTCGAGCGGGCAATCGGGCAGGGCCGCTTCGCCGCCCGCTCCGCCGTCGCCGGTTGCCACGTCGGCGTCCTCGCCCCCCGCGGTCGGCGGGTCACTGCAGGCGGCCACCACCAGCCCGCCCGCCACCAGCACCGCCAGTGCCATCCGTTGCCGCGCCATGTCCCTCCTTGGGGCCTCCGGCAGGGTCAGTCCCCTGCGTAGCGCTCCAGCGACTGCGTGACCTCGTCCTGGGCCTGCGCCAACGACTCGGAAACATCCTGACCGTCGAACAGGACGGCATCGAGTGCGTCCTCGATGGCGTTGCCTTCGTCGACATACGGCCCGATGAGCGGTCCCGGCAGGTCCGGGTCGGCGTCGGCGAGCTGGTCTACGGCCGTCCTCAGCAGGGCGCCGGCGAGGTCGTCCTGCCAGAACGCTTGCACCTCGGGGTCGTCCGCCACCGCCTTGACGATGGGCAGGTAGCCGCCGCTGAAGTGCCACGCCTTGGCGTTCTCGGGCTGGAGCATGAATTCCAGTACCTGCCACGACGCCGCCTGCTGGGCGGGCTCGGACGTGTTGAGGATGTAGAAGGCGCCGCCGCTGGTGAACACCTTGCCCGCCGACTCGATGCCGGGCATGGCCCCGGCCCCGGGAACCAGCTGCGTCTTGTCGAGCACCGAGTCGTCGAAGTCGATACCGGCCTCGGCGGCGGTGAGGCCGCCGCCGAGGGCGTCGGCGATGGTGGTCGAGGCCGTCGAGGTCTCGATGAGCATCGAGGACTGTTGGGTCGCCAGAGCCAGGTAGTGGTCGATGCTGCCCTCGGTGTCGGCGAAGGCATTGAGCAGGCCCTCGTCGTTCATCTTCTCGAGCCAGGCGACCAGGTCGTCGGCGGCGGGCGTGGCGAACGTGGCCTCGGTGGCCGGCGCTTCGCGGCCGTTGCCGTTGTTGACGATGTCCTCGCCGATCCCGGTGAGCCAGACCTCGAAGAACCAGCGGTCGGCTTTGAAGGAGAACGGCTTCTCCGAAACACCAGCAACCTTGAGCCCCTTGGCTTGCGCGTAGAGCTCGTCAAGAGTGTTGGGCGGATCGTCGGGGTCGAGGCCGGCCTTCACCCAGTGGGCCTTGTTGTAATAGAGGACCGGCGTCGACACGTTCATGTAGCCGGGGTAGAGCACGTCGCCGACCGTGTACTTCGACCGCGCCGCCGGCTCGATGGCCGTGAGGTCGTAGCCCGACGCCTCCATGCACGCCTGGGCGGGGAGCACCTGGCCGCCGTCGATCATGACCTGGAGCTCGGTGTCCTCCAGGTAGATGAGGTCGGGGAGCTGGTCGGGGGACGACGACGAGGCGCTCTCGTACTTGCGGAAGACCTCCTCGTACGCCGCGCCCTGGTCGTTGGCGGTGAGCCGCACCTGGTCCTGGCTGGCGTTGAACCGGGCGACTGTGTCGTCCATCGTCGCCTTGGCCGACCCGACGAGGCCCCCGTACCAGAGGTTGACCTCGACGGGGCCCGACCCCGTGGCGGTCTCGAGGGCGTCGAGCGGGCACTCGGGCAGCTCGGCCGCGCCGTCGCCCCCACCCGTTTCGATCGCGTCCCCCGAACCCGTCGTCGGGGGGTCGCTGCAAGCCGCCGCCACCAGCACGGCGGATGTCAACAGTGCGATGGCAACGTGGTGGTGGCGCATGTGTCGTCCTCGATCATCCCTTCACGGCGCCCGCGGTGAGGCCGCGGATGATCTGGCGGGAGAAGGCAATGAGCAGCAGGAGCACCGGCAGGGCCACGATGAGCGCGGCCGCGATGGCGATGTTGGAGTTCGCCACCTCGGTGCCGGCGATGTTCTTCAGGGCGAGCTGGGACGTCTGTTGGCGGTCGTCGTCGATGATGGCCTGTGGCCACAGGTACTGGTTCCAGGCCCCGAGGGCCGAGATGACGGTGAACGACGCGATCACGGGCCGGGTGAGCGGCACCGCGAACCTCCAGAGGAAACCCATGTGCCCGTAGCCGTCGAGGCGGGTGGCGTCGTGGACCTCGGGCGGCACGCCCCGGAAACCCTGGCGGATCAGGAAGGTGCCGAACGCGGTGGCTGCGAAGGGCAGCACCAGTCCGGCGTTGGAGTTGATCCAGCCCAGCTCACGGATCGTCTGCACGTTGGCGAGCAGCGTGACCTCCAGCGGCAGCAACAGCGTGGCCATGAACAGGGCGAACACCAGGGTCTTGAACGGGAACCGCAGGAAGGCGAAGGCGTAGGCGGCCAGGATCGAGGTCACCACCTGGGCCACGGTGATCAGCACGGTGAGCGTGAAGCTGCGGCCCATCGCCGGGCCGATGTCGCCTTGGTCCCACCCCCGGTTCCACACCGACGCGCCGAACGCGACCACGACGCCGGCGGTGACGGCGATGCCCACCAGCACGGCGAGCAGCACCGGCTGCCACCACTGCCGGAGCCGACCGAAACCGATGAGCTGCGTGGCGGCCAGCACCACGATGGCGAGCAGCCACCACAGCGGCGTCGTCCCCGACCGGTCGACCGAGGCCTGCCAGATCTGGCCGGCGAACGCCGCGACCGCCACCACCCCGGCGCCGACCGCCACCAGGCACCTCGGCGACAGCAGGGGTGCTGGGTTGCTCAGCCGCCCGCCGGCGGCCCGGAGCTGTACCCACGCCAGCGCCAGTGCCACCACCAACGTGCGGGTGATGACCGAGAACGCGCCACCGTCGAGCCAGCCCTTGTCCTTCCATTCCACCGCGACGGGATGCAGCGGCCTACCCGCGTCCAGATAGGGGAACGGCGGCGACAGAGCCTGGATGAGCACCAGGACGATCGGCACCAGAACAAGTGCCGCCAGCACGACCAGCAACGCGTACTGGCCAACGAGGCCGAGGGTGCGGCGGGTCGACGACTTGCCGATGGTGGCGGCGGTGAGCTCGCGTTCGGGTGCACCCAGCACGGTTCCGCCGGGCACGGCGGCGGCGGCGTCCTCGCTCGGCCGCTCGGCCAGGTCGACGGCGCCATCAGCGCGCATAGTGCACCCGCCGCTCGAGGATGACGAACTGCGCCGCGGTGACGACCAGGGTGACGAAGAACAGGCCCACGGAGTAGACGGCGCCGATGCCGATGTTGTCGGGCCGGACCAGTCGGTTGATCTTGAACACGAGGGTCTCGGTGGCCCCGGCGGGGCCGCCGTTGGTGAGGATGTCGGGCTGGGCGAAGGCCTGCAACCCGAAGATGACCAGCACGACCAGCAGGAACAGCAGGACCGGCGAGATGAGTGGCAGCGTGATGCGCAGCAGGCGCCGCACGGGGCCGTAGCCATCGAGTGTGGCGGCCTCCACGACCTCGTCGGGCACGTTCTGCAGCCCGGCCAGGACGATGATGAACGACAGGCCCATGTTCTGCCAGATGGCCGACAGCGCCACCGCGAACATGGCCCAGTCGGGGTTGGTGAGCCAGTCGACCTGGAAGATGCCGACCACGGGGTTCAACAGGTAGAAGAAGATCACCGAGGTGACCGCCACCGAGCTGGCCAGCGTCGAGGAGAAGATGGCCTGGAACACCTTGATGCCCCGCAGCCGGCGATGCGCGGCCACAGCGAGCAGAACGCCGAGCACCAGGCCCGCCGGCACCGTGTAGAGGACGAACTGCACGCTGTGCCACAGGCCCTCGCGGAAGTCGTCGCTGGTGAGCTGCTCGCGGTACTGGCGCAGTCCCACGTCCTCGAAGAAGGCACCGTTGGCTCGGCTCTCGAAGGTGCCCCAGTTCAACAGGTTGAGGAATGGCCGGTAGAAGAACGCCACGAACACGGCGATCGACGGCGCCAGCAGCGCCAGCGCGATCCCCATCTCCTTGGCCGAGTAGCGCGGGCGGTCTCGCCGCCGTAGCAGCCTGGCCGCGGTGGTCATGCGAGCCGTTCCGTGGTTTCGGGATCGAAGAGGTGGACGTTGGCCGGGTCGACCGCGAGGCGGATGGTGCCGCCGGCCGCGAGCGGCGCCATGCCCACCTGGCGGACGACCACCGGCGACGATTCGACGGATCCGAAGATCAGGCACTCGTGGCCCAGCCACTCCACCGCCCGCACGTCGTGGGCGATGGTGCCGTCCTCGGACACGTCGAGGTGCTCGGGCCGGGCACCGACGATCACCGTCCGGCCCTCGTCGAGGCGGGTCTTCAGGTCTGCCGGCACCGGGAAGCGGCTCTCGCCCACGGCGATCGCGGGTCCGCCCTGGGTGGTGAAGGCGCCGGTCAGGGTGTTCATCGGCGGGGTTCCGATGAACTGGGCGACGAACAGGTTGGCCGGGACGTCGTAGACCTCCTGGGGCGTGCCCACCTGCTGGAGCCGGCCGGCCGACAGTATGGCGATGCGATGGGCCATCGTCATGGCCTCGACCTGGTCGTGGGTGACGTAGACCACGGTGGTCTCGACCCGCCGGTGCAGATCCACCAGCTCGAGCCGCGTCTGGGCGCGGAGCTTGGCATCGAGGTTCGACAGCGGCTCGTCCATCAGGAATGCCTTGGGCCGGCCGACGAAGGCCCGGGCCAGCGCGACACGCTGCCGCTGGCCGCCGGACAGCGCCGCCGGCTTGCGCTTCAGGAGGCCATCCAGGCCGAGCACCCGCGCCGCCTCGTCGACGCGCTCGCTGCGCTCCGTCCGGCTGAGCTTCCGGGCGGGCTGGTCGGGGCCGTCTGCGTGATAGCGGCGGACCAGCAGCGGCGACTCGATGTTCCGTTGCACGGTCATGTGGGGGTAGAGCGCGTAGCTCTGGAACACCATCGACACGTCGCGCCGGGCGGGGTCGATGTCGTTGACCACCTGGTCGCCGATGAGCAGCTTGCCGTCGGTGATGCCCTCCAGCCCTGCGATCATCCTCAGGGCGGTGGTCTTGCCGCAGCCGGAGGGGCCCAGCAGCACCATGAACTCGCCGTCGTCGATCGCGAGATCGAGGGCGTCGACGGCGACGACGTCGTCGAAGCGCTTGGTCACGTTTTCGAAGGTGACGCTGGCCAAGTGCGACCTCCCAATGAGCCGGCTGGTGCCGCACACCGGTGCCGCACCCCGTGCGCCCGGTGCCGGCAGCCCGCCACGCTACGCACGTGCGATGGCGCCAAGGTAGCCGGGCGGTGGCACCGGGGCGCCTTCCGGGCGTCCGACCGCGGGCTGTCCGAGCGCTCGCCACCCGCCGTCGACGGACGTCGTACGCTGAGCGCGGATGGCTGTGCATCCTCGGGGGCTGCGCCCCCGCACCGCATCGTCGCCCGGCTCGCTGGCGCTCGCACGGTCGACCGGTCAGGAGCTCTGCTCATGACCGACTTCGGGTGGCCGGTTGAGCGCGAGGGACTGGAGCGGGCCACGTCGCGCTGGTGGTTGTTCCTGCTGCTCGGCGTCGTCTCGGTGGTACTGGGCGTGCTGCTGATGTTCGACCTGTTCACGGCCGTGCGCACGGTGGCGTTGCTGGCCGCGTTCGGCCTGATCGTCACTGGGCTGGGTGAGCTGATCTCGGCCGGCCGCTACCGCAGCACCCTCGGGATCGTGGCTGGGGTCGTGTTGCTGGTGGCCGGGGTGCTGGCCGCACTGTGGCCGGGGATCACGCTGTGGGTCCTGGCGGTCCTGACGGGCATCGGCCTCATCGTTTCCGGCGCCGCCCGGATCGTCGGCGCGCTGGCGTTGCGGGTCGAGGGCTGGGGCTGGCTGCTCGTCGGCGGCGTGCTGAGCGAGATCGTCGGCTTCCTGGCCATCGCCTGGCCGGATGTCACGGCGCTGGCCCTGGGCCTGCTGCTGGGTGTCCGCATGCTGTTCTTCGGCATCTCCGAGATCGCCTTCGCCTTGGCGCTCCACGACCTCCGAGGCTCGCTGCCGCAGTAGCGGGGGCGTCGCAGCCGGCCGGCCGGGGCGCCGTCAGAAGTTGCTGACGACCGCGGTGAAGACCTTGTCGATGCTGGTGGGATCCGAGGAGTCGTAGACCGCGGCCGACGTGGCCTCGGCGATCTGGCGCAGCGTGGGCAGGTCGGCGTCGTCCCCGTACGCGATGGGGAAGACCCGCACCGGCCGGCTGGCCTGCCCCTCGCTGCCCGCCTGGAGCGTGTCGATGAGCTCGGTGAGCTGGTCGCGATCATCGGCGGAGTCGTCGTCCTGGTTGCGGCCGTCGGAGAGCAGCACCACGGCGTTGATCCGCGCCGGGTCGTACCCGGCCAGCGCGTCCTCGTAGGTCCGCTGCGTCACCGCGTACAGCGGCGTGTTGTTGGTCGGCACCAGGTCGCGGATGCGGTTGGCGAGCCGCTCGCGCACGTCGCCGACCCGCGAGGTGGGGACCAGCTCCAGGACCTCCTGGTCGCCGTCGTCGCCCAGCTCGGTGGAGAAGATCGACAGGCCGACCTGGTCGTCCTCCTTGAACTCGTCGAGGGCGGCGATGGCGGCCTCCTTCGCCAGGTCGAGCTTGGTGGCTCCGGTCTCGGGGTCACCCGGGTCGCCCATCGAGCCCGACACGTCGATGACCATCTGCACCCGCGCCGACTTGCGCTGGGTGGCCCAGTCGTCGAGCAGCCGGGCCAGCACCTCGGGCTCGGGGACGTCGAGCAGGGTCTGCGGCGTGGCGGGGTTGACGCCGTTGGCCTCGCTGATCGGCGCCGCCACCGGCACGTCGTCGATGCCGGGCCGGAAGCCGTACTCGAGCACCCGCTCCTGATTTTCGGGCGTCTGCACGTACTCGACGAAGGCGGCTGCAGCCTCCTGCTGGCGGGCGTCCACCCACCCGGCGTCCAGCACCATCAGCGGGTTGTCGCTGTAGACGGTGCCCTCCTCGGGATAGATGGCGACCAGCGGCACCCGCGGCTCCCGCGGCTCTTCGCCCTGGTCGAGGATGCCGTCGGGGTTGCCCGAGTTGTAGTCGATGAGCGACTTCTCCTCGACGGCGACTGCCGAGACGTACTGGTAGGGGTTGCCGCGCTGGTCGGCGCGGTACCAGTTGTTGAGGAACGTCAATGTGGTGTCGCCGTAGTGCACGACGGAGGACTCGACGCCGCTTGCGAAGCTGCCGACCGCCGGGTCGGCCAGGTCCTCGAGCGACAACCCGCTGGTCTTGCCGGTGGCGGCGTAGGCCTGCGCGATGAGCGCCGACAGCCCGCTGGTGGAGAAGTTCGGGTTGGTCTTGCCGAGCCGGAACGCGCCCCACTCAGGGTGGCCCTGTGAGCTCCAACCCGCGCCGTCGCGGGCCAAGGCCAGCACGTCTGCCCAGCCGAGGGGGGTGTCGGGCCAGCCCAACGCCTCGGCCATGGGCCGGGGCATGGCGATGACCAGCGGCGTGAGCATGAAGCTGGCGGCGTCGGCGGGGGCCATCGCCGGCTGCCCCGCCTCCGACCGGTGCTGGTTGAGCACCTGGCCCCACGTCGAGGCGGCCGGCGACCAGATCACCGGGCGGGGCCCGTCGACCGATTCGTCCCAACCGTTGGCCAGCAGCTGCTCGGCGGCGCCCGACGACTTGTTCTGGACCCGCACGAACGCGCAGTCGTCGTCGGGCAGCCTTGCGGCATCGGAGCCGTTGAAGCTCTCGGCCAGGTCGCTGAGCAGTTCGAGCTTCTCGGGGGAGCTGGCGATGTCGACGACCACACAGTCGCCCGGGTCTGCGAGCGCGGCCTCCCCGTCTCCGCCCTCGTCGTCGTCCGAGCAGGCGGTGGCGGCGACGATCAGGCCACCGACCACCAGGGCCGTCCACCGGGACCCCATGGTCCGCATCCCGCCCTTCATCCGGTCACCTCGCTCCACAGGGCCAGCAGGGCCCCCAGCACGCCGCCGCCGGGCAGGGCGTCGTCGGCCGGTAGCGCCTGCAGCTCGGGGTCGACCCCTGCCGCCGGCGACTCCCCGTCGACCCGCCAACCGGCGTCCGCCAAGGCTCGGCGGAGCGCGTCGTTGCCCGCGATGTCGCCCGCAGCCCCCTCCGCATCGCCGATCGGGATGGCCACCAGGTCGGCCGTCGCCACGGGCGCAGGGTAGGTCACACGCACGCTGTCCCGGTCGGCGGCACCCAGGGCGTCGGCCTCGAGCGCCCCGACGGCGCTGAACTGACCCGGCCCCCTGGTCAACATCTCGTTCACCACATCGGCGGCGGACGTGTCGGCCTTGGCACCCAGCGCACCGAGCCAGCCGGAGAACTCGGCGTCGAGGTCGTTGGCGGCGTAATCGGCGGTGTCGAAGTATCCCGATGTGGCCCCGCCGAGCACGACGAGGCCGGTGGCCGTTCCGGGATCGGTGAGGCCGATGTTCACGCGCCCCCAGGCGCTCTGGCCACCGACGGTGTCCCAGGGACGATCGGCGGCATCGCCCAGGCAGCGCCATCCGACCGGCCCGCCGCAGGCACCGGCCTCGAGGGCCGCGGCCCGGTCGTTCCAGATCACCAACACGACGGGGGACCGCCCGATCACGGCGGACGGTTCGCCCACGAGTGCCGTCGCACCGGCCCGCTCACGCGCGTCGGCGACCAGCGCGGCCCATGGCACCGGCGCCAGCCACACGTCGGCGTCCGCCTCGTCGGCGCCGGCCGCGGTGATCAACCCGTCGGCGGTGACCCATGCGGCCTCCACTCGCACGGTCATGTCGTCCTCCAGCACGGCACACGCGGCGGCCAGCTCGGTCGGACAAACCAGGGTTGTGCCTCGCCCGGCCGACGAACCTCCGGCGCTGTCGCCGTCGTCCTCGAGGGCGTCGCGGGCCAGGATCGCCGCCACGATCAACCCCACCGCGGCGCCGAGGGCGGCGACGGCCTTCATGCCGGGGCCGTCCGCGGCGACCCGCGGGTCGTGCCGGACACGGACGCCGGGGCCGGGATGTCGGCGGCGGTGAGCGTGGTGAGCTCCTCGTCGCTGGGCTGGTCCCCGGCCACCAGGCGGGTCGCCTGGTTCGCCACCGCCGCCTCGAACAGGTTGCGGGCCAGCCGGCCGTTGCCGAACCCGGCATCTCGGTGCTGGGCGGCGAACCAATCCAGCACCGCCCGGCGGCCACCGTCGTCGAGCTGGTAGCGGCCCTCGCTGCCGATCGCCTCGAAGATGGCGAGCAGCTCCTCGTCGCTGTAGTCGGGGAAGTGGATCGTCCGCGAGAACCGCGAGCGCATCCCCGGGTTGGCGTCGACCAGCGCCGCCATCTCCTCCGGGTAGCCGGCCAGGATCACCACGATCCGGTCGCGCCGGTCCTCGACCAGCTTGACGATCATGTCGATGGCCTCGCGGCCGAAGTCGTTCTCGCCGCCGCGGGTGAGGCTGTAGGCCTCGTCTATGAGCAGGACGCCCTCGTCCGCCCGGTCGAACGCGGCCACGACGCGGCCGGCCGTCTGGCCCACGAACCCCGCCACCAGGCCCGACCGATCGGTCTCGACCAGATGACCCCGCTCGACCACGCCCAACGTGCGGTAGATCTGGGCCAGCAGGCGGGCGACCGTGGTCTTCCCCGTTCCCGGGTTGCCCGTGAAGATCAGGTGGCGGCTGGCCTCGAGCACGGGTAGGTCGCGCTCCCTGCGGATCTGCTGCACCCGCAGCAGGTTGGCCACCAGGTGCACCTCGTGCTTGACCTCGCGCAGGCCGATGAGGGCGTCGAGCTCGGCCAGCAGCTCCTCGAGCGGCCGGGGCGGCGCGGGGGTGGTGCCTGCGTCGACAGCTGTGCCGGCGACCGGGGAAGCGCCGCCGCCCGGCGTCGGTCCGGCGTGACCGCCCTCGACCCGGGCAGCGTCGAGTGTGCGCTGCACCATGGCGCGGAAGCGCTCGACCGCGTCGAGCTCGGTGCGTGACGGCAGCAGGTCGAGGGAGGCGATCGCGTGGCCTATCTGCGCCGCTCGCCGCGCATAGACGCCGGCGCGGCCGCCGCCGTCTCGGGAGTCCGAGCGGACCAGGATGTCGAGAAGTGTCGACGGCTGCTCGAGGTACCTGCGTCTCCCGGCCACCAGCCCGGCGTCGCGCAGCGCCCGGGGCGTGGCCCGCGCCAGGTCGCTCTTCATCTGGTGTCCGAACGCCCGGATCAGCGCCCACAGCTCGTCGTCGGTATGCAGGCCGTCGGCGTCGATGAACCCGCAGGCCAGGTTGTAGGCGTCGACCACCACGTCGGAGCGCAGGCGGGACGTGTCGATGCCCGGCACGCTCGTGGCCAGCGCCTCGACCTCGGGAACCAGGTCGGCGACGAAGGCGGACACCGCGTCGTCCAGGGCAGCCGGGGCGGTCGGACTCACCGCGGGTCGCGCCACATGGGCCACACCGGCGGACCGGACGGCAAGTCGATCTGCCCGGTCACGTTGAAGCCGAAGCGCTCGTAGTAGGGGACGTTCGTCGGCTTCGAGGATTCGAGGTAGGCGCCGAGCCCCTCGCGGTCGCAGCGTTCGAGCACCGGACTGACCAGCGCCGAGCCGACACCCTGGCCCTGGTGCGGCGGATCGGTGCCGAGCACGGCCAGGTACCAGTGGTGCTCGCGGGGGTGGGCGCGATCGATGAGGTCGAGGGCCTTGATCGCCCGGAAGATCCGGGGGCCGACGGCCGGCATCATCACGGGGGCCGAGCGCAGCAGCTGCGGCCAGGACGCCTTCCACAGGCCCGGGGGATCCCAGAACGCCGCTCCGGCGCGGTCGCCGCCGACCAGCACCTGGCCGTGGTGCGAGTGGCGGCGGGCTTCGGCGGCGAAGTAGCGCCGCAGGCGTCGGCGGCGGGGGCCGGACCGCTCGCCGAACAGCCAGGTCATGACCGGGTCGTCGTGGAAGGCGCGGGCGAGCGTGCCCGCCAGGGACCGGACGTCGCCCTCGGTGGCCTGCCGAGCCTCCATAGGACGCTGAGCCTGCCACGCGGCTGCGGTGGGCGGCGATGCGGCTTGCCCGTCTGTGTCAACCGAGGATGATGGACAAGCGTCTGTAGGGGATGATGACGGTCATGAGCGTCCCGCCCGGCGGGGTCGGACGGCGCAGCTTCCTGCGAGGTGGCAGGGAGGCCCGATCGACGGCCGACCTGCACCCCCCGGTCGTCGAGATCGATGGCCTCGACCCCGGCACCGCTCGCCGGGCGCGCCGCGACGCCGACCCGCTGGCGGTTCTGCACCGCGAGCACTACGCGTCGCTCGTCCGCCTGGCGTCGCTGGTGCTCGGTGACGTCGGGCTCTCGGAACAGGTGGTGCAAGACGCCTTCGTCAAGCTCCATCTCCGCTGGGGCGGCCTACGCCGGCTCGACCAGGCCCCTGCCTACCTCCGCAGCAGCGTCTTGAACGGAGCCCGGTCACAGCTACGGCGCCAGAAGGTGCGCGACCGCCACGACGCCCGCCGTACCGTCGCCCCGGCCGCCGGCACCCCGGAGGCGTCCGTCGTCGCCGCCGCCGAGCACGAGCGGGTGGTCGCGGCGCTTCGCTGCCTGCCCGAGCGCCAGCGCGAGGCGCTGGCCCTGCGCTACTTCCTCGACCTACCCGAGGCCGAGATCGCCGCCGCCATGGGCGTGTCGGCCGGTTCGGTGAAGACGCATGCGCACCGGGGCCTGGCCGCGCTCGCCCAGCTTCTCGGGGAGAAGGACCAGTGAGCGAGCATACCGAGCTCGAGGACCGCCTTCGCACCGCCGTGCACGTCCACGCTGCGGGCGTGCAGGCAGACGACCGCAGCCTGGACACGATCCGCAGGCGCGTCCGGACCGCCAAGCACCGGCGGCGGGCCGTTGTGGCGGGCGCGGGCATCGCCGCCGCCGTGGCCTTGGCGGTCGCCGTGCCTCGGCTGGGCGACGAAGGTCGCATCGACACCATCGACGACCCCGGACCGACGACCACCGTCGAACCGCCGTCGACAACGACCCCACCCGGGAGCGCGTCGACCACAGTCGCGCCGCCTCCGCCCAGCATCGACATCGACCAGGTGCTCTGGCCGGACCCGGCCCGGGAGCTCACTGCCGATCCGGTCGAGGCCGTTCGCGGCTTCGTCGGTGGGCCGCTGGGGTTCTCCGACCCCCCGCTCTCGCCGTTCCGAGAGACCGAGCCGAGTGCCGGCGAGGTGGACGTCTTCGCCCGGGGCGAGTCGGGCCAGACGCTCGATCGTGTCGCGAGCACCGTGATCCTGCGACGCCTGGATGGCGAGCACTGGTTCGTCACGGGGGCCGCTTCCCCCGACGTCGAGATCGACACGCCCGAGCCGCTCGCGACCGTGTCTTCCCCCCTGGACGTCTCGGGCCGGGTCCGTGGCTACGAGGGAACGGTCAACGTGTGGCTGCTCGACCGGTTCGGCGGCGATCGCGTCGACTCGGATCCGGCGTTCGGAACCGGCGGTAGCCAGGAGTTGGAGCCCTTCTCCACGCAGGTGTCGTTCCTGGCTACCGGTACGCCGCGGGGGGCTCTGTACGCCGAGGCCGACCGTGGGAGCTCGACCGGCATTCCGAGCTTCACGGTCTTCCCGGTGCGGTTCTCGACCGACGGCTCGGACGGGCAACCCGCCGGCTCCAACGGGAGCGCCGGGGCCGAGTTCCGGTACCCGCCGCTGTGGCCCTTCAGCAGCCAGGCCGAGGTCGATGCCTGGCGCCAACAGCACGAGGCCCAGGGCAGCCAGCCGTGGCACCTCGACGCCGAAGCGACCGCCCTGGCGTTCACGACCGGATACCTGGGGTTCGGCGAGATCGACCAGGTCGTCGCCCGCGACGTGCGCGATCGGGAGGCCTGGGTGAGCGTGGGGTACGACCCGGGTTCGGGCGGCCTGGCGACCGCGGCGGTGGTGCACCTGGTGCGTTTCGGCCCCGGCGACGACGCTCCCTGGGAGGTCGTCGGCACGCGTGACACCGACCTGACGCTCGATACGCCCTCCTACGGGTCGGGCGTGTCGACGCCCGTCACCGTCGGCGGGCGGATCACGGGCGTCGACGAGAGCCTGCGGGTGCAGGTGCGCCAGGCCTCGTCCGAGACCCCGATCGGCGAGGAGTGCTGCCTTCCCGCCGGCGGCGAGGACACGCCGTGGCGGGCGACGGTCTCGTTCTCGGGCGCCACGGACCCGGCGCTGACGATCGTGGTGTCGACCGGCGGGCACGTCCAGGGCGTCGAGCGCTTCGCCATCACCGCCGTCCGGCCCTAGCCGTAGTCCCGTTCATCTGTCAGCGCTCAGGTACCTCAGGGGACCTGAGCGCTGACGAGCTGGCGTGAACCAGGCCCATAGCATGTTGGCATGAGCGACATACCCGACCTGGGACGACGCGCCAAGGCCGCCAGCCGGGTGCTGGCCACCGCCTCGACCGC
>Ga0299914_10000134_pt1 | contig 42900 bp, 60 predicted proteins | sample RVTome_10_FD_201361 | JGI IMG/M metagenome (GOLD analysis project Ga0299914, IMG submission 201361) | Soil microbial communities from uranium-contaminated site in the Upper Colorado River Basin, Wyoming, United States - RVT153D57 (version 2) ... | reverse complement strand
GCTGCGGTCACGGAGCCGGTTGACCGCAGCGGCATGGCGGAGAGGTTCCGCCGGCTTGGTGAGCAGGTGTCCGACCCGCACGGCTACGGACTGGCCGGCGCTGGCGGGTTCCAACGACTGGTAGCGACTGCGGCACAGGCCGAGTCCGACCGGGTGGCGCTGCGGACGGTCTGCACCGATGAGGCGATGTACGAGCGGGCCCTGGCTGCCGCTCGGGAGCGTGACTGGTCGCCGGCGCGGATGTTCGCGGCGGTCGCTGAGGGCCGGTACACGGAGCACGGCTGGGCCGGCTCGATGCGGACTGGCGAGGTGGGCAACCTGGCCGGCATCCCCATCGTCCAGTCGCCGCATGTTCCGCCCGGCCAGATGTACCTGGTCGGTGACAGCGCCAGCCCGACCGGCTCGGCGGTGCTGCTGCACAGCTCGACCCCGCCTGCCCCGCGGTGGTGGCGTCGCTGGCTGTGGGTGGTCGAGCGGGTCCGGGGCTGGTGGGCGCGGCGGATACAGCGGTAACGGGACGAATCACCACAACTTGACATAAGGTTGATTATCGAACATCAGGGGAGCATCGTGGATATCACGGTCAAGCTGCACAGCGTAGCGGACGATGGGCTGCCAGACATGGACCAGCTGGGCGGCCGGGTGGCGCTGGTCTTCGACGGGTGCGTGGTGTCTGGCTGGCCGGCTGGCCGGGACGACGACGGCGGGCCGCTGTGGGAGGCCAACACCGACGTGGGCCACAACCGGCCGCTGCACGGGGTGACGCACTGGCTGGAGTTCCCGGTACCGGTGTGGGAGCTGCCCCTCTCCCCCACACCGTCCAAGATCGACTCTGGTGGGCAGGATGGACAGCATGCCTGAGCAGACCCGCAAGAGGGGCGCCTTCGAGGTGGCCCGCGAGACGCTGATCGGCCGGTACGGCACCGCCGACCCGGCGAAGCTGCGCCGGCAGGGACGCGCCGACGAGACCGAGCTGCGTGCCGCCGACAGCATCGCCCGACTGGCCGCGGAGACCCTGACCGTGGGGTCGCTGGTGTTCGTGCCGAACCGGCTCAAGCCCGGCCAGGCCGGCTACGCGCTGTCTGTCGAGTTGTACGCGGCCCCGGGCCGGATCGTGTCGGTCGAGGACGGGTGGGCGATGGTGGACCTCGGCCGGTGGGGACAGCTCGGCAGCCCGCTGGCCGACCTCCGACCGGCCGAGGATGACCATCATGCAGCCTGACCAGACCCGCCGGCCCTACCCGGCGTTCCGGGCCTGGGTCGTGCGCCTGGGCGTGTACCTCGCGGTGGCGGTGGCGGTGGCGCTGACCGCCTTGGCGGTGCTCCGTCGGATGCTGCCGGATGGTTTGCCGGAGCCGCTGGCCTGGTTGGCGATGCTGGCGGCCGGCTGGGTGCTCGGCGGGCTCGCCGGACACATCGGGTGGACGTTGCTGCATGACCGGCGGGAGGCTGCCTGGAGGGAGCTGGACCAGGAGTTCCGCCGGGCTGACGGGAGGTGAGCAGTGGGACAGCCTGACGACCTGCGTTCGCTCTCGCCGCTGCGATGGAGCCGCCGGGAGAAGCTGTGTGCGCTCTGCGGCTGCGTCGCCGGCCTTGGCCTACAGGGCATATTGACCGATCTGTCGGTGCCGTGGCTGGGTGTCGGTGTCGCCGCCACGCTGGCGGCAGGGATCATGTGGCTGGCGTTCGATCCTGCCTCGCCCGCCGAACACGACAGGAGGGGCGACGGTGGGACAGCCTGACGAGATCGCCCAGTGGCTGGGCCGGCAGCTCGACGAAGACGAGGCGCCACGCCGGGTCGAGACGTGGCACGAGGCGTTCTGCCTGTCCCCGGAAGTGATGGATGACGGAACGTGCTTCTACTGCGGTGCCGTGCGCGACCCAGACAGGTTCGAGCTGTGCGACCAGCCGGCGGGGGTGCTGGCTCAGGTAGCCGCCCACCGGGCGATCCTGTGGCTGTACCAAGCCCGCTCACGGGAGTTCGAGGCGGTCAAGAGCCGGCTGTCCCTGATCGACACCGAGGCGAGGCTGTCCGAGCTGGGTGCGCTGGCCGGCGTGGTCCGGCACCTGGCTACGGCGTACGCCAGCCGGGACGGTTACGACGAGAGCTGGAGGCCAGCATGACTATCTACCGCCTGCCGGACTGGCTCGGTGGCCATCGAGCCCACCTGATCCACGGACCAGAACGGGAGCAGGTCACCATAGAGGTTTGGGTGGACGACCGGCCGAGCGGCCACTACCTGACGTTGCTGGAGCACCTGCTGACCCGCCTGCCGGACCCGGATGCACCGACGCCGGCTCAGGTGTTGGAAACACCGGTCGGTCCGAACGACGCTGGCGCAGGCACCGTCCGTGAGTACCTGGTAGCGCTGGCGGAGGCGGTTTGGGACCAGGGTGAGGGCTTCAGCGGCAAGCGCCCGTGGGGCAACAGCGGCTGGGAGCATGACCTCTACCATGCGCTGGGCGCGCGGGGCCACATCCGGTACGAGCAGGACGAACACGGCTACTGCGAGTCTGTGGACCGTGAGGCAGGCCATCGACTGATCCGGCAGGCGCTGGAAGCGATGCGGGAGTCGGAGTGACCGTTCCGTCTCCGGCTGAGCCATGAGGTGCCCCGGTGCTTGTTGGGCTACCGGGGCGTGGCCGCAACCCTGCCGGGCTGTGACCTACCGGGTGTGCCGCTGGGGACGCCGTAGCCGGCTCGGCATCCCACGAGCCTACCGGAGCTGCCCGACACGCCGTGTGAGCTGCGAGAACCGCCCGCCTATCAGCCGGTAGGCTGACCTGAGACGGTACGACGGCCCGGTCCCCCACCCCCTGGTGAGACCGGGCCGCCGTTGCACCACCTGGTTTTCCCCTCCGCCCCTCGGCGCGGCTGTCCAGCAGCCTACCGGGGGAGATCGTGACCATGCCGCCTGCCGCCACCGCCACCGCCACCTCCGACTGCCCGGTGGACTGCCTCTGCCACACATCTCAGTTCGCGGCCTGCTCAGTGTCCGGCGGTTGCGCTAGCGAGGGTTGCGGCCGGCAGCGGCGCACCCGCGGCTCGTGCCCGTGCTGCTGGCGCCGCGACCCGGACCCGGCCAAGGGCGACGGCCGGGTGTGCGGCCCGTGCGAACGGTGGTGGCCCATCCTGGTCGCCTCGATCGTCGACAAGACGGGCGAGCTGCCGGAGCTGATCCTGCCGCAGGACTGGGCCGTGGATGACCGCTGGTACTGGCACTGGCACCCGCGCCGGAAGGATCCGGAGACCGGGGAGCTGCTGCCGGCCGAAGGTGAGTGGCGCCGTGCCGAGCCGTTGACCGCGGTCGGTGGTGCTGGTCTGGTGCCGGGCCAGCGGAAGGGGCCGCAGGTGCGCCGCTCCCGGGATGGCTCCCCCGCCCCGGTGCGGCTGGACGTGGTGGACCTGCTCGGCCCAGTGGTGCGCGACGGGGGCCGGCCCGTGGACGCCGTGGCGGACTGGTGGCTGCCGAAGGTGGTTCCCACCGGCGAGGAAGTGCCGGTGCTGGACAAGGACGGGCAGGTCATCGGCTACCGGCAGCTGACCCGCACCGTCTGGTCTCCACCCGGTGACCAGATCGGCCAGGTGCCCGTCGCCCAGGTGCTCGACCAGGAGGTGCGGGCGTGGATAGACGCGGGCGCACCAGGCTCCCGCTGGCGTCCGGTGCCGACAGTGCCGGAGCTGGGCCGGTGGCTGACCAACCGGCTGCCCTGGGCGCGGGAGCACCACCCGGCCATCGACGAGTCCCGCATCACCTTGCAACGGCTCCGCGGCGTGTTGATGCGGGTGCTGGACGAGTTCGACCCGGAGCCGGAGCTGTGCGTGGGGGTGGAGTGCAACCGGTGCGACCGTCGCATGCTGATGCGCCGCAACGACGGCACCGGGGACATCGAGTGCGGCGACCCGAACTGTGGCTCCATCATGACCGCGGAAGCGTTCCGGGAATGGGCGAAACGGCAGGGTGCCTATGAGGCGTCGCAGCGGTCCGCGACGGATGTCGCCGAGCTGCTGCGCCCGACCTACCGCCGCCCTGCGGACACGCCGGTGACCAGCAGGTGAGCGTGATCCACCCCGGACACCCGTGGTACGTTTTAGCGCAAGTCCACTGGCAGAGGCTGCCCGGAAGCTGGCGAGAGTCGGTCGGGGCGGTGATGTCCGCCGTGGCCAACGTGAACATATCCGACCCGCACCAGCCGCTGCCAGCGTTCATCGTGGCCCGCAACCTTGGCGTCTCCCAGCAGCTGCTCCGCTCATGGGTGGCCTCGGGCAAGCTCCGGTCCTGCGACCAGGGTGCGGACGGTCGCCCGTTGTACCGGCTGGTTGACGCTGCCGAGGTTGAGAAGCAGATGCGTGACGACCCGCGTTCCTCCCGCCGCCGCTGCCCTGTCGGTGCTGCGGCGTAGCCTGGGCCGGGGGTCCGCCCAACGGTGTAGAGCCGCCGATGTGAGGATGCCGGTGGCACCGGTTCCGCCGCATCCCCGCTCGCCACGGGGCAGCGGCGGACCCCCTTCCCCCTCCTGAGCCGGCGGCCCCCGGCCCCGCCTTCCCGCAACCCCCCCTTTGAGGGCTGCTGCGGGCCGCCACCACTGTCCGCCCCCACCTCCCGGGTAGTCAGTCCTGCCCACATAGCGGCACAGCGTGGACCCGGCGGAGCCGAGGCAACGGCCGGGACGCGGCCTCGGCACAACTCCCCACTCCCCCTCCGACTCCCCGGCGTGATGCCGGGTGAGCACCCGCGACCGGTCCCGGTCCGGGTGTCTCTGCCGCCCCGTGACGGGGCACTTCCGTGAAGGAGCACCAGATGCCCAAGGAGCTAATCCACGACGTTCGGCCGCTGCCCGACGGCGACGGGGAGCAGTCCACCCCGTACGCGGTTCAGGTCGGCTGGGATCGCGTCGGCTACGCCCAGATCGGCACGGTCAACCTACAGATGGACGACCACACCCCGGAGCGTGGCTGGTTCGTGGACCTTGACCGGCGGATGGTCAACGACCTGATCCGGCTGCTTCAGCGCGCCCGTGATGGCGCGTTCGGCAAGGACGCCTGACCGGCACCACACAACGTCCGGGTGGGATGAGCCCGGCGAGTCACATCCGATTCGCCACGAAGGGATCATCCATGTCCAACATCACGATCGGCCGCTACGACGGCTGCACCTCCATCGCCTCCGACGGCACCGAGGCCCCGCTGACCGAGCAGTGGGCCGGCTGGGTCGAGGGTGAGGACACCGCCGGCAAGTCCTGGATCGTCTACCTGGACGGCAACGGCCGCCCGGCCCTGTACTGGCCAACCCGGGAGTCGTCCGGCGCTGTCGTTGGCGAGCCGGTGCGGCTGTAGGCACTTCGACTGGGGTCGGCTGCCGGGGACCGGGATGCCTCCGGCTGGCCGGCCCCACCAGCATCCCGAAGCATCCCAGACCGGAGCACCCGCCATGTCCCCTGCCGAGCACGCCCGCCGTGAGCTTGAGCTGTGCGGCCAGACCGCCGAAGACCCCGGCTACGCCGCCTCGATCGTCGCCGCGGTGGCGGCGTTCGCCTCCTACGACCACTCCGGCGGCTCCCTTTCGCTGGCGGTCGAGCAGCTCTACCGGCTCGTGAAGGGCGAACAACTCTCGCCGCTGACCGACGACCCGGCCGAGTGGGAAGACCGTAGCCAGGTCAGCGACGGGGTGCCGATCTGGCAGAACAGGCGCAACTCGGCCGCGTTTTCGCATGACGGCGGCTGCACGTACTACCTGGTCACCGAGGGGCCGGGGGACGACGGCATCTGTGCGACCTACACCAGCGCGCCAGCAGCAGCGGCGGTTGTCTGATGCGCTGGCACACCGTCAACTACCGGGACCGTGGCGGCTCTGACCGGCGGGGGAACCTGGTCAACGTCGGGTTCTGGCTGCACGACATCCCCCGCCCGCTGGTGCTGTGCCGGCTGTTCGGGCACCGTCCGGTGGTGGACGGCTTCGGCCCCCGCAACAACGATCCGCAACTACATGCAGCCCGGTGGGTGGTGTGTGACCGGTGCGCGGTCCGCCCGGACCCGCAGGGCAGCCTGGACCACCACGCATGGAACGTGGGTGACCGCTACACCGGACGGTGGAGCGGGCCAGCTTTCGTGCCCACCACTGGCGGCGCGCTGGTCCAGGTGGCCGGCCGTGACCCGGCACTGCCCGGTGCGTGGCCGGACCGGGCAGCCGCCACTATCGGCGGGCAGCTGGTCATCGGCCGGTCCCACTCGGTGGGTGTCGAGGTCAAGGTCGGCAACGCGGGCTCGGAACAGGACCTCGCCTGTTCGGTCAAGCTCGGCCCGCTCGGCGCGCTTTACTTGCACACGGAACGCTTCGGCGCCGGTCTGGTGCGGCGGCTGAACGGCGTCGGCTACCAGTCGAAGGTCACCGGCTGGGCGATCCACAACGGGCACCTGTGGTGGTCGATCTGGCGCGACCGCGACGGCGGCTGGTCCAGCAAGGCACCTTGGACGCAGCGGATCCGCAGCGGCTCGGTGCGGATCAACCCGCTGGACATCCTGTTCGGGCCGGCCCGCTACTCGTACGAGGACGTGGGCGAGCCGGTCGAGGCAACGGTGCGGATGCCCCACGGCGACGACCACCAGGTCACGTTGCAGCTTCAGCGGCAGACCCTGGGCCGTAAGCGGTGGCCCTGGAAGCGACGCGGCTGGACGGTCGATTGGACCTGCGAGCCGGGTATCCCGACCAAGCCGGGCAACCGGGGCCGGATCATGGGCTCGGGCGTGGATGTTCCCGACGCCGCGGTCAGCTCCGGTACCTGGCCGGTCGTCGCTGCCGCGAAGATCGCGGTACGGATGACCACCGACCGGCGCCGCTACGACCGGGAGCCGGAACTGGCCCGCATCCCTGCCGGCTGGGCCACCGACCCGCACGGGCGGACCGCATGATCACCCGGACGCACACCCGCACCCACGTGCACGTCACGTTCGCCGACCCGTACCTGACCTGCGACCAGTGCCAAGCCTGGGTGGTCGGGTGGCACGACCCCCAGCGGTGCGACCCCAGCCCCACCCGGCAGTTCGGATGTGGCAAGCCAGCAACCAACCTGCCATGCGGGCATGCGGCCGGTGTGACCTCGGTGTGCCCGTCGTGGGGTCCAGTGGACGGCTGCCGCTGCCGGGATCACCTCGGGTACGTGCCGCACGCTGAGCCGCCGGTGGCTGCCGCGTGACTACGGTCGCTGCTCTGGCCTGTGACGGTCAGGTGTGGATGGCCGCCGACAGCATGATCAACATTTACGAGCGGCCGGTTGTCGGCGGCGCCCGGAAGGTCCGCCGGCTGAAGGCCGGCGGCGGTGAGGCCCTGGTCGGTGCCGCCGGCACGTCCGGCATCCTGGCCGTGGTAGGGAACCTGCTCACCCTCCCGGACCCGCCCGCAGCCGGCGAAGACCCGGCGCCATGGGCCGAGGCGGTCGCGCTGCAAGCGACCCGCCTGGCCGTTGAGCACTCGCTACTCGACGACGGGCGCATGGACTGCACCCTGCTGCTGGGCTGGGCCGGCCGCCTGTGGACCCTGTCCCACGCCACCGCCATCCCCCACCCGGACGGCATCGCCGCGCTGGGCTCCGGCGAAGGCCCGGCGCTCGGCGCGATCGACGCGATGCTGGCACTGCACCCGGACATGCCACCGCAGGAGCTGCTGGGCCGGGCGCTGAAGATCGCCACACGTCGGGACCGTGACACAGCCGGGCCGGTCTGGCTGGAGCTGCTACCCGCGGACCAGCCCGGATGACCGCCCAGCCGCTCGGCCAGATCCTCGACGGCCTCGGCTGCCAGTCCGCCCTTGAGGACGGCGACCTGGTGTCCGCCGCCGTGGTGGTGCTGAAGGTGGTTGAGCCGGACGGCCGGGTTCGTCTGGCGATGTGCTGGTCGGACGGGCTGTGCTGGATCGACCGGATCGGCATGCTGCGGGCTGCTGAGCGGGTGGAGCTTCCCACTCTGGACGAGGCGCACGAGCCGGACTGAGGTGACCGACCGTGGACGTTCTGTCGCTGATCCTTTACTTGACCGCGACGGTCCTGTTGGGCCTGGCGGCGTGCGGGGTGCGCGCCGGCCGGGTGTCGCTGCCGTTGCTCGCCGCCACCCTGCTCGTGTTCTCCTACTTCGTCCTGCCCGAACTGCGTTGATCTCCCTAGAGCGATGCCGCTACCGGGACTTGCGACAGTGGCTCGGAAGGTACGCCACGAGGCCGTGCATGTGCGGCAGTGCACCCTCGCAGACCAGGGTTTGGGCTGATGCCCAGGGCGATGCGGGTGTGCTCCTGCGTCGGATGCCCCGCCCACCCCGGTTCCTGCCCGGAGACCACCACCGGCGGGCGCTGCACCCGGTGCAACCGGGCCGCCGAGCAACGACGCGGCACCGCCCGGCAGCGCGGCTACGACCGCCGCCACGAACGCCGCTTCAGGGAGCAGGTCCTCACCCGCGACCCGCTGTGCGTATGCGAGGACACCGGCCACGGCCACGGCGCACCATGCCTGGCCCCCTCCCGCCACGCCGACCACCACCCCACCCCCCGTAGGGACCTGGTACGCCTGGGCCTGGACCCGTACCACCCCCGGTACGGCCGTGGCCTGTGCCACCCCTGCCACTCCCGGTCCACCCCGCAGCACGCCCCCGGCGGCTGGTACGCGACCCAGCCCTAACGCCCAACACCACCGCCACCACCATCCCGGCCCCCCTAGCCAGCCCCGTCGCGAGGACTCGGAACCGCAGCCAGCTACCGCCGGCAAGCCGGAGCCGACCAACCCGGGACACGCCCACCCCCACCCCGGGCAGGCTGCGAACCGCCAGCCAACCGAACGGCCGGCCGCCTCGACCTGCGGCCGACACCAACAGCGGGGGGGCGACAGCAGCGGAAGCCACGGCGGCAAGCGTCCAGCCGGCCAGTCCGCCGACGCAGCCAACCTTGGCCGACCCGGGGAGGTACCCCCCATAGTGGACAGATTAGGAGACCGCGGGGGAGGCACCTCGCTGTCCAAGGACCTGAAAAGATCCACTGGGGGTGCCGTGGCTGTTCCTCGCATTCCTGGCGGGCTGGGGATCAAGGGCTCTCGTCTGTGGCGGGAAGTGTGCAAGCTCCACGAGCTTGCACCGCCGGAGCTGGTGCTGCTGGAGGAGGCGTGCCGGATCGCTGACCGGCTGGACCGGCTGGACGCCCTCCTGTCCGGTGAGTCCGATACATGGCTGCGGTTCAAGGTCAACGACGATGGGTCCGAGGTGTCGGTGGTGGTCGACTCGGCTCTGTCGGAGGCGCGGCAGCAGGCGAACGTGCTCAAGCAGCTGGTGGCGGCGTTGCGGCTGCCGGATGAGCAGTCGGGGAAGAGGCCGCAGCAGCGTGGTGGCGGTCGCGGGTCGTATACCCCGTCGGCGAAGAAGTCGGGTGCGACGGTGACTGCGTTGGCGAGCGCCCGGGCGGCGCGCGGAGCCTGAGGTGGCCCGGCGTCGGGTCCACGACCGGTGGTCCGGTCCGGAGTTCGACGGGCATGTGTGCTCGCTGGGCTACGAGGTGATCGACTGGCTGAACGAGTATGCCTGCCACGGACCCGGCGACGTGCAGGGTGAGCCACTGAACCTGTCGGCGGGGACCGACTTCGAGTGGTTCAACTTCCTGGTCGAGGCGTACCGGATAGATCCGTTGACCGGTCGGCGTCTATACGACGAGGCGGTGCTGTCGCGGCCGAAGGGTCGGGCGAAGTCGGAGCTTGCAGGGCTGATCGGGACTGCGGAGGCGTTTGCGCCGGTCCGCTTCGACGGGTGGAATGCGGCGGGGCGGCCTGTGGCCCGGCCGGTGAGGTCGCCGCTGCTGAAGTGCCTGGCTACCGAGGAGTCGCAGGCCGGGAACACGTTCGAGAACATCGCGTTCATCGCGGCCACCTGGGGTCCGGATTCGTACCCGGACATCTACGGCGGCGTGTCGGGGGTGCGGCAGTACCAGTCGGCGACCGCGATCTACCTTCCGCATGGTGGCGAGATCCGCGCCTGCACCTCCGGGTCGGCGTCGAAAGACGGCGGCAAGGAGACGTGGGTCTGCGCGGACGAGTCGCACCTGTACGTGCTGCGTGAGTTGAAGTCGATGTACGGCACGATCCAGCGGAACCTGGGCAAGCGGAAGATCGCGCAGCCGTGGCTGATGCAGACCACCACTATGTACCGGCTGGGTGAGCAGTCGATCGCCGAGGAGACGCTGACTTCGTGGCGCAAGGGCGAGCTTCCGCCGTCGGTGCTGGTGGACCACCGGGAGGCGAAGGGCCGCATCAACCTGGAGGACCGCGAGCACACGATCGCCCAGCTGGTCGAGGTGTACGGGCCGGCAGCGGAGTGGCACGACATGGAGCGGAAGTACCGGGACATGCGCGATCCGCGAATCTGCCGGGACGACGCCGAGGCGGCCCGGTACTACCTGAACCGTGGGATCGCCGCCGCCGATGCGTGGATCGCCACGGATGTGGTGGAGCGGCAGGCCCGGCAGGATGTGATCGCAGCCGGGGAGCATGTGGCGCTCGGGTTCGACGGCTCCCTGAACGAGGACTCGACGGTGCTGATCGGCTCCCGGATGTCCGACGGGTTCCTGTTCCCGGTGGGGATCTGGGAGAAGCCGTCCGGCCGTGCAGGCGTCGGATGGGAAGTGCCGCGCGGAGAAGTGCTGGACGCGGTGCGCGAGGCGTTCGCCCGGTACAAGGTCACCCGGCTGTACGCGGACCCGCACGAGTGGCGCACGGACCTCGACACTCTGTCCACCGAGCTGGGCTCCGAGCGGGTGTTCCCATGGGAAACGCGGCGGGACGTGCAGATGGCCGCCGCGCTCGACCGACTACACGCTGACCTGATCAACGCGGAGGCGTGGCACTCCGGCGACGGCCGGCTCATGGCCCACTTCGGTAACGCTTACGTCCGCCGCAAGGGCGGCCACCGATTGGTGCGCAAGGAACACGAGCATTCCGCCCGGAAGATCGACTCTGTTGTCGGTGCGGCCCTGGCCTACGAAGCTCGCGCGGATGCGATCGCGGCGGGGTGGAACCCGGAGCCTCCGCCACGCCGGAAGCTGGTTGTCATGAGGTAGCTACCCCGGGGGGTGTGCGATGGCCACGCAGCTCCCCCAGTCTGAGCAGGACTGGATCACCCGCCTGTCGCTCACCCACGACGCCGAGGTCGCCGAACTGGAGAACCTCGACAACTACTACGAGGGCCGGCAGCCGCTGACCTACATGCACCCGGAGATCTTCCGGGAGCTGCAGGACCGGATCAGGCCGGTGATCATCGGCTGGCCGCAGCTCGTGGTGGACACGGTCGAGGAACGGCTGGACATCGAAGGGTTCCGGCTACCCGACAAGGAGTCCGCCGACAAGGACCTGTGGCGGGTGTGGCAGGACAACGACCTGGACGAGCAGTCCCAGCTGGGGCACGTAGACGCGCTCGTGATGCGCCGGTCCTACGTGGCGGTGGGCACGCACGAGGACGACCTGGCCCGGGGGTCGGAGCGGGACCGCGGCCAGGACACCCCGCTGGTCACTGTCGAGTCGCCGCTGGAGGTGTTCGCCGACATCGACCCGCGGAACCGGCGGGTGCGGGCGGCGCTGCGCAGGGTGCAGGAGACCAACTCGATCGCCCGGGTGACCGAACGGTACGCCACCCTGTACCTGCCCGACGAGACGGTCTGGTTCGACTGGGCCGGCGGCTGGCGGGAGATCGACCGCGACCAGCACAAGCTGGGTGTGGTGCCGGTGGTGCCGCTGGTTAACCGGGCCAGGCTGCGCCATTCGCGCCGCACCGGCGTCGGGGCGCTGCGGACCCAGTACGGCACGTCGGAGCTGGCGCCGATCATCCCCCTGTCGGATGCGGCGAACAAGCTGGCCACGGACATGATGGTGGCCGCGGAGTTTGTGGCGATCCCGCTGCGCGGGTTCTGGGGTCTCGGCCCCGGTGATCTGGTGGACGAGAAGGGCAATAAGCTCACCGCCCTGCAGGCCATCATGGGCCGGTTCCTGACCCTGCAGGAGGAGGGCGGCCGGGAGTTCCAGTTCAACGCCGCCTCGTTGGACAACTTTCACCGCAGCATCAACGAACTGGCCCGGATGGTCGCCGCCGTCGCCGGGCTGCCGCCGCACTACCTCGGGTTCACCACCGACAACCCGGCCAGCGCGGACGCGATCCGCTCAGCGGAGGCGCGTTTGGTGAAGCGCGCCGAGCGGAAGCAGCGGGCGTTCGGCGGCTCGTGGGAGCAGGTCATGCGGCTGGTGCGCCGGTTGCAGTCCGGCGACTGGGACCCGCGGCTCAAGCGGCTGGAAGTGCAGTGGCGCGACGCGTCCACCCCGACGGTGGCGCAGAAGGCCGACGCGACGGTGAAGCTGTTCAACCTGCCGAAGCCGATCATCACCCGCCGGCAGGCCCGTGAGGACCTGGGCTACTCCGACATCCAGATCCGGCGGATGGAGGAGGACGACCGGCGGGAAGCGGCCAACGATCCGATCGCCGAGTTGGCGCGGCAGGTGGCCGGAGGCGGCGCCGACGACCGGCCCGAGCCCGAGGCGGACGGGTCGGCCGTCTCGGCCAACGGGCGGTTGCGGCTGAATCCGACTCTGGCCGCGCCGGAGCCGGCCGGTGTCGGCTGAGCAGGTCGCCCAGGACCACTACCGGGCGCAGCGTCTCCTGTCCGCCGCCGCGGCGAGGGCCGCCGCCGACGCATGGCAGCAGATCGACCCTGACCTGATCGTCGAGTCGTGGACACGGCAGGTCGACCGGGTGTTCCTGGCGGTGTCCGGGGCGCAGCAGGCCGCCGCCGGGCAGGCCGACGGGTATCTCGCTGCGGTGCTGGCCGAGCAGGGCATCGCCACCGGCTCGGACGGGCAGATAGCAGCCGGAGCGTTCGCCGGGATCGCTTCCGACGGGCGGGACCTGCGGTCGCTGCTGGTGCAGCCGGCCAACCTGGCCACCTACGCCCTGGCGTCGGGCCGGTCCCGTGCTGAGGCGCTGGCGTCGGGCCGGGCCAGCCTGGACATGATCGTCCGCACGCAGGTTGCCGACGCCGGCCGGACCGCCGACCAGGTGGCGCTGACCGCGCACCGGTCCGCGTCCGGGTACATGCGGCTGCTGGTGCCGCCTGCGTGTTCCCGCTGCGTAATCCTCGCCGGCCGCTGGTACCCCTACTCGGCCGGATTCCGCCGCCACCCGCGTTGTCTTCCGGCGGGTGTCGTTGTCACCGGTCCGGCAACCTTAGCGGCCACGCGGCGGCGATTCCAAGGGGAACTCGTCATCGTCTCGACCGCGAGTGGCGAGCAGCTGCCCGTTACCGGCAATCACCCGGTACTGACTCGTCGCGGGTGGGTCCCGGCGCACCTCCTCCAGGAGGGCGACGAGGTAGTCCGCAGCACCCGAGGTCAGGGCGCTACGGCCCTCGTAGTTCCAGACGAAGACCAGGTGCCAGCCCGCATCGAGAATCTGTGGCGTCCGGACGGCGTGGTGACGCTTGATCATGTGCCAACCGCCCCCGAGGACTTCCACGGCGATGGGGGCCACGGCAAGGTCGACGTTGTACTTGCCGATCGCCTTTTGCGGTATGGCTTGGACACCGCGCTTGCCCAGCTCGCCGAGCAGGAACAATTCGCCGAGCGAGTCGCACAGTCCGCGCTGCTCCCGCAACTCCGCCCGGCGCAACATCCGGTCCTCCGTGTGGCTGATCCCACGAACGGCATCGTGCGCGGCGGCGGCCTGTGCCCGACGATCGTCGGGCGTCATGCGACGCGCGCGTACCTTCCCGGCTGCGGACATGCCGCGGATCTCGACTCCGGCCTCGGCGAGGTGGCGACGCACAACACCGCGGGAGACGCCATACCGACGGCCGAGACTGTACTCACTCTCGCCAGCGCGGTACGCCGCCGCGAGATCATCGCCCGGCAGCTGTCGGACAGTGCGCGGTGGGATCCCCCTGCGGGTCCGTTCACGGTGGAGAGTCGTGTGGCTTACGCCTGCCGCGGACAGGATCTGCTCCTGCGGCTCGCCGGCCAGGTAGAGCTGGATCGCGTGGTCGAGATTCGTAGAGTCGAGTGGTCGGGCCACGTCTACAACCTCACGTCCGTCGAAGGATGGTACAGCGCGAACCGACTTATTGTATCCAACTGCGACTGCCGGCACATCCCTTCGACGCGCGGGGAGGCCCGCGACGTGGGCTTCGACCCGCGGGCATACTTCGACAGCCTCACTGAGGCGGAGCAGGACCGGATCTTCACCCGGGCCGGGGCGCAGGCGATCCGCGACGGCGCGGACATCAACCAGGTGGTGAACGCCCGCCGGGGCATGTCCACCGCAGCCGGACCTGCCGGCCGGCGGCGGCTGGCCCCGGACCCGTCGGGGCGGTTCACCACATCCGAGTCGACCACCCGGTTCGGCCGAGCCCGGCCGGGGCGGCTGATGCCCGAGGAGATCTACCGGCAGGCCCGCTCCCGCGCCGAGGCGGTCGCACTGCTGCGCCGTAACGGCTACCTGCGTGCTTCGCCCCGGCCCGTCCGGCCTGCTGCGCCCCCACCCATAGCCCAGCCGGCGGTGCAGCCGGGGCCGCAGCGGATACCGGTCGCACCAGTCAAGATGGGCCGGACTGCCGCAACCCAGCAGGTCGCTGCCGAGCTGGAAAGGCAGGGCTCCCTCGCCCCTAGGGCTGCCGGCCAGCTCCGAGTGGTCGACACGGACTTCCGCGCGGAACCCGGGGTGCTGGGCCACTACGACCTGAACTTCCGGGAGATGCACCTGCACCCGGACTGGGACCGGCCGGACAGCCCAAACCGCGAATTGGTGCGCAAGTCCGTTGCCAGTGGGTGGTGGACCCCAACCGGCGCGGCAGGCCCGCTGCAGACGGTTGTGGCTCACGAGTACGGCCACCACATCACCAGCGTCATGTTCGCTCGGATGACACCCGCCGGGGCGCGGCAGCTCCTGCAGGTGGTGCGTGACCAGGTGGGCATTCCGATGAGCATCGAGCCGGCCGGGACAGCGATGGCCACGCTGATGCGCCAGATCACCAACGCGGTCAGCAATCATCCGCAGGTGGTTCTGGAAGTGTCGGGCTACGCTGCCAAGAACGGGTACGAACTGCTCGCCGAGGTGTGGCAGGAATACTCGACCATGGGAGAACGGGCAAGGCCGCACATCCGGGCGATCGGGGACGTGATGCGGGATCTCGCGGAGGCGGCGCTGTGACCACCGTGATGCCGATGCAGTGCTTCGCCTGCGTCCGCCTGCACCAGGCCAGCGACCCGGACACCGGCACGCAGCTAGCGGCCACGTGCGATGCGTTCCCGGGCGGAATCCCACCGCTGATGGGCCGCGGCGGTGACCACCGCAACCCGCTTCCCGGCGACCACGGCCTCCGGTTCCAGCAGGCCGACGGGACCCAGGCGCGTGTGGCGTTCGCCGCGTGGAGCCGATTCTCCCGCGCCTAAGCAGATCCCTGACCCCCTGACATCAGTTCTCCGGCGCCGCGAGCGGTAGCCGGCCCGGCCGAAGTGGGGCGCGACGCCCCCGGCCGGCAGCACACACCACCTGACTGGCGGCGCGATGCCGCCTGCCCAACGGAGAGGTCGCGATGACCCAGCCGAACCCTGGCGACGGCGGCAACGCCGCGCCGACCAACCCAACACCAACCAATCCGGCACCGCAGAACCCCGCGACGGGGCCGGCGGCGCAACCAACATTCGTTCAGCCGACCCTCCCTCCCGGCCAGCCAGCGGCCGAGCCCGCGACGGGCGCAGCCGACCCGGTGGCAGGAGGCCAGGACGGCTCTGCCGGTGACGCGGACCAGCTCGGCGAAGGCGGAAAGAAGGCGCTGGCTGCCGAACGGGCGCGCGCTAAGGCGGCCGAGAAGGCCGCCGCCGAGCAGACCGAAGCCCACAACCGGCAGCTCGCCGACCTGAAGAAGCAACTGGATGCGCTGCAGCCGGCAGCCGAACTGTTCGCCCAGTTCCGCAAGGTCGCCGTTCCCGATGCCGAGAAGACTGATGTGGAGCGGCTCCAGGAGGAGCTCGCGCAGGTCCGGCAAGAAACGCAGACCGAACGTCAGGCGCGGTGGCGGCTGGAGATCGCCACCGACAAGGGCCTCACCAAGGACCAGGCGGCCGAACTGCGGGGCGACACGCAGCAGGAGCTGGCCGCGCACGCCGACCGGCTGCTGAAGCTGTTCCCCAAGGCGCCTCCGCCGCCTCCGCCCGACCCGACGGCCGAACCTGCCAACGCGCAGCAGCCGGCGCCCAACGGTCAGCCAGCGCCTGCGGCTGGGCCGAAGCCGGACCCGTCGCAGGGCGCCCGCGGCCCAGTCGACATCCACGCCCAGATCCAGGACGCCCTGGCCAAGGGCGACACACGCACGTCCATCGCGCTCAAGCAGCAACTCGCTGCCCAGCAGCGCGGCGGCACCCAGTAGAGCAGGGCAAGCCGGCCCGGCTGTGCCCGAACAATGAGGAGGTAGAGACCCCATGGCGGGTATCACCGGGCAGGGAACCACATTTACGCTTCCGAATTTCGTGGGCGAGCTGTTCGCGGTCACCCCGACCGACACGCCGTTCCTGTCGGCGATCGGCGGTCTGACCGGCGGCGAGCGGACCGACTCGACGCTGTTCCAGTGGCAGGGCTTCGACCTGCGGGACGCGTCGGACACCCGGCAGCGGGTGGAGGGCTACGCCGCGCAGACCGGCGACAAGGAGGCCCGCGTCCGGTTCAACGTGGCCAACGTGGTGGAGATCCACCAGGAGTTCGTGGAGATCTCCTACACCAAGCAGGCCGCCACCGGGCAGTACAACTCCACCGGCTCCAACCACCCGGGCAGCGTCGGCATCTCCGGCATCAACCCGGTCGGGGACGAAATCTCGTGGCAGATCCAGCAGCACCTGGTGCAGATCGCCCGCGACGTCGAGAAGTCGTTCATCTCCGGCACGCACAACAACCCGGCCACCAACGCGCAAGCCCGCCGCACCCGCGGCATCATCGAGGCCACCGTCACCAACGTGGTCGCCGCCGCCGGCGCCACCCTGACCGAGGACATGGTGCTGGACCTGCTCCAGTCGGTGTGGGAGAACGGCGGCATCTCCATGGCCGACACCGCGGCGCTGATGTGCAACGGGCACCAGAAGCGGCTGCTGACGAAGATCTTCATCACGGACAAGAACTACCGGGAGATGTCCCGCACCATCGCCGGTGTCCGGGTGATGACGATCAGCACCGACTTCGGAGACCTGAACGTGATGTTGAACCGGCACATGCCCACCGACACGCTGGAGGTCGTGTCGCTGGAGCAGTGCGCCCCGGTGTTCCTGGAGATCCCCGGTAAGGGGTTCCTGTTCGAGGAGCCGCTGGCGAAGGTCGGCGCCTCGGACACCCGGCAGATTTACGGCGAGATCGGGCTGCGGTACGGCAACGAGAAGACCCACGGCAAGATCGCCGGTCTCGACGACAGCAACTCCTGAGCGTTGACCGTGCATCTGGTGGTGGGTGCGGGAGAGGTCGGTAGGGCGGTGCATGCCGTCCTCTCCCGCGTCGCCCAGGCGGATCTGCGGGACGTGGAGCCGGTGGAGCTGGCCGCGGACGTGCTGCACGTGTGCTTCCCCTGGTCTGACACCTTCGTCGATGAGGTGCGCCGGTACCGGCGGGAGCACATGACCGACTTGGTGGTGGTCCACTCGACCGTCCCGGTGGGCACGTGTGACCCGCAGGGGTGGGTGCATTCCCCGGTCCGGGGACGGCATCCGCACCTGGCCGAGGGGCTGTTGACGTTCGTGAAGCACTTCGGCGGGCAGCGTGCCGACGAGGCGGCGAAGCTGTTCGAGGCGGCCGGCTGCGACGTGGCGGTGCACGGCCGGGCGGCCGAGACTGAGGCGGGCAAGCTGTGGGAGCTGTGCACCTACGGCCTGTCTATCGCGCTGGAGAAAGCCATCCTGGCCTACTGCGCCGAGCGCGGCCTCGACTTCGGTGTCGTCTATACCGCGTTTCGGCAGGCGTACAACGACGGGTACGTGGCCATGGGCCACCCGGAGTTCGTGCAGCCGGTGCTGCGGCATGTTCCTGGCGGCGTTGGTGGCCACTGCATCATCCCGAGCATGTCCCTGCTCGACCATCCGCTCGCTGGGCGGGTGGTCGCCGCGTCCAAGCTTGCGGAGCAAGAAGTGGACCGCCCGCAGTGAACCGCGGGCGGCCATCCACGCCATGCCCAGCCTGGCCCCGGCCCGCCATTCCGGACCCCGCCGGACCATGCCTGACCTTTGGCCGCAAGGGTACCCGATGAGCATCCCCCGTACTCTGCACCGGGTGTGGCCGGACGTGGACCCGGTGCCGTGCCGGTACAGGCGTAACGCCGACACCTGGCGGGAGCACCACCCCGGCTGGGAGCATCGGCTGTGGACCCCGGCCGAGCTGGACCAGCTGGACATGGTCAACCGGAACCTGTACAACCGGGCCGAACAGCTGGCGCCGGGCGACTGGATCCGGTTCCGTGCCGACATCGCCCGCCTGGAGATCCTGCACGCGCACGGCGGTGTCTACACGGACACCGACGCCGAATGCCTGCGCCCGTTGGACCCGCTGCTCGACGACCAGGCGTGGTTCCCCACCAGCCCGAACCGGACCGACGGGTTGACGCAGGCCGTGTGCGCCGCCGTCCCCGGGCACCCGTTCCTGGCCCACCTGCTCGACACGATGCCCGCCAGCGTGAAGACCCACGCAGGCGGCCGCATCCACGACATGGTCGGCACCCGGTTCGTTGACCGGGAGTACCAGCGGCTGAAGCCGGCGGACGTGACGGTGCATCCGTGGTGGATGTTCGCCGGCCAGTCCATCCGCGACCGGGACGCCGGCCGGGTACCGGACCTGTCCCGGGCCTACGTCAACCATCGGTACGACAACACCGCCCGCCACGGGGCCGCCCGTGGGCAGATCGCCGCGTTCCGCGCCGCAGCGGACCTGCTGGACGCGGCCGGGGTGACGTGGTGGCTCACCTCCGGGGTGCTGCTCGGCCACGTCCGCGACGGGGCGTGGATTCCGTGGGACCTGGACGTGGACCTGGGTATCTGGCCGGCCGACGTGGACCGGGTGCGGGCCGCATTCCGGGCCGTCGGCTGGCCGTTCCGGCGTGACCGGGACGCGCAGATGTGGCCGGTCCACGGCACCACGAAGATCGACATTCACACCCACTACCGAGACGGGGACTCGGTCTACAAGCTGCACGGCAAGGCGCAGAACCTGCGCATGGACTACCCGGCGCACCTGTTCGACGCGATGCGGCCGACGGTCCACTACCTGCGTCGCTGCCTGATGCCGTGGCCAGCCGAGGAGTACCTGAAGCACCAGTACGGGCCGGACTGGCTGACGCCGCGGCGGGATTGGCGGTGGGACACCAGCCCGAGGAACATGCGCCGGCTGTGACCACCCTCCTGACCTTCGGCACCTTCGATTGCCCACACGCCGGGCACGCCGCGTTCCTGCGCCGCTGCGAACGCCACGCCGGCCGGGTGGTTGTGGCGGTCCGCTCCGACGCCATGGTGGCCCGTCTGCGCGGCCACCCGCCTGTGTTCACCTTCGCCGAGCGGGGCGCGCTGATCGGCGCGCTCGGCTACGAGGTCCGTGAGTCCGTCGAACCCGGCGCCGCCCTGATCGCCGAGGTCCGCCCGGATGTGCTCGCGATCGGCTCGGACTGGTCCCAACCCGACTGGCTCGCACGGCTCGGCGTTGACCAGGCCACCCTCGACGCACGGGGTACCGCCCTGGTCATCCTGCCTTACACGCCAGGGATCAGCACGACCGAGCTAAAACGGAGACTGGGACAGGCGCCGTGAGGGTCTTCGTCCTGACCACCGGAAAGACCGGCAGTACCACCTTCGCCCGCGCCTGTGGACACATCACCAACTACACGTCTGCGCACGAGTCCCGCTGCCACCTGACCGAGGGGCGCTGCGAGTTCCCGGACGGGCACATCGAGGTCGCCAACCGGCTCGCCTGGTTCCTCGGCACCCTGGACCGGCTCTACGGTGACGACCCGCTGTACGTCCACCTGACCAGGCCCCGAGAGCAGGTCGTCGCATCCATGGATGCCCGCTGGCGTGACGGGGTCAGCTTGCTGCGGGCGATGGACAGCGGCATCCTCCAACGCTCCCCGGAGCAGGATTGGCGCGAGCTGGCGGAGCTGACAGCGCAGACGGTCGAGGACAACATCGGCCTGTTCCTGCGTGGCAAAACCAAGGTGGTGAAGGCGTCGCTGCCTGACCTGCGGCCGGGGTTCGACGACATGTGGGAGCGGATCGGCGCCCAGGGTGACCTGCGGGCTGCCCACGCCGAGCTGGAGATCCGGCACAACAAGAGGAGGCGCCGGTGATCGAACTCGGCCCGCCCGGCGCCCGCTACCGCATCCACAACCCTGGCGGCGGGGGCAAGGTCGCCAAGACGCTGCGGACCGGCGTGCCCTGGGAGGCGCTGGTCCTTGACGACATGCGCTCGCTGGGGCTCCGAGGGCTCGCCGTGGATGCCGGGGCGAACATCGGCAACCACGCGCTGTGGCTGGCCGTGGTGTGCGGCCTTAGGGTGGCGGCTTTCGAGCCCGTACACGTGGAAGCGCTGACGGCAAACGTCGCCCTCAACGGCCTGGAAGACCGGATCGCGGTCCACCCGGTGGCGCTGGGATCGTACGACGACTTCGCCAGCCACGCCGGGAAGGGGAAGCTCGCCGTGGACGGCGGCGGGCCGATCCGCGTGCGCACGCTGGACTCCTTCCGGCTCGATCCGGCGCTTTTGAAAATCGACACGGAGGGCATGGAAACGGACGTGATCCGCGGTGGCCTGGGGACCATCGAACGCTGCCGGCCGGTGATCTACGCCGAGGCGTGGGACGACACCTACAGCGCCGCCACCGGCAAGCTGCTGGAACCGCTCGGCTACCGGATGGCGCGCGGGTTCCGTTGGCACCAGCAGCGGTGGGACCCGCGTTGACGCCGACCGTGTCCGTTGTGGTGATGGCCCACCGCAAGCGGGAGTCGTACATCCCCGGCCTGTTGGCCGCGCTGGACCGGCCGGCCGAGGTGGTGTGGGACCGGCGCAATGACCGCTGGGACACCGGCCGCCGCGCCTGGCAGGCCATAGACCGGTCGGCCGACTTCGGGTTGGTTATCCAGGATGACGCGATCGTCTGTCGGGACCTGGTGGCCGGTGTCGAGCAGGCGCTCCAGCACGTGCCGGAGAAGACGCCGCTGTGCCTCTACTGCGGCAGGGTACGCCCACTCCGGGACCTCGTGCAGCAGCTCATCGACCAGACCACCGGACAGACGTCCTGGTTGACGATGGCCAATCTCAACTGGGGTCCCGGGATCGTCCTGCCGACCGAGTTCATCGACGACATGATCGCCTGGGGTGACACGCGACCGGATGTCGCCAACTACGACAAGCGGATCAGCCGGTGGCTCGGCCACCAGGGCATCCTCACCTACTACCCGTGGCCGTCCCTGGTGGATCACCGGGACCTGCCGTCGCTGGTGCCGGGCCGCACAGCCGTGCGGCGGGCGCACAAGTTCATCGGCGCGACCGCCTCCGCCCTGGCTCAGCGTTGGGACGGCGAAGTAGTCAGCATCCCGGCGCTGAGCCGTTCCACCGCCAGGTACCAGCCGAGGCTCCGCCCGCCGCCGCCAGTCGCCGCGCCAAGGCCCAGACTGAAGCTAGGAGTGCCAGTGAAGTTCGCCAGCACGAAGTACCCGTCGCTGCAGGTGCCCGCCGCGCGGGTGCGGTTCCGCGACGGGATTGCGGTGACCCGCGATCCGGACTCGATTGCGGTGCTGCTGCTGCCGCAGGTGCGGGCGATGGGGGTGGAGCCGGCCGAGCCTGCCCCGGCATTCCTGGCCGGGTCGGATGCGAAGAACGGCCCGGGCGCCGCCGACCCGCCCGCGTCGGTGGACCCGGACCCGGACCCGGACCCGGGCGCGGGCGCTGACGAGCCCACCGACGGCGAAGTGCCGCAGGGCAACGCCGAGGAGGTGCTGGCGTGGGTCGCCGGCGATCTGGAGCGTGCCCGGCAGGCGCTGGACGCCGAGCAGGCGCGGGACAAGCCGCGTACCACCTTAGCCGCGAAGCTGGAGCGAATCGCCGGCGCGGCGCCGGCTGTCGCCACGACCGAAGGAGATGCGTGATGCCCGGTCTGCGGGTGCGGAAGCTGGCCGACCGCAGCGGCGGCGAGAAGGCAAAGTGGGGCGACCAGCCCGGCTCCCCGCCGGGGACATGGCCGCTGGCCGGCGTGCGGGTCGAGGGCGAACTGCCCACCGCGTGCCGGCTGCCCACCGGATGGGTGGCGCGCGGCATCGCAGAGGGGTGGCTGACCGGCGAAGGGCAGCGGACGGTGACCCGACCGTCCGGACCCGCCGGCAACCCGTGGCGGCCGGACAAGCCGCCGCACATCTTCCACCACTTCGACACCCTGGTGCTGCACACGGTGGACGGTGACGTGCGGTTCCGGGTGACCCACCAGCCGGACAAGTACGCAGCCGCCGGAGACGACACCACCAAGGTCACCGACAAGGTGTACGCCGCTGGCCGTACCCGGGTGGACCACTTCTATGACGTGACAGTGGAGGGCTGAGGCGTGGCCGATCTGGTGTTCAACCGCAGCCTGGGCCGGGTGACCGAGTTCGCGGAGCGGGTCAACGCAAACGACCCGACCAACGCGGTGTTCGTCATCGCCGCGTTCGTGACCGCCGCGGCCGACGCCACGATCAAGGACTTGGACACCCTCGCCGCGATCGAAGCCGACGGCGACACGGCGGAGGCGACCAACACCAACTACGCCCGGAAGGTGCTCGACGAGGGTGACGGGATCACCGTCACCTACGACGACACCAACGACCGGGTGGACGTGGACGTGCCCGACCAGACCTGGACTGCGGTCGGCGCCGGGGACAACTGGACCGACCTGGCGTTCTGCTACGACTCCGACTCGACCGGCGGCACGGACGCGAACATCGTCCCGATGACCTGGCACGACTTCGCGGTAACCCCGGACGGCTCGGACATCACAGCGCAGATTGCCACGGACGGGTTCTACCGGGCCAGCTAGCGCCCCGCCGCTATGGGTCTGATCGCTGCCACCGTCGGGTCGGATGTAGCCCAGCTGTCCGCGTCCGCCGGGCAGCGGATCATCTGCGTAGCGTGGAACCGGTCCGGTGCCACCAGCTTCGGAGTGACGCCGGACGCAGGCTCTGCCACTTGGACGAACCGGATCGTTGAGGCGACCCTGTCCGGCGACGACTCGGCACGCCGGTCGCTGGCGGTGGCCGAGCTGGCCCCGACCGGCACGGTCAGCGCCGTGACGTTCACCGCGGCGTGGAACACCGGCGACACCGGCGCGATCTGGTTGGTGGTCGAGGAGGGCGCCGGCTACGACTTCGTCACCTCGGCGGTGGCGGACTCCGGCACAGGCACGGTGGCGTCGCTGGCCACCGGCTCCACGCAGACGGTCGCCACCGGGGACGTGCTGGCGGTGGCTGCGCTGGTGTCCCGTGACGGTGACACCGGCAATGTCACCTGGGCGTTCACCGATGTCGAGCCGGATCTGGTCGGCGGCGGGGCCGCGTTGCTGGACCACTTCGGCGGTGTGGGCGCTGGCGGCGGCAACGCCGGCGCGGCCGGCTATCTTGCCGCTACCGGCCAGCCGGAGCAGTCCTACGCGGACACGGTGACGCTGCCCGGCGGCGGCACGCAGACGCGCATGTTGACCGCAGCCCTGGCGATCTGGTCCACGGCCGAGGTGGTCCCGCCGACGGAGCCGACGCTGGTCGCGGTCCGAGGCAGCGCGCAGAACCTGACCTCCCAGACCTCCACCGCCGTTGACCTGGCCGCGGGTGGGTCGGTCGCCACCGGCAACCTCCTGGTCGCCCGGGTGGCGTTGGACAACGCTGCCGCCGGCGGCGCGGCGGCCACGTTGACCGTGACCGACCCCCGGTCCAACACGTGGACGGTTGTGGGGCCGGCGAACCGTGACCCAGGCGCTGCGAACGCCGGCACCACCTGCTACCTCGCCTTCGCGCAGGTCGGCAACGCGTACAGCGACGGCGACGACCTGACCTTCGACTACAACGGCACGTCCGTGCCGGCCAAGGCGATCGTGGTCGAAGAGTGGATGAACATCGACACGGTGACGCCGGTTGCGGTTGCTGCGACCACGGCCACCGGAGGGTCGGCCACCCCGTCGATTGCCCGCGCCCCGACCGCCGCCGACCAGCTTTTCTACGGCGCCCTGGCGATCGAGGGGCCGTCCGGCGACACGTACACCCAGGACGCCGACACCACGGATGGCGCCTGGGCAAGCCTGACCAGCCTGTCTACCGCCTCAGGTACCGCAGCGGCGAACCAGACCATCCGCGGGACAACCAAGCTCGTCACGGGCACCACTGAGCAGACGTGGAACCCGGCGATCACGAACCGCGACTGGGCCATGGTCGCCCTGGTGTTCGCGCAGGCGTCGACCGTACTCACCGCCACGGTCAACCAGGTCACGGAGACCAGCGCAGCCACGTCAACCGGCGTCGCAAAGGCGAAGGCAACCGGCCAGGCAACCGACGCCGGCGCGGCCCGGCCGGTCACCGCCGCACAGGCCATCGCTGTTGACCAGGTCACCGAATCGGGTGCCGCGCAGACGGTTGGCGCGGCGAAGACGCGAACGGTCGGGCAGGCCACAGACACCGGCGCCGCCCAGCCGACCGGGGTGGCAAAGTCCACGAACGTCGACCAGGTCACGGAAACCGGTATCGCTCAGGCTGCCGCCGGCCGCAAAGCCGCCACGGTTGGTCCGGCCGCCGGGTCCGACGCGGCCCAGTCGCTGACCACGGGCAAGGCCCAGACGCTGGGGCTGCTGGATGCCGTCGACACCGCGCAGGCAGTCACCGCCGCCCGGGGCATTCCGGTTGCTCAGGCGGTGGAATCGGCCGACGCCGCCGACGTAGCGCCAACCAAGGCCGCCCCAGTGGGGCAGGCCAGTTCGGCAGCGTTGGCGCGTGCGGTGGCGGTGGTCGGGCAGCAGCAGGTGCCCGTCGGCCGGGTCGTTGACACCGCATCCGCCCGGCCGGTGTCGCAGGCGCCGCTGCGCCGGCTGATCCGCCACGCCACCGCCGTCGACTCGGCCCGGCCGGTGAGCCCCCCCGGGTTGCTGCTGGTCCCTGTCGACCGGGTGGCCTCAACCGACTCCGCCCAGCCGCTGGCGTGGGCGCCTCGGCACCGGCTTGTCGGCCGGGCCACGGACACTTCGGCTGTCGGTGGACTGGTGTCGGGGAAGGCCCGCCCCGCCGGCCAGGCAGCCCAGACCGACCACGCGCGGGTGCTCGTAGCCGCCGGCCCGACGGGCGTCGGCCGGGCAGCCGAGGCAGACACCGCCCGGCCGCTGCAACCGCCGCCGTCTGTAACCGTGCCGGCAGGCGGGACCGCAGCCGTCTACTCCACCACCGCCGGCGTGTCCACCCGTTCTACCACCGGGTCCGCCCGCATCCGGTCTACGACAGCGGAGGTGAGCGTGCGATGACCGCCACCTCCTACTGGGTCGGGTCGACCCTGGTGATCGACTGGTCTCTGGTCGACCCGGCCGGAACCCCAGTAACCGACGCGACCGTGGTCGGCGAGGTGCGGCTGCCGGATGGCACCACCCCGGCGATGACCGTCACCGCCGTACCAGCAGAAGACCTGTACCGGGCCACCTTCACGCCGACCGTCGGCGGCATCACGATGGTGTGGGCGCTCGCAGCGTCCGGCACCGCCGAGGGGGCAGTGGAAGGCACCGTGTGGGTGCAGCCGTCCCTGACCGGCGAAACGGTCGGGGACATGCTGTGCCAGGTCGTCGACCTGGGCGCGATCCTGCAACTCGGCAGCGACGTGGACGCCTCCGCCGCCACCGTGCTCATCGAGGCCGCTACGGCGGTGGTGCAGGAGGCGTGCGACACCCCGCCCCAGCGGCTGGTCCTGGTCGAAGACGACGAACTGGACCTGCTCGGCGACATCGGGGTGTGGCTGGATCTGCCGCAGCGTCCGGCGCAGTCCGTCGCCAACCTCACCCTGGACGGGGAGCCGCTGGTCGAGGGCACCGACTTCGAGCAGTTCGGGTCCCGGCTGTGGCGTGCCTGCAGCTGGCAACCGTGCCGGTGGACCCCGTCCCGGGTCGGGGGAACTTACACCCACGGCTACCCGGCCGGGGACCAGGGTCTCAAGCTGGGCAAGTCGGCAGTGCTAAGCCTGATCCGCGGGGTGTACGGCAACCCGGAAGGCGCGCTGTCCCTCCGCATCGACGACTACGCCGAGTCGTACGCCAAGTTTTCTGCCGCGCTGGAGGCCACCGAGTACCTGCAGCGGGCGCTGCGGCGACAGTACGGCCGGCGGTTCGCCGTGGCCCGGCTCGGCTGAGACATGCCTGCGCTCGCTGCCATCCAACGAGGCCGCCGGCAGGCCGAGCGGCTGATGCTCGACCGGTGCGTCATCCGCCGCGCCATCGGGCAGGCCGGACCGCTGGACCCGGACACCGGCACCCGCACCCCCCCGCCGACCGTCGTCATCTACCCGGTGCCGTCGGGTGTGGGCCGGTGCAAGGTGCAAACCTACGAAGCGTTCGAGTCCAAGCCCCAGTCCGGGCTGCACGTGTTCACAGTGCAGCGGTACACGCTGCACCTGCCCGTTGACGCGCCGCCGGTGGCCATCGACGACCGGGTGGAGATCACCGCGGCGGCGGCGGATCCGAACCTGGCCGGCCGGGTGTACCGGGTGTCCGGGCTGCACCACAAGTCGCTGGCCACCGCCCGGCGGCTGCTGATCGACGAGGTGGTCGCGTGAGGATCGTCGTGGACACCTCCGACCTGGCCGCGCTGGCCGCCCGGTACGGCACCACCCTGGACCGGGTGTTCGCCGGCCTGGAGCCGGTCGTGGAAAAGGGCGCGCTCAACATCAAAACGGACGCGCGGGCGCGGGTCCGGTCGGCGATCACCGGCACCTACCTGCCGCACTACCCCCAGTCGATCGACTACGACATCGACTCCGGCAGCGACTGGGTGGAGGCCGAGATCGGCCCCAACCCGGACATGCTCCAGGGTGGGATGGGCCGCGGCGTGGAGTACGGCTCAGCCAACACCGGACCCACGCCCCACCTCGACCCGGCCTACGAGGACGAGCAGCCCCGGTTCGAGAAGGCCGCCGGCGACGTGCTGGCCCGGGGACTGCCATGATCGTCTCCGACGCGATCGTCGCCCTGGTCGTCGCCGCGCTGCCAGGGGCGACGCTGTGGCAGAGGTCCGACGCGGCCCCGGCCGCCTCAGACCTGGTGGTGTTCGACGGGATCGTGCCGCCCACCCCCCCGGAGCGGTACGTGACCGTCTACATCGACGACGGCACCCGCGTCGCCGGGCAGGTCGGGCAGGAGTCCACCGGCCGGGTGTTCCGCTGGCAGGTCACCTGCGTGGCGCCGGACCGTCCGACGTGCGCGTGGCTCGCCGGCCAGGTCAAGGACGGGCTGGTCGACGCCCGGCCGGTTGTCGACGGCTGGTCCCCGGGCATGGTCGAGCACACGTTCGCGCAGCTTCCACGCCCCGATGAGCAGGTCCAGGACCGGCCTGTCGTGTTCGCGGTCGACACGTTCCGGCTGGTTGCCGAGCAGCTCCCCCCCGCCGGCTCCTGACCCCCGCGCCCACCCGGGCACGGCGCACACACCTGGGTACCTGATAGTCCGCTGGCCTACGGGCCTGATGTTGGGAGGTTGGTATGGCCCGAAAGGTCGACCTGGGTGTCACGAAGCTGCTGTGGGTGCCCGGCGAGGACGGCATCGCCGAAGCGTCCGCGCCGGAGGTCGCGGAGCTGACCGCGGTGGGCGTGCTGGACCTGTCCTGCCTGATGGTGACCACCTACGAGGTCCGCGCGGACACCGCCGACACCACATCGGAGCGGGCAGTGTGCGAGACCGCCAACGTGGTCACGCCGACGATCGCGAACTACATGGGCAACCTGATCCTGTTCCGCGACTGGGACGATTCCGCCCTGGAGTTCACCATGTCCGACGCACTGGTCACGTTCACCCTGGGGCACATCGGCTGGTTCGTGCGCCGGCTCGGTTTCCCCCACGCCACCGCGATCGCCGATGGGCAGCAGGTCGAGACGTACAAGTTCATGTCCGACCACGCGCAGGTGCAGGGCGGCACCGGCGCGGGCTACCTGAAGGCGACGATCCCGCTTCACCAGCAGGGCACGTTCGACGTGCGCGCCATCGTCGGCGGATCGTAGCCAGTCTCCAACGGCCGGCCGGGTCGGGTGTTGCTCCCAGGTGTCACCCGGCCCGGTCTTCTTTTGCACATCTGGGAACACCTGGGAGGAAACGACGATGGACGACAACGGCAACCAGCCGGCACCGGACTGGGACCTGGACGGGTGGATCTCCGGCACCACCGGCATCACCGGCTCGGCACGGATCTACCAGCGGGGGAACCTGCTGGCCGAGCTGGACGAGCTGGAGCGGCGGATCGAGCTGGCCAGGGGGGTGCCAGCGGCGCAGCGCGGCACCGGCGACGACTCCCCCGAAACGTTGCAGGCCCGGTGGGACGATGTGGCGCAGGAGCTGGTCGACTCGTCCATCCTGGTGATCATCCAGGACCGGACCGAAGGCCGCCGGCAGGAGATCCGCGACCGGCTCAAGCGGCAGAAGGTCGACCAGGACACCATCGCTCTGCACGTTCTCGCCGACGCGATCGTACGCGTGGAGACCCCCGACGGTCGCAGGCGGGAGTTCCCCGACGGGTTCCCGCCGGAGAAGCTGCGGGAGATCCGCGACCGGGGTGGCGACAACGTGCTCACCGCCGGGTGGGCCACGTTCACCAAGGTGATCCGCAAGGAGCCTGACGTTTCGGCCCCTTTGTCGCGCCGCTCCTCCTCAAGGCAGGTTGGCACCATGTAGCGGTGCAGATCCGCACTGCGCGGGCGTGGGGGGTGCCGCCGGGGGTGATCCTGCGCCCGGAGCACCCGGGCACGTGGACCACCACCGACCGTATCCTCGCGGTGGCGTCGGTGATCGCCGACGACATGCGCTGCCCCGGCTGCGGGCAGCCGAAGTCTGAGGCGTGGAACCCGGACAGCGAAGGCTGGTACGAAACCCGGCAGGCCACGTGCAACGGCTGCGCGGTGATCCAACGGGCGGCCGACGGGGAGCGGGAGCACCACCCGGAGCGGAAACGGTGGGTGCAGGACGCGCGGCCGGCTGAGGTGGAGCTGAAGCCGTGGCGGCCGGGCGGCTAGTCCTCCACCATGGCGTCGTGTAGCTGCCGCCCGGTTGCCAACTCGCCAGCAACGCACGTCTCCGCGAGGCTCACCGCCAGCTCCCACAGCGGGCCAACTTCGAAGGTCATGTCCGGCATGTAGTCGAGGATCGCCTGGCCGGCCTGCGCGACCTCGGTGAGTTCGGCTCTGGCCGCGGTCGCGGCGATCTGGTGAACCCGGCCACCCCAGAGTCTCACCTGATCGTCGGACAGGCCGCGTTCGATGACCAGGAGCCGGTCGTCCGGGTCGAGCAGCCAGTCACAGGCCCGCTGCCCTCGCGGGTCGTGGGCTGCGGCGTTGACCGGCGCGGCCCCCAGCGACGCATCGGGTGCGGCCCTACCCGCCAGTAGTGCGCCGGCCGTTGCCGCGCCGACGGCTGCCGCAGCGACAGCACCCACGATCGCGATCCGTTTCCGCTTCGTGCGGTTCATGCCCCCGAGTGTCGCCTGTCTCCGCAACCTGCGCTAGGGGGGTGGGTCGGTTGGCCGAGCGGACCCACTCTGTACGGCTGCGGCTGCTGGTTGACAACCTGCGCCGGGACGCTGCCGACGCTGCGAAGTCGATCGGCGGGATCGGTTCAGCGGCGGCCGACACGGGCAAGCAGTCCCGGGGCATGGAGGCCCTGGGCCACGCCGCCCGCAACGTCGGCCGGACTGTGGCCGTGATCGGGACGGTGGCCGCCGGCGCCATGACCGCCCTCGGGGTGGCGACCATCGCGACCGGCGTGTCCTACAACAGCTTGGAGCAGAACACCCGCGCCGCGCTGACCACCCTGCTCGGCGGCGCCGAGGCGGCCACGGCGCAGATGGACGAGCTGCGCCAGTTCGTCAGAACCGCACTGTTCCCCCGCGAGGTGTTCATCGAAGGTCAGCAGCAGCTGCTGGCGTTCGGGTTGGCTGCCGAGCGTGTAATCCCGGTCCTGGACGCGGTACAGAACGCGGTCGCGGCCACGGGTGGTTCGGCGCAGCGGTTCTCTGAGGTCGTCGAGATCTTGGCCGAGATGCAGTCGACCGGTGAGATCACCGCGGGGACCCTGAACGAGCTGGGCCGGCGGGGCATCAACGCAGCGCAGCTGATCGGCGCGGCGATGGGTCAGACCGAGAACGAGATCCGCGAGTCCATCACATCCGGCGCACTGGATGGCCGGCAGGCGATTGACCTGCTGGTGACGGCTATGGAGACCCGGTTCGCCGGAGCCGCCGCGCTGATCAGCAACACGTGGGTGGGCGCCGTCGGGCTGGTCACCGCCGCGCTGCGCGACATCGGTTCGGCGGTGGTGGAGCCGTTCATTGACCCGGCCGGCGGCGGCGCCGCGGTGGTCTGGGCTCAGAATCTGGCCGAGGTGCTGTACGCGCTGGAGCGGCAGGTCCGGGACCTGGTGGCGGTCTTCCGCTCCAGCGCCGATCCCACGCTGGTCCGCGCCGGGGACCTGCTGCTGGACCTGGCGGAAGCGATCGACCGGTTCGACATCGACAACGTGATCAACCGGGTGCGGGACGGTGCTCCAGCCTTTGCCGCGCTCGGGGCCGGGATCGCCGCAGCCGGCGGCGCGGCGGTCTTGACGGCAATCCCCGGCTTCGGAGCCCTCGCCGGTGCGATCTCCCCGGTCGGTGCTGCGGTGTCGGCGCTGGTGCTCACCTCTCCCGAGCTGCGGGATGTGCTGCTGGAGCTGCTGGGCGCGTTGACGCCGCTGGTGCCCGTGCTGCTTGACACGGGTGTCGCGCTGGCGACCGCGGTCTCCGGCGGTGCAAGCGTCTTGGCTGACGTGCTGCGGCTGGTGGTCCCGCTGGTGGAGGCGGTTGTCGACTCGTTCACCGCACTACCTGAACCCGTGCAGAGTGCGGCCCTGACCCTCGGTGCGTTCGCGTTGGCGCTTCGGTTCGGTGGCCCGGTGGGGGTTGCGATCGGCGCGCTGACAGCGCTGGGGTACGCGATGGAGGCGTTCGGCGGCAGCACCGACGAGGTCCGCAGCGACGTGACCGGACTCGCGGAGGACGTGGAGCAGCTGCTCCGGTCGGGCCACGTGAACGCCGAGATGAAGCGGCTGTTCGGCGACGGAACCCGCGGCTCCAAGGAGTTCGCGGACGCGTTGGATGACGCATCGGGGTCGTTCTTCCGCTGGGATCGGCTGAACCGGTCCATGGCGGAGTATGAGGGCAACAAGCAGGCGTTCAAGGATCTCGACGCGGCGGTGACGCAGCTGGTCAAGAGCGGCGCGGACGCCGACGAGGTGTTCCAGACGCTCGTCGACACGTACAAGCTGACCGAGGACCAGCAGCGGCAGCTGCTGGAGTTGCTGCCCCAGTTCACGACCGAGGCCGAGCGGCACACGGAGGCCGTCAGCGACGGCACCGACGGGCAGCTCGGCTTCCAGGGTGCGGTGGAGGACGCCACCGGCGCGCTGCGGGAGCAGGCCGACGCGTTGCGTGCCCAGGTCGACCCGGTGTTCGCGTTGTTCGACGCGTTGCGGGACGTGGAGGCGGCGCAGGCGGATTTCAACGCCGCGGTGAACGATTTCGGACGCAACTCGCCGGAGGCCGAGCAGGCAGCCCGTGACCTGTTCGAGGCCACGGTGGACCTTCAGGGGGCGGCTGGGGACGCCTCCGGCGCGTTCAACGGCCGGCTGACTCCGGCGATGCGGGACACGCTGGAGGCGGCCGGACTGACCGAGGGCCAGATCGCGGCCGTCGAGGACATCCTCAAGGACACCAAGGCTGCGCTGGAGGACTACGAGGGCCGCTACGAGGCCCGGGTCGAGGTCCGTGGTGCGGCGGAGGCGGCGGCGGCGGCGAGGCGGGTGAGGGATCGGCTGGCCGAGATCGACCGCACGGTCACAATCTCGTTCAAGACGCAGGGATTTGCCCCGACCGGCTCGATCCGCATCCCCGGCGCCCAGCACGGTGGGCCGATCGACTTTGGTCCGGCCGGGGTGGACCGGGTGCCGGCGATGCTGACCCGCGGCGAGCACGTGTGGACCGTCCGGGAAGTCGAAGCCGCCGGCGGGCACCAGGCGGTGGAGGCGTTGCGGGCTGCGGTGCTCGGTCAGGCGTCCCGGTTCGCCGCCGGCGGTGCGGTGGGCGTGCCACGGATGGCCAGCGGCGGACCGGTCACCGGCCCGGCGGCCGGCGGCTGGCACGTGGAGAACGTGAACGTTCAGGCGTGGTCCGGCCGTTTCTCGCTGCGTCAGATCGAGTCGGAGCTTGCGATGAACGGGGCCGTCTGATGCCTCTTGCCGACTGCCAGGTGCAGGTCCGCACTCTGGTGATGGGACCGGGCACGCAGTACAGGGTGCTACCGGAGTTCAACCCGTTCATCCGCACGGCACGCGCGGACCAGGGCGGTCCGCGGGCGTGGAACCACGGGTCGTGGTCTGGGGCCGAGTGGGCAGACGAGGCGGTCGTGCCCATACCTCTGAGTGTCGGGCAGCAGGGTGGCTCTATCGGGTCGTGGCTCGCCTTGCACCAGCAACTTGCCGCCGCGTTCGCGCCGGTCGGCGACACCGGTGAGCAGGTGGAGCTCCGTTGGGTGTACGGCGGCAGCGAGTACGTCATGTTCGGCCGGCCAAGGATGGTCGCTCCACGGACCGACCACATCGCCGTAGGTAAGGCGGTGACGCAGTGCGCGTTGGTTGCCCAGGACCCGAGGATCTACGCGGGCATCCTGTCCTCTGCGCAGACCGGCCTACCCACGCAGACCGGCGGGCTCACCCTGCCGCTGACCGTCCCGTTCACGATCGACGGTGTCCTGACCGGCGGGCGGGTCGACCTGCTCAACGCTGGCACGACCGACACGGCCCTGACGCTGCGGATCGACGGCCCGGTTCTGTCCCCGACGGTGGTGATCCAGCGGGTCGACGGGAGCGTGCAGCAGATCCGGTTCGACCTGGATCTCGCCGCCGGGCAGTGGCTGGACATCAGTTCCGCAGCCCGGACCGCGTTGCTAAACGGGTTGCCGCAGGCGAACCAGCGCGGCCGGGCTATCTGGGATATCGACCCGTATCCGCTCCAGCCGGGAACGTCCGTGCTGCGGTTCCTTGCCGGCGGGTTCAACGTAACGACCGAGATCACGGCAAGTTGGCGGAGCGCCTGGTGGTAGCCGCGACGCATCGCATCGAAGGGGGCTGGCGTGGCTGAGGCGTGGGCGATCAACGCGGACGGGGGCTCCCCGGCCTACTCGGCGCAGGAGCTGCGGCGGATCGCTGCCATGCACCTGTTCCCGGGCGTGTCTGACCGGTTCGGCGCGCGGGCGGGTGTGCGGCCCACTGGGCTCGACATCGTGTCTGCTTCCGGCACGACCTGGACCCAGCATGACCTGACGGCTGTGGTGTACCCGGGGTTGACCTCCATCAGCGGCCCGTACGTGGTGGAGGCGGCCGAGGAGTCGGGCAGCTTCGACCCGGCCGACGGCAGCAACGACCGGATCGACGCGCTTGATCTGCTGGTGGAGGACGACGACGAAGACGCCTCCGGCGAGCGGCAGGTGACGGTCGTCTACGTGGCGGGCACCCCGTCCGGGTCCCCGGCCGCGCCGGCTGTGACGACCAACGCGCTGCGGCTGGGCACGTTCCTGGTGTCGGCGGGCGGGTCACCGTCGCCGAGCGTGCTGTCACAGGCGCAGTGGACGGTGGCATCCGGTGGGGTGCTGCCGATCCGGGACACCACCGAGCGACCCGCCGCCGGCCGGTACGAGGGGATGCTCGCCTACCGGGCTGACGTGGGTGTGCTGGAGGTGTGGGATGGGGCGGCGTGGCAGCCGTTGGGCGGCCCGGGCAGGATTCCCGGGCAGCGGGTCGGTGTCACGGAGAACACCGCCGACGGGTCCGGTTTCACCTCTGAGACGGTGCTCATGTCCATCACCGTGTCGCTGCTGGTCAGTGCCACGTACTCGGTGTGGTCGAACCCGGCTGTGGTGTCGACGGTCGACGGGGACAAGATCAGGGTGCGGCTGCGGGAGGACAGCATCTCAGGTACGACCATCGACTCCACGATGGTCGACTCCAACCAGGCCGGCTCCGCCACCACCCGCAAGTACGCCCCGGTTCTGCTCTCGGACTACACCCCCGGGGCTGACGAATCCAAGACGTTCGTGGTCACCGGGGAGCTGACCGACGGCTCCGGCTCCGTTCACCTGGAGGGCGGCACCGACCGTAAGTCGTACATCATCGTGCGCTACGAGTCCGGCTGATGCCCGTAGTTGGCACCGCTGCGGACGCGCTGTACACCTGGTGGGTCCACCCCGTTGCGGTCAACGACCCGCCGTTCACGTGGGTCGGTGGGGTGGGCGCCGGTACAACCGGTGTGGCGGCGCAGCTCAACACGGTGCAGCGGATCCACGGCGGCACGGGCGCGGTGGACGTGGCGGTGCTCGACGGGACCACCGCCCCGGACGACCACAACTGTGTCGCCATAGCGCTGGATCCGGCGCAGCCGACGCTGATGGTCTTCTATGCCAGGCACAACCACGAGTCGTTCACCCGCTGGCAGTACGTCGACCGGACCAACCTGGCCAAGGGGCCGCTGCAAACGCTCGACTTCGGCGGGGATGTCACCTACGGGCAGGTGCTGCGGGCCGGCGACACGCTGCACCTGATCGTCCGCAACGCCACCGACTCGCAGTGGCAGTACCGCACCACCACCGACTGGGGTGTGACCTGGTCTGCCGTCAAGGTGCTCTTCGACTTCGCCGGCCTGGACTCGATGTACCTGGCGGCCCGGCCACGGGCCGGGAACGAGACCGTTGCCGACGTGCTGTTCTCACCGCACCCGCCGAACACCACCCACAAGCGGGTCTACTACGCATCCATCGACGTCGCCACCGGCGCGGTGCGGGACGTGACCGGCGCGACGGTCGGCGACATGGGCTCGGCCGGCGGACCGGCGCTGGTACCCGCCGACCTGAGCCTCGTGCTCGACCTGACCTCGTCGACGGAGCGGGCGCGGACCCTGGACGTGGGCCTGCTCGACGGCCGGCCGGCCATCGCCTACGCCATCTGGGACGGTGAGGAGCCGGCCACCCCGACCACGACGGTGTACCGGGTACGCCGCTGGACCGGCGGGGTGTGGACCGACGGGGACTGGGAGCTGACCTCCGGCGTCAAGTTCGGCTACCTGCTCAACCGGCAGTACCTGGGTGGGGTGGCCATCGGCCGCAGCAACGACATCTGGACCTCCCGCGAGGCCGCCGGCACCTGGCATGTTGAGCGGTGGCAGCGCTCCGGTGACGGGTTCACCCTAGCCGAGGAGATCGACTCATCGACGGCGAAGCTGATCCGGCCCTACCTGGTGGCTGGTGCCAGTTCCGGGCCGGCGGAGATCGTCTACCAGCGGGTCAGTTTCTACGACTCGGCAAGAACGACCAACTACGTCGGCGGCACCGTCGTGTGGGCGCTGCCCAGTGCGGTGGCCGCCCCCCCACCGGTGGCGGTCGCGCAGATCCGGCGCCGGATCACCTGGCTGGGGGTGCACGCGGTCACCGGCCGGATCATCGCCGAGCTGCCAGATGTGCGCGGATCGGTGGGCCGGCTGCTGTCGGCCTACTCCAGCCACGAGCTGACCATGCCGTTGCCGCTGGCCGGCCCCGGGCATGTCCCGATCCAGCTGGTCGAGCAGGCCACCGCGCCGATCACCTCCGCCATCGTCGCCGTGGTCAACGACCTGCCGGTGTGGATGGGTTGGGTGCTGGCCCGCCGCGGTGGCACCGGGCCGGAGCTGCGGCTTGCCACGGTCACCCCGGAGGGGTACCTGCGGCGGCGGCGGGTGCGGGCCCACACGTTCGTCGGTGTGGACCGGGCGGTGGTGGCGCAGACGCTGATCGGTGATGCCGGTGACCTGACCGGCGTTGGCTCCGGGCTGGGGTTCACGCTGGACGTGCAGGCCACCGGTGACCTGATCAGCCCTGTCTACATTGCGACAGACCGGACCACCGTGTACGACGCGCTGCGGGAGCTGGCCGCAGGCGGGCTGGAGTTCACGGTGGACCTAGACTGGACCGACGGCAATAAGAACACGGTCCGTAAGATCATCCGACTGGCTGCGCGGATCGGGCAAACCGGTAACGGGCTCGCGCCGCTGTTCGAGACCACCGCCAGCAGTGTGTTCGAGTCTGTGGCCGGCTCCGAGGCCACGTACGACCTGATGGAGGACTACACCTCCGACCGGTACGGGAACCACGTCGTTGCGGTGGCCCCGGGCGAAGGGGAGGACCAGCCCGCATCTGTGCCGGCGGTCGACCAGGGCGCCCTGGACGGTGGCGCGCCGGTCGTGGAGCACCTGCTGGAGCTGTCGTCCGCGGCGACCAGCCAGGCGGCGCTGGACGCGGCGGCGGCGGCCGAGCTGGCTCGGCTGCGCCACGGCGGGCAGGTGTGGGACATCGCAGCCAGGCTAGGCGTCTACCCGCGGCTGGGTGTCGACGCCCAGCTGGGAGACGACGTGCAGTGGCAGCTGCGGGGCCACCGGCACCCGTCTGGAGTGGTCGGATCGGGCCGCATGGTCGGTTACGAGGTGGACGAGCAGGCCGGTCTGTGGCGGCCGATCCTGCTCGATCCCCAGGGGCAGGTGGTGAGCTGACATGGGCGTAGTCTCCGACGCCGCGGTGTCCAAGGGCGACCTGATGCGGCGGGTGGATGCGCTGGAGGAACAGGTCAAGCAGCTGCGGACTGCCCGCCGCCTGGAAGCCGCGAGTATCGGCCGGGGCGGTCTGCGCATCCAAGGCGGCCGGCTGCTGGCGGAGGACTCGGCACTGGCGCGGGTGTTCGAGGTTACTACCGAGCCGCCTAGCATCTTCATGCGCCAGGAGCTGATCTCTCAGCTGGCGCTCACAATCCTGGGCGAGGCGATCCGCTCAGCGGAGACACCGGATGAAGTGGTTGCCACCAGCACCAGCGGCGCGTTCGTGGACCTCACCGGCGGCCCGGCGGTGACTGATGTGACGATAGGCGCCAGTGGCCGGGCGCTGGTGATCGCGTCGGCTGCCCTGTTTGCAAGCCCGACGGGGCAGGACGGCGAGGTGACCTGCTACATGGGCTACGCGATCACGGGCGCCTCTACCGTAGCCGCGAGTACGGCGACCGCTGTCCACCTGGGTTTTACCAGGGGAGACGGGTCGGCGTCGTTGCACCCGGGAGCGGAAATGTCGGCGTCCAAGGTTTCCCTGGTTGATGGACTGAACGCAGGTCTCCACACATTCACCGCGAAGTACCGGGTAGACGAGTTCAACGCCAGTGACGAGGGCGCGTTTCTGTTCCGAAACTTGACCGTGATCCCGTTCTAGGGTCGGTCCTCTTCGATGTGCCAGGCACCGTCGCGGTAGTCGATCGAGCAGCTGTCCTCGGTCGGGCAGTTCGGGTACTCCAGCTCGCCTCGGGCGAGCCAGCCGCCGCCGAAGGCGATGCCCAGGACTGCCACAGCTGCCGCGGCTGCTGCCGCGAGGCGGATACGGTTAGGCACAGGGTCCCTCCTTGGTAGGGATCAAGGCCCCGGAGCCGGCGCTTGCATCGCCGCCCGGGGCCGCTTCGTCCCCCAGTATGCGCCTGCTTTGCAACCTGTGCCTGCTGGCCGCGCCCACCTGTCCACGATCCGACCCGACGGGGGTGTGGCTATGCGCGTGCTGTGGCTTGCTGACGTGCTCCGCAAGGCGGGGTTGACCGTCCACGAGTACCCGGGTTGGCGGACCCGCGGGTCGGACCGGTGGGGTGAGGTCGTCGGGGTCGGGCCGCTGCGGGGGGTGGTGTGCCACGCCACCGCCGGTTCCCGCACCAGCTCCGACGCCGGGGAGATGCGGGTGCTGTGGGAAACCGGCTCCACGTCGGCTCCGGTGCCGATCTCCCAGCTGTACCTGTCCCGCTCCGGCCAGTGGACGGTCGGCGCGTCGGGGCGGTGCAACCACGTGCTGCTCGGCCACAAGGGACCACACAAGGGGTTCGGCAACTACCAGCTGCTCGGCGTGGAGGCGCAGAACGACAACCGGGGCGAACCCTGGACGGCGGTGATGCTCGACTCGTACCGGCGGGGTGTGGCGGCGATCTGCCGGCACATGGGTTGGGAGCCGTGGCGGGTGGTGGCGCACCGGGAGCACCAGGATGGCAAGTCGGACCCGGCCGGTGTGGACATGACCGCGTTCCGGCGGCGGGTAGCTGAGCTGATCAAGCAGGAGGATGACATGCCCACGGTGGATGAGATTGCTGCGGCGGTGTGGGGGTGGCCAGTCAAGAGCGATCGTGACGACCGGCCCGGGACCGCCGCCGGCAAGCAGGCGTGGACGAACGAGTATGCGGCAAGGCTGCAACCAGTGGCGCGGGACCTGCTAGCCAACCAGCGGGCGATCCTGGCTCACGTGGCGGGCCGGGACGTGGCCGCGGAGGTGCAGCAGCTGCTGGACGCCGCGGCGGTCGCGGAGCGGGCGGAGCGGCAGGCCGAGTTGGGCGAGCTGGTCGAGGCGCTGGAGCAGGCCGCCCGGGAGCGTGCCGAGCTGGCCGAGCTGGTCCAGCAGGCCGGCACCGGGGACCTGACCGCACAGCAGGTGGTGGACGAGATCGTCCGCCGGCTGGGGCCGGTGGTTCCGGCCGGCGACAGCGGCGGCTAAATCAGGCGGGGCACCGCCACATCGGGGGAGGGCAGGTGCCGGACATGACAGCGGAGACGCTCCAGCCGCTGGTGGACATCGGCGGCTGGGTCGGCTTCGTCGTGCTGGTGGTGCTGGCGATGATGCGTGGCTGGCTAGTCCCCGGCCGGCAGGTCGACCGGCTCGTCGCCGCCTACGACAGGCTGATCGCGGACAAGGACCAGCAGATCGGCCGGCTATGGGAGATCACGCGCACGGAGGCGGCGAGGGGTGACCTGCTGGCGCTGAACCAGGAGAAGACCATGTCGTTGTTGCGAGGGATGGCCGCCTCGCCTGCTGCGGGTGGCGAACGCTGATGCCGTGGCGCTTGTTCCGGCGCCGGACGCCGCCGGCGGACCCGTGTGAACGCAACGGGCTGGCGGTAGAGGCAGCGCTGCGCGCCGCGCAGCAGCGGTTCCGCGACGCGCAGCGGCAGACCGTGGAAACGGACCGGTTCGCCGCCGAGATTGAACGCTCGTTCCGGCTGCGGAGGGCCGCTTAAATGCTGTGGACGGTGCTGGACCTGGTCGGGGACGTGTTGTTCCTGCTGGACGCGGCGGGGCTGGTCGTGTTCGTCGGCCTGTACGGGCTGCGGTCGCGGTGGCGCGGTTCCCCGATAGGCCGGGTGGTGTTCGGGTTCATGGCCACCGTTATGACGATCATGGTGGCTGCGATTGCCGTTGACCTGATCGGAAACGGCTGGGCTGACGCCCTGCGCACGGTCCTGCGGGTGGTGCTTTACGCGGCGCTGCTGGCTGGGATCGTGCACCTGATTGTGCTGCTGCTGCGGACCCAGCGGTCCACCGGCCGGTGATCCGAGGGGAAGGTGACCTGGTGTGACGGAGCTGCTGGCGTTGGCGACCGCGTTGGTGGTGCTCGCCAGCGCGGTGACGACGTGGCGCACCCGCAAGCAGGTCAAACAGGTGCACGTGCTGGTCAACTCGCGGATGCAGAACATGGAGCAGCGAGTGGCGGACCTGACCGCGGCGCTTACGGCCGCGGGGACACCGGTGCCGCCTGCGCGGGAGCGGGCCGCAGAGGCTCAGGACCCTGCGCCGCATGGCGGCTGATCCTGCCGCTCCCCGTCCTGCCACCCGTGGGTCGGGTAGCAGGGCAGCTGCTCCCACTGGCCGCCCAGCCGCCGCATCCACGCCCGGGCCACGGCCAGCGCGGCCTGCTCGTCCGGGTACGGCCGGGCCTCATCCCCGCCGTTCTTGACGACCTCCACGTACCACCTGCCGTCCCGGAGCGTCCCCACGGTCACTTCCAGGCCGCGGGAGGTGCGCTCCGGGCGGCTGGTCCGCTGCCACCGGCCCCGGCAGGTGTGCGCCAGCCACTCCAGGTACAGCCGGCCCTCAGCCTCACCGGTGCCGCCCATCCCCAGACCGTAGACCGGAGGATCAACCATGACCAAGATCGTTGAGGGTGCTAGCGGTGAGCGGCTGACACTGGACGAGACCAGCGCCGAACCAGTGCTCAAACCGGCCGCCGTCGTCGCCGCAGTCGGCTTCCTGCTGTCGCTGGCAATCTCGTTCGGGCTGGACCTGTCCGACGTGCAGCAGGGTGCCATCCTCGGCCTGGCGACCGTGGCCGCGCCGCTGGTCGCCGGCTGGCTCGCCCGCCGGAAGGCATGGTCCGGCCGGTCCGTCGCCGCAGCGGTGCGGGCTGCGGAGTCGCGCCGGTGAGCCGCCTGACCACCGACCCGGGCAGCCCGGAGCTGGAGCTGGCCGCGCATGACCTGCGGGCGATCGCCGACGGGCTGGACTCGCTAGCCAACGCTGGCGGAGTGCGGGTGGAGCACTTCGAGATCCACGGCTGGCAGGTGGCGGTGCGGCGGCAGGACAGCCAGATGGACGGCGTCAGCTACGTGGTGACCGGCATCGAGAGGAAGCCGCGGTGATCCGCCGCCTGCCCTACGAGGTGATGCGGGATCTGCTGCCCCGGCAGTGGGCTGCGTGGCGGGCCGAGGCACGGCGGGGTCCGGTGCCGGGCGGGCCGGCTGGGCGTGAGGATCGGAGGCGGCCTTGACCAAGGCCATGGTCTGCACCGAGTGCAGCGACATCGTGGCGCCTTCCCGGCACTGGCAGACCAGCCGGGCGTGGCGGTGGTGCGAGTGCGGGGGCGCTGGAGTCCGCTGGCGTGACGGCAGCGCCGGGGTGCTGGAGGTTACCTCCGCGGCTGGCCGGCAAGGCGTGCGGGTACTCGGGCTGGCCAACTCCTTCCTGAACGCGGCCGTGGCCGAACCGCCGGCCGACGCCCAGGGATGGCGAGCGCTACACGCTCAGGCGTGCGGGAACATCCCGCCGTACTACCTCTTCCACGCCGACCGCCGCAGCTGCTGGGCTCTGGTTGTCCGCCCGGGCGAGAGCGGTGACGTGATCTTCATTGACTACGCAGAGGCAAAGGCAGACTAGCCATGAGCGTTCGTGCCGAGATTCGGGCCGCCCGGGAGGTGGTGCGGGAGGACCCGGCGTTCCTGCGTACCTGGTACTGGCCCGTGCTCGCCGCGATCCTTGCCGTCGGGTTCGCCTTCGGGGAGACGTGGGCACTGGTCCGCAAGGGCAAGGGCGGAACCGCCACGGAGAACATCAAGAAGGCGCTGGGGGTTGACCCGCCGCGGAAGTGGCGCCGGGTCGCGGTGGCGTCCTTCACCGCTGGCATCCTCGCGCTGGCAGTGTGGCTGGTCCCTCACATAACCCACTGGCCGTGGACGTGGTTCTGGGAGCCCGGCCTGTAGGCTGACCGGCGACACGGAGCCTCCCCAGGATTCCGTCACAGAGCGCCCCGGCTTGGACCTCAGGGTCCGGGCCGGGGCGCCTTTCGCCGTCCCCCGGACATGCTGCGGCCCGTCCGGTATCACTCCCCGGACGGGCCGTAACCTTCCCCCCGCAAGCCCCGGTCAGGCGGTGAAACTCACCCGCCGCCGGCGGGCCACCAGCCACAGACCGGCACCCAGCAGCCCCAGGGACCCGGCCGCACCGGCAGCCACCAGCGGGCCGGCGGAGATGCCGGTCTCGGGCAGCTGCCCGGCCGGCGGCTGGCCGCTGTCGTCGCCGTCGTCCTCAGCCGGTGCCCCACCCGCGGGCAGGCTTTCGCAGGCGATCCCGTCCCCGTCGGCGTCCAGCCCGTGCGGGTCGGTCGGGTCCTTCTCCAGCTGTGCCTGCGCCTCGCCCTGGGTGGCGAAGTCGGAACAGTCCAGGTCCGGTGCCTGAGCTGCCGCCGGTGCGGCCAGGGCCAGTCCGGCGACCGCCGCGGCCAGCGTCGCGGAGCTCCACGTGCCGATCTTCAAGGTCCACTCCTGTCTCACTTCGGCCCGACCCTGGTGGCCAGGCTCCATCCCCCCGTGAGCTTGTGCGGACCGGTGGACGGTAGCGCCAGTAGTGCCCGGTCCGCCACCGTCCGTACGGGCCGGCTCCGCTCACCCGCCCGGTTCGTGGCCGCCGACGGCCAGGTGGTCCGCTTCTGCCCGGGCCTGCTCAACCGCCTCAGCCAGCGCCTTCCGCAACTCGGCCGCCTCGACCACGGTGAGGGTGGCCAGCAGCCGCGGCGGGCTGGCGTGATGGTCCAGCAGCCGCACCCGGTGCCGGGCCGGCCCGCCGGCCACCGGATGCCCGGGCCGGCCCAGCTCGGCGGTCACCCGGGCGGTCACACCCGGCCCCGCAGCAGCAGCCACACGCCACCGGCGATGGACACCGAACCGACCGCCATGGCGACGATCAGCAGCACCACGGTTGCGACCGTCTCCATGCTGGCCTCCTGTGTCGTGGGGTCCCGGGGCCGGGCCGGGGCTGGAGCCCCCCTGAGGGACAACCGGCCCGGCACCCGGGCAGTTACCCCGCCAATCGCCAGACCGGGGGGCACCTTCACGGTACGGTAGATGCACTGAGCGCACGCAGTCAACTCAGAGCTTGCACCGGAGAGGAGGTGTCACGATCATGGGTGGTAGCCAGACCGGGAGTGACACCTTGACCCGCCGTATGACCGGCCGCGAGATCGCGGACGACTTG
>Ga0299914_10000133_pt1 | contig 43062 bp, 43 predicted proteins | sample RVTome_10_FD_201361 | JGI IMG/M metagenome (GOLD analysis project Ga0299914, IMG submission 201361) | Soil microbial communities from uranium-contaminated site in the Upper Colorado River Basin, Wyoming, United States - RVT153D57 (version 2) ... | reverse complement strand
AGCTGAAGTTCCTCAACGTCGTCGACGAGTTCACCCGCGAAGCGCTGGCGATCGAGGTCGACCGCACGATCGACGCCGAGGAGACGGTCCGGGTCCTCGAACGCCTCGCCGGCGAGCGCGGCGCCCCGACCAACATCCGCGCCGACAACGGCCCGGAGCTGACCGCCGCGGTCCTGCGCGAATGGTGCCGGGACGGCTCCACCGGCACCGCCTACATCGAGCCGGGCTCGCCCTGGCAGAACCCCTACGTGGAGTCCTTCAACGCCCGCCTGCGCGACGAGCTGCTGAACGTCGAGGTGTTCACCTGCCTGGACGAGGCTCGGGTGCTTGCCGCCGATTGGCGAGCGAACTACAACGCCAACCACCCTCACTCGGCGCTTGGCATGATGTCTCCCGCCCGATTCGCTGCCAGCTGGCAGCGAATCGGCAACACGAACGGATCAGTCAACCCCGGACTCTCACACGGGGTGGACCGATGAACGGGGTCCGGTCACATGAGGTGGTCCCTCGCCCTGCTGGCCGTGCTTGCCTTCATCCTCGGTTGTGGAAGCGAGAATGAGACCAAAACCGAGCCGGTCTCGTGGCTGGATGGCAAGGCGACGGTTGTGCCGTTGCATTCCGCCTTCATCGCCCTACATGGGGACTTGTCTCCTAAGCAAAAGCGCGTCTTGAGGGACATCACGGGCGCCAAGAGGCTGGGCCGGGACAGCTACTACTTGCCTCCCAAGCAGTTCATATCGAACTGCCGAGTCGGCATCCTTCCGACTTCAGCGTGCCCCTGAATCGCCCATAGATCCAAACTGACCCACTACCGCGAAGCCGAAGCCGATGCGGCCGTCGAAGGCCGCGTTGCGCTTGTCGCCGACCCTGCCGGCCCTGACGACGCCTACCTTGGTGACTTTGAACCGGTAGCGGACTTTGTTCGGCCCGTAGATGGCTTCGAACGGGAAGCCCGGCTCGACTTCGAGCAGTTCGCAGAGGCCGTCGGGCGTGCGAGAGACGCAGTCGAACTCACCGTCCAGCGACCTCACATCGTCGGAGACGAGGAACATGATCGTGGCGGTGCGCAGGTTGACACCCATCGTGGTCACCACGGGAGCTTTCTTCCCGGGCAGCTGGGTGAACGGCCGCACCTTGCGGCGGACCTTGGGCTCCCCCATCTTCCGGCCGCCATCGGCGGTCTCTTCCGAGCGCGAGATCTGCACGTCGACGACGAAGGCGATCAGGCGCGGTGGCTTCGCGTCGCCGCCGCCGCCGGCACCGCCCCCGCCGGAGCCCTCGCTCGGGCTCGGCGAGGAGCCGTCGCTCGGCGAGCCCCCGGAGCCTTCGACTTCGGTCGTGGTGGTCGCGCCGGAGCCGCCGAGCCCACCGTCACCGGGGCTTTCGGCCACGGTGCTTTCGACCTTGGCCGAGCCGGGAATGCTGGTGTATTTCTGCTTGAAGGGGTTGGTTGGGGTGCGGCGGCGCAGGCGCTTCTTGTAGTCGCGCAGGCCGGGCTTGGCCTCGACCACGGTCAGCTGGGTCGGCTCGGCACCGATCGCCGCTTCGCCCGCGGCGACGTCCTCTGCCACCGGCGGCGCCGCTTCTTCCTCCGAATCGCCGAGCAGGAAGGGCACCGCGGCGATCGCGACGACGACCAGGGCGATCAGCGGCAGCAACCGCCGGTCGCGCATGTCCCAGTAGAGGTCGGCGAGCCAGGCGGGCGCGCTCATGTCCTTGAGGCCCTTCAGGTCGGGCATCTTCAGCTCCGGTCCGAGTCGCTTCACGGCGCGCCTCCAGTCGTCGTCGACGCCGGCGTCGCGGTCGACGGGTCGGGAGCGCCCGGGGTCGTTTCGGTGGCGCCTTCGCTCGGCGGCGTCAGGTAGGTGGTCAGCGAGAAGCTCGCCTGCAGGGCCGGGAAGCCCTTGGAGGCGTCGGCCTCGAGCGTGAAGCCGTCGATCGTCACCAGGCGCCCGTCAACCACGACCTCGTCCTCCTTGGTCTTGACCAGCGAGTCGAGCCCGGCGATGAAGTCGGCTATCTCGAAGAAGTTGCCGTCGAAGCTGACCTCGTAGGGCATCACAGCCAACCCGGCCGGCCCGATCGTCGCCCCGAGCGGCAGCAGCGAGGCCGCCACCTCGGTCGGCGAGGCGGGGGCCCCCGCGGTCGCGGCGGGCGGCGCCGGCGCTTCTTCGCCGCCGCCCGACGAGGTCAGCGCGATGTCGCGGAACGAGCCTTCCGCGCGCTCACCGATCCGGTTCAGCTGGACGAGCAGCGAGGCGACGTCGTCGTCGCCGGGCACCGCCTTGCCGACCACGACCAGGCGCTGGTACTCGGCCGGGAAGTCCTTCCGCGCCGCTTCGGCTTCGGCGACTTCCGCCTCGTGCTGGGCCAGCGATGCCTCCAGCCGCTCCACCTCTTTGCCCAGTTTGCGCACTTCCTCGCGCTTCGGGCTGAGCGCCAGCATCCAGAAGGCGCCGGCGAGGACGGCGAGCGCCAGGATCGCGGCGATCGCCTTGTTGGTCGAGTTCATCTGGAGGCTCATCTCAGCCTTCCTCCGACTCTTCTTCGGAGCCTTCTTCGTCTTCTTCGGAGCCCTCTTCGGGCTCGGCGGTCGCCACCGGCGCCGCTTCTCCTTCGCTCGCGGTAACAGGCACGGGCGCAGCGTCGAAGACGGCGACGATCTCGAACTTGGCGATCGACGGACGGGTGCGGCACTCGTCGCCGCTGTCGTCGCCACCACCACCGCCGCCGCTGTCGGAATCTTTCTCCGGCAGCTCGGAGGACTGCACGCCGACCCGGGTCACGCCCTCGATGTCTTCCAGCGCGGTGACGAAGCCGGCGACGCCCTCCTGGCCCTTGGCGCAGCCGCTCAGTTCGAGTGCCGGGCCCGGCGAAGCGCCGCGCAGGCCCGACGCGCCGCCGCCGCCACCGCCACCGCCCTCGCCGGACGACGCGCTCGCGGTCAGGCCGACCAGCCAGACGTCCTTCGGCAGGATCAACGAGAGTTCGCGCATCACCCGCTCCCAGTCGAAGCGGCTGTCGGCGAGGCTCGCCACGGTCGCCACGCGCTGTTCGCTCAGGTTGCGGAACTGCGTGTAGGCGGCGAGTCGTTCGGCCTTCGCCGCGGCGGCGGCGTCCTCGACCTCCAGCCGCGCCACGTCGCTTTCGCGTTCGCCGAGCTCGTTGTTCGTGAGGACCAGCGCCGTTACGCCGGCCAGCACCAGCACCAGCCCGGCGAGGACGATGTAGGCGAGCGGGCCGCTGCGCAGCGGGGCGTGCTCGCCGCGGCGCTGCTCGGGGGGGATCAGGTTGATCGGCCGCACGGTCTAGTCCTCCAGCGCCAGGCCGTAGGGAAGGGTCAGCCGGGCCGCCGCGGACGGCTCGAGGCCAGACAGGGCGGGTGGGCTGGCGACGACGATCGGCAGGCCGATGCTCGCCTCCATCCGCGGCGCCAGGCCGGCGATCGCGCCGCCCGGGCCGCCGACGACGACCCGCTCGACCGGCTGGGCGCCTTCCTGGGCGCCGTAGTAGTCGAGCGAGAGGCGCAGCTCGTCGACCAGCGTGCCGACGCCCTCTTCCAGCGCCCGCCGCGCCTCGGCGACGGTCTCCGGGTCGCCCTCGACCTGCTCGAGCGGCTGCTCGAGGCCGACGTGGGTGAGCCACTGGCCGGCGTGCTCGGGGCTGAGCCCCTTGGTCGAGCCGAGCCTGCCGGCGATCGACTCCAGGCCGGCGTAGGAGACGCGGGTGAAGAGGCAGGCGCGGCCGCGGGCGACCGCCAGGTTGACCACGTCGCCGACGCTGCAGTAGAGGGTCGCGGCGCGCTGCTGCGGCGCCACCTCGCCGTCGCCGTCCGTCCCGCCCTCGGCGACCGCGGCCTCGCCCTCCGCCGCCAGGGCGCGAATCATCGCGAAGGCGGAGAGGTCCATCCCGACCGGTTCGAGGCCGGCGCTGCGCAGCGGCTCGACGAAGGAGGCGATCATGTCGCGCCGGGCGGCGACGACGACCACGTCGACCTGCGGCGTCGCCCCCTCCTCGGCGGGCACGCCGCCGACCACCTGGTGCTCGAGCACCGCCTGGTCGAGCGGCATCGGGATCTGCTCCTGAGCCTGGAACTCAATCGCCGCATCCAGCTGCTTGCGGTCCTCGAGCGCCGGCAGCCGCATCGTGCGCACGACGACCCGCTGGTTGCCGATGCCCAGCCGCACCCGCTTGCCCAGCTTGTGCGCGGCGAAGAGCTCTTTCAGCGCGGTCGCGAGCCGGTCGGCGTCGCGCACCTCGCCCTCGGCGAAGGCGCCCGGGTCGAGCGGGCCGATCGCCGATCCGACCAGCTGCACGGAGCCGTTGGCCTGCACCTCGGTCGCGGCGATGCTGCCCGCCTCGATCTCGAGGCCGACGACGGAGCCGGTCTTCTTCTTCCTAGTCAGGGAAAGCACGCTCCCCCTGCATCGACAGGAAGTCCGCAAACCTTTTGCCCTGCAACTACCTATTTCTATGACGACCTGGACGGACGGCCTAAAAAGCGTCCAGGTACCAAGTGACCAGCTCCTCGCCGGCGAAGAGGCCGACCAGGCCGCCTAGGGCGAGGAAGGGGCCGAAGGGGATCGCCTGCTTGCGGGCGGCGGCGCCGTGGCGGGCGATCATCGCCAGGCCGACCAGGGAGCCGGCGAGCAGGGCGACGAAGATCGCCGGGGCGACGTCGCGGCCGAGGAAGAGGCCCATCGTCGCCGCCAGCTTGACGTCGCCGAGGCCCATGCCGCGCGGGTAGGCGAGCGCCGCGGCGAAGAGCAGGCCGCCCGCCGCCGCGGCGGCGATCGCCCGCTCGGGCAGGCTGCCGATGTCGCCCACGGCGGCGATCGCGACGCCGAGCACGGCCGCGACCAGCAGGACCTTGTTGGGGATCGTGCGCCGCTCGAGGTCGGTCAGCGTCACCGCGACCAGCGCGGCGACGAAGACGAGCCCGAGCAGCAGCTGCGCCGCGTCGTCGTGAAAGGCGACCCCGACCGCGGCGAACAGCGCCCCCGTCGCCAGCTCGGTCAGCGGGTAGCGGGGCGAGATCGGCACCCCGCAGCAGCGCGCCCGGCCGCGCAGCGCGAGCCAGGAGAGGACCGGCACGTTGTCGTAGGCGGCGATCTGCGCGCCGCACTCGGGGCAGCGCGAGCGCCCCCCCACCACCGACTCGCCGCGCGGCACCCGGTGGGCGACCACGGTGAGGAAGCTGCCGACCAGCAGCCCGGCGAGGAAGAGGAAGACGGCTGTCGCGGGCTCGCCCATGCGGGCGTAACCCTCTCACTAACCGGGCGGTTCCGCGCCGGTCGTCGCCAGGTGCAGTTTGCTTTCGCGGCTTGGCGTGTCGTAGAGGATCTGGAGGCCGCTGGGCGTGTCGCCACCGACGGCGATTGCGAGGCCGAGCCGGTCGTCCGGTGAGAGCGGCAGCGCGCCGCCCTCCTCGGCGTAGCCGAAGCTGAGCGGCAGCGCGAGCTCGTCCCAGCCGCCGCTTGGCCAGGTGGTCTCGAAGCGCTCGAAGTGGAGGCTCAGCGGCGGCCCGAGGTTGACCGCGAGCGTGTCGGTGATCGTCCCTTCCTCGTAGCTGCGGACGAAGAGCCAGGCGCAGATCCGGCCTTTCTGCGGGGTTTCGAAGATCGACCGCGTCCAGAGGGTGAGCGTGCCGGTGCCGGTCAGCAGCAGGTCTTCGGCGCCTTCGCCTTCGGCTTCGGGGATCGGCGGCGAGAGCCAGCGGTGGACTTTCTGGAAGGTGGCGGGATCGGCTTCGTCGGGTTCGGTCGCCACGCCCACCGCCAGGTCCTTCATCGCGGTCGAGCCGCATTCGCCGCCCGGCAGCAGCTGCAGGCCCTGGTCCCCTTCGGGCTGCGGCTCCACGTCGGTCGCGTAGTCCCAGGTGGGCTTTTTTTCTTCTTTTTCTTCTTCTTCCTCTTCTTCGTCGTCGGGGCCGACGGGCCAAAGCAGATCGGGCGCGCCGGGGGCGTTGACGCCCTCCTGCAGCCCCTGCGCACAATCGGCCCGCGTGTTGTGCGTGGGGTGGTTGCCGTCTTCCCACGGCTGGGGCTGGCGGGCGCTCTCGCTGCACGGCGTGTCGGTCAACCACAGAATCCAGGGAAGCGTTTCGTTGCCGCCCGGTTCCTGGCTGGGGAAGCTCGACGGTTCGGCTTGGGGGTCGACGACCTGGCCCTGCACTTCCTGGTAGCGGCGGGCGCCGCCTGAGCCGGTGTCGGCGAGGCTGACGGTGACCACCACCCGCCTCAGGTGCTTGCCGTCGGCACAGAGCGAGGCCGGGCAGGTGTCCCAGACGACGTAGCGGTTGATCGTCCCTTTCACGTCGCCCACTTCGAAGGGACTCGGACCCGGTTCGACCGTGCCGCCTTCGATCGTCTCGCCCTCGCTCGTGCCGCCGTTGTAGACGAGCTGCTTGAGGCCCGTGCCGTTGCGGCCGGTGTAGAAGAAGCTGGTGGAGGAAACGCGTGAGTTCGGGTCTTCGGGATCGCTCGAGTGGACCGGCAGCTCGGTCAGCGCCAGCTCGGCGTAGGGGGTCGCGCGCAGCACCTCGATCTCGCCCTGAAGCACGTTGGCGACCACCTGGCTCTGCTCGGCGCGGAAGGTGTTGCGGGTCGTGGCGTCGACGATGCCGAGCACGCCGAGGGCGCCGAGCACGAGGATCAGCCCGGCGACCACGACCTCGACGATCGTCATTCCCTCCTCGCGCCTCACGCTTCTTCCTCTTCGCCTGGGAGGTTGCGCAGCGCCACCCCGTCGCTGAGCACGATCGGGTCGCCGCCCTCGTTGGCGACCGCGAGCTCGATGCCGACGTAGGTCGGCTCTTCTTCGTCGGGCTCGTAGCTGAAGACGCCGGCAGCGGCGAGGTCGGTGGCGACCGTGATCGCCGCGCCGGCGCCGCTGCCGTCGGGTTCGGCGACCGCGCGCGTGCAGGTGTCGCCTTCGCAGTCGTAGATGACGCGACAGGCAATCGATTCGCCCCCCGCTTCGCCGCCGCTGCAGCCGGTGGTCTTGACGTAGGTGACGATCTCCAGGTGGCTCGAGCTCGAGGCGGGCACTTCCGACCCCTGGCGCAGCTCGCGCGCGATCCGCTCGACCGTGAAGCGCGCCTGCTGGATCGCGCTCACCTTGGCCGCCGTGCGCGGGTCGCTGCGCACGGCGCTGAGGAACATCGTCATCGCGCCGCCGACGACGAGCAGGCCGAGCGAGGCCGCGACCAGCAGCTCGATCAGGGTCAGGCCGCGCTCCTCGCGGCGCAGCGCCGCGACCGCTTTCCGCGCCCGCGCCATCGGCTCAACAGCCGGCGTCCGGCGGGCTCGCCGCCCCCGCGACGCACTCGACGAAGCGGTAGGGCGTGTAGTGGGCGGCCGTCTCGGGGATTTCGACCCCGGGCAGCTCGAAGCTGTCGGTGTTGCTCGACGACCAGATCTCCGCGTCGGAGTCGAGGTGGATCGACTTGCCGGCCATCGCCCCGCAGAAGTGCGAGTTGCTGTCGAGGTCGATGTCGGTGAGCGGCGCGTAGATGACGAAGTTCAGGTCGCAGGGGCCGTCGACGTCGGTGTTGCTGTTCAGCTGGATCCTCGTCTGGCGGGTTTCCGAGCCGACGAAGAGGAAGGCGACGCTGGTCGAGTCGCCGTCGACGGAGGTGATGCGCGAGTTGGACCGCAGGTCGAGCTGGGTGACGCCCGAGGAGTAGCCGCAGTTCTCCGGCGAGTCGAAGTAGATCGTCACGTTCGCTCCCTCTTCGATGAAGAGGTTGGCGTTGCTGTCCAGCGTCAGCTTGCAGAAGCTGTAGACGGAGCCGCCCAGCGTCACCGCGCTGTTGCTGACGATGCGCAGCTCGCGCGTGCCGCAGTCCGACGTGCTCTGCCCGTTGCCCTTTTTGCCGTTCCAGCAGACGTCCGATTTGGGTCCGCTGATCGTGTCGAGCGCGAAGAAGCGATCGTTGTCGTTGTTGGTCGCCGCGTCGCCCTGGTTGACCGCGGGAAGGGTAAGTTCCTGCTGCGGCGCTTCGCTGGGATCGAGGTCGGGGGGGTCGCAGTCGGCGTTCCCGTACCAGTCCGAATTGCCGCCCAGCGTCATTTTTTTGCCGATGCCGACGCTCGCCGGCCCACACTGCTGCGCGTTGCTTTCCAGTTCGAAGTCGCCATTGGTCGAGGTCCCGGTGTGGATTTTCGAGTTGGAATTCAGCGTGATCGTCTCTTTCGAGAGGACGCCCGCCGAGACGAACGGCCCGCCCCCCGTCGAGCCCTCGTCGGAGAGGGTCGAGGCCATCACGTCGACCCGGCGCGTCACCCCGTTGACCGTGCCGGTCGAGACGATCTCGACGCATTCGACTTCGTTGCCGACTTCGCATTCTTCGCCGCTCGCCAACCGCGTCCAGTAGGTGACTTCGCCGCCGTTGACCGACATCCCCGTGACCGGGCCGCACCATTCGCCTTCGGTCGCCGGCGTGCAGGGGGCGACGCCGCGGTTGTAGAAGAGCATCGCCTGGCTGACCCCGGACTCGGCGACGGCAAGTGCGGTCTTGGAGCCCTGGTCGCGCACCGTGCCGCTCTGCCCCTGGATCGAGGTCATGATTCCGACGCTGGCGATCCCCAGGCCGGCGACCGTCATCAGCATCACGGTCGGCACAGCGAAGCCGGCCTCGGAGGCGAAGCGGGCGCGGAGGCGCCGGACCGTCTGGCGGACCGGAGCAGCGATCGGGTTGAGGAGTCGACTAGGGCGCATGCGTCTGCCTATAGATCGGCGCTGGGAGCGGCATTCTTGAGCGCCGGCGGAGCCAATCTGCCGGGCACGCCCAGACTCCTGGACGCATCGGCCAGGCGTTCGGCCGAGAAGTGGGTATAGAAAAGGCGGGCCCGAAGGCCCGCCTTTTCTAGGTCGCTGGCCATGGCTAGCCAGCTTTGGTTCAAGCGATGTGACTATTTACTCCAGTCGCCGCCTATCGGGCAACCACCCTTGCCGTTTACTTTCTCGGTGCAGTCGAAAACCACGCCTTCTGCGGTGCGAGCGATGCTGAAGCTCGTGCCGGTATCGGATTCAATCGAGACGGTGTAGGTTTTTTCGGCCGATGCGGGTTCGGCGAGTTTCGCTTCGCTCAGCGTCGGCTCGATCCCTTCCAGGATTCCTTTAGTCGCATTTTTGTATTCACCTGCGTTTTCGGTGGACCACGTCTCGATCGCCGTCTGGGCGGTCCGGACGGCGGCCTTGGCCTGGGCGTCCGTGCCCTTGTCCCGCTGGTTGAAGAAGGCGGGAATCGCGATTGCGGCGAGGATGCCGAGGATCAACATGACGACGAGAAGCTCGATCAGCGTGAAGCCGGCCTCCCGATCGCCGCTAAGCCGGGCACCAATCTTGGCCCGGAGATTCTGGAAAAACATATTAGGTACCTCCTATGGTCCTAATCGTTTGAGCCAGAGCCCCGTCGCGAGAAGCCACGTGGTGTCTGTCGACCCCGGTGGTAGCCCGGCGGACTCCCCGACTGAGGGAGCCCCAAGGCTTTGCGCCCCCGCCTCGCGGCGGGTTTGCCTTTAAGCACCGAGGCACTGGCAGATCTTTCATCAAACCCCTAATCGACCGCACCCCAGATCCCTTAATCCCCGAAATTAAGGTTTCTCCTACCCCTCCATCCTCGAAACTAGGGCGGCGTCGCGCAAAAACTCAGGTTTCTCGTCCTCGGACTCGCAGGGCTGGCCCGTGTGCTCGCAGATCACCTTCAGGTCCCGGTCGAAGCACCACAGCACTACCTCGGACCCCGCCACCTCCGCCGTCGCGGCTATCAGGAAGTCGATCGCGGGGCGGCGATGGCTCCCGTTCGACTCGCCGGCGAGGGCGCGCTGGACCGCGAGTGCGCGCTCCACATGCACATTGTCTGTACAATGGCTCCATGCGCGCGCACACGAGGGACTCTCGCTGGAACCTCCGGGTGGCCCCCGACGACGACATTGTCGTGCGCAGGGCCGCCGATGAGTCGGACCGGGAGCTGAGCGAGTTCGTCCGCTCGGCCGCGGTCTTGGAGGCCGAGAGGATCCTGGCCGACCGCACGGTCTTCACGCTGGACGAGGCCCAGTGGGATCGCTTGGTGGAGGTCCTCGACCGACCGCCTCGTGTTCCGGCCGGGCTCGAAGAGCTCTTCTCGCAGCCCAGCGTCTTCGAGTAGCGCCAGGGTTCGTGACCTACTCTCGTCCTGAGCCGCTTGGGCGTGAGCATGATCGAACGAGCTTTGCCTGCGGAGAGCCGGGGCTCGACCGCTGGCTGGCCGACCATGCGCCAGGAGCCCAGGCTTCCGGCTCGGCACGGGTCTTCGTCACGAGCGACGGCCATCGAGTCGTTGGCTACTACGCGCTCGCCGCCGCTGAGCGGTAAAGAGGCGGCAGAGCGATTCGGGAGCGCGACGCTGACGGTTCCCTCAGCGGGGCTGGACGACGTCGAAGCCGGCATCGTTCGCGGCCTCGGCGAGGCGCTCGTCGTAGGTGAAGACGGCGCCGACATCGTCACGAATGCTGAGCGCAGTGGCGAGATGGATGGCGTCGAGGCTGCGCAGCTTCGGCGGCCCGAGTGAAGTCGCCGCGTCGAGGAGAGCATCGTCGAGCGGCAGCAAGGCGACATCGTGAAGCCAGGCACGGGCATGCTCGGCGTACATGCTGCGGTGACGCGAGCAGGCCCTGACCACCTCGACGCCGAGCAGGGCGCTCGAAACGTAACCGTCACACACGGACATCTCGGCGCGGAGCGCATCCTCCTCGGACTCGCGAAGCACCAGCTTCACGTACGCAGACGTATCCAGATATGCGAGCCGCCCCGCTACAGGCGCTCCTCCCGCTGCTCCTCGAGGATCTGCTCGCTGTATGGCGGCCCCGCCGGTGGCAAGGTCGATTCGCGCGCATGCTGGAGCAGGTCGCCGCGCGGCATCGTCGCCCCGCGCTCGGCGACCAGGCGGGCGATCGGCGAATCGGCCGGGCCGGAGGGCGTCAGGCGCGCCACCTCCTTCCCCCGCTCGGTGACGACGAAGGTCTCCCCCTCCTTCACCTCCGCCAGGTACCGCGAGAGGTTCTGCCGAAGCTCACGCACGCCGACCGAGTTCATGTGCGTCACGGTAGCACTCGTGTCGAGAGCGTATTGCGTGATCGACGTCTCAGCCCGAGGTCGGCGAAGCCACCGACTCCTCAAAGGCTTCGACCAGCTCGAGCAGCTCGGTGCACTCCCAGGCGCGGCCCCACTTGCGCTCGTTGAGGCGGCGGACGATGCCGGCGTCCTCGAGCCGGCGCAGGGCGTTGTTGACGGCTACGTGGGAGCGGCCGGCGAGACGCTGGGCGGCGGCCGTGTCGAAGACCGGCTGCTCGGGGAGGGCGGCGATCAGGCGGCGGGCGGCGGAGCTCTCGCGCGGCCGGTCGGCGCGCGCCAGCCATTCCGCCTCCAGGTCCTCGATCGCTTCGGCGAGGTTCAGCGCCTCATCGGAGGCTCGCTCGACGGCGGAGGCGAACAGCTCGCACCACTCGCTCACGTCGCCCTCGCGGTAGGCGGTGAGACCGGCGACATAGCTCCTGGGGGCGGCGGCCAGCATCAGGCTGATCGGCGGGACGTAGCCGGCCACCTCGCCGCGCCGGCGCAGCACCGCGTGGATCAGCGCCCGGCCGACCCGGCCGTTGCCGTCGGCGAACGGATGGATCGTCTCGAACTGCGCGTGGGCGAGCGCCGCCTGGGTGACGGGCGGGAGGTCGTCGCGCGCCACGAACCGGCAGAGATCCTCCAGCAGGTCCGGCACGCGCTCGGGCGGTGGCGGCACGAAGCTCGCCTCGATCGGGTTGAAGTCGTTGCCGCCGATCCAGTTCTGGGTCGTGCGGACGATGCCGGCGATGCCGTGGTCGTCGGCGAAGCGCAGCAGCAGCCGGTGGACCTCGATCAGGTCCTCGACGCCGATCGGCCGGGCCTGCGCTCCGACCTCGATTGCCCGCCGCATCGCATCGACGTTGCCCAGCACCTCCCCCGCCTGGCGCCCGCCGGGGCCCCTCCCCGGACCGAGGTGGCCTGCCCGCGCCAGGCGCTTCTGCGAGATCAGCACGCCCTCGATGCGCGAGGAGGCAACGCTCTCGGAGCGCAGCAGGTTCTGCGCCACCGCTCCAAGCGTCGCGATCCGGCGAGGGGCCTGCTGGAGGTGCTGCAGCGCTTTCGTCGCTCCGTGCGACGCCAGGCTCGCACCGTCGTCGAGCGGGAAGGATCGCGCCGCGATCGGATCGGGCACGAACGCTCGGTAGCGCCCCGGCCGGCGAGCGCGCCGCGTCGGCCCTGCCGGATTCGAGCGCCATTCGCGCTCGACATATCGGCCGATCGGCTCCGCAGCGCTCGTCGTCCCCGTGGCGGACATCGCAACCTTTCGCTCGCTCAGCTTTGTAAGGTTATACGCTAACCTTACAAAGCGCGGGGATCGTTGAAAGGTTAACTACGCTCACCAGCGGGTGCGGCGGAGGTGGCCGGCGCGGCAACCCTTTGCGGTGCCCACCGTGGCACCTTCGTCGAGGAGGAAGACTTCGACTCGCCGATTGACCGACTGCCTGCCGGGGCGCCGGACGATCGGGCACGTCTCGCCAAAGGCGCGAACGGTCATCGGCGCCTGACCGCCTCGATTCACCAGCCGGTCGAAGAGCCTTTCGCGCATGCCCTCGACCCGTTTCGCTGCAAGGCGCAGGTTGGACCGTTCCGTGCCAACCGCATCGGCATGCCCGTGCAGCTCTATGTGCGCCGGCCTGCTCGCGTTCAGCGCCTTGCGCACCGCCTGGCGCACGCGGCGCACGGCCTTGCGGCTCGCCGGCAGGTCGCTGCCGAAGGGAAAGCGCGAAGAGGGCAAGCGCAGCAGGCGCAGCGCCACGGTGTCCTTCTGGCCTTCGGAATCGGTGACGGTCAGACGCACGGCGTAGGGCGCCAGCCGCAGTGGGAGGTCCGCCGCCAGGCTAGGGCCGTGCCCCATGCGCACGCCGGCGACGGTCCAGCGGTGCGAGAGCGAATCCTCGCTGTCGTCGCTGGAGCGGCGGGCGTCGAACGTAACCCGCCTCGAGCCCGCCCGCACCCGCACCGCAACGCGCGCCGTGGGCGCCCGCGACACCGTCAGGAACGGCTGCCCGACCAGCTGCCCGCAGGCAATAGTCACCACGCCGCTCTCCGCGCCCCGCGGCACGCGGAAGGCGATGCGTTTCCTACTCCACGCAAAGTCGGATTCGGGGTCGCTTCGGTCCTCCCGCAGGATCGGCAGCTTCAAGCCGTTGAGGCGGAGCGAGCGTCGTTCCGGGCGGTCGCCGAAGCCCTCCCCCGCCGGTTCGGACATCAGTAGTTCGACCGGCTGTCCCGGGCTCACGATTTCCGGATCCAACCGCAGCCCGCTGCCGAACCTCGGACGCACCGCGGGACCGGCGGTCTCCAGGCGATGGTCTGATGCTTTCTCGGCGCCCTCCTCCTCCGCGACCGTCACGTCGCCGCCTGCGTCGGCCGCCTCCTCTTCGGTCTTCAGGCTGACGAGACCCCCGCCTGAGGTCTCTATGTCCGGCGTAAGTGCATGGGCCATTTCGATCGCCGCGGTGCCGGCGCTCTCGACGTCCTGAAGCGGCCCAACCGACATCGCCACGACTTCCTCCCTGGGCACCCAAAGCAGCCGGCCGCTGTAGCCCACCACCTCTTCGCCGCAGGCATCGGTGGCGACGTTGGCGAAATAGACGCGATCGTCGGTCTCGGTCACGTAGATGCCCTGCAGCGCTTCTCCGGGGCCGTCGGTGCTGCGGATCAGCGCGACGGGCTGGACCTGCGGGTTCTCGATGTTGCGTGCCATCAAGGCCAGCGTGCCGAACAGCGGCACCGAGAGGAACACCGCCAACCCGTACCAGAGGAACTTGTCCTTGGAGAGGGTGGAGATCCGCCAAAGGCCGACCCCGACGAGGAACACGGCGATCAGGCTGGCGGCAAGCCACGAGCTGCCGAGGATCCACGAAGGGACGACTACCGCTATCGCCAAGAACCCGACGACGACGCCCCAGCCGTAGGGGGAAAGCTCAAACCGCGGCGGCTTCAAGCGCGGTTCGGCCTCTCCCCGTTCCTGCGCCTCCTTACGGGCCTTCGCCGCCTTATTCCTCTCCCGCTCCTCCTTCTTCTTCTCCCGCCTCTCCTTCTTGCGTTCCTTCTTTTCCGCCTTCCGCCTCGCCCGCTTCGGCATCTGCCGCAGCACTGCCTTGCGCTGCTCGCGCTTTCTCTTCTCTCGCTCTGTCGCTTCTTCGCGCTCCTTTTTCTTTTCTCGATGGAAGTCGAGCCAGCGCCACGTCACAGCCAGGCCGAGGCCGGCGCCGAACGCTCCCAGCGCACAGGTCCAGACCTCCGCCGCCGAGCCGTCGGCGACCGCCCGCACGGCACCGGCCAAGGCGCCGAAGAGCGCTGCCAGTGCGACAGCGAGGACCACCGAGCCAAGCGAGACGGTGCTCGCACCCTCTTTCGTCCTGAAGGGACGGTCTTTGGGTGGTTGTTCCTCTTCGTTCGCGAAGAGGTTCTCGATCGGTTTCTTCAGCTCGATCAGCGAGCCGACGAACGTCGCCCACAACGCCGCACCGACGGCGATGACCACGACCTCCGTCGCCACCACCTTCTCCTCTGTTGAGCCGCTGAAGATCCAGATCGCCGCCGCGCCCTCCACCATCACCAGGAAGAGCAAGCTGCGGCTCATCCCCGGGGTCGGGCGGCCACCGCGATCGATGACGTAGACGACTAGCGTGGCTAACGCGCCGAAGAACCCGAACAGCAGCAGCATCACCGAGCCCACCGCAACGGCCTCGCCGCGAGGCACCGCGTCGACCACCTGCTCGGGAGGCACGCCGATGGCGTCGAAGCGGGTCCAGAGAACGACGCTGCCGGCGAAGGCGACGAAGCCGACCAAGCTCCCCGCCGAGATCAGCAACGTCACCAGCCGCCTGCCCACCTCCGACCAGAGCTCGGGCCAGGACCTGGCCCCATTCTCGCTGTTGGGCGCTTTGTCTTCCGCCAACTCCCGCAACCCCTAACCCACTGTGATCAGTCGGCGAGAAACTATTCGCTATAGGGTTCCTATGTCAATACTTCAACGTACCGCTGCGTTTTGTCGCATCAATCGAATGCCGCGAGAAGCGGCCAGTCTGGCCGCTCAGCCGATCTTGTCGTAGAGGCTGAAGATCGGCAGGTACATGGCGATCACTATGAAGCCGACGATGCCGCCGACGAAGACGATCATCAGCGGCTCGATCAGCGAGGTGAGGGCTTTCACCTTGGCGTCGACCTCGGTTTCGTAGAAGTCGGCGATTTTGCTGAGCATGTTTTCGAGCTGGCCGGTCTCCTCGCCGACCGCGACCATGTGGCCGACCATCGGCGGGAAGATCGGCGCCCGCTCGATCGGCCCGGCCAGCGAGCCGCCCCGCTTGGCCGAGGCGTAGAGCTCCTGCATCGCGTCCTCGATCACCACGTTGCCGGCCGTTTCGCCGGTCAGTTTGATCGACTGCAGCATCGGCACGCCGGCCGAGACCGAGCCGGAGAAGGTGCGCGACCAGCGGGCCAGCGCCACCTTCTGGATCACGTCGCCGATCTTGAAGGGGAGGCGCAGTTTGAAGCGGTCCCAGGCGGCCTTGCCGCCGTCGGTGCGCTTCCAGCGGAAAAAGAGGATCGAGGCGCCGATCCGCGCCGGGAAGATGATGAACCAGAAGCCGGTGATCGCGTCGGAGGCGGTGACGCAGACCTGGGTGGGGATCGGCAGGGCGGAGCTCTCGGCCGGGTTGTCTTCGGCCAGTTCTTCGAAGATGCCGGCGAAGACGGGGATGATGAAGGTGACGATCGCCAGCAGCGCCACCACGGCGAAGCCGAAGACCAGCGCCGGGTACATCAGCGCCGATTTGACCTGGCGGCGCAGCGCGTCGGCCTTCTCCACCTGGTAGGCGACGCGGTCGAGCGCGTCCTCGAGCCGCCCCGACTCCTCGCCGGAGCGGACCATCGCCCGGTAGAGGCGGTCGAAGACCTCGGGCTGGCGCTCCATCGCCTGCTCCAGCGTGCTGCCCGCCTCGACGTCGGCGCGCACGCTGGCGACCGCGTCCTTGATCCGCTCGTCCTGGGTCTGCTCCTCGAGCGTGTGCAGGGTGCGCAGCATCGGCATCCCGGAGGCGACCAGGGTGGCGAACTGGCGCGAGAAGATCGCCAGCTCGCGCATGTCGATCCCCTTCCAGCGCCGCCAGATGCTCTCCAGGGCGAAGGGCTCGCGCTTCTCGCTGACGTCGAGGACGATCAGGCCGCGCTGGCGCAGCTGCTCGGTGACCTGCGCCTTGGACTCGGCCTCGACTTCGCCCGCGGTCGCCGCCCCGGCGACGTCCATGGCGCGGAAGGCGAAGGTGGTGGCGGCGGCCATCGCTTAAGACCCCTGGGTGTAGGTGGGGACGGGGGGCGGGGCGCTGCTCTCGGCGGGGGGCGCGGCGGGAGTCGGGCCGCCGGGGGGGGCGGTCGCGCCGGGACCGCTCGGGTTGCCCGGACCGGGGGCGCCGGGGGCGGGGCTACCGGGGCCGGCTGCACCGGGGCCGCCCGGTCCGGGGCCGTCGCCGCCCTGCATGGCGGCGGGCACCACCGGCGCCGACCCGAGCAGGCGTTTGAGCTCCTCCGGGACCGAGGCGCGCTGCTCGGCCAGGCTGCGGGTGATCGTCCCCGCCCGCACCAGCCGGACCAGGTCGGCGTCCATCGTCTGCATGCCGACCGCGCCGGAGGTCTGCACCGCCGCGTAGATCTGGTGCGTCTTGCCCTCGCGGATCAGGTTGCGGATCGCCGGCGTCGGCACCAGCACCTCGGTGGCGACGACGCGGCCCATCCCGTCGACGGTCGGCAGCAGCTGCTGGGTGACGATCCCCTGCAGGGCGATCGAGAGCTGGGTGCGCACCTGTCCCTGCTGCTGGGGCGGGAAGACGTCGATGATCCGGTCGACCGTCTGCGCGGTCGACTGGGTGTGCAGGGTGGCGAAGACGAGGTGGCCGGTCTCGGCCGCGGTCAGCGCGGTGGAGATCGTCTCCAGGTCGCGCATCTCGCCGACCAGGATCACGTCGGGGTCCTCTCGCAGGGCGGCGCGCAGGCCGAGGGCGAAGTCGTCGGCGTCGGAGCCGACCTCGCGCTGGTTGACGATCGAGCGTTTGTGCTGGTGCAGGAACTCGATCGGGTCCTCGATCGTCAGGATGTGGTCCTGGCGCTCGGAGTTGATCACGTCGACCATCGCCGCCAGGGTCGTGCTCTTGCCTGAGCCGGTGGGGCCGGTGACGAGCACGAAGCCGCGCGGTTTGGCGGCCAGCTCGCGCAGCACCTGCGGCACCTTGAGCGAGTCGAGCGCCGGGATGTCCTGCGGGACGAGGCGGAAGGCGGCGCTGACCGAGCCGCGCTGGAAGAAGCAGTTGACGCGGAAGCGGGCGACGCCGGGGATCGCGTAGGCGAAGTCGAGCTGTTTGTGGTTCTCGAAGCGTTTGCGCTGGTCGTCGTTGAGGATGCTGTAGACGACCTCGCGGGTCTCCTGGCCGGTGAGGACCGGGAAGCCCTCCATCGGCACGATCTTGCCCTTGTCGCGCATGCAGGGCGGCACCCCCGGCGTGAGGTGCACGTCGGAGGCCTGCGTCTCCACCATCTGCGCCAGCACGGCGGCGAAGTCGAAGTCCATGCTCACCTAGATCGACCTCCCAGGCCCGTCCCTTTAGGCACCGATTGCAGGATTTTTCCCCCTATAGGGGGGACAAAGCTGCGAAATGCCGCGGCCGCAGCATTTGGGGGTCCATAGGCCCCCAAATGCTGCGATCGGCGATGGGGGGGGTCAAGCCGTGACACGGACGATCTCTTCGAGGCTGGTGAGGCCGCGGCGCACCTTGTCGATCCCGTCCTCGCGCAGGGTGAGCATGCCCTCCTCGCGCGCCACGCGGGCGACCTCGGCCTCGGGCTCCTGGCCGACGGTCATCTCCTTGATCCGCTCGCTCAGCTTCATCACCGAGTAGATCCCGACCCGGCCGCGGTAGCCGCTCTGGTTGCAGCGGGCGCAGCCGAGCGGCTCGTAGGCCTCCAACTCGCCCCCCACCCGCACGTCGGCTTCGGCCAGCGCCTGCTGCGGGATCATGGTGCGCTTCTTGCAGTGGTTGCAGAGTTTGCGCGCCAGCCGCTGGGCGACCACGCAGTCGACCGCCGAGCCGGTGAGGAAGGCCTCGATCCCCATCTTGCTGAGGCGGGTGATCGCCCCCGGCGCGTCGTTGGTGTGCAGCGTGCTCAGCATCATGTGGCCGGTCAGCGCCGCCTCGATCGCGATCCGCGCCGTCTCCCCGTCGCGGATCTCGCCGACCATGACGATGTCGGGGTCGGCGCGCAGGATCGAGCGCAGCCCGGTGGCGAAGTCGAGCCCCGCCTTGCGGTTGACGTTGATCTGGCTGATCCCGGTCAGCCGGTACTCGACCGGATCCTCGATCGTGATGATGTTCTTCTCGACCGCGTTGAGGTTCTGCAGCGCCGCATAGAGGGTCGTCGACTTGCCGGAGCCGGTCGGGCCGGTGACCAGCACCGCGCCGTAGGCCTGCCTGAAGGACTCCTCGAAGCGCTCGCGCGCCTCGCCGTCCATGCCGAGGTCGTCGAGCGAGAGCTGCGCGTTCTCCTTGTCGAGGATGCGGATCGTCGCCCCCTCGCCGCGCTGCGTCGGCAGGGTCGTCACACGCAGGTCGACCCGGCGGTCCTCGACCGTGACGCTCACCCGGCCGTCCTGCGGCACCCGCTTCTCGGCGATGTTGAGCTCGCTCATGATCTTCACCCGCGAGACGACCGCGTTGACCATCCGCTTCGGCACGTGCGCCGCCTCGCGCAGCACGCCGTCGACCCGGAAGCGCACCCGCATCTCCCCTTCGCCGGGTTCGAAGTGCACGTCGGAGGCCCCCTCCCCCACCGCCTGGCCGAGGATGCTGTAGACGAGCTTGATCACCGGCGCGTCCTCGGCGCTGACTTCGAGGTCGGAGACTTCGGCCAGCTCGGCGTCCTCGCTCTGTTCGCCCTCGCTGACCGCCTCGGTGACGGCGCTCTGCAGGGTGTTGAGGCGGCTGATCAGCCCCTCGATGTCCTCCTCGGCGGCAACCGCGACGCGGCAGTCGAGCGCCGTGGCGATCTGGATGTCGTCGACCGCCAGCACGTTGGTCGGGTCGGCCATCGCCACCAGCAGGGTCTCTCTGTCGACGAAGCCGACCGGCAGCGCCCCGTAGCGGCGCGCCGTGTTGACCGAGATCAGGTTGGCCGCCGCCATGTCGACCTGGTAGGCGGAGAGGTCGATGTGGTCGAGGCCGTAGCGCTCGGCGACCGCGCGCGAGAGCTGGTCGGCGCTGATCGCCCTCTCGTCGACCATCAGCTGCTCCGGCGGGCAGCCGGCGGTGCGCGCCTGCTCGATCGCCCGGCGGGCGGTCTCGTCGTCGACGTAGCCGAGGTCGACGAGCACGTCGGTGACGAAGCCGCCGTGGCGGCCGCGGGCGCGCGGCGGGGTGAGGCCGGGCGTGCCGCCCACCTCGGGCTCTATCACCGGCGCGGTCGAGCCGCCGGAATCGGGGACGGGACGCAGGTGCGTGGGGAGGTCCCCCGAGTCCATGTTCACCGGCTCATGGGTGGTAGTCGAGCGTGCGGCCCTTGTAGCCGGCGTCGATCACGGCCTGCACGACGCTCTGCGAGCTCTGGAAGCCGTAGCTGACCGAGGCGACGGGGATGCCGCTGCCGCGGCCGAGCCGCTTCGGCCGCACGACGACCAGCGCCGGCACGCGGTCGACGGCGACCCCCTGGGCGATCGCCGCGTAGCGGGAGATCTTGCCGGCGGGAACGACGAAGACGGCGGCCTCCGGCAGGGCGCCGCGCAGGTGGTCGACCGAGTCGCGCACGAGGCGGTCGTCGATGCCGCCCTTGCGGACGAAGAGCAGGACGACGGTCCTGTTGGCGTCGAAGGCGCGGACGACGGGGCGCGGCAGCGGCGGCGCCTCCTCGGCGGCGCTCGGCGGCAGCGGCGGCACCGAGACCGGGCCGGTCGGCACGGCGCCGGCTTCGCCGGGTTCGGCGGTCGCGGTGACCGAGACGGTGCCGCCGTCCGGCGTCGTCGCCGTCACCGTCGCCGATTCGGTTTCGGCGCCTTCATCTTCTTCCCCTCCCCCCATCGAGGACAGCAGGAAGAAGCCGGCGCCGATCACCAGCACGGCGACCACGGCGAGCTGCACCACGGGGTTGCTGTTGAGCTGCTCCCTCATACGTTCGCTTATCCAGTTCGACAGCCGGGGCGCGGACCTTGAGCGCCGCAAGGCCGATCGAACTCACGACATTCCCAAAATGCACCGTTGCATGTCACAATTGGCGCAGAGTGACGGTTGGAGAGCTGAGCGAGAGCAGGGGCGGGCTGCGGGCCGGCGTACGCCTACTGACCATGGCGAGCAGCTCGACCAAACGCAAGATCCTGCGCCAGCTGTGCGAGCGGCCGCTGCGCTTGGACTCCGGCCAGGAAGCGCGGATCACGCCGGTCGGCAAGCAGATGCTCTACGTCTCCTTCGTCGCCGAGCGCTGGTTGCAGGGCGCCCCGGGCAGGCAGCTGGACTTCGACGGCGGCGAGTCCGAAAGGGCGATCGTCGCGCTCGCCGAGGGCTGGTCCTCGACCGCGATCCACGCGCTCGCCCGCGAACCGCTCACCTTCCGCGAGCTGGAACGCGCAATCCCTCACCTGGACCCGCAGGGGCTGGAACGGCGCCTGCGGATGATGCGGATCTCCGGCCTGGTCAAGGTCCGCCCCGAGGGCAGCGACACCGGCCTCTACACGGCCACCGACTGGCTGCGCGAAGGGATCGCGCCGCTGGCCGCCGCCGCGCGGCTGGAGCGCAACGAACCCTCGCAGCAGTCGGCGCCGATCGACTCCCTCGACGTCGAAGCGGCCTTCCTCTTGACCCTGCCGCTGCTCGAGCTTCCCGCCGAGATCTCCGGCGCCTGCCGGCTCGGGGTCGAGATCGGCGAGGGGGGACAGCCGCGCAGCACGGCCGGCGTCACGGCCCACGTCGAGGGCGGCCGGGTCAGCTCCTGCGCCTCCCGGCTGGACGACGAGGTCGGCACCTGGGCGATCGCCTCGGCCGGCGACTGGCTGGACACCTTGATCGATTCCGGCGCCAGGCGGGTGCGGACGGGCGGCGACCGCCTGCTCGCCAACGCCCTGGTCGGCCAGCTGCACAACACCTTGTTCGGGATCGCGACGGGGGAGCGGAGTCTGAGCTAAGGCCCTAAAACCGGGGCGCTCAGTCCTCGAGGTCGAAGTCGTGGTCCTCGTCGTAGTCGTCGTCCTCGTCGTAGTCGTCGTCCTCGTCGTCCTCGTCCGCCGGCGGCAGAGGCGGGCGCCATACGGGCCGCACCGAGAACTGCTTGAAGCCGGCGCGGAGGAGGTTGCGGGTGGCGCGCGAGGGGCCGTCGGGGTCGTCGAGCGGCTCTTCGGTGTCGGCGAAGATCAGGTCGCGGCCGGCGGCGGCCGCGTCGAGGATGCGGCGGCGCAGCAGGGTCATGTGGACGCCGCGGCCGCGGGCCGACGCTTTGGCGGTCGCGAAGCCGAGCTGGGCGACGTCCGGGTGGAGCAGCATCGTTGCCGCGCCGGCGCCGTACTCGCGCTCGTCGACCGCCACGTAGCAGCGCCAGCCGCGGCGCCCGGGCAGCCCTTCGAAGAGGCAGTTCGCCGGGAACTCGAGGCCGAAGCCCTCCTCGAAGTAGTCGCCGAAGCCCTCGGTTTCCTCGGTCCACTCGTCGACTTCGATGCCCGGCGGCTCCGGGAAGCCCGGGGCCGAGGCATCGCGGACGAACCTCGCCAGGCTGGCGGTGCGGCGGTAGCCGCGCTGGTTGAGGAGGTCTTCGGCCGCGCCCGATTCGGCGAAGTCCGGCCTGATCGGGATGCGGCAGTCGATGCCCAGCGCCTCGATCCAGTCGAGCGCTTCGCCCAGGTGGCCGTCGCTGACCGCGTCCGGATCGGCGGCGCCGAGCAGCAGGGCGATCAGCGGCATACGCGGCATGGCGGCAAGCAAAGTCACCTGCACAGGGCCGTAGACGCGCGCCTCCAAGCCGTAGTCTTCGATCGCTTCGATCGGCGGCGTTCGCCAGAAGTCGAGCCAGAAGTGCCGCTCGTACGTGTAGAGCAGGCCAGGGCCGGCGAGCCTGTCGACCGCCAACCGGAGCTTGCGCTTCGCGTCCTCCCCGGAGGCCACGCCCTGAATATTAAGGTACGCGGAGAGTTTGTGCGTTTACCCTCAACAGTCTGCGCACAATGCGAACGAGTCATCGGTCCGGCCAGTGCTGAGCGGCGGCGGCGGTCCGGGCCGCGCCGGCGGCTACCGAGGACCCGTGCCGGGTCGTAGGCGGCGATGTTTTCCACGTCGCGGCTCAGCAGGCGGGCGCCCTGCCCGCCACCCGGCTCTCCACGTGCAAACTCGCGCTGAACTCGATACATTCCTGTATCGGATTGCTCGGGTACACCATTATTTCGTGGGGACGGTGATGGGTTGGGTGATTTCAGGGCACGAGCCGGGGCGCTGACGCTGCTTTTCCTGGTGAGCGCGCAGGATCGCGACGACCTGCTGCGCATCCTGGCCGACGCGATGGTCGAAGAGAAGGACCGCGTGTTCCAGCTCGACGCCGAGCCCGGCCTGGAGTCCGACAGCGGCGAGCACTACGAGCTGGAGGGCGAGGAGGAGGACTTCGACGACGAGGACGATGAGGAGTACGACGACGAGGAGCAGGAGGACCTGGGCGACTTCGATCCGCATCAGAAGTACGTGCTCGCCGGGACCGGCGCGGGCGCCGGCGGCGGCGACCCTTCGTTCGAGCTCGACCCCGACCAGCCGATAGAGGCAACGCCGACCGGGATCGAGGCCCTCTACGTCGCCGCGGCGCTCGAGGACTGGCTGGCCCACCGCCCGAGCGGACCGCTGGAGCTCGGCGAGGTCGAAGCCGGGTTCGCGCTCGGCGCGCTGGTCTTCGGCTGGGGCACCGGCGTCGTCCACGCGCTGGCCGGGGAGCCGCTCTCCCTGCCGGAGCTAAACGCCGCCCTGCCGCTGCCCTACCGGGTGATCGAAGAGCACCTCGACAGCATGGAGCGCATCGCCCTGGTCGAAGCGGTCGGCGGCGGCGAGGGGCCAAAGCGCTATGCGGCGACCGACTGGCTGCGCGAGGGGATCGTCCCGATCGTCCTCGGGGCTCGCTTCGAGGGACACAGCCCGGCCGACGACGTCGCCCCGCCGGAAGCGATCGACGTCGAGGCCGCCTTCAACCTGGCGCTGCCGCTGCTCGAGCTGCCGGCGGGGATCTCCGGCAGCTGCCGGCTGGCGGTCGGGATAGAGGAGGGCGGCGAGGCCGGGGCCACGGTTCGGCTCGAGGACGGGCGCATCGTCTCCCGCACGAACGAGCTGGAGCAGCAGACCGACGCCTGGGCGGCCGCCCCGGTCATCGACTGGCTCGACACGCTGGTCGAGCCGACCGTCGCCCGGGTGGAGATGGGCGGCGACGAGCACCTCGCCGCCTCGCTGCTGGCGGGGCTGCACGAAAGGCTGTTCGCGCTGCTGGTGATGTAGCGCCCCTCCTGCAGCTGACCGCCCGCAACGTGCGAGTTTTGCTACCGGGCCCCGCTCATATAAGGCAGTTCGCCCGTGTCGTGCAGCTCGTGGCGCAGTGAGTTGATCACCGCGCCGACCAGCAGGGCGAGGCTGAGGGCGTAGAACCAGATCAGGGTGATGAGGACGAAGCCGACGGTCGAGCCGAAGCGGGAGAGGTTGGAGACGTTGGCGAGGTAGAAGGGGAAGGCCCAGTTGGCGATGCCGGCGGCGACCGTGACGAAGGCGGCGCCGGGCCAGACGTCGCGCCAGGGCATGTGGCCTTTCGGCACCGCCCAGTAGATCACGCAGCAGATCGCGAAGACGACCGCCACCGCGAGGGAGAGCAGCAGGGCGGTGTCGATCGCGCGGATGTCGGAGAGGCCGAGCGGCAGCCGGTCGGTGCTGGAGACGAGCGTCGCCTCGATCGCGGGCAGGAGGATGCTCGCCGCGATGAACAGCACGACCACGCCGAGCATCGTGAAGGAGAAGCGCTTTTGCTCGACCCAGCCGCGGCTCGGCACGTGGTAGATGCGGCCGAAGGCGGTGTCCATCGCCCCCCAGAAGGAGGCGCCGATCCACAATGAGGCGAGGAAGGCGGCGATCCCGATCGTCGTCGAGTTGCCCTCGATCCGCTCGAGCACGTTGGTCAGCGTCTCCTGCTCGGCGTTGGGGAAGAGCCGCTGCAGGTCCTCCAGGACGCCCGTCTCGACCCCCTCGATCTTCAGCACCTGGCCGAAGACGAAGAGCACCAGCAGGGCGAAGGGGAAGACGGCCAGCATCAGGTTGTAGGCGACCATCGCCGAGAGCCCGGTGACGTTCTCGCGGTAGGCGCGCTGCCAGAAGGCGCGCAGCCAGGGGCGGGGATTTCTCAGCGGACCGGGCAACGAAGGGCCTTGACTTCAGAAACTGAAGCGCCTATCCTGCGAACAGACGTTTGAGGGCCTTTCCTACTTCGCGGACCGCGTCGCCGGTCCGCTTTTTTGACGCAGAAAGACGGGTGCAGAATAGATGCTGGTTGCAGAGCTTCAGGAGCTCGAGGAGGTAAAAGGGCTGGTCCAGCGGGGTCAGCAGCTCGGCGTGCTCACCTTCGGTGACGTCGCCTCGGCCGTGTCCGAGGTCGACCTCGACGAGTCCGACGTCGAGGACCTCTACGGGCACATCGAGAAGCAGGGGATCGAGCTGGTCGAGGACATGGACCCGGCCCAGAAAGCGGCCGCCGATGCGCTGCCGGTCGACACCGGCCGCAAAGGCCGGCGCCGCGCCAAACAGGCCATCGACCTGAAACCCGACATGACGACGGACAGCCTGCAGCTGTTCCTCAAGGACATCGGCAAAGTCCGCCTGCTTACCGCCCAGGAGGAGGTCGAACTCGCCAAGCGGATCGAGCGCGGCGACCTCGACGCGAAGCAGAAAATGGTCGAGTCCAACCTGCGCCTGGTCGTCTCGATCGCCAAGAACTACCGCAACCAAGGCCTCCCCTTCCTCGACCTGATCCAGGAGGGGACGCTGGGCCTGGTCCGCGCCGCGGAGAAGTTCGACTACCGCAAGGGCTTCAAGTTCTCCACCTACGCCACCTGGTGGATCCGCCAGGCGATCGCCCGCGCCCTGGCCGACAAGGCGCGCACGATCCGCATCCCGGTCCACGTGGTCGAGAAGCTGAACAAGATCGGCCGCGCCGAGCGCAAGCTGGTCACCGAGCTGGGCCGCGAGCCCACCCCGGAGGAGATCGCCGAGGTGACCGGGATCGACCCCGAGGAGGTCGACTCGATCAAGCGCTCCGCCCAGGCGCCGGTGTCGCTGGAGAAGCCGGTCGGCGACGAGGAGGAGTCGGAGTTCGGCCAGTTCATCGCCGACGAGAAGGCCGAGTCGCCGTTCGACCGCGCCGCCGACCTCTTGACCAAAGAGGCGCTGAAGGAGGCGCTGGAGAACCTCTCCTACCGCGAGCGGCGCGTGCTCGAACTTCGCTACGGGCTCGGCGGCGAGCACCCGCGCACGCTGGACGAGGTCGGCCGCACCTTCAACGTCACCCGCGAGCGCATCCGCCAGATCGAGAACCAGAGCCTCAAAAAGCTCCAGCAGCTGGGCGAAGCGCAGAAACTGCGCGAAGTGACCTGAGCGGCGCCCGGCGCCTCGCGCCGGCGCGCCCCTACTTGCGCGCTTCGACGTAGAGCTCGAGCTGGGTGTCGTTCGGGGCGCAGCGCGCGCCGTGTTCGTCGAAGACGTCGGTGAGGCGCAGCCCGACCTGCTCGAAGACCCCGGCCAGTTCCTCGATCGTGTAGAGGCGGCGCTGGAAGGGGACCGCGTCGGACAGCCAGTTGGGGTCCTCGTCGAGGCGCGAGGTGCGCACGCCGTCGAGGCGGTGGGTCGGCACGTTCCAGCACTGCTCGATCACGTCTTCGGCGCCGCCCTCGGTGAGCCGCACCGTGTCGGGCAGGTGGCGCTCGACGAAGAGGACGTTGGGGATCTGCATCAAGAGCCGCCCGCGGGGGCGCATGGCCCGGGCGGCGGCCTTGAAGGCGCGCAGGTTCTCCGCGTCGTACTCGAAGTGTTCGAAGGCGCCGCCGCCGAGGCTCAGCACGATGTCGAACTCCTCCTCGAAGTCCATGTAGCGGGGGTCCTCTTCCACGAACCAGGGCCAGAGGTCGTCCTGCTCGACTTCGCAGGCGGCGACTTCGAGCAGCGGCGCGCGGATGTCGACGCCGATCACCTCGAAGCCGTGACGGGTGAGCTCCAGCGTGCGCCGCCCGGTGGCGCAGGCGAGGTCGAGGACGCGGGCGCCGCGCTCGACCCGCAGCATCGCCATCGCCAGCTCGGCCTTCTCCTCGCCCTCCTCCTCGAAGTAGAGCGCCTGGAAGTTCTCAGCGAAGCTGGTTCGGTACCAGTCGACTGGAATAGCGACCCCGCCCATAGCGTTCGTCGCCAGCCTAATACTTCGAGAGAACTAAATCAACCCTCTCGCGTACCTGATTCTAACGACTAAGGATCTTGGCTCGCCTGGCCGATAAAGGCCGGGATGTTCGAGATCGATTCAGCGCTGCGCACGCTCATCGAGCGGGGCGGCTCCGACCTCCACGTCAAGGTCGACGGGCCGCCGACGATCCGCCTGCACGGCCGACTGGCGCCGCTGGACGGTTATGGCGCGCTGAGCGTCGAGGACACCGAGAAGGCCTTCCACGACATCGCCGAGGTGCGCTCGCTGACCGAATTCGAGGAGGAAGGCGAGGCCGACTTCTCCTACGCGATCCCCGGCCTCTCGCGCTTCCGCGTCAACACCTTCAGGCAGCGCGGCTCGATCTCGATCGTCTGCCGCGCGATCCCCTTCGAGATCCGCTCGGTCGAGGAGCTCGGCCTCCCCCCCGTCGTCACCAAGCTGGCTGAGGAGCAGCGCGGCATCATCCTCGTCACCGGCACGACCGGCTCGGGCAAGACGACGACCCTGGCGGCGATGATCGACCAGATCAACCGCACCCGGCCGCACCACATCGTCACGCTCGAGGACCCGATCGAGTACCTGCACTCCGACAAAACGTCGATCGTCAACCAGCGCGAGGTCGGCTCGGACACCGGCAGCTTCGCCCGCGCGATGCGGCGGGTGCTGCGCCAGGACCCCGACGTGATCCTGATCGGCGAGATGCGCGACGAGGAGACGGTGCGCACGGCGCTCTCCGCCGCCGAGACCGGCCACCTCGTGCTCTCCACCGTCCACACCCTCGACGCAACCGAGACGATCAACCGGATCATCGACTTCTTCCCGCCGCACCTCCAGCACCAGGCGCGGGTGATGCTCGCCTCGACCCTGAAGGGGGCGATCGCCCAGCGCCTCGTCCCCGACATCGGCGGCGAGGGCCGCGTGCCGGCCTCGGAGGTGATGGTCGTCACCGGCCGCGTCCAGGACCTGATCCTCAACCCCGACGAGACCGGCAAGATCACCGAAGTGATCGCCGAAGGCGAGTACTACGGCATGCGCACCTTCGACCAGTCGCTGCTGGGCTACGTGATGGAGGGCAAGGTCTCCGAGCAGGTGGCCCTCGACTACGCCTCCAGCCCGCACGACTTCAAACTGATGCTCGCCGCCGGCGGCCGGCGGGCGAGCGGCATCGAGCAGCTGGCCTGAGGCGGCCGGCCCGGCAGGTTTCCAGCTACAAACTCCCGGCCGGGGCGAGCCACTCGCTCTCGAACTCGAGACCGGTGTGCTTGAGGATCAGGTCGTAGTCGCGGTCGTAGTGCAAGACGCCCGCTTCGGCCCGGTGGGCGCAGGCGGCGATCATCACGTCCAGCGGCGGTAGACGATGGTGCCCGACCTCCGCCAGTTCTCGCTGAGCCTCCAGGGCAAGCCGCTCGACCGTGCTGTCGATCGAGACTCGCGGCAGCTTGTCGAAGCGCGCCATCAACTCCCTGCGGTCCGTCCCAGAACGGGCGGAGTACCCGGCCTCGAGCAGGAACGGGAGGCAGACCCCGAGCTCATGCCGACCCATCCATTCGGCGATCTCCTTCCGGCGATCCTTGGGGACGGCACCCTGGACCAGGCGCACCCACGCCGAGTTGTCGAGCAGCTGCACGCTACTCGTCGTGGTTGACGGTCAAGCCGACGTGCTTGACCTCTTCGGCCGCCTCGATGTCCATCTCGGGCCCGGTGCCGGAGCGGATCCACTCGGCCAGCTCCTCGCGAGCTCGCCGCGCCTCCTCGCTCGGGTCCGGCAGCTGACGCGCCTTCGCTCGCGCGCCGAGCACCATCAGCTCCGCGTAGTCGATCCGCTCGGCGCCAAGCCGGGCACGCAGCTCGTCAAGGGCCTCCTGGACAGGCGGCGTCTCGGTGATCGTGTGGCGAGGCCTGGTCGTGGGCATTTAGATAAGTGTAGCACGTGCAGCACCAGTCGGCTTGCTGCTGGCGGGGCTGCACGAAAGGCGTTCGCGCTGCTGGCGATGTGAGCCAGTCTTTGGAAGACCGGAACCGAGCGAGTCTGCAACCTCAGCGCGGAGCGGATGGCGGAGGTCTGCACAGCGCTCGCCGCAGCAACGGAGTGCTGACGCCTGCTCAAGCGTCCCCAGGCCCCGAACGACGGGAAGAGCGGTTGAGGTACTCGGACCACGTCCGCATCATGAAAATGAACAGGAGGATCATCGTGACGATGATCATGCCCAGCCCAACGGCCCGAATGCCCACCCGCCCGAATGCGATTCCGGCGACTCCGTAGAGAGCGCCAAGCGACAGCACGAAGACAATCGGTAGATATCTGATGACAAGAGACTTCACAGACAAAAGACTACCAGAAATCTCGTCGCGGCAGCAGACGAAATCGGCCGTGCCCGGTAGAATGGATGTCGTGATCGATCGCGCGCAGATTGCCGCCAACGTCGTTGGGTCGCTGCGGCTGGAGGGCCTCGAGGCCACTGGCGCGGTCCGCGAGCTTGCCGACCTCTGGGTCCGGGGCGATGCAACGGACGCTGATTTACGCGAGGCAGAGCGCCGCCTGCTTGCGGGAGAGCCGCTTGAGGGGTTGATCGCCGCCGCAGCGACGAACGGCGCATCGCGATGGGCTTTACGAGTGGGCGGGTGGCCTGCGGACCGTGGTTCTGGCTAAGACCGACCTCTTCTGCCTGCCCGAGCACATCGAGGCCTACGGGTCTGAGATCTTCGCCAAGCTCGCAGAGGAGGATCGGCTCCGCAGCCTCGATCGCGACCGCTTCATCGATCGGCTCGCCCACTATCTCAGCGACGTCAACGCGCTGCACCCGTTTCGCGACGGCAATGGGCGCACTCAGCGCGCTTTCTTTGCTCAGCTGGCCTCCGACGCCGGCTATCGGCTCGACTGGCAGCTCGTCGACCCGCAGATCAACATCGAGGCTTCCATCGCCGCAATGCAGGGACACGAGGTGCCCATGCGGAACTTGTTGGCGGAGATCATCAACCCGATTTGACCAGCCAGCCGTAGCGCCACCGCCACCCCGCTCTCTACGTACGGCCCCGGCTCGAGCCGCTTGCGCCGCCGCCGAAGAGCCGCTCGTGCAGGGCGGCGAGGACGGCCGTGCGAGGTCGTGGTTGCCGCTTGTCTCGATCTGCCGGTCGAAGCCGTCGATCACCGCCACTGATCGACATAAGAACGTAATTGCGTTCAACGTGATTTCGGTATTAAGTCGGTCATCTCCGCTAGGCTTGCCAAATGAGATTCGTCGGTCGAGAGCGAGAGCTGGCACTGCTCGAGCGGCGGTTGGCGGGGGTGAGGCGGAGCGGACGCGGCGAGCTGATCGCGATGCGCGGCCGGCGGCGCGTCGGCAAGTCGAGGTTGGTCGAGGAGTTCGCCCGGCGGTCCGGCTGCCCGTGCGTCTTCTACACGGCCGTGCAGGAGGAGGGCGAAGTCGAGCTGGCCCGCTTCACGCGGGCGATCGAGCGTTCCGGGGCGCCCCGGCACGAGGCCGTCGGCGCCGGGTTGCGCCCGGAGACCTGGGAGGCGGCGCTGACGCTCGCGGCCGATGGGGTCGCGAGGACCGACCCGCTGCTCCTCGTGATCGACGAGTTCCCCTACCTGGCGGCAAAGGAACCGAGCATCGAGGCCGTTCTGCAGATGGTCTGGGACCGCAGCCTCCAGGACGCCCCGGTCATGGTCGTCCTGATCGGCTCCGACGAAGCGATGATGAGCGCCCTGACCGAGCAGGGCCGGCCACTCTACGACCGCGCACGCGAAATGGTCGTCGAGCCCCTCACCCCGGCGGACATCGGCGACCTGTTGGGGCTGGAGCCGGCGGACGCGTTCGACGCCTACCTCGTCATCGGCGGCTATCCGGTGCTGGCGCTGGAGTGGGGCCGGGGGAGCACGCTGCAGAGCTACGTGCGCGACGCGCTCGCCGACCCCACCTCGTTCCTCGTCGTCAGCGCCGAGCGCGCGCTCGCCGCGGAGTTCCCGACCGAGGCGCAGGCGCGAACCGTCCTCGGCGCCTTGGGCGAGGGGACGTCGGCGCACTCGCGGATACTCGGGCACACCAGTCTCAGCGCCACGTCGGTGAACGAGGCGCTCCACCTCCTGACGCGCAAGCGAGTCGTACGGCGACTCACCCCGTATTCCGCCCGGCCGGCCCCCAAGACCGCTCTGTGGGAGGTGATCGACCCCTACATGCGCTTCTGGCTGCGCTTCGTCAACCACAAGGTAGACCTGTTGGAGCGCGGGCGCGGCTCGCTTCTGCTCGAGGATTTCAAGGCGGGCTGGCCGAGCTTCCGCGGCCGGGCGATCGAGCCGGTGGTGCGCGATTCGCTGGAGCGCCTGCTGCCGAACGCGACGCGCTTCGGGGGCGCCCGCCATGCCGGCGGCTACTGGAACCGGACCGGGACGATCGAGGTGGACCTCGTCGGCGGCGACACGTGGCCGGTGGCGAAGGAGGTCTCGTTCGTCGGCTCGATCAAGTGGCGGGAGCGGCAGCGCTTCGGCGCCGGCGATGCGAGGGCGCTGGCTTCCCGACGGGACCGGGTGCCGGGCGCGAGCGAGAAGACGCCGCTGGTCGGCGTCAGCTCCAGCGGATTCGATCCCGCCATCACTCTGGACGAGGCGCTGTCCCCCGCCGACCTGGCCGGCGCCTGGCACGAGTGAGACCTCGACTACAGGCTCCCAGCCATATCCAGCTACGTACGGCTCCGGCTCACGCCGCTTGCGCCGCCGCCGAAGAGCCGCTCGTGCAGCGCGGCGAGGACGGCGCGGGCGAGGTCGTGGTTGCCGCTCGTCTCGATCTGCCGGTCGGCGCCGTCGATCATCGCTTCGAACCAGGCTGCGACATCGCCTCTGCAGTGGGCGTCCGCGCCGGCGCGCGGGCCAGGCTCGCAGGCCACGGCTCGGCCTTCCTCCAGGCAAGCCGTCGCCCCGGCCGGGCCGCCGTCCAGCTCGACGATCATCGCGCAGGCGCCGCGGTGCTCGACTGGCAGGCTCAGCAGGGCGACGGCAAGCTGAAAGGCACCCGTCACGTCGAGTGCCTCGATCGGGGCGGCGTCGGCGCGATGGCGTTCGCTGTGGGCGGCGGCGATCAGCGGCGCGATCCCCTCACGCAGCCAGTCCGTGGCCGCGTGGAGGGCTCGGCCGTGCCTGCCCGGCAGGCGTTCGAGCATGCCGATCCTCCGCATCGCCTCCAGGGTGGGCTCCAGCGCCTCGCGGTCGACGCCCCCGAGCGCCTCCGCCAGCTCGCCGGTGGCTCGCGGCCGCTCGGCAACGGCGTGGAACAGTGTCATCGCCCAGCCCTCGGCCAACATCTCCACCGCCTCCGCCGCCGCGTCGCCGGCGATCGGCAGCTCGCCGCGGGGATGGCGGCCCAGCCACGCTTCGACCGGCTCGCTGACGGCGAGCGCGTCGCTCCCGGCGCCAGGCGACTCGGCGAGACTGCGCAAGGCGAGCGAGCCGGCTCGCTCCCTTTCGCCTCCGTCGCCGATCGGACTGCTCGCACTCAACCTGTGCCGATTATGACAAGTCCAGGTCAATCATGAGAACAGGCAGTTCTTGTTTTAGGTACCACACCAGGTCGTCGGCTCCTACAAACTCACGGGACTCCGTCGATTCCCAATTTGCACTGCTCCATGTCACAATTGACGCAGGGTGACCAGTCGGGAGCTCACCAGGAGGCCGCGTTGAGATGAGGACCGCCGAGTTCAGGGCGCGCGCCGGGTCGCTGACCGTCCTCTTCCTCTGCAGCGTGATGGAACGCCGCCGGCTGCTGCAGATGCTGGCCGAGGCGGGCATCCCGCAGCGGGAGCGCTCCGAGCTGCCCGACCCCGACGCGGGATTCGACATGGAGCAGGTCCTCGACACGGGCGAGGGCCCGGCGTTCGTAACCGAGCCTGACGAGCCGGGCCCCGAGGCAAAGATGGAGATCACCCCGGCGGGCATCGAGATGTACTACACGGGCACCAGGCTCGAAAGCTGGCTGAGGGGGGCGCCCGGCGGGCCGCTGGAGCTGGGCGAGGGGGAGTCGGGCCTGGCCATCGCCGGGCTCGTCTACGGCTGGAGCACCGCCCTGACCCACACCCTCGCCCTCGCCGACCGGCCGCTCGGCCTGGCCGAGCTCGACCTGGCGCTCGAGTCGGTCAGCTACGCGGCGCTCGAGGAGCACGTCGACCTTATGGAGGGCGCCTGCCTGATCGAGCGCCTGACCGACGGCGACGGGGAGACGCGCTACGCGGTCACCGACTTCCTGCGCGAGGGCATCGCGGTGATCGCGGCGGGCGCCCGGGTCGAGTGCCACCACCCGACCTCCGACACCAGCCCGCCCGACCGGCTCGACGCGGAGGCAGCCTTCCAGCTGGCCCTGCCGCTGCTGGAGCTGCCGAAGGACGTCACCGGCGCCTGCCGCCTCGGCGTTCAGATCGACGGTGGCGGGCTGCCGGGGATGGCCGGCGCGACGGTGACGGTCGAGCAGAGCCACGTCGTCTCCTCCACTCCGCAGCTGCAGCGGGGCGTGGAGACCTGGGCCAGCGCCAGCGCGATCGACTGGCTCGACACGCTGGTCGAGCCGACGGTGGCCCGGATCGAGATGGGCGGCGACGAGCACCTCGCCGCCTCCCTGCTGGCGGGGCTGCGCGAAAGGCTGTTTGCGCCGGTCCCTGGCTGAGTGAGCACCCGACTAATTCCCAAATAAAACTGATTAGTGCCATAATGCCCTCGGCTTGGCTGCGAACTCAGTCAACGGGAGCGGGAACGGGATGCGCTCCGGAGCGCAGACCCTCGTCCTGCTCGCCACACCGCTGACCGGGCCGCTCCTGCGCGCGCTCTCTACCGGCCCGAAGCAGCAGGCGGAGCTGCGGCGCGAGGTCGGCCTGCCGGCGCAGACGACGCTGCGGGCGCAGCTGAAGCGGCTGACCGCGAACGCGATCGTCGAAAAGCGGCGGCGCGACCGCTTCCCGGGGGCTCTCCAGTACGAGCTGACCGTTGCCGGGCGGGAGCTGCTCTTCGTAGCCGAGACGGTGGAACGCTGGCTCGAACGGGCGCCCGGCGGGCCGCTCGAGCTCGGCGGGGCCGCCGCGAAGGCAGCCGGACGGGCCCTGGCCGAGGGCTGGTCGACGACGATGCTGCGCGCGCTTGCGGCCAGGTCGCTGACCCTGACGGAGCTGGATAGCGTGATCACGACGCTCAACTACCCAACGCTGGATCGGCGGCTCTCCGCCATGCGCCTCGCCGGCTTGGCGGAAGCATGCGAGGGAACCGGCCCCGGCACGCCCTACGGCGTGACGGGGTGGGCCTGCCATGGCATCGGACCGCTGTTGGCCTCCATGCACTGGGAGCGACGGCATGCGGCCGCCGAGACCGCGCCGGTCGCCAAGCTCGACATCGAGGCCGCGTTCCTGCTCGCGGCAGCCCTGCTTTCGGCGCCCGCCGACGTTTCCGGCTCGTGTCGGCTGGCGGTCGAGCTGCGCAACGGCCAGGGGCATACCCTGGCCGGACTCCTCGTCGCGGTGAACGACGGTCGCGTGACGTCCAGCGCGACCCGATTGGAGGGCAGCGTGGACGCCTGGGCCTCCGGCGGCCTGCCGGCCTGGTTCACCGCGCTGATCGACGGCGATCCGGCCGGCCTCGAGCTCGGCGGCGACGGCACCCTGGCGCGCGCCACGGTCGAGTGCCTGCACAGCGCCCTCTTCGATCTGGCGATATTCAACTAAACGTCCAGATTTAAGGTTGCGCTAAGCGCGCCGATCTGGTACAAGAAGCTATTCCTTTAGGAAGGAGCGGTATTAATGGGAGGAACCGCGACGCTGAGGCCGCTGGCCTGTCGGCGCCGTGCAGCGGCGACTCGCCGCTGCTGACTCTCGCTGCCCCTTGCGACACCGCTGAACGGCCCGCTGCTGCGCGCGCTCTCCGACGGCCCGAGGCAACGCCTCGGCCACCGCCACGCCGGTCGAGTGGCTCGACACGCTGGTCGAGCCGGCCAGGGCCATGGTCGAGCTGGGCGGCGACGAGCAGTTGGCGGCCACCGTGCTGGCGGGGCTGCACGAACGCCTGTTCATGCCGGACGCCGGCTGAGTCGGCCACGCCGCGCCAACTTAAGAACGTAATTGCGTTCAACGTGATTTCGGTATTAAGTCGGTCATCTCCGCTAGGCTTGCCAAATGAGATTCGTCGGTCGAGAGCGAGAGCTGGCACTGCTCGAGCGGCGGTTGGCCGGGGTGAGGCGGAGCGGGCGCGGCGAGCTGATCGCGATGCGCGGCCGGCGGCGCGTCGGCAAGTCGAGGTTGGTCGAGGAGTTCGCCCGGCGGACCGGCTGCCCGTGCGTCTTCTACACCGCCGTACAGGAGGAGGGGGAAGTCGAGCTGGCCCGCTTCACGCAGGCCATCGAGCGCTCAGGGGCCCCGCGGCGCGAGGCCATCGCCGCCGGGCTGCGCCCGGAGACCTGGGAGGCGGCGCTGACGCTCGCGGTCGAAGGGGTAGCGACGACCGACCCGCTGCTCCTCGTGATCGACGAGCTCCCTTACCTCGCGGCAAAGGAGCCGAGCATCGAGGCCGTTCTGCAGATGGTCTGGGACCGGACCTTTCAGGACGCCCCGGTCGTCGTCGTCCTGATCGGCTCCGACGAGGCGATGATGCGTGCCCTGACCGAGCAGGGCCGACCCCTCTACGACCGCGCCCGCGAAATGGTGGTGGAGCCCCTCTCCCCCGCGGACATCGGCGACCTGCTGGGGCTGGAGCCGGCGGACGCGCTCGATGCCTACCTCGTCATCGGCGGTTATCCGGTGCTGGCGCTGGAATGGGAGCGGGGGCGAAAGCTGGCGAGCTACGTGCGCGAGGCGCTTGCCGACCCCACCTCGTTCCTCGTCATCAGCGCCGAGCGCGCGCTCGCCGCGGAGTTCCCGACCGAGGCGCAGGCGCGAACCGTCCTCGGCGCGCTCGGGGAGGGGACCGCGGCGCATTCGCGGATACTCGGGCACACCAGTCTCAGCGCCACGTCGGTGAACGAGGCGCTCCACCTTCTGGCGAGCAAGCGGGTCGTGCGGCGACTCACCCCGTACTCCGCCCGCGCGGCCCCCAAGACCGCCCTGTGGGAGGTGATCGACCCCTACATGCGCTTCTGGCTGCGCTTCGTCAACCGCAAGGTCGACCTGATCGAGCGCGGGCGCGGCTCACTCGTGCTCGAGGAGTTCCAGACAGGCTGGCGGAGCTTCCGCGGGCAGGCGATCGAGCCGGTGGTGCGCGACTCGCTGGAGCGCCTGCTGCCGGACGCGAGGCGGTTCGGGGACGCGCGCTATGCCGGCGGCTACTGGAACCGCACCGGGACGATCGAGGTGGACGTCGTCGGCGGCGACGCGTGGCCGGTGGCGAAGAACGTCTCGTTCGTCGGCTCGATCAAGTGGCGGGAGCGGCAGCGCTTCGGCGCCAGAGATGCGAGGGCGCTGGCTTCCCGGCGGAACCTGGTGCCGGGCGCGACCAAGAAGACTCCGCTGGTCGGCGTCAGCTCCAGAGGATTCGATCCCGCCGTCACGCTGGACGAGGCGCTGTCCCCCGCCGACCTGGTCGACGCCTGGCGGGAGTGAGCCCCTCGACTACGCCTCCAGCCCGCACGACTTCAACCTGATGCTGGCGGCGGGCGGCCAGCGCGCGAGCGGCATCGAGCAGCTGGCCTAGCCGAACCGATCCGAGTTCCTGAGCACGCGTGCCTGGCGCGCGCCCCACCATCGCTGCAGCTCGGCCAGCTCGATCGGCAGCAGGTCGTCTTCTTCGACGTCGCTCAGGTCACCCATCGTCCGGTAGAGATGAAGGAGGGCGTCGCTGCTGGAATCGATGCCATAGCGCCTCATGTAGAGCTCGATGCCCTCCTCGACGGAGATCGCGCCCTCCTCGTCGATCGCCTTGACGTCGAAGTAGTCGCGCATCTCGCCCCGCTCGGCCATCACCTTCAGCTTCATCGCCATCAGGTCGTGAAGGCTGGCGACCCGGAGCCCGGCCACCACCACAGGCTTGGTCAGCTGGGTGAGCTCACAGGCGTCGAAGATCTCGATCTTGGTCTTGCCGAACAGGCCCTTCAAGGTGCCGGCCGATTCGTGCGTGACGGCGAACTCGCCCAACGCGGCGAGCAGGTTCCTGACCTCGCCGAGATCGACCGACCGGTGGAAGAAAAAGTCCAGGTCGCGGCTTTCTCGATGGGCGAGGTGCACGGCGACCGCGGTGCCGCCGCCCAGATGGAGGGCGGGCGGCAGGCGAGGGGCGATCGTCAGCCAGGTCGCGGCCGTGTCGGACGGGAGGACCCGGTGCACCCGCTCGGGCAGGTCGTTCACCGCGCCGCCTCGGCGAGGTTCATCGCAAGCCGCCTTACGCCCGGGTCGAGCCCGCGGGCGGCGGCGGCGCGTTCCCAGGCCTCCGGCTCGAGCGTCCGCGCCCCCCAGGCCAGTCCCTGCAGGTCCATCGTCCGCAACAGGCGGGTGGCGATGAAGGGGGCGGCGCCGGCGACGTCGAGCTGGCTCTCGGCCGTGTTCCAGAACAGGTGCCGCAGCCGGCTGGGCACGCGTCGCGGTCGGTCGCGACCTTCCTCACGCCCCTCCACGCGATCGAGCGCCGGGTCGAGGGCGGGCCAGCGCGGGTGCTGCAGGTTGGCCCGCCAAATCCCCATCTGTTGCGCCCGGCCCGCGGCGACCATCTCGCTCGACCGCTCGACGAGGCCCCTGCCGCGCAGGGTCCGTAGGGCGCGAGCCGCGGCGGTCGCCGAGAGGCCGCTCCGGCGAGCGACCGCCCGCGCGGAGATCAGCCCGAAAGGAGCGCTTCGCAACGCCGCCAGGACGAGGATGTCAGAGCGGGAGAGGCCCTCTACCGGCGGCGTCGTCCCCAACGCACGGCGCAGGCGATCGGCCTCGTGCGGAGCGAAGGCGAAGCGTCCGTTCGGCAGCCGCGCATCGATTTCCAGCCTGCGTGCCGCACGGGTCACACGCGGTACCGACGTGCCGAGCTCCCGGGTCAGATCTGCGGCGGACATGATGTCCATATCGTTAATTGTAACGGTGTTCCAGACGTGATCAGCCGTCCCGCCGCGCCTGCGGGGTGACGATTACCTGCGCCACTCAGGCGAACTCGTCGAGCAGCGTTCCCTCGCCGCCAGCCGATGCGAGAGGCGTCCGGGTCGGCGTCGTCAAGCGCGGTGGCGAGAAGCGACCGGGCGAGCGTCCCCTCCTGTCGATAACCCCGTGCCGCGACGCCCCTTCTACAGCTGCGTCGCGATCTTCATGCCGCCTGAATTCCCGGCGTAGGGACCGGGGGTGGCGCTAGGCTGTTGTCGTGACGACTCGTGAGAAGCTCGACCGTCTGGTCGACCAACTTTCGGAGCCCTCGCTGAAGGCGGAGTACGCGCGCCTGCTTCGTGAGCGCCAGATCGATCGGCAGATCGTCCGGTCGTATGAGCGCACTCCGCAGTTCGAGCCCGACGGCTGGGCGGACCAGACGCAGGCGAACGAGAGGTCGCGGCGCTCGCTCCTGAGGCGCTTGGATGACGAGGAACGGGCGGCCGGCCACGGCCCCTGGTAGGACCGCGGACTCCGGTGCAACCAAGGCGTGGCGAGGTGTGGTGGGGCGAGGAGCCCGAACGCGAGCGGCGCCCATATCTGGTTCTCACGCGGAACAGCGCAATCGGCGTGTTGCATGAGATACTGGTCGCCGCAGTGACCCGGACGATTCGGTCGCGAGGGCGCTGGCTTCCCGGCGGAACCGGGTGCCGGGCGCGACCGAGAAGACTCCGCTGATCAGCGTCAGCTCCAGAGGATTCGATCCCGCCGTCACGCTGGACGAGGCGCTGTCCCCCGCCGACCTGGTCGACGCCTGGCGCACGTGAGACCCTCAGCCGGTGCCGACCGCCTCGATCCAGTCCCAGCGGCGGCCGCAGAGGCGGCGCGCTTCGCCGGGCGGGACCGCGACGGTCGTCGTGCCGCCGGGAGCGGCGCCGACTATCGCGATGCTCTGCGGCGGCAGGCCGAGCTGGTTGGAGAGCGCCAGGAGGCCGAGGCCGACCACTTCCGAGCAGTCGGGCCGGGCGGCGATCTCGCCGCCCTCCCCGAGCGCCATGTGGTGGAGCACGGGGCGACCTTCGGGCTGCGCCGGGCGCCGCCAGACGTCGTAGTGATCGCCGGCGCGGACGAGACGGTAAGGAAGTGGCGGGCGGCTTGAGTCGGGCGCGGCGGGCACGATTAGGGTGCGGTGGCGCAGTAGCGCCTCGTGGTCTATCCCGTCGGCGTCGCCCTCAACCTCGTATGCGTCGCCGTACTCCCCTTCGAGCTCCTTCAGCTCGACCAGGCGGTCATAGGAAGGGATGCCTTCGCCGCCGACGAGCGCATTGGCCCAGACCGGCGCGGAGATGACGACCGCAAGCAGCGCGATCGCCGCAGCCCGCCCCGAGTGGCCGGCCAGCGCAGCTTCGACCAGCTGCCAGAGGCAGACGACGAGCGCGGCGGCGAGCAGGGACAGGAAGAGCGGCGAGGCCCAGGCGATGTCGAGGTCGACGGCGGCGAGGGGGCCCACGGCGTCAGCCGACCGGCTGCACCTGACCGGAGCGCACGAGGCCGATCGCCCGCGCGGCGGAGGGCGCGTAGACCTCGACCTGCACCTCGTTGTCGGGGTCGACGAAGTAGACGTTCCGGCGCCCTTCCGGGCTGATCACCACCTTGCCGACGCCGGGGACGTTCTCGACCGTGGCGCCGGGCGTCTGGGCGAAGTTGTTCAGCGCTTTGCGCGGGTTGGGGACGGCGTAGCTGCCGACCGCGATCCGGCCGGGCAGCGCGGCGCCGACCCGTCGTCCTCGCGCAGATAGCGGACGAGCACGCCGGTTTCGTCCTCGGCGACCTCCAGCTCGGTCCCCTCCATCTCCCCCGCCCAGTAGACGGGCTGCCCGGCCTCGGTCGCGATCTCGGCCAGCTCCTCGGCGCTGACGATGCGGGCCTCGGCGGCCGCCGGCGCCGATGCGGGCTCTTCTTCGTCGTCACCGCCGCCGACCGCCAGGTAGACGAACACGCCGACCGCGATCGCCAGCGCGACCACCAGCCCCCTCAACACCCACGGCCTCCCCATGTCCATCGGCGCAGGATTCTATCCCGCCGCAGGGAGTCGCCTGCCGGCGGCTCCTCGTAGCGCTCGAACCCAGTCGCCGCCGAAGAGTCGCTCGTGCAGGGCGGCGAGGACGGCGTGGGCGAGGTCGTGGTTGCCGCTTGTCTCGAGCTGCCGGCCGGACGGCGAGCTGAAAGGCGGTGGTCACGTCGAGTGGCTCGATCAGGGCTGCGTCGGGCCCGACGGCGTTCGCTGCGGGCGGCGGCGATCAGCGGCGCGATCCCCTCGCGCAGCCAGTCCGTGGCCGCATGGAGGGCTTGACTGCCCTTACCTGGCAGGCGTTCGCGCAGACCGATCCTTCGCATTCCCTCCAGGGTGCGCTCAAGCGCCTCGCTGTCGATGCCCCGAGCCATTCCGCCAGCTCGCCGGCGGTCAGCGGTCGGTCGGCTCAACGCCTTGATGGCGGCAACGAGCACCTCGCCGCCTCGGTCCCGCCGAACTCCACGGGCGCTTGTTCGGGCTACCCCGAATTCCCAAAGAAAACTGATTGATGCAATAATGCGTCCTGCTTGACTGCAAGCTCGGTCAACGGGAGCGGGAATGGGATGCGCTCCGGAGCGCAGACCCTTGTCCTGCTCGCCACACCGCTGACCGCGGCGATTCTGCGCAAGCTCAGGGACGGGCCGCAGCAACAGGCCACGCTGCGGAAGGAGACCGGACATCCCGCCCAGACCACGCTGCGTGCGCAGGTGAAGAAGCTGTGCGACGCCGGTGCGATCGAGAAGTGGCGGCGCAATCGCTTTCCCGGCGTACTGGAGTACGAGCTGACCGAGGCTGGCGACGGCCTCGTATCCGTCGGCGCCACGCTGGAACGTTGGCTGGCGCAAGGGCCGCACGGACCGCTTGAGCTTGGAGGCCATTCGGCCAAAGCAGCGATACGCGCCATAACCGAGGCTTGGTCGGCGACGATGCTGCGTGCACTGGCGGCCAAGCCACTGACCCTGACCGAGCTGGACAGCGTGATAACGGCGCTCAACTACCCCTCACTGGAGCGGCGGCTCTCAGCGATGCGCCTCGTCGGCCTGGTGGAAGCATGCAACGGGAGCGCTGGCCGCGGCACGCCCTATGGCGTGACGGACTGGGCCCGCCGGAGCATCGCGCCACTGGTGACCGCCGCGCGCTGGGAGCGCCAGCATGCACCGGCTGAGACCGCGCCGATCGTCAAGCTCGACGTCGAGACCGCCTTCCTGCTCGCGGCCGCGCTGCTGCCGGCGCCGAGCGATCTGTCCGGCTCCTGCCGGCTTGCTGTCGATCTGCGCACCAAGAGACGCCCTGCCCTGGCCGGCATCGTCATCGCGTTGCGCGACGGCAGCGTGAGCTACGGCACGACGCGACTGGACACTGAAGTGGACGCCTGGGCCTCCGGTGGCCTCCAGGCCTGGTTCGCCGCCATGGTCGACGGCGATCCAGCCGGCCTGGAGCTCGGTGGCGATGCCGCCCTCGCACGGAGCACCGTCGAATGCCTACACGTTGCCGTTTTTGATCTAGCACTCTTGGATTAAACGACCTGCTTCGGCTTGCGATCAGCGCTCCAGTTTGATACAAGAGGCCATTCCTTTATGAGGAACGGTAGTAATCGGAGGAACTGCTGACCGTCTGCTGTTCCACGACAACATGGGAGGTTCCAGTCAATGAAGAAAGTACTCCTTGCCGCAGCATTGGCAGCGATCATGCTCATGCCATCGCAGGCGCTGGGAGTCGCACCACCCAACGGGGGAATTCGCCCAGTTCAACGAGTGCCCCTTGAGCCAGCCCACGCTTTTTGCCTGCACCTACTCGGAATCTGACGGCGGTTTCTTTCAAGTCGGCAAAAAAACGGTTCCCCTGATGAACCCAGTCGTCCTCCAAGGCGGGCTTGAAACCGAAAACGGAATCGATTTCGACTTTGTCGGGGCAGAGAATGGCGAAACCCTCGTGAAAACGCCGCAGCCGGTGCCCGGGGGACTGCTCGGTGTGGAAGCACCGAAATGGTGGCCGCAATGGCTGCAGAGCTGGTTCAACAATAAGATCAACGAAGGCTTCACCGGCGTGACGGCGACCGTCGAACTAGCGGCGCCAGCGTCAGCAATCGAAATCAGCCTGGTGAACTTGATCTTTGAAAAAGGCACTGCCCTCGCGCTACCAGTGAAAATCAAGCTGGATAACGTCCTGCTCGGCGACAATTGCTACATCGGCTCTGACTCGAACCCAGTGGTGATCGAGTTAACGTCGGGCGAAACCTCGCCACCGCCGCCGAACGAACCGATCAGCGGCAGTGCAGGAACGATCGAAAACAACGAAGCGGGCACGCTTACCACGATCAGCGGCGGGTCTCTCGTTAACAACTCGTTCGCAGCTCCGGAAGCGGACGGCTGCGGCGGGCTGTTCTCGCTCTTCATCGACCCGCTTGTCAACTCACTCGTCGGACTGCCCTCGCCAGCGGGCACCAACGCAGCGGTGCTCGAAGGCAAAATCCAGTCCGCCGAAGCCCAGGCGGTTCGGGACAGCGAAGAATAGAGGCCATTTCAATGCACGGCGTAAAGGACCGGGCTCCGCCCGGTCCTTTACGCTAATCATGCGACGCTCCAGATCCGGCGTGGATGTCCAAGCCAGACGCGAGAACGCGTGTGCCTAACGAGACCCAGCGTCAGCCGGTCGGGCTCGAGATCCTCAGCAGATCAACGACGTAGATCAAGGTATCGCCAAGTACACTGCCCGGCGGGGTGGTCGTCGCAGTCGTCGGAAAGATCAGTACACGCCGGCCACCGACCCGCATACCTCCCATACCTTCTTCCCAGCCGTACGTCCAATCGCCGCCCCCAAGCAGGAACCCGACCGGTTCACTCGCGCTCCTGGCCGGTTCGAGTTCCTCGCCAGTCTCAAAGATGCCCGCCGCGTAGCGCACGAACAGGATGTCGCCTTCTTTCGCAGCTGGTCCAGTGCCTCTCACCAGATCCCCGACGATGAGTTCACTCGACGAAGGCCCCCGCCATACCTTGGGTTTCTCCCTTTCGAATGCTTCCTGCGGCGTACCGAGAGGCGTCTGCCTCTCACTCCGGCCATTGGCGTCGTCCAGGGGCACGGCTTGGCTGCCATCATTGGACGGACCTTCGCCTCCGCACCCAGGCGCAACCAATGCAGCGCACAGCATGGCAGCTACCGACAGGTTTGCCCACAATATATAGTTAGTTAATCTGTGATTAATAGCTTAACCTTATCACGGTGACACGGAGCCGAGAAATCCCGGCTCCGTGTCGTTTCGGTCCGGCTACACCGGCTGGCGCGCCGCGAAGCGCTTCAGCCCGAATCGTTCATGAAGAAACCGCGCCCCGGGTCATCCGAGGCGCGGTTTCGTCCGCCTGAAGCGAGATTCTGCGGGTGACAAAGCTCGCAAATACCGCTCAGGAGGATCACCATGAAGGTGC
>Ga0299914_10000132_pt1 | contig 43402 bp, 25 predicted proteins | sample RVTome_10_FD_201361 | JGI IMG/M metagenome (GOLD analysis project Ga0299914, IMG submission 201361) | Soil microbial communities from uranium-contaminated site in the Upper Colorado River Basin, Wyoming, United States - RVT153D57 (version 2) ... | reverse complement strand
GAGGCGAGTGAGGAAACCGGTTTGCACGTGACATTGAAGCATCTGCTGGGTGTGTATTCCGATCCGAACCGTGATCCGCGCGGCCACACGGCATCGATCGTTTTTGTGGCACAGGCCCATGGCGAACCGTGTGGCGGTGATGACGCGGGGCAGGCGCAGGCCTTTGACTCGGCAAACCCGCCGCAACTGGCGTTCGATCATGCGCGGATTCTTGACGATTACCGGCGCTGGAAAACCGGCGCGAAGCAATGAAAAAGGCCGCTGCAGCAGCGGCCTTTTCATTCATAGAGACAAACGGTCAACGGTGCACTTCAACCCGGATGGGTTCGGCGTGAATGTCGAAACCGAAGAACTGCGAGTTCGGGAAAGCCTGCGCCAGTGGTGCGGAAGAATTTCGCTGTGCCGCAGAACACGTTCTCGTGGTGCTCGCCCCAGCCGACGCCCTGGCCGGATTCGAACGCCTTTGTAATTTTCGGTTCCGCATCGAATACGGCAGATACGTTGCAGAAACCGCCCATCATGTAAACCGGACTCTTCATCTGCAAATACCATGACCTGTTCCGGGACATGAAGAACGTGTCGTTGGTTGCGTCGTAATTTGCGTTTATGCTCCGTGCGCAGTGAAAGGGACGTGTAACGCCTCTGCATGCGGCGACGGGTTGTTGACCGGCTCATGGCGAAGTTCGCATGCAATCAGGAAACAGGTGAAAAAGTGCAGGAGCCTCAGGTGAACCGAAAGAACAATTCAATTCTGCTGACGGATGCCGCCAAACGCGCCGCGCGTTACCTGGATGAGTTGCAGCAGCGGCGCGCGTCTCCCGACATGTCGATGCTGTCCGGCCTGCAGTTCTTCGAAAAGACGTTGCCAGCCGACGGGCTCGCGGCGGAAGACGTGCTGGCTGAACTCGATCAGCATGGCAGTCCCGCAACGATGGCGAATGCGGGTGGCCGCTATTTCGGTTTTGTCATTGGTGGTTCATTGCCCGCCGCGCTCGCCGCCAACATGCTGGCGGGCGCCTGGGACCAGAATGCCGGGCTGGCAATTACCTCGCCGGTCGCCGCGAAGCTTGAAGAAGTCGCGAGCGGCTGGCTTGTCGACGTATTGCGGCTGCCCGGGTCGACCGCGTGCGGATTTGTCAGCGGCGACACCATGGCGAATTTCTGCGCACTGGCCGCGGCACGTCATGCCTTGCTGATGCGAGAAGGCTGGAATGTTGCAGAGGATGGACTGTACGGCGCACCGGAAATCACGGTCATCGTCGGCGGTGAAGTGCATGTGAGTATTCAGAAAGTGCTGGTGATGCTCGGCCTCGGTCGCCGCCGTGTCGTGACGGTTCCCGTCGACAGCCAGGGGCGCATGCACGTCGATGCACTGCCGGAAATTTCCGGCCCGACCATCATCTGTACGCAGGCAGGCAACGTGAACACCGGATCGTTCGATCCCGTCGGTGAAATCTGCGAACGCGTGAAGGGCAGCGGTGCGTGGGTGCATGTCGACGCCGCCTTCGGTCTCTGGGCGCGGACTTCGGAACAGCTCGCGCCGCTCGCTGCCGGCATCGAGCAGGCGGATTCCTGGGCAACGGACGGGCACAAGTGGCTGAACGTACCGTATGACAGCGGCGTGGTGTTCACCCGCGATCCCGAAGCCTTGCCCGCCGCACTGTCCGCACAGGCGGCGTATCTCGTACAAAGCGAACAGCGCGAACCCTGGCAATACACGCCGGAACTGTCGCGTCGTGCGCGTGGCGTCGAAATCTGGGCCGCGTTGCGTTCGCTTGGCCGCAAGGGCCTCGCCGAAATGATCGAACGCAACTGCGCGCAGGCGCGACGTTTCGCCGCCGGCCTGCGGGATGCGGGATACGAGGTGCTGAACGATGTCGTGCTCAACCAGGTACTTGTTTCGTTCGGCGACGATGCCATCACGCGCAGGGTCGTTCAGCGCATCCAGGAAGACGGAACCTGCTGGGTCGGCGGCACGGTCTGGCAGGGCAGGACGGCGATGCGCATCTCGGTGTCCTCATGGGCGACAACCGATGACGACGTTGACGCGAGCCTTGCCGCCATGCGCCGAGCTGCCGCTGCTGTCCTGACTACGCCGTGAGCACGTCGTGAGCGATGTGTCCTTTCGTGATTTCGTACTGGAGCAACTCGACGGATTGCACGGCTTGCGCTGCAAGCCGATGTTCGGCGGACACGGTTTGTACCTGAACGATGCATTTTTCGGAATCATCCATCACGGCGTGCTGTATTTCCGCACTGATCCGGCAAGCCGGCCCGAGTTCGAGCGGCGCGGCATGCGCTCTTTCATGCCGAACCCCGGGCAGCGCCTGAAGGCCTACTTCGAAGTGCCGGCCGAGGTGCTCGAAGAGCCGGATGAACTCGCCGCGTGGGCTCGCCGAGCCGTAGCGGCCCGTTCGTCCTGAACGCGCAGACAAGCCTTCGCTATACGGTTCCGGTATAATTCGCGCCTTTCGCGGCCGGTCACAGGCGTTCGGCGGGCTGGAACTTCATCCGGAACACATCCAGAAAAATCGGAGATTTCAATGGCTTACAAGCACATCAAGCTGCCGGAAGGTGGTGAGAAGATCACTATCACGGACGGCAAGCTGAACGTTCCCGACAACGCCATACTCGGTTACGTGGAAGGCGATGGCATCGGCGTCGACATCACGCCGGCCTGTCTGAAAGTCTGGGATGCGGCCATCGAAAAAGCCTACGGCGGCAAGAAGAAAGCGCATTGGGCCGAAATCTTCATGGGCGAGAAAGCGTCGAAGATTTACGACGGCGAATTCTTCCCGCAGGAAGCGAAAGATGCGCTGAAGGACCTGGTCGTTTCGATCAAGGGCCCGCTGACGACACCGGTCGGCGGCGGCATGCGTTCACTCAACGTTTCGCTGCGCCAGGAACTCGATCTGTACGCCTGCGTGCGTCCGGTCAAGTATTACAACGGCGTGCCCAGCCCGTTGAAGAAGCCCGAAGAAATCGACGTTGTCATTTTCCGCGAGAACACCGAAGACGTTTACGCGGGTATCGAATACGAATCCGGTTCGGAAAAGAACAAGAAGCTGGCGGCGTTCCTGCGCAATGAGCTCGGCGCGGATTTCTTCGAAGACGCGGGTCTCGGCGTGAAGCCGATTTCGGCATTCGGTTCCAAGCGCCTGGTACGCAAGGCGCTGCAGTACGCCATTGATCACGACCGAGAATCCGTCACGCTCGTGCACAAGGGCAACATCATGAAGTTCACCGAAGGCGCCTTCCGCAAGTGGGGCTATGAAGTCGCCGCGGAAGAATTCGGCGCCGAACTGCTCGACGGCGGCCCGTGGATGCACTTCACGAATCCGAAGACCGGCAAGCAGATCATCGTCAAGGATTCGATCGCGGACATCATGTTCCAGCTGATGCTGCTGCGTCCGGCCGATTACTCCGTGCTCGCGACCATGAACCTGAACGGCGATTACCTGTCCGATGCGATTGCGGCGGAAGTTGGCGGCGTCGGCATCGCGCCGGGCGCGAACATGTCCGATCACGTTGCCGTATTCGAAGCGACGCATGGCACCGCGCCGAAACACGCCGGCAAGAATGTGGTGAACCCGGGTTCGCTGCTGTTCTCCGGCGTCGACATGCTGCAGCACATCGGCTGGCAGGAAGCAGCGGATCTGATCACCGTGGCGTATGAAAAGACCATTGCGCAGAAGATCGTGACGTATGACTTTGCGCGCCAGATGGATGACGCGAAGGAAGTGAAGACGTCGGAATTCGCGGACGCGATCATTTCGAACATGTAGTTCATTTCGAGTACGGCGGGCTGCTTTGACAGCGACCCGCCAAAAGCGTTGAAAAGAAACGAAACGGCGGCCATCATGGTCGCCGTTTTCTTTTCCGGGAAGCGCCATGGCCAAGGGCACGCACGAGTATCTCGACGACCCGCGCAATGCGGATATCCGCATCAACATCAACGGTGAGTTGTTTCATCGCGATGAGGCGAAGATCTCGGTGTTCGACAGCGGCTTCATCCTCGGCGACGGCGTGTGGGAAGGCTTGCGCGTACACGATCGCGGCATTCCATTTCTTGAGCAGCATCTTGACCGGTTGTACGAAGGTGCAAAAGCGATCGATATGGATATCGGCGTCACCCGCAATGAATTGACGCAGCGAATCTTCGACACGCTGCGTGCCAATGACATGCGCGACGGCGTGCACATCCGGCTGATGGTAACGCGCGGCATCAAGGCGACGCCGTACCAGGACCCGCGCGCGACGATTTCCGCTGCAACCATTGTCATCATTCCCGAGCACAAGAATCCGCTGCCGGAAACGGTGGAAAAGGGCGTGCGCCTGTTCACCGTGCACGTGCGGCGAGGTGCGCCGGACGTGCAGGATCCGAAACTCAACAGCCACTCGAAACTCAATTGCATTACCGCGTGCATCCAGGCAACAAAGGCCGGGTACGACGAAGCGTTGATGCTCGATCCGCACGGTTTTGTTGCGACCTGCAATTCCACGCACTTCTTCATCGTGCGCAAGGGCGAAGTGTGGACATCGACCGGCAAGTACTGTCTCGGCGGGATTACGCGCGCGAATGTCGTTCGCCTTTGCCGCGAGAACAATATTCCGGTGTTCGAGAAGGATTTCAGCCTGACGGATGTCTATGGTGCCGACGAAGCGTTTGTCACCGGCACGTTTGCCGGTCTTGTTCCCGTGCGCGAAGTGGATGGCCGGGTCATGGGCGATGGCCATCGCGGCCCCATGGTCGAACGCCTGCAGGCGCTGTACCGGAAGTTCGCCACCGCGGCGAGCCGCAAGGGGCCGCGCGCATGAGCGACCCGGTCCGGCTCGCGATGTGGTCGGGACCGCGGAATATTTCCACGGCGATGATGCGCGCCTGGGAGAATCGCCCGGATACGGCCGTCATCGACGAGCCCTTGTACGCGCACTACCTGCTGGAAACCAATGTCGCGCATCCCGGCCGTGACGAGGTGATCGCCGCGCAGGAAAACGATTGGCGCAAGGTCGTCCGGCATCTGACCGGCCCGGTGCCTGAAGGCAAGCCCGTCTGGTACCAGAAACATATGACCCAGCACGTGGTGGGCGACATGGACCTGGACTGGCTGGCCAGGCTCACCAATGCCTTCCTGGTGCGCCGCCCCGAGGAAGTGATCGCTTCATTCTCCAAACAACGCCCCGACCTGGAAGTCTGGGAGGTCGGTTTCGAACGCCAGGTACAGCTTTTCGATCATGTCTGCCAGTTGATCGGCGAGGCACCCCCGGTGCTGGAGGCGAGTGACGTGCTGAAGGACCCCGAAGGCGTACTGCGCGCATTCTGCCAGCGTGTCGGCGTCGAATTTCTGCCACAGATGCTTGCCTGGCCGCCCGGTCCGCGCGACTCGGACGGCGTCTGGGCGCCGCACTGGTATGCCGCCGTTGAACGTTCCACGGGATTTGCGCCATGGCAGCCGCGCAAACCCGTGCTGACTCCGAATGCCCGTCGTCTCGCTGACGCCTGCCGCCCGCACTACGAGTACATGCTGCAATACCGCGTGAATGCCGCCTGAAATAACCGCAGCCCATGCGGTCAATACCCCGTTTGATTTACAATGTGCGGCTTGTTTCAGCGCGCCTGCTCAGCGCGCCTGTGCCGATCTCGGCATGACCGGTCGCGCAGCGCGCGATCCCACTATCCACAGGAGTCCGTATGGCCACTGCGCGCGACACCATGGCAGCTTCGGTGCCGCCTGTCGTTTTCGCTGACAACGCGCCTCACCTCGGTGAGCTGCGCGAGGCAATGAACGAACTTTATCTCGCCGATGAAACCGCGACGGTGAAGGCGCTGCTCGATCAGGCGCGTCTTTCCGATGACGCCCGTGCGCGCATTCATCAACGTGCGAAGACCCTGGTTGAAGCGGTGCGCGCGAATGCCGACAGCAAGGGCGGCATAGAGGCGTTCCTGCAGCAGTACGATCTTTCCTCGCAGGAAGGCATGGTGCTGATGTGTCTTGCCGAAGCGTTGATCCGCGTGCCGGATGCGGAAACCGCCGACAAGCTTATCCAGGACAAGCTCAAGGGCGGCAAGTGGAAGGAGCATCTCGGCAAGTCGCCGTCGCTGTTCGTGAATGCCTCGACCTGGGGGTTGATGCTGACCGGTCGCGTGCTCAAGTTCGGCACGCGTGAAGAGAAGAATGTCAGCGGCATAGTCGATCGCGCGATTCAGCGCGTCGGCGAACCGGTCGTTCGTGCGGCCACGCGCCAGGCGATGCGCATCATGGGCTTCCAGTTCGTGATGGGTCGCACCATCAAGGAAGCGATGAAGCGTGCGCGCGAGCAGAAGAATTACCGTCATTCGTTCGACATGCTCGGTGAAGCCGCACTGACATACGCGGACGCCGACAAGTATTTCAAATCGTATTCCGATGCCATCGACGCGATCGGTGCATACAAGGGCGAAGGCTTCAATGTCTTCTCCGCGCCGAGCATCTCGGTAAAACTTTCCGCACTGCATCCGCGTTATGAACTCGCCAACCATGAACTCGTCATGAAAGAGATGGTGCCGCGCCTGCTCGCGCTCGCGGAACAGGCAAAGGCCCATGACATCGCACTGACCGTGGATGCCGAAGAAGCGGAACGTCTCGACATTTCGCTCGATGTCATCGAAGCGGTTTACCGTGCATCTTCCCTCGAAGGCTGGCCGGGTTTCGGCCTCGCGATCCAGGCGTATCAGAAACGTTGCATTCGTCTCGTCGACTGGTTGATCGCGTTGTCGAAGGATGTCGGCCGCTGCATTCCGGTGCGTCTTGTGAAAGGCGCGTACTGGGATACCGAGATCAAGAAGTTCCAGGTTGAAGGCGAAACGGGCTATCCGGTGTTCACGCGCAAGGCGAATACCGACGTTTCCTACCTCGCCTGTGCAAGGAAACTGCTGGGCGCGGGCGAACGGATCTATCCGCAGTTCGCCACGCATAACGCACATACCGTCGCATCCATCATGGAAATGGCTTCGGGCCGGAAGGATTTCGAGTTCCAGCGCCTGCACGGCATGGGCGAAGAGTTGTATGGCGAGATTGTTGACAAGGGCGGGGTTGACAAAGGCGATGTTGGCTCGGACAAGCTCGGTATGAACTGCCGCGTGTATGCACCGGTCGGTGCGCACAAGGAACTGCTGCCGTATCTCGTGCGCCGCCTGCTGGAAAACGGCGCGAACACCTCGTTCGTGAACCGCATCGTCGATGAGAAGGTTCCGGTCGACGAAATCGTTGCCGATCCGGTTGCCGAAGTCGAAAACCTGAAGACCATCCCGCATCCGAAAATTCCGCTGCCGAAGGACATCTACCATGCATTCGGCGACGACCGTCTCAACTCGAAGGGCATCAACGTGCACGACATCAAGGAACTCGAAGAGCTGAAGGCTGCGATGGAGCAATCCATGCGACAGGAATGGCGCGCCGAGCCGGTCATCGGCGGCAAGATCATGAAGGGCGAAACCAAGCCCTCGGTGGATCCGACCGACAATCGCCGCGTGGTCGGCATGGTTGTGGAAGCCGACGGCGACATGATCGCGCAGGCGATCGACATCGGTTACAAGGCCCAGCCGAAGTGGGACGAAACACCTGCCGCCGAGCGCGCCGCATGCCTGCTGCGCGCCGCCGACCTGTACGAAAAACATATCGCCGATTTCATGGCGCTGTGCACGCGCGAAGCCGGCAAATCGATTTCCGATGGCGTTGCGGAAGTGCGTGAAGCAGTCGATTTTCTGCGTTACTACGCGATGCGCTGCAAGCAGGATTTCGGTCAGCCGATCCAGTTGCCGGGACCGACCGGTGAAAAGAATCAGCTCTCGCTGCACGGCAAGGGCGTGTTCATCTGCATTTCGCCGTGGAACTTCCCGCTCGCGATTTTCACCGGCCAGGTTGCGGCGGCGCTCGGTGCAGGCAACGCGGTGCTTGCGAAACCTGCCGACCAGGTATCGCTGATCGGTGCGCTCGCCGTGCGGCTGATGCACGAAGCGGGCATACCAGGCGACATCCTGCACTTCGTTCCCGCGCGCGGTTCGGTGATGGGCAAGCACGGCATCACCGACGAACGCGTTGCCGGTGTGTGCTTCACCGGTTCGACGACGACGGGCAAGCTCATCAATCGCACGCTGGCCGAACGCGAAGGCATCATCCCGACGCTGATCGCGGAGACCGGTGGCCAGAACGCGATGCTGGTGGATTCCTCCGCGCTGCCGGAACAGGTGGTGATGGACGTCATCCAGTCCGCTTTCCACAGTGCGGGCCAGCGTTGCTCGGCGTTGCGCGTGCTGTACCTGCAGGAAGAGATTGCCGATCGCGTCATCGACGTGCTGGCCGGTTACATGAAGACGCTCAAGGTCGGTGATCCGGGCCTGCTGGAAACCGACGTCGGTCCAGTCATCGACAAGGCCGCGCGCGACTCACTGGAAGCGCATGCGCAGAAGATGATGCAGAAGTACACGCTCATCGGACGCTGCGAAGTGCCGCAGGAACTCGAACACGGCACGTTTGTCGCACCGACCGCTGTCGAGATTCCGAGCCTCGATGTCGTCGAGGAAGAAAACTTCGGCCCGATCCTGCACATCGTGCGTTACAAGGCGAAGGAACTGGATCGCGTCATCGACGAGATCAACCGCACCGGTTTCGGCCTGACGCTGGGTGTGCATTCGCGCATCGATTCGGAAGCGGATTACATTGCCCGCCGCATCAAGGTCGGCAATGCGTACATCAACCGCAACATGGTAGGCGCCGTTGTCGGCGTGCAGCCGTTCGGCGGCCAGGGCCTTTCCGGCACCGGTCCGAAAGCCGGCGGTCCGCATTACATGCTGCGTTTCGCGAACGAACGTACGTTGACGATCAATACGGCGGCCGTTGGCGGCAACGCGTCGCTACTCAGCCTGAGGGCTGAGTAGCAGTGAGAGGGAAGAGGTGAGAGGGTGGTGTTTGCAAGTCCTCTTACCTCTCACCTCTCACCTCTCACCTCTCACAAAACGACACCTTCTTTGAAAGCAAAATCGATCACGGTTTCGAGTGCCGTGACGGAGCAATCAGACATGACCATTTCCGTTTTCGACATGTTCAAGATCGGTATCGGTCCGTCCAGTTCGCATACTGTCGGGCCGATGCGCGCTGCGCGTGCGTTCTGTCTTGAACTCGAAGAACAGGGTCTGCTGGGCAGCACCTCGCAGATCATCACGCAGTTGTACGGTTCACTGGCGCTGACCGGCAAAGGCCACGGCACCGACACGGCCGTGCTGCTGGGTCTCGCCGGTGAACAGCCGGACCAGGTCGACCCCGATGCCGTCGAAGGCATCCTGCGGCGCATTGCCGACGAGGAAGCGGTTGTACTGCTGGGAAAACACCGGATCGCCTTTGATCGCGACATGCACCTGCTGTTCCTGAAAAGCGAAATGCTGGAGCGCCATTCGAACGCCATGCGTTTCACGGCGCTGGATGAAAACAGCAATACGCTGCACCGCCAGGAATATTATTCCGTCGGCGGCGGTTTCATCGTGCGCGGCGACGATCATTCCGGCGACGGCTCCACGCAGACGGATGCATCCGTACCTTACGGTTTCGATTCCTCCGAACAATTGCTGTCGCAGTGTCGTGAGCACGGCCTGAAGATTCATGAACTCGTGATGGAAAACGAGAAGGCCTGGCGCAGCGAAGCGGAAATCCGTTCGAAGCTGCTCGGTATCTGGCACGTCATGCAGGAATGCGTCGAGCGCGGTGTGCGCGAGGAAGGCTTCCTGCCGGGCGGTCTGAATGTGAAACGGCGTGCACCGAAGCTGTATCGCGAACTGCAATCGGAAGCGAAGCGCGATCACATGGACGTGCTCGACTGGGTGAACTGTTTCGCGCTTGCGGTGAACGAGGAAAATGCCGCGGGCGGACGCGTGGTGACTGCGCCGACGAATGGTGCGGCCGGCATCATTCCCGCCGTGCTGCACTACTACATGCGTTTTGTCGATGACGCGAATGAAGAAGGCGTCATCAATTTCCTGCTCACTGCCGGTGCAATCGGTACGCTGTACAAGAAAAACGCCGGCATCTCCGGTGCAGAGATGGGTTGCCAGGGCGAGGTCGGCGTCGCGTGTTCCATGGCGGCTGGCGGTTTGATGACTGCCTTGGGTGGCTCCAATGAGCAGGTGGAGAATGCCGCGGAAATCGGCATGGAACACAACCTCGGACTGACCTGCGATCCGATCGGCGGGCTGGTGCAGATACCGTGCATCGAGCGCAATGCGATGGGTTCCATGAAAGCGATCAATGCCGCGCGCATGGCGAAGCGCGGTGACGGCCAGCACAAGGTCTCGCTGGATCAGGTCATCCGTACCATGCGCCAGACCGGCAAGGACATGCAGAGCATCTACAAGGAAACCTCGCTCGGCGGCCTCGCCGTGAACGTCCCGGAATGCTGACGGGTGTGAGCCGATTGACTTGCCCATGACGCCGTGCAACGTTACGGCACGTCGGATTGACGCAATAAGAGAGGGGAAAACCATGTTGCGAGGTATGCGAATTCTGCCGGTAATGCTGTTGGCAACACTGGCATTGCAAGTGCAGGCTGCGGAAACGCGCCGCGAGAATTTCGGCGATTGGGGTTTCATCTGCTCGAAAGCGGATAGCCAGGAAAATACGCAAGAGTCCTGCAACCTGTTCCAGACTGCGCTGCTCAACAACGAACAGGCCGGTGGCGGCGAAGCCGGCGATGAGGGTGGCGGTCAGCGCGTACTGCTGACGCGCGTGGGCTATCTTGATGGCAATGAGAATCCGGTACTGCTGATCACTGCGCCGCTGGGCATCCTGTTGCCAATGAAGATCACGGTGGAAGTCGAAGGGCACGAGACCATCAGCATTCCCGTACAGCGTTGCGATGCCGGTGGTTGTCTCGCCTACGTCGTGATGGAAAAGCCGTTCATCGATGCTTTCAGGAAGGCGCCCGAAGCGAAAGTCACGTTCTACGACATGCAGCGCCGTGGCGTGACGATTCCGTTGTCGTTGAAGGGTTTCACGAAGGGAGTCGGGGAGCTCGTCGCATCCCGTAATGTGCAGCCATGAGGCTGCGATAGGAACAGCGCCGCAAGTGCCCTGAAAAAGCCGGTTCACGCCGGCTTTTTCCGTTCCGGGGGCAAATAATTATTCGTGGTACTTGCAACTCACGGTTTCGGGCTGTATATATCCTCAGTACCTGTATTTATCAACAGTACTGTCTGGATGTACTCATTGGGGGTAAAGCCGTGACCACGCTAACCGACCGCCAGGCCGAAATCCTGGAAATGATCCGCGCCGCGATCGAGGAAACCGGCATGCCGCCGACCCGGGCAGAAATCGCCCAGTCGCTGGGCTTCCGCTCCGCCAATGCCGCGGAAGAGCATCTCCGGGCGCTGGCGCGCAAGGGCGTCATCGAGTTGGTGCCAGGGGCTTCACGCGGTATCCGGCTGGTGGAAGAGGACCTGGGCCTCCCAGTGGTCGGCAAGGTGGCGGCCGGCCACCCGATCCTGGCTGAACAGAACATCGACCGGCACTATCGCATGGATCCGTCCATGTTCCGGCCCAAGGCCCATTACCTGCTGACCGTGCAGGGCATGTCCATGCGTGACGCAGGCATCCTGGACGGCGATCTGCTGGCCATACACCGCACCCCTGAAGTCCGTAACGGGCAGATCATTGTCGCGCGCCTGAACGACGATGAGGTGACGGTGAAGCGCTATCGTCAGCGAGGCAGGGAAGTCTGGCTGCTGCCTGAGAATCCGGAATTCGAACCGATCCATGTCGATCTCGCTGTGCAGCGAATGGTGATCGAAGGGGTCGTGGTCGGGGTTATCCGGAATGGTCGACTTCAGTAGTGAGAATTCAGTAAAACTGGACGCCCTGCCGGGGGTGTGGCGCGGCAAGACGCCGCGACTGGTTTCCGGCAATGAAATTATTTCTACAGAATTCAGTGAGTTGGATGAGGTTTTGCCCGGCGGAGGATGGCCGCTGGGTTGTCTGACAGAGATTCTAAGCAGACGGAGCGGGTCGGGTGAGCTAACATTGATGTTGCCGGCGATAGCGCAACTCAGCAGGCAGAATCGCTGGGTTTCATGGATCGCGCCACCGCACATTCCCTACGCTCCGGCTCTGGCAGCGGCGGGAATACGGCTCTCCAGGATGCTGGTCATACGCCCGCGACGGGCTCCGGATCTGCTCTGGTCCGCCGAGCAGGCACTCCGTCACGGCAACCGCTCTGCGGTGCTGATCTGGCTGGAAACCTGCAACGTCCGCAGCCTGCGGCGGTTGCAGCTGGCAGCCACTGAAGGCGGAAGTCTCGGTGTCATTTTCCGCTCGCAGCATCATGCTGCGACACCCTCGCCGGCAGCATTGCGGGTGATGGTGGACGGAAACCATGGAGACGATTTCGCTGTCGACATTCTCAAGTGTCGCGGCGGACGACCAGTCAGCGGACTGCGTTTGTCAGATACAACGATTTCGGGCTCGGTGCCCGGCGAACAGATGAGATCCGGCGAGCACGCTTTTACCAATTTGTAGAAGCGATCCTCCCAGACCGATGCTCAAATGGGTCGCATCTGCAGGCACCGAGCCCTTTTATTTCCTCTCATCGAACTCCTTTCACTGAAGCGCATTGGCGTTTCAGTCGTGTCATGCGCCAGGCGCAAGGTGCTTCGATGAAGCAGGTTCAGCAATCCCTGTTTGCACAACTGCCACCGGTGAAACCGGTGCCGGCATTGCGGGGCCGTGTCGTACGCCCGGCGCCGTTGCAGCGCCGGGTACCGTTGTGGCTTGCGGTGCATCTGCCGTTTCTTTCACTCGATGCATTGTTGCGCGAACCGCGCGGGCAAACGCCGTGCGCGGTAATCGATCCCGATGCCGGCGTTGCACGCATCCACGCTGCAAATGCCAGCGCACTCAATGACGGAGTCACGGCCGGCATGACACTGGCCGCCGCCTGGGCCCTGCTGCCGGACCTTGAAGTACATGAGCGCGATGTGCGACGCGAACAGCGGCTGTTGCGACGTCTCGTTGCCTGGGCGAACCGGTTTACTCCCACTGTCTGTATCGATACCCAAAGCCTGCTGCTGGAAGTACGCGGCTCGCTGCAACTGTTCAAGGGCGTTGCCGGCGTCCGGGCAGCGGTCAACGAGGACATGGAGCGGTTGGGCTTCAATGCGCGTACTGCGATAGCGCCTACACCACGCGCTGCATTATGGCTGGCGCGTGCCGGCCATGAAGTGGTTGTGGAGCAGCTGGATTCCCTGCCTTCGGTACTGGCCGGGTTGCCGCTGGCAGCAGCCGGATTCGAACCCGAGCTGCTGGAGAAGCTCAACGGAATCGGCGCACGCCAGCTACGCGATGTATTGCGGTTGCCGCGGGAAGGCTTTGCGCGTCGTTACGGTGCACGCATTCTGCGTGAGCTCGATGAAGCGGTCGGCCGTGTCGCCGATGTTCGCCAGCCGATCGCACTGCCACCCGGGTTCTCAACGCGGTGCGATCTGCACTACGAGATCAGTGAAGCGGAACGGTTGTTGCACCCCGTGCAGCAGTTGTTGCAGCAGCTCGATGATTACCTGCGAACCACGCAGCAAGGCGTCAACCGGTTGCAGCTCAGGCTGTTTTACCGCGACAGGACGTTTACGGACGTGTTGATCGGTTTTGCCGAAGCCACGCGGGATGCCGTGCGTATCGAAGACCTGGTGGAGCAACGTCTTGAAACGCTCGAACTGCCGGCGCCGGTACTGGGAATCCGGCTGGATGCCCGGGAGTTGCATGCACTGGCCGGTCGTGACCGCGCGCTGTTCATTCATCAGATTAACGATGGAGAAGATGGCTGGTCACAGCTAGTCGAACGTTTGAGCATGCGCCTGGGCGCCGAAGCCGTCAGCAGTATCGAACAACAGCAAGACCATCGTCCCGAACGGTCATGGCGGTTTGTTGCGCCAGGAACGGCAAGAGAACAGCCGGGCCGTGCCGACCGGCCGCAATGGCTGCTGGAAATGCCGCAGGCCTTGCGCGTGCAGAACGGCCGGCCGGTCTTCTGCAAAATTCCTCTCGATATCATCGACGGTCCTGAACGCATCGAAACCGGCTGGTGGGATGAAGCCGATGTCACGCGTGACTACTTCATCGCGCGCGATACGCATGGCAGGCATCTGTGGATCTGCAGGGAAGTGAAAACCGGCCGCTGGTGGCTGCAGGGAATTTTTGCGTGACGTCGCTATGCGAACGGCTGAGTCATTCCGCCCGCGTCACAGCATAAGTAATTGTTTTGATTGGCTAAAGGTTTGAACTCAGCGTGTCTCGCAGCGCGACTTGTTACGCGCCGGTAACTGTATGAATATACAGTTCAATGTCCAGACTTCTCCCGAACGATCGATGAACGCCTTGCCCGACTACGCGGAGTTGCACTGCATCTCCAATTTCACGTTTCTTCGTGGTGCGTCGCATGCGGAGGAACTGGTCGTGCGTGCGAAAGAGCTGGGTTACCGCGCCATTGCCATCACGGATGAATGTTCCGTTGCTGGTGTTGTGCGCGCCTGGGAAGCTGCGCGCGCGCAGGACATGCACCTGATCATCGGCGCGGAGTTCCAGTTGACCGATGGGCCGAAGCTCGTTGTGCTGGCGCGTGATCGAACGGGATATACCAGCTTGTGCCGTGTCATCACGCGGGGGCGCCGTGCCGCGGAGAAGGGCGAGTATCGATTGACGCGAACGGACTTCGTCGACGGCCTGCCGGGATGCTGGGTGTTATGGATACCCGGCGAAATCATCGACCAGGAAACGGCGCACTGGGTGCGCGGCAATTTCGGCGTACGCGCACGCATTGTCGCCGAGTGGCTTGGCGGACAGCATCGCCGGGAACGTTTCGCGCAACTGGAAGCGGTGTCACTAAGCATGCAACTGCCGGTCGTTGCCGCCGGCGATGTGCACATGCATGTGCGCGGCCGGCGCGCGCTGCAGGACACGTTGACGGCGATACGCTTGCGCACGCCGTTGGCATTGGCCGGTTACCGCCTGTATCCCAATGGTGAGCGGCATTTGCGCAAGCGCGAAAAACTGGCGGAAATCTATCCGCCGGAGTGGCTGGCGGAATCGGTGGTGCTGGCGAATGCCTGCCGCTTCAGGCTCGATGAATTGCGCTACGAGTATCCGGAAGAACTGGTACCCGCAGGCGAGACGCCGACCAGTCATTTGCGAAAACTGGTTTACAAGGGCATCGAGTCGCGCTGGAAGAACCGTCCGAAAACGGAAATCCTCGAGCAGATCGAGAACGAACTCGTATTGATCGAGAAGCTGCGTTACGAGCCTTTCTTTCTGACCGTGCACGATGTCGTCAGTTTTGCTCGCGAGCGCGGCATTCTGTGCCAGGGCCGGGGTTCGGCGGCAAACTCGATCGTGTGTTTCTGCCTGGGCGTGACCGAAGTTGACCCGGAAAAGCACTCGATGGTGTTCGGGCGTTTCATTTCCGAAGAGCGCAACGAGCCGCCGGATATCGACGTGGACTTCGAGCACGAGCGCCGCGAAGAAGTCATTCAATATATCTACGAAAAATATGGCCGTGAACGTGCGGCACTCGCGGCGACGGTCATCACCTACCGCTCACGCAGTGCCGTGCGCGATGTCGGCCGTGCACTGGGTCTTGGTACGGCACAGATCGAGAATCTCGCGAATGCCATGCAGTGGTGGGATGGCTCGGAGGTAGTCGACGAGCGTATTCGTGAAGCCGGTTTCGATCCTTCCAGCCCGGTCATGCACAAGCTGTGCGTGCTGGTGAACGAACTGAAGGGTTTTCCGCGCCATCTGTCACAGCACGTCGGCGGTTTCGTCATTGCACGACATTCACTGGATGAACTCGTGCCGGTCGAAAACGCCGCCATGCCGGAACGCACAGTCATACAGTGGGACAAGGACGATCTCGAATCGCTGGGACTGCTGAAAGTCGATGTGCTCGGCCTGGGCATGCTGACGGCGATCCGCCGTGCACTGGATATGGTGAACGGCTTCCGGGGCACGAACTGGGTGATGGCAAGCCTGCCCAAGGAGGAGGAGGCGACGTACCGGATGATCAGGCAGGCGGATGTCATGGGCGTTTTCCAGATCGAGTCGCGCGCGCAGATGGCGATGCTGCCGCGACTGCAGCCGAAAAAATTCTATGACCTTGTCATCGAAGTCGCGATTGTCCGCCCCGGGCCTATCCAGGGCGACATGGTGCACCCGTACCTGCGGCGTCGTAATGGCGAAGAGAAAGTCGATTACCCCAGTGAAGAAATAAAGGCCGTTCTGGAGCGTACGCTGGGCGTGCCGATTTTCCAGGAACAGGCGATGAAGATCGCGGAAGTCGCTGCCGGATTCACGGCCGGTGAAGCGGATCAGTTACGCCGTGCCATGGCGGCCTGGCGCAAGCGCGGCGGTATCGAGCACTTCGAAGAGAAACTCAAGAACGGCATGCGCGACCGCGGCTACACGGAGGAGTTCGCGCAGCAGATCTACCGGCAATTACAGGGCTTTGGCGAGTACGGTTTTCCGGAATCGCACGCCACGAGTTTCGCCTTGCTGGTTTACGTGTCGGCATGGTTGAAATGTCATGAACCGGCGGCATTCTGTGCTGCATTGCTGAATTCGCAACCGATGGGTTTCTATGCACCGGCACAACTTGTACAGGATGCGCAACGTCACGGCGTAACAGTCCTGCCGGTCGATGTGCAGGTCAGTGGCTGGGAATGTTCGCTGGAACGGGATGCCGAAGGGCAACCGTTGTTGCGGCTCGGCCTGTGCATGGCGAAGGGATTCAATGAAGTGGCCGCGCAACGCGTTGTCCTGGCACGCGCGCAAGGCGCGTTCAAAGATGTTGCGGATATTGCGCATCGTGCACAGCTGGAACGGCGCGAGCTGGACACGCTTGCCGCTGCCGGTGCGCTGGAATCCCTTGCCAGCCACCGGCATCGCGCACGCTGGCAGGTCGCGGGCGTCGAGGCAGCAACGCCGCTGTTCGAGACGCTGCACTTCAATGAAGGTGAACCCTTGTTGCGCGTGCCAACGGAAGGTGAGGACATCGTTGCGAACTACGCGCGACTGGGATTGACGCTGGGTCGCCATCCTCTGGCCCTGTTGCGTCCACGTCTTGCCGGCATGCATTGCCGGACGGCGGGCGAACTGCGGGAACTGCGTGACGGAACACTGGTGCGCGTGGCGGGTCTGGTGATCAACAGGCAGCGCCCGGGTACTGCGCAGGGTGTCACGTTCATGACGCTGGAAGATGAAACCGGGCACGTGAACGTGATCCTCTGGCGCAAGGTGACCGAGCGTCAGCGCAAGGTCATGCTCGGCGCGCGCCTGCTGGGCGTGGCCGGCATCCTGCAACGCCATGGAGAAGTCATGCATCTGGTGGCCGGCCATCTTGAGGATCACACGGAATTGCTGGGCCGCCTGGAGACGCACTCACGCGATTTTCACTGAGTGGTTGCCGAGTACTGGCAGGTAAAGAGTATCGACAACGTAAAGTTCAGTTGCTTTGCCGCCTGTTACCAGTGATTGCCACGTTTACCTGGATTGCCTGCAACGATAGTTTCATCCGTGCGGACAGGAGGTTCGCAATGACAGGCAGACAGGGAGTGTCACATGGCCAGGCACGGCAATTTTTTTCCTGCGGTTGTATTCTTCTTATTGCTCACCGATATTTCCATCGCCGCACAAACCGACTGGCTTGCCGGGCCGGTGGCAACCGAAGCTGAACTGCTTGCGTTGAGCAGGTTTGCCGGTAGACCTGCTTGCAGCAGGAATTGCAGCCGGAGCGAAAAAGACGCTCACCATTCGATCGCCGCAAAGCTTCTGGACATTGCCGTCAAGACCCGCCGCGAGGTGAACTGGAGGGTCTATTATTTAGCTGATGGAACGTACGCACATTCGTTTCCGATGGTCAGTGATGCCGGCGCAACGTTCAGCCGCATGGCACCCATTGCCACCAGCGGCTACTCAAGTTCTGGCCATATACATTGGGACGACATGTCGGACTTCAGTGCGCTGGACTGGACCTGGGTGGCGCGGAACAAGCGCGATCTTTACCTCGCCAGCCGGGATGGCAGCCTGCGGATACTGACGCCTTCCATCGTTCGACGCACATCGGGAGGAAAAATCGTTCTCCGCAATCCGCTCATTCTGCACGGCCACAAGATTGGCAAGCTGCACATTCCCGAAGTCCCGCAGTCATCGCCGTCACCGTGACACGCTGCTTTCAGGCGACCTGCGTCGATACACCGTTGACCGGGAATCGTTTGCGCAGTCGCACTTATCCAGTATCCTTCACGCCATTAACCGACTGATTTCTCTCAAGGTTCCGACCAAGGTTCTGGTAGTGGATATCGAGTTGTTACGCACGTTCGTTGAGGTCCATCGCTGCCGGCATTTCGGCAAGGCGGCCGACCATCTGTACATAACGCAATCCGCCGTCAGCGCCCGTATCCGTCAGCTGGAAATCAGTCTCGGTTGCCAGTTGCTGGTCCGGGAACGCAAACAGGTGCAGCTCACGGCAGATGGTGAACGCTTTCTGCGACACGCCGAATCGTTGCTCAAGCAGTGGGAGCGGGCGCGACGCGACATGGTGGAAAGCGCCGCGGGCGGACCGCCATTGCGCATAGGCGCGGTATCGTCATTGTGGGCGTCGCACGGGCTCGACTGGCTCACGGCTTATCGAAAGCAGGCGGATGCGAGCCGCGTGCGCGTCGAGTCACGCGAATCCCAGCAACTCATGCCCAGACTCGTGGAAGGCACACTGGACCTCGTGCTGCAGTTCGACATGCCACGCACTATCGACATCGAACATCGCAAACTGGACGAGCTGCACCTCGTGCTGGCGGCGACGCAGCCCGACACCACACTGGAATCCGCATTGCGAAAAAGTTACGTGGAGCTGGAGTGGGGAAGCGTTTTCGGTGCAGCGCAAGCGGAATTCATGGAAGGGACGGTTGCCGACGTACGCATGGATTCGTTGCAGAATGCATTGGAATGGCTGCAGAAGAATCCGGGCAGCGCATACCTGCCGGAAGGACTGGTGCAGCGCGAGCCAGGGCTGCATGTCGTGAATGATGCGCCCCGATTCATCAGGGAGATTCATGCTGCATGGCTGCAGCACGGGGAACGCCGTGCTGCGATCGAAGCCTTTCTCACGGCGACACATCAGGACTGAAACAGTCAGGCCTGAAAAAGAAAACCCGGCTGGCGCCGGGTTTTCTTTTTATTTCCTATTCGTCTTCGAAGACATCAGACAACTGGCCTTTCAATCGCTTGCTTTCGAGATAGTCCTCGACCGAGCGCCACGAAGCCTTGGGGCTCTTGCGAGCCTTCTGCGGCCGGCGCCGTTCTGCGGCATCCTCGACGTAAGCGAAATCCTCGCTTTCGAAATCGTCATCGGAGAATTCTTCGAAGTCCACGCCTTTCGTTGTACCCATTGTCGCCAGCACCTCGGTTGGACAGTGTGGTGATACCGAGCGAAAAGGCTTCGCTCATGCCGCGCTATATAACGGGCATACGCCGGGATTCAAAACGAATTATTTTTCTCTGTTCGATCAATAAACGTGATTCATTGTTCCGCGACCAAAGTGTGATGGTGATCACGCGCGAAGAAGGTGTACATCGCCGGCACAACGAACAGGGTAAATGCTGTACCTACTGTCATGCCGGTCGCGATGACCAGTCCGATGCTGTAACGGCTTTCCGCACCCGCGCCCGTCGCGAGTATGAGCGGAACGACTGCCAGCACGATTGCGGCCGTCGTCATGAGGATCGGGCGCAGGCGGATGGACGCCGCTTCTTCGATCGCTTCACGCACGCTCAGTCCTTTTTCTTCCTGCAGCTTGTTCGCGAATTCCACCATCAGGATGCCGTGTTTCGAAATCAGGCCGATGAGCGTCACCAGCCCGACTTGCGTGTAGATATTGATCGTCGCGGCGCCCAGTGTCAGCGGAATCAGCGCACCACACAGCGACATGGGCACCGAAACGAGAATGATCAACGGGTCGCGGAAGCTCTCGAACTGTGCGGCCAGCACGAGGTAGATCACCAGCAGCGCGAAGAAGAACGTCAGCAACAACGCGCCGCCTTCCTGCACGAACTGCCGCGACTCGCCGGCGTAATTGACCTGGTATCCGGCCGGGAAGAGCTCGTCTGCCTTCTGGTTGAGGAAACCCAGTGCCTCGCCCAGCGACACGCCGGGAAGTGGCACGCCTTGCAGTGTGGCGGCGTTCAGCTGCTGGAACTGCGTCAGTTGGCTGGGCTGGGTTCGCTGCGAAAAACTCACTACTGTCGATAACGGTACGGTCTCCCCCGTACCCGTGCGAATGTAGTACCGGTTGAGTTGTTCACCTTCACGACGGAACTCATCGCGCACCTGCGGGATGACCTTGTAGCTGCGGCCTTCCAGGCTGAAACGATTGACGTAGCCGCCGCCGAGCAGTGTGGCCAGCGAGTTGCCGATATCATCCATGCCGATGCCGAGTTCCGCGGCCTTCTCGCGGTCGATGTGCATCTGCAGCTGCGGGTTGTCGTACTTCAGGTCGCTGTCGAGAAACATGAACAGGCCGCTTTCATTCGCGGCCTGCAGCAGCGACTGCGCCACTTCATAGACATTCTGGTAGCTGTCCGTCGAACTCACCACGAACTGCACCGGAAAACCGCTGGCACCCGGCAGCGACGGGAAATTGATTGCTGTTGCCTGCAGGCCGGCGACGCCGTCGAGCTTCTGCTGCAGTTCCGGCTGGATGTCCATCTGCGAGCGTTCGCGCTCGGCCCAGGGTTTCAGGCTCAGGCCGGCGATCAGGTTGTTGACCGACTCCGTGCCGTTCACCATGAAGTAGGCACGCATTTCGGGCACATCCATGAAGATGTCGTTGATCTCGTCGGCGTATTTCTGCATGTATTCGTGCGTCGCCTGGCGTGGACCATTCGCAATGACGAAGATGAAGCCCTGGTCCTCGACGGGCGCGAGTTCCTGTTGCGCGGAAACATAGAGGAACCCGCAACTGATAAGCACCACGGTCGCGACCACGGCGATCACTGGCCGGAAATTCAGCGCGCCGTGCAGCCGGCGCAGATAGGATTCGCGCAGCGCGTCGAATTTGTGATCCAGCCAGCGCGCCAGCCGGCCTTCGGAGCCCGCCGGTTTCAGGAATTTCGCGCACATCATCGGTGACAATGTCAGCGCGATGATGCCGGAAACCACGACCGCGCCGGCCAGCGTGAATGCGAACTCGCGAAACAGGTTGCCGGTAAGGCCGGTGAGAAAACCGATCGGCGCGTACACGGCAGCGAGAGTCAGTGTCATCGAAATGACAGGTCCGGCAATTTCGCGCGCGCCCTGCAGTGCGGCTTCCGTCGGCGACAGTCCTTCCTCGATGTGCCGGTGCACGTTCTCGACAACGACAATGGCGTCATCGACCACAAGTCCGATCGCCAGCACCATGGCCAGCAGCGTCAGCAGGTTCAGCGAGTAGCCGAGCGTGAGCATGAAGAACATCACGCCGATGAGCGACAGCGGAATGGTGATGACAGGAATTGCCACGGCACGCAGCGCGCCGAGAAACAGGAAGATGACGACGATGACGATCAGGCCTGCTTCGACAATGGTTTCGACGACTTCATCAATGGAGTCGGCGATGTATTCGGTCGCGTCATAGACAATGGTGGTTTTCAGCGCCGGCGGCAGGTCGGCTTCGATCTGGGGCATGATGTCGCGCACGCGCTGGATCACGTCGAGCGGATTCGCGCCGGGCGTCGCCGAAATCGCCATGAATACTGCGCGCTGACCGGAAAACAGTACCGAACTGTCGTAGTTCTCCGCGCCCAGCTCCACGTCGGCGACATCACGCACGCGCACTGTGCCTTCATCGGTTTCACGGATCACGATGCTGCCGAAGCCTTCCGGATCGCTGAGATCGGTGTCGGCGTTGATTTCCAGCGCGACGTTCCTGCCCTTGGTCGAGCCCACGGCAGCGAGAAAGTTGTTTTGTTGCAATGCTGTGGCAACTTCCGCGGCCGTCACGTTGAACGCCGCCAGCCTTGCGGGATCCAGCCAGATACGCATCGCGAATGTGCGCGAGCCGAGTATCTGTGCCTGCGACACACCTTCCAGTGTCTGCAGTTTCGGCTGCACGACGCGCACCAGGTAATCGGTGACCTGTTCGCCATCCATGATGTCGCTGTAGAAACTGATATACACGAGTGCGGCGGCGTGAATGTCGGACGACTGGATCACGGGCGATTCCGCGGCGGGCGGCAGTTCGTTGCGGACCTCGTTCACTTTCGCCATGATTTCCGTCAGCGCGGCATTGCGATCGAAGTTGAGCTGCAGATTCGCCGTCACCGTGCTGGTGCCCTGGCGACTGGAGGCGGTGAGGTAGTCGATGCCTTCCGCACTCGCGACCGCCTGCTGGATAGGCGTGGTGATGAAGCCCTGGATCAGTTCCGCGTCCGCGCCCGGATAGAACGTGCTGATGGTGATCTGCGTCGTCTCGACGTCGGGAAACTGGCGCACGTCGAGCGCCTGCATGGAGCGCAGGCCGAGCAGCAGGATGACCAGGCTGACTACCGTTGCGAGGACCGGGCGGCGGATGAAGATATCGGTGAAATGCATCGTGCTTGCTCCGTCTCAATCCTGCAGGGCGACGTCGTTGTCGATCACCAGCCGCGCACCGTCCTGCAGTTTGAGCTGCCCTGCGGTGACTACGGTCTCGCCCGCCTTGACGCCCTCGAGAACCGCCACGCGTCCGCCGCGTTCCTCGCCGGTGCGCACGAAGCGTTCACGCGCAACCGGCATATTGTTTTCTTCCGGGTTTTCTTCCGGGTTTTCTTCTGGGTTTTCCTCGAGGTCTTCCTCTGGATTTTTCCTGCGGTTTTTCTCGGAGCTGTCCTCGGGTCTGGTCACGACATAAACGGAATCGCCGTACAAGGAATAGGTGATCGCAGTGCGTGGTACGGTGACGTACTCGAGCGGCTCGCCGGCAATGACGAAGATTTTCGTGAACATGCCGGGGCGCAATTTGCCGTCGGGGTTACGGATTTCGCCCTGTACGGAAAAATTGCGTGAAGCCGGATCGATCCTGGGCGAGATGGCGGTGATCCTGCCGTCGAACGGCGAATCCGGCCAGGCATCGGCCGTGACCTGCAACGCTTGTCCGGCGTCGACACGGCCCAGCTGCTGCTGGGGCAGGGTGAAGTTCACGTACAGCGGATCCAGCGACTGCAGTGTCACGATCGGCGTGCCGGGCTGAACGTACTCGCCGATATCCACTTGGCGAATGCCGAGCTTGCCGGCAAATGGTGCGCGTATGGTTTTCTTGTCGATGACGACTTCACGCGCGCGTAGTGTCGATTGCGCCTGGTCGTATTCGCTTTGCGCGCTGTCCAGCGCTTGCTGCGCGGACAGCCGCTCGGCAACCAGCTGACGCGTGCGTTCGAGGTTCTGTTTTGCCTGCTTGAGACGCGCACGCAGGCCGGGCAGTTCCGCCTGTTCCGCCCGGTCGTCAAGCTGCACGAGCAGTTCGCCCTCTGTGGCGGACTCACCCGACTCGAAACCTATGTTCGCGACCACGCCCGCCACTTCAGCGGCGATGTCCACGCCACGCACTGCGCGCAAACTGCCGACGGCTTCAATGCGCGGCTGCCACGAAACAACGTTCGCGTCCGCCGCCGAAACGGTGACGGGCGGTGGCTGGAAGTTCGCGAAGTACTTGCCGGTCTGATAGCCGATAAAAGCCTTCCAGCCGAAGATGCCGCCGAACACGAGCACCAGTGCCAAAACGGCAATGATCATCCGCTTTTTCATCGATCGCTCCAGTCTGCAAAGCATGACGCGGCTCGATGAGCCGCGTCAGGTTATTGACGATGTTGTTTCATAGACCGCTCAGCTGCGCTCGGGTTCCGCGTCCGTGGCGGCAAGATCACCCAGTTCCGCCAGGCGATGACGGCGGCGTTCCAGTTTCTTCTCCTGCCACCCGGCCTGCAACATCAGCAGGCTGGGTGTGACAATAAGCGTCAGCAATGTCGCGAAGAAAAGTCCGCCGGCCACTGCAGACGACAGCTGCACCCACCATTGCGTCGACGGTCCGCCAATGGAGAGATGCCGGTTGACCAGGTCGATGTTGATTCCCAGCACCATCGGCAGCAGGCCGAGGATGGTGGTGATGGTCGTCAGCATCACCGGACGCAGGCGTTGCGCGCCGGTGCGCAACACCGCTTCCATTGCCGCCATGCCGGAACGACGCAATACATTGTAGGTATCGATCAGCACGATGTTGTTGTTGACGACGATACCCGCGAGCGCAATCAGGCCGATGCCGCTCATCACGATGCCGAAGGGTTTCGCGAGGATGAGATGGCCGAGAAATACGCCGCCGGTGGAGAAGATCACGGCCGTCAGGATCAGCATCGCCTGATAGAAGCTGTTGAACTGCGTTATCAGCACGATGGCAATGATGAACATGGCAACCAGGAACGCGTTGCCGAGAAATTCCATCGCCTTCTGTTGTTCCTCATCTTCGCCCTTGAACGTGAACGTGACAGTGGGCGGAAACTCTTCCTGCTGTTGCATGAGCTTGTCGCGCAGTTCGACCACCAGATCCGATGCGAGCACGCCAGGTGCATTTTCGGCCATGACCGTAACGGTGCGGCGCAAGTCGGTCCGCTTGATGGTGCCGACTTTCTGGCCCGGTTCGAGCGTCACGAAATTGCTGATCGGCACGTTGCCTTCGCCCGTGGCAATGCGCAGCAGGTCGAGCTGACCGAGGTTGCGCATGTCTTCCGGAAAGCGCACGCGTATGTCGATTTCGTCGTCGGAATCGTCAGGTCGATACTCGCCGACCTTGATCCCGTTCGTCACGAATTGGACCACGCCGCCGACGGTCGCGATATCCGCGTTGAAGCGTGCCGCCTTGGCACGATCGACCTTGACGCGCCATTCGATGCCCGGCAACGGACGGCTGTCTTCGATATCGCGCAAGCCGGACATGGACTCCATGGTGGAGCGGACAAGATTGGCGGCCTTGTCGAGATCCTCCGGAATACGCGACGCGAGTTGCAGTTGCACTGGCTTGCCGACCGGCGGGCCCGCATCGGGAAATGCCGTTTCCACTTCGACGCCGGCAATATCCGCAACGCGTTCGCGCACGTCTTCGAGTATCTGTGCGGCGGGGCGGCGCAGTTCCCAATCGACGAAGCGCAAACTGATGCGTCCGATCTGGTCTTCCCGGTTCTCGCTTTCGCTGCCCACGCGCGTGTACACGGACTCGAATTCCTCCCAGCCGAGAACGCGTTCTTCGACTTCGCGCACCAGCGCATCCATTTCGTCGGTGGAAAGATCGCCGCGCGCATAGATGTTCACCCACGCGACTTCCGGTTCGACGTTCGGGAAGAATTCCGTGCCCTTGCCGAACGCGTCGTAGGCCATGAAGATTCCGATCAATACGGCAATGGCCGTCGCCAGGATCTTGCCCGGGTGGTGCAGGGCGCTTTCGAGTATCGAGATGTAGCGGCCTGTCCAGCCACCGACGGCATGTATGTCGCCGGTTTCCGCGGCTATCAGGCGTTCACGTGTCTGTTCGCTGATTGCGCCGGCCTTGCCATACCACGCGCCCAGCGCCGGCACGAAAATCAGCGCCATGAACAGCGAGGAAGCGAGTGTGGCGATCAGCGTCAGCGGCAGGAAGCTCATGAATTCGCCGACGATGCCGGGCCAGAAGATCAGCGGGCCGAACGCTGCCAGTGTCGTTATGGTGGATGCGATCACGGGCCACGCCATGCGTTGTGCTGCAGTGGCATAAGCCTGCTTGCGATCCATGCCCTCCGACATCTTGCGATCCGCGTACTCCGTGACGACGATCGCGCCATCAACGAGCATGCCGACGGCCATGATGAGCGAAAACAGCACGACGATATTGATGGTGATACCGCTTGCGCCGAGCAGGAGTATGCCCGCGAGGAACGAGCCGGGAATCGCGATGCCGACCAGGCTTGCGGTACGCACGCCGAGGATGCCGATGATCACCATCACCACCAGCAACACGGCGCTCAGCACGTTGTTCTGCAGGTCGGTGAGCATGTTGCGAATGTCGTCGGATTTGTCGCGCGAGTAAGTGACCCTGACGGAATCCGGCCAGAGCTTGCTTTCCTCAGTGATCACGGCGCGCACCGCATCGACGGTTTCGATCACGTTCTCACCCGCGCGTTTCACGACTTCGAGGCCAATCGCGGGTTCGCCGTTGATGCGCGCGTAGCTGGTTGCATCCTTGTAGGTGCGCCGAACCGTTGCGACATCGCGAAAACGAACGACGCGATCGCCGCTGGTTTTCAAGGGCAGGTTCAGCACGTCTTCGGGATTTTCGAATACGCCGGGAACCTTGACCGGCGCGCGGCCGAGCAGGTTATCCAGGCTGCCTGCGGCAACCAGCTGGTTGTTGCGGTTGAAGATCGGATAAATGTCCGCCGGCGCCATGCCGTAGGATTCGATCATCAGCGGATCGACGACGACTTCCAGCAGTTCCTCGCGGTCGCCGTAAAGATCGACTTCCAGCACGCCGGTCACGCCTTCGATGCTGTCCTTCAGATCGCGCGCGAGCCGCATGAGTACGCGCTCGGGAACTTCGCCATGCAGGTTGATGACCAGCATGGGATCCATTTTCGAGAACTTCACTTCGTGAACGGTCGGTTCGTCGGTTTCGTCCGGCAGTTTTGCCCGGGCGGCGTCGACCTTTTCGCGTACGTCGAGCAATGCCTGATCGACATCGACAGCGCCCGCTTCAAATTCCATTGTGACGTTCGCGCCGCCTTCGAAGGCATTCGCACGCATTTCCTTCACGCCTTCGAGCGAGCGCAGTTCCTGCTCCATCGGCCGCACGAGCAAGCGCTCCGCGTCCTCCGGCGAAATACCTTCGTGCGAGATGCTCACGTAGATCACGGGAACTTCGACGTCCGGCTCGGCTTCCTTCGGAATGCCGACATAGGTCGCGAAGCCGGCGATCAGTATGAAGATCAGCAGCGAGATGACGGTGCGCGAACGGCCCAGCGCCGCTTCGATAATGCTGTTCATCCGGTATCTCCGTTACTTCGTTTCGGACGCGCTGGCGGCGACGGCACTTGCAGCGGGCTGCGCGGCTTTTTCTTCGAACACCGGGTTGACGGCGTCGCCCGGTTTCACGAAACCCTGGCCGACCGTAATGATGTTCGCCTTTTCGGGCAGGCCCGAAATCCACATGCCGTTGACGCCGGATTTCACGATATCGACCTTGCTGAACCGCACGGTGTTGTCGTCTCCCACGGTCTTGATGCCGATCTCGCCGTTGTCGTCGAGCGTGAGGATCGCCGGCGAAATACGGTGCGCAAGCCGGCGTCCCGTCGGGACATGGATTTGCGCAGTGACACCGGCCGGCAGCACCCGATCCTTGTTCGGCACTTCGAGTTCGATCTTGAATGTGCGCGTGCTTTCTTCGGCAACCGGATCGATGTAGCGCACGCGGCCTTCGATGGTTTGCCCGGTGATCAGTTTCGCCGTCGCGATACCGCCGACGTCGAGATTGGCGCGCTCGGTTTCCGAAACGCTGCCGGTAACGATCAGGGTGTCGATATCGACGAACGTCGCGACGGGATCACCGATGGCCACGTAGTCACCGGTTTCGACGAGGCGCTCCTGCAGGGCGCCGTTGAAGGGCGCCTTGATTCGCGCGTTGGCAAGCTCGACTTCAATGCGCTTGAGCTCGGCGCGCGTTGCTTCCAGTTGTGCCTGCGCTTCGGCGAGACGTGTTTCAGAAGCGAAATTTTCATGCTGCAGGCTTTTTTCCGCATCGAAGCGCATCTGCGCGGCTTTCAGTTCGGAGCGGGCGCGTTCGATCTGCTCATTGCGGTCGCGCACGTCGAGCAGGACAAGATCACCGCCTTTTTTTACGTATGCGCCCCTTTCGGCTGCCACTTCCATGACGCGCCCGCCGATTTCCGCTTTCAACGTCACCGTACGCGCCGGCGCGGTTCGTCCGTACACATCGACAAAACTTTCAACCGGTTCGGCGTGCTGCAGGCGTACGCGTACGTCCATCGATTTGCGTTTGCCCGGATTGGCGGCGGCGGTGGTGGATGACGGCTCCTCACCGTTGCTGTTGCCAATACCGGTCAGCATCCATACCACGACGAGCAACAGAATGCCGCCGGCTATCCACCATGGATTCTTCTTGAGCGTGTTGATCAGGTTCATGTCATTACCTTGAAATTGAAATTATCGAAAACTGTTTCGTGTCATGCCCGGAATCGTTCCGGTTGCGCCGTTTCGACTTGCTGCAGCAGGGCCGCGCGATGCGACGCGATGTAATCGCGGTGCGCCTTCGTCGTCACCAGCGCGAGTTCCACTTCAAAACGCTGCGCCGGATGCAACGCGCACTCGCCGCCCGTGCATTCGTTCATCACCCGTTGCAGTTCATGTACCGTTCGCGTGATGTCGCCCAGGCGTTCATCCAGCACGGCGCGCAGTCGTGCGACGGGCAACAGGTGAGCGAAATGCAGCAGCACGAAAAATTCCGAACGAATGCGATGGCGGGGCGGCGTTGCGATCAGTGATTTCTCGAACGCCTCTCGACCGGCCGGCGTCAGCGCGTACACCTTGCGCCCCGCGCGGTTCGGCTGCGGTTCCTCCCGGCAGGTCACTAGCCCTTCGCGCGTGAGCTCCGTGAGTGCGGGATAGATGGAGCCGAACCCGGCCACATAAAAGTGGCTGAAGACGCATTCGAAGTGTTTCTTGATGTCGTAGCCCGACGCGTCGCCTTGAGTAAGAACCCCCAAGCATAAGGTCTTGATATCCATAAATATTTGTAAAATCCGGCTGGGTAAACCACACAAAATGGATCGGGATGATATATCGATCCGATATAGCGGGCAAGACGTGTATTGCCACGAAAGAGCGGGGGTTTTCGAGATTCAACGCGACGACTACAGTAATGCACCAACAATGCGCATGCCGGACACTCCTTATTAATAGGGTTCAATCAATCGTCCGGCGGGCGCCGAAGGAGTCCTCCTTGGCCTTTCAGCAACTGATCAGCGTAGCGACCCATGGACGCGGAACCATCGATGTCACCGGGCTGGTGCAGGATGTCGTGGACGCCTCGGGTGTTTTCACGGGCGTGTGCAACATTTTCATACAGCACACCAGTGGATCGCTGTTGTTGACCGAGAATGCCGACCGCCAAGTGCGGCGCGACCTGGAAACGTTTCTCTCGAAGCTGGTGCCGGACGGCGATCCGATGTTCGGTCACGATGCGGAAGGCCCGGACGACATGCCCGCGCATATCCGCACCGTGCTGACCGAATCCTCGCTGACGATACCCGTGATGCAGCGCCGGCTCGCGCTCGGCACATGGCAGGGGATTTACGTGTGGGAGCACCGCGCCGGTGGAAACAATCGGCGGTTGGTGGTCACGGTCACCGGGTAAAGGTCGACCGTGTGACGGGACAGGTCGACGCGACACGCGGCGAATCGCGGAAAACGTCTTATCGCCTATCGTCCCGAGCTTGCCCGATCAATGAAATCCATATGGCGACCGATGCGAAAGTCGGCGAGCACGGCGTCCTGAATAGTGCCGTCGGCGTTTATCAGATACGTCGCGCGCCGCACGCCGATGCCGAAAGGTCCGTCGCAGTCGTAACGCTTCACCACGGTCTTGTCTTCATCGGAAAGCAGCATGAAAGGCAGCTTGTGCTCGTCGCGAAAGCGACGATGCGAATCCGGCGATTGCGGACTCACTCCTGCAATGGTGATCCCGGATGCGCTGACCGTCGGAAACCGGTCGCGCAAGCCACAGGCTTCCTTCGTGCAGCCCGGCGTGAAATCGGCCGGATAGAAATACAGCAAGACAGGACCCTGCTTGAGCATATCCGCAAGGTGTACGGCCTTGCCGTCCTGATCGGGCAGCGTGAAATCGGGTGCGGTCATTCCGGGTTTCAGCATGATCTTCTCCGTTATCCAGGCAGCCCGAGGCGAAAATCCACCTCCAGCATGTCGTAATGCGCATCCTGCATTCCCAGTGCGCGGTAGATATCGGCTGCGTGCTGGTTGTCGTGATCCACGTAGAGCCGCAATCCGCATACCGATGGCGTATCGAGTGCCAGCTTGTGAATGTGCCGGTACAGCAGGCTGAACAATCCCGTGCCGCGATGCTCCGCGGCGACGTACACGCTCTGTATCCACCAGAAATTTCCATTGCGCCAGTCCGACCACTCGTACGTGATCATCGTCTGTGCAATCACGCGGCCGTCGAACTCCGCGAGGAAATACGTGCCTTTCTCTTCGTCGGCCAGCAGTGCTTCCACCCCGGCGCGCAACACCGCTTCGTCCAGCTCGCGGCCTTCGCTCTCTTTCGCGAGCGCGAGGTTGAAACGAACGACGGTATCGAGATCGGCCAGCGCGGCCTCGCGAATGCTTGCGGTCATCATCAACTCCTTCAGTGCGTCGCCGCAGATTACCTGCCGTGGCGCGGGAATCAAGCCGGAATCCATTCGGGGTATGTGCCGGATGAGGTTGTAGCGACCCCGAAAACCCGGTGCTACAATACGCGGCCTTCCGGGGTCGGCCTGTTTGCCGTCACCGAAAGCCGTGGGGCGGTAGCTCAGCTGGGAGAGCGTCGCGTTCGCAATGCGAAGGTCGGGAGTTCGATCCTCCTCCGCTCCACCAGATTCAATGAACCTCGCTTCGGCGAGGTTTTTTGTGCGCGACGCTACGCGTCCCGTTCGCCGTTGCCAATGCGGGAAGGTCGGGAGTTCGATCCTCCTCCGCTCCACCACTTCTTTCTCCGGTTCCAGCAGGGAGCGACGCTGCGCGTCCCGTTCGCTATTGCCGATACGGGAAAGGTCGGAAGTTCGATCTTCCTCCGCTCCACCAAATTCTCCAGGCTTCACAAAAAATGGGGCGCGACGCTACGCGTCCCGTTCGCTGTTGCCAATGCAGGGAAGGTCGGGTTCGATCCTCCTCCGCTCCACCAGATCATTCCCGCAAGGCGGCCTTTGTCGTTTCAGTCTCTGCAAGTGATCCCCGAGCCGTTACTTTCGCCGCGTTCCGCGTTATTTTCCGCTGGCCACAGATTGCTGTGCATGCACGGAGATTTCATGGACACACGCGAGTCGGACTGGACACCGGTATCGGCGATGAAATTCGCGGCAGTCGTACTCGCGGTCGTGGCGCTCGGTATGTTCTTCGCCAACAGCGACGAAGATTTCCTGCCGGTGATCGATCACGTGAACCTGGCCTTCCATGAAGCGGGACACATCTTCTTCGGCGTGTTCGGCCAGTGGACCGGCATCCTTGGGGGCACGCTCGGCCAGTTGCTGATGCCGCTCGCCGCCGCCGGTGCGTTCTGGCGCCAGGGGCACACCGCGTCGTTTGCAATTGCACTGATCTGGTTCTTCGAAAACTTCATCAACATCGCGCGTTACGTCGCCGATGCCCGCGCCCGGCAACTTCCACTGGTTGGCGGCGGCGATCACGACTGGACGAACCTGCTGTTTCACTGGAACCTGCTGCAGCAGGACGTTGCGATTGCGAGTTGGCTGAATGCAGTGGCGTGGGCCGGAATGATCGGGACGTTGCTGTGGTTGTTGTGGCGCTGGCAGGGCACGGAGTGACGTAGCAGAGCGGAAGCACCGTGCAGGAAGCTGTCAACGAGAGCAGGTTCTTCTTCCCATCCTCACATCGGATTCAAGTTGCGTCGCATTCCTCGAGTGCGTCGTAACGCTCTATTCTTCAAGAGGTTTGTGCAGTGACGTGCGCGTCAATTGCCGGGCCCCGGATTTTCTGCTTGCCAACCATGGTCAAATGACTAGAATTTTCCCCAAATGGGACTGATGCCCACACTTTCATAACGGTGAGGACAGTCGCGTTCCGGCAGCCAAAAGGTGTCGGGGGGGCGGGAAACCGCGACATTGAAACAAGACCGGGGGGCTTCCATGGAAGGCGTGAAACGAGCTGCGCGTGCGGCAGGCATTTTTCTGTTTGTCTTTTTCTACAACCTCACCGCGACGTATGCCGCGACCGAGCATCTCCCTCCCGGTTTCATTTCCATCAAAGCGGACGTCAACGGCGATCGCCGTTCGGATGTCATCCTCCAGCCGCGCACTCCCGAAAACGATGCGGCCGTGCTGCTCGGTGTCGGCGAAGGCACCCCGGAAATCTTCTGGCAGCGGCTGACCAACATCGATCCCGAACTCGTGTGGGATGAACCGCGGGCGGCGGTGACCGTTGCGGATTTCAACGGCGATGAACGTGACGACATTTACGTGCAGGGCCGTGCGCCGGGCAGCGTGCAGGCGCTGCTGATGGCGAGTGACGACGGCACGTTCACGGCGGCTGCGCAGAAGTTCGCTGGCGAGTACATGGGTTTCGACTGGGCCGCCGAGCAACGTACGGCCATTGCCGGCGATTTCGATGGCAACGGCTTTGGCGAGTTGCTGATGCAGGGCCGGCATGCGGATGACATCCACATCATCGTGCGCCCCGATGCGCACGGCACGCTCAACACCACCGGTCCGTCCTGGATCGACGGTCATCTCGACCTGCGCTGGAACGCCAGCAACATCGAATTGCACGCCGGGGATTTCAACGGCGACGGGCGCACCGATGCGCTGTGGCGCCGCAATGCGCGCAGCCCGGCAAAAGGTGGCGAACCGCAGGTTGCGCTGTTGCTCGCCGACAGCGACGGCGCGTTTCCCGACATCGCGCAGGCATGGGAAAAGGATTTTCTCGGTGCGGAATGGGATCCGGCCACGCACGACATCCGCATCGCGGATATCAATCGCGACGGCATCGCCGACATTGTGCTGTATGCACGCGCCGCTAACGGTACGCATTACCTGGTGCCCGGCAGAATGGACGGGCAGTTCACGGAAGTCGCGTTGCGCTGGCAGGGCGATCAAACGGCGGAGGATGCGTGGGCCGCGTCGAATGCCGGCGTGGCTGACGTCGTGATATCTGCTGCACAGACAAGAACCGTGCACGCAGCGGAGGAAACCGCGCACAAGGGCGATGCCGTCATGCAAGCGTCGGGTGGATTCGGCCCTCCCGCCGTCGGCACCCTGCCGGGCGAATTTTCGGTCGATCCCACTGGCGCATCGAACTACCGGATTCCGATCGCCGTGCCACCGGGCGTTGCCGGTATGCAGCCCGATCTTGCATTCATGTATTCCAGTCGCGCGGGTAACGGCCTGCTTGGTGTCGGCTGGTCGTTGTCGGGGCTTTCCGCGATAACGCGCTGCCCGCAGAGCACTGCGCAGGCGGGCAGCTTCAAGCCGGTGACCTACAGGAATACCGACGCCTTCTGTCTTGATGGCCAGTTGCTGCGGCTCGTGAACAGCGCGCAGACCTACGGCGCCAGCGGTGCGGTGTACGGCACCGAGATTTCGTCGTTCCAGCGTGTCGAATCGCGCAACGGCAGCAACAGTGCCGACCCCGCGTTGTACACCGGCCCGCAGCATTTCATCGTCAAGGACCAGGCCGGACTGATCCGCGAATATGGCAATACCAGCAATAGCCGCATTCCGGTCGCCGGCAAGATCGTGACGAAGCAATGGGCGCTGAACCGGATCAGCGACCGCTTCGGCAACTACATCCGCTTTGAATACGAGCAGGGCGTGCAGGGATCGATGCACGCGTACTGGCCGCAAAGCATCACCTGGCACAACAACAACGACGTGCTGATCGGCAAGGTCGAACTCGAATACGAAGACCGTCCGGATACCCTTGCGGGTTCGGAACCGTTCGCGCTCGACGAAACCGTTTACGGCAACAGCCTTTTCAAACGATTGACGCACGTGAAGGTATTCGCGCGTAACACCGCCGTGCGCGACTATCACGTTGAATACATGCAACTTGAGCCATCGGATCTGAGCGCCATCCGCACGCTTCAACTTTGCGACGGTTTCGGCAGCTGCCTTGCGCCAACGACATTCACCTGGTCGAGCGGTGAAAAAGGTTTGAAGGCGTTAAGCGCCGCGTGGACGCCTCCCGGTGTTGAGCCCGCCGAGTTTCCTCACAAGCGTGTCGGCGATGCCAATGGTGACGGCCGGCAGGACATCTTTCATTTTTCCGACGGGAACCTGCACTGGTATGACGCAGCATTGAATCAAAGCGTTGATACCGGGGTGGACCTGGATGGTTACCACAGGGCGCAGGCCGTCGTCCTGGACTACAACCGCGATGGACGCAGCGATGTCCTGATTGCGAATGCGTTCTCGATACCCAACCCCGTCAAGTACTGGCACATCGCCGAGTCCCAGCCGGACGGCGGCTACTTGCTGAGAAATACGAACGCGCTGGCGCTGGGTTACGACAACAGTGTTGTTCCGCTGGATATCGAGAACGACGGTTATCCGGAACTGTTCTTCATAGATGGCGGCAAACTGAAGTTCTATCGGAACAGTGCGACCGGATTCAACGTAACGCCGGTCGAGGTGAGCGGTTACAGCTTCACTGGAAGCCAGCAGATCATTCCAATCGAATACAACGGCGACGGCCTGGCCGACATTTTCATGACCCGCGATCCCAACGGGCAGCAGTCGGCGCGGATTTTCACATCGAATGGCACGACATTGCAGGCAAGCGTACAGAACCTGCAGGCAGTCAACGTCGTTCCGCTCGACTGGAATGGGGACGGTCTCACCGACCTGGTTGTGGAAGGACATCCGTATCTGGCAGATACCGTGACCGATCGTTGGTACAAGTATCGTAACGCCGGTGGCTGGTTCGAGTACGGTGGCGGGCTAGTCGGTGAGGACAGTTATCATCAGGCGCGTGTCATTGACTGGGATCGCGACGGCATAGCCGAACTTATCTATCCGGATTCGCAATGGACGAACAAGTGGAAGACATGGAGCGGTGACACGACATCTATCCCTGCGGATGTCACGGAAATCATTCCGCTTGATTATGACGGTAACGGTGTTACCGACGCTCTTTACAAGGACGGCGACTGGAAGCGTCATATAGGCGCCGGCGAAGCACCTGGCCTGCTGGTGCATGTCGAGAACGGATTGGGTGACGAACAGGAGGTGCGCTATTGGCATCTCAACCGCGTTCCCCATTGGAATGCCGATGTGGAAGACGTGTATCTCGGGCATGACCCGGACCTCGACTACTTCACCGCGGACGCGGGCGTGCAGATTGGCGGCACGGCACATTATTTCCTTGCCTCGATCCCGGTTGTCGCTGCCATCGAAGCGGACACCGGCGTGAAATCCGGCGGCCAGGAAGGCCGCATCGTCACCAGCTACCGGTATGCGGGCGCCGTCATGGACGTCGAGGGGCGCGGCTTCCTCGGCTTTCGGATGATGAAAGTGCAGAACGCGAACACGGGTATCGAGACGGTCAACCTGCACCGGCAAGCGTTCCCTTTCACGGGAATGATAGAAAAGGCGGTACAGAAAATTCCTGATGTCACGCTGACAACCGTTACCGAAGTCGGCGGCGGTTCCAGTTGCGTGGACTTCGACTCCGATCCGCTGGAGCCACGGACCTGCGGCTACGACATTCGTGAAGAAAGCACGGTCGAAGGAATCACCGTCAGCGAATCCACGAGTATGTTAGCCGCGTTGGAATCCGGCGTCGTCGACGGCGGCGTGTTTCCGTACGTTGCAACCACGACCGAGAAGCAGTACCGGTTCCCGTGGGACGGGGTGGGCGCGCTACCACTGGTGCGCGTGCAGAAAACAACCTACACGTACGGTGCAACGGCAAGCAGCAAGATCACTGGCGATCCGACACGGATCGAAGTCCTCACGTCCACGAATGGCGGCCAGGACGATTTGCACACCGTTGTCACGAACAACACGTACGCACAGAACGACGTGACCACGCACTGGTGCCTTGGCCGCCTGACCGCAAGCACCGTAACGCACACGCGGCCGCCCGATTACCTGCCTGGGGAGAACCTGGCGCCGACGTCGGAAGAGCGCCAGGCGACGTTCGGCTACGACCAGACCGTGCGTGCGCTCGGCGTGAAGTCCTGCCGGCTGAACCATGAAGTCGCGGACGTTGGCACCGATTTCGAGATCACGAAGGACTACCGGTTCGACGCGTTCGGCAACACCGATCAGACGACCGTCAGCGCGACTGGCGAAACGTCGCGTGTGACGGCACAGACTTATGATTACCGCGGTTTGTTTCCACGCGTGACGGAAAACGTGCTCGACCACCAGGAGTTCTACGTCTGGGACAACCGCTTCGGCGTGAAGCGTTCCTCCACGGGGCCGAACGGCCTGACCACCGTGTGGGACTACGACAGTTTCGGGCGCCTGGTGAAGGAGACGGCGCCGCGCACGGCCGTGACGACGAGCCATGCCTATCAGTGGTGTGGCGCCGGCTCCGGTTGCAAGTCGGCCAGTGCGGTGTACTACACCCGGGTGGAAAGCTCCGTCGGCTCGAATGCCTACGCCATCACCGAGTACGATGCGCTGGGGCGCGAAGTCGCGAGCCGCACACCGAACATCAATGGCCAGGAAATCGTCACGCAGACCGTGTTCGACAGTCTCGGCCGCCCGTACCTCACATCGTTGCCGTACGTGAACGGCGCCGCGCCGTGCTGGAACCACACCGTGTTCGACCTGCTCGGCCGTCCGGAAATCGTGAGCGCGCCGCCCGGCGACAGTTACTGTTCCGCAACCGGCGCGATCATTCCCGAATCGCAGCGGACGCCCGCGTATCTCTCGAAGTTCGTGCAGTACGTCTACGCGGGGTTGACGACGACCGCGACCGATCAGGATCAGCGCATCAAGATCACTGTGAGCAACGTACTTGGTCGAGTACGCACGGTGACGGAAAACGATGGCACGCAGAATATCTCGACGTCCTTCGATTACGACGCGCTCGGCAACACCACCACGGTGAAGCCGCCGGATGGCGGCGTGGTGCGGATCGGCTATGACGCCGCCGGCCGCAAGACCTCGATGAACGATCCCGACATGGGCAACTGGACGTACGACTACACCGGTTTCGGCGAACTCGAATGGCAGCAGGATGCCGCCGGTAACCGCGTCGAAATGGTGTACGACAAGCTCGGCCGCATGCGCGCACGTGACGACATTCCCGCCGGTGGTACCGCGCAACGCACGACCTGGACGTATGACGTCGCTTACGGTGCCGGCACCGGCAAGCTTGCCGTCGTTACCGGTCCGGACGGCTACGCGGAAAGTTACGCCTACAACGAATACGGTCAGCTGACGGACACCGTGCGTCTCGCCGATGGCAAGACGTTCTGGACTTCGCAAAGTTACGATCTCAAGGGCCGGCCCGACGTGCTCGTCTATCCCGACGTGGACACCTTCGGCTCCGCGACGGCGCCAAATGTTTCGAACCTCGCAATCGGTGCATCGGTCAACGGCCGGCATGCCGTGAGTTGGGACAGCGACAGCGCGCACGCGCAGTACACCGTCTACCGCACCAAGGACTCGACCGTGTTCGATCCGGAGGGCATCGTCTACGCCGGCCCCTTGCCGCGCTTCGATGACCAGGTCACCGAGGACGCCACCTATCGCTACTGGGTGAAGGGTTGTCACGCGGCAAACTGTTCCGCAACTATCGGTCCGGTCGCGGTAACCATCGTGCTGCCGCCAGCGGCGCCCGCCTGGCTGGACGTCGAGGATTACGATGCGAACTTCGATGGCAGCATCGCGCTTTCCTGGGGAGCATCCACCGGCGCAGCAGAATACAAGGTCCAATGGGATTCCGATTTCGACGGCGGTTACGCGAACGAACAGACGGTTCTCGGCACTGCGACGAACGTGGGCGGGCTCACGGAAGGCACGTGGTATTTCCGGGTCATGGCATGCAACGTCAACGGCTGTGGGTCGTCGACGCCGGGCCTGAATCCCGCGATCGTCATCACCGAACCGCCGATGCCGGGTGCGCCGGGCATCAACCCCGATGTCACCATCAACGGCGCAACGACGCTGTCCTGGTCACCGACTGCCGATGGCAACGTCAATGCCTACGAACTCGACATCGCGAAGCAGGTCGCGAACGGGCCCGAGGTAATCGAAACGCGCATGATCGGCGGCTCGCCGCAAGAGGTCGCCGGCCTGGCCAACGGCACCTACCGGTTCCGGTTGCGCGCCTGCAAGATCGTCAACACCACGCTGCTGTGCGGCCTCACCGGCGCGGACAGCGCGGAACTGAGAGCCGGCACGCGCCCGGCGCAATTGCCGCCGCTGAACACCCCGACAAACGACGCAGACGGCGCGTTTGCGATCACGTTCGACGGCACGAATCCGAATCACGCCGACAGCATCACGTTGCAGGAAGCCACGGACGCCGGGTTCACGAACATCCTGCGCAGCGACGTGCCAGTGGAGGACCTCTGTTACACCGAGCCGGACGAAGGCCAGGGTCACCCGCCCATCATCACCTGTATCCCGCCGCAGAACATCGTCATCAATACGCCGAACAACGGGCCGTTGTGGTATCGCATCCAGGCGTGCAACGGAATCTTCGGCTGCGGCGCATGGCGTGAAACCGCGCACGCAACCTACGTCTCGAAACCGCCCGGCGTGCCCGGCGCGCTGACGGTTCCGGCGACATCCAGCAGCCGCGATTACACGATCACGTGGGGAGCATCTTCCGGCGTCGTCACGCACTACGAACTCTACGAAGATTCGAACTACGCGGATGAAGTGCTGCTGAATCCGGGTCCGGGAAGCGCGACGAGTCATGTGTTCACCGGCCGGCCCGACGGCTGGTACACCTATCGCGTGCGGGCCTGTTACCTGACTACGTGCAGCGGTTACCGGCAAGGCGGCAACGTCCTGCAACTGGTCGGTCCGCCGCCCGCACCGAGCGTGACGGCCACCGCCGTCAACGCGGAAAACCGCATCACCGTGGACTGGAGCGATTCCGCAGGCGCCCAGCGCTATCAGGTCGTCTATGCGGACAACGCCGCATTCAGCAACGCCGGCATCGCCAACATTCTCGGCGTATGCAGCGGCAGCGAATGCCAGGAAATCATCGTCGATTCCCACTGGTATCACGAGGGGCCTGCCGACGGCACGTGGCATTACAAGGTCTCCGCCTGCAACGATCCTGGCTGCGAACAAAGCACGGCTGTGAGCGCGACGCTCAGCGCCACGCCTTCCGCGCCGACGGGCGTGAGCGCCGCAGCGGACACGGACAACGACGGCACCTTCACCGTCAGTTGGAACGCGATGAGCGGCGTCACGTTCAAGGTATACGAACGCACCAACGGCGCCTGGAATGCCACGCCGGTTGCCACCGTCGCATCCAGCAGCTATTCGCCAAACCGCAACGACGGCACCTACGCCTATCGCATCAAGGCCTGCCGCACCACCAAATGCTCCGGCGACTCCGCGACCACCAGCGACATCGCCATCACCAACGTGCCCGGTGTGCCGGCGAGCATCAGCTACGCCAGCCAGGACACCAACGGCGCATATACCGTCAGCTGGGGCGCATCTGCGGCCAGCGGTGCCGCGTCCATCAAATATCACCTGCAGCAGTCCAAGAACAGTTCCACCGTCTGGACCAATGTTGGCAGCCTGACCGCCAGCACCTCGATGGCGTTGAGCGGACTCGGTACCGGCAATTACAAGTACCGTATCCGTGCCTGCAACGGCGGCGCGACCAGCGTGTGCTCCGGTTTCCGCACCACTACCACCACAATGGAAGTGCGCATCCCACCGAGTACGCCGTCATCCATCAGCGCACCGACCTCCGTCCCGCAGGGTCAGCAATACAGCGTCAGCTGGGGCGCATCGTCCGGCACCGTCACGCGCTACGAGCTGCGCAAGAGCTCCGGAACCTTGCCGTCGGGCGTGTACTACTCGACCACCGCACGCACCAAGAACGGTGAAGTCGCGGGCAATGTCGGCGGCGAGGTGTACTACTGGGTGAAAGCGTGCAACGACTGGGCATGCTCGGGGAACCGCGGTCCCGACTCCACGCTGTTCGCGTACCCGGCTGGCGGCTGTACGCCGACACCGACGGATCCGTGCACCGATCCGCAGTTCACCGATCCCGGTGAAACAATGCTGATAGAAGAAGACGCGCCGGCTGACGGTTCGGCATTCGCGCCGTCGCCTTCGAAAGGAGAAGGCGAGGAGAGTGTTGTTGCGAGTACGTCGGTTGTCACCGTTGCGTCGAGCGACGCAGGTACAGGTCCAACGGCTGTCGTTAGCGTCAACGTCGCCGATGACTTACTCGCTGCAAAAGTGACGGAAGCGGCAACGGTTGTCGAAACGGTTGCCGGAACGGCGGACCACAACGTGAGCGGCGCGACATCGAAACCGCGAACCCGTCTCAGCCACCCCGCTGATCACGGCTTCCGCGCCACACCGCCAGTGCGCCCGGCGGCGTTCCATCGCAGCTTGCGTGTCGGTCATGCCGATCATGCATCCCGGCAAGATGCCGGGACCGCGCACACGATGAAGGCATCGCTCACGCGCACAAGGTCCCCGTACTCGGGGAACAGCGCGGACAATCGCGAACCCACCCGCGCCGAAAAAGCGGCATCGCAACTCACCTTCGACGACGCCGGCCACATCACCGCGGCACCGGTCGAGCCCGTCGCGCCGCTGCGCCGTGATTCGCGCATCCAGCCGCGGCAGGAGAACACGGCGACGAACAAGACCGCGACCGGCGGCACCGGCGTCAGCGTCCTGAAATTCGGTGAGACCAACGAACCGACCGGTACCTACGCGCACGCCGTGCAGCACGTCTATCACAGCGGCACGGGTGCACTGATCAAGGTCAGGGAGTGCGTCGCGAACGCGGCCGATACCGGTTGCGACAGCACGAAAGGCCAGACCTACTGGGAAGCGAAGGCCGTCAACGCGGCCGGAGCCGTGGTGCTTTCGGCGTACGGCAACGGCCTGTCCACGTACCATGAATTCGACATGGCCACGGGCACGCTGCGCAAGATCGAGACCGGCGCCAGCGACGCGAGCGGCGGCATCGCCACAGTCGACGTGCAGATGCTGACGTACACCTGGGACATGGCCGGCAACCTCACGCAACGCCACGATCACCTCATCAACGGCGGCCAGGGCGGCGGCTTCGTCGAAGACTTCCAGTACGACGGGCTCTCCCGGCTGAAGTCTGCGAAGACCAACTTCAACATCGTTGGCGTCAACGACGACACGCGCCACAACCACTACCAGAAGAACGGCAACCTCAGTTGCTTCAACACCACCAGTACCGGCTGCACCACCGCCGACTACAGCTACCACACTGGCAAACTGCACGCGGTTGCGCAGAAGGGCGGCAGCGGTCCCGGCGCCGGCAGCTACACCTACAACCTCAATGGCAGCATGCTCACGGGGCCCGACCGCGAGATCAGCTGGACTGCGTTCAACAAACCCGAGCTCATCTGCAAGGGCGCAATTAACGACATCACCGGCGAGTGCGGTACCGCGACGTGGAGCCAGTTCAAGTACGACCCGAACCGTGCACGCTATGCGCAAGTCACCGTGCCGGCGACGACCTATTACATCGGCAGCCTCTACGAACGTGTCGTTGAAACAGACACCAACGGTGATCCCACCGGCAACGCCACGCATCGCTTCCACATCTTCGCGGGTGGCGGCGCCGTCGCCGTCTACAGCTGCACCACCAGTTGCGGCAGCGATCCGGAAGGCAACGTCGCTGATGGCACCAAGGATGAAACGCTGTACCTGCACCGCGATCACCTTGGTTCCATCACCGCCATCACTGACGGCACACCGATCGTAAACGACCAGCTCGAAATCAAGGAGCAGTTCAGCTACAGCGCCTGGGGCGGACAGCAGAAATGGAACCCGGCGGCCGGCATTGCAGGTGAGTTTGAAGCGGCGAGTTCCACCACGCAGACCCGCGGCTACACAGGTCACGAGATGCTGAGCGAGCTCGGCTTGGTCAATATGAACGGGCGAATCTACGACCAGCATATCGGGCGGTTCATATCCGCCGATCCGTTCGTGCAGTTCCCGCAGAGCACGCAGGGCTATAACCGGTATACGTACGTTGGGAATAATCCGTTGAGTTATACGGATCCGAGTGGGTATTTCTCACTGAAGAAAGAACTCGGTAATGCGTTAGGTCATGTTGCTGGATATCTGAGCTTCATCCCTGGTTGTCAGCTGTGGTGTAGCGCGCTAGCTGGTGCTGTCAGCGGCTACCTACTGACTGGCAGTCTGAAAGGTGCTGTTCTCGGTGGACTGTCGGGTCTGGCCAGTGGCACGATGGCGCAGTGGGCAGACACGAAAGCCTTCGGCAGCGGGTTCACCGGCTATCTGAAAGGCGCGGCGACCGCAGGTGCAATCGCAGGAGGATTGTCCGCCGCTGGAGGAGGAAGATTTGGCGACGGGTTCCTGAGCGGTTTTGCGGGCGGAACAGCCGGTGCCTTGAGCGGCGGGAATCCGATCGCGGCAGCGATTCTCGGCGGTACTGTGTCGAAAATCGGTGGAGGTAGGTTCGCTTCAGGTGCGAAGAGCGGGTTCTTCCATGCGTTGATCGGCCCTTCTCTCGTAAAGGGGTTGAAAAATTTTGGATCAAACCCTGCACAACAAGCTACTCCTCCAGTGAATCGCAATGGCGCACTGAATGTAGATAGCGCAAAAGTTAGAGCAACGGTACAGGAGCAGTTGCCGAAGGTGCGTGATGCATTGGCTCGGATGGCTGCTGATCAGGGAACTGATGGTTGGAGTGCTGACGATCTTTATAAGCTGAAATACGAAGTTCAGTCTGGCTTTGCACCGGGACAAGATGCTTCGAGCACTCGACTTACACGAGCCGAATTTGCAGACAGTATCTTAGGAGTTAAAGATACCGTAAGGATCTACGGTGATGCTGTTGCTATGACCGGCGCGTCTGGCTATGAGGTTGCAGAAACACTGTCGCACGAGTTTAGACATTCAACAGAAGCGAATATGCGAATCGTTGATTACAGCGTGTCTTACGAAAACCAGCCGCACGAAGTAGATGCAAGGCGGTTTGCTAAGGATGCAATGAAATACTATGGTAACTAATTTTATGATTAGGAAAATAGGTCTTGTTACTGGAGTGCTGTTCTTGTCATTTACAAATCCTACACATGGAAATGATGCGCAGCACGAGTTTTATGCGTATGCGTTTTTAGGTTCGCATGAACAGATTGTGATAAGAGAGAACGGCGAAATAGCTAGCGGAGACCTGGTGTATGAGTGGTCCGACAAATGCCAGGACACGAGGGCAGAAGACGTTCGATGCTTTCACAGTCGGGTAATGGATTTATCCATCCCGTCTAATGCCGACGTCGGCTACCGTTGGACGGTTGGCAATGTTTACTATGAAGTGGCATCACGCGACCGAAGCACTTCGCTGCTTGGGAAACCGCAGGAACTTTTTAGGGTTGCAGTCACTCGTG
>Ga0299914_10000131_pt1 | contig 43437 bp, 59 predicted proteins | sample RVTome_10_FD_201361 | JGI IMG/M metagenome (GOLD analysis project Ga0299914, IMG submission 201361) | Soil microbial communities from uranium-contaminated site in the Upper Colorado River Basin, Wyoming, United States - RVT153D57 (version 2) ... | reverse complement strand
AGGGCGTCACCCGATCCTCTGCGGCTTCCGTCGCGACTCCCGCGGCAGCACCCGGCCGCGCTCAGACATACACACCCGCTCCTGCGTGCTGGCGTTACTCGCGGGCGCTTGGTGAATGATTCGGGTTAGGACGCCCGGTGCGCCGGGATGGTCCCTTCATGGTGGTGCGGCGTGCCTGCTGGGAGCGCTGATCAGGGCCAAGCGGCTGGGCGTCCGGATAGCTCGACAGCGAGGACGAAACGAGGGCGCTTTCCGGTTGGGCCACCTGGGTCGGTTGCTGATCCGCGGCGCTCGCGTTCGGCGCCGCAGCTGCGCTTGCGACCAGAACTCCCACGGCCGCCAAGGTTAGGCTCGGAAAAGGCCGAGTCCGGAGCGCGATATGCCTGCCGATCATCTCGTCAACCCCAAGCGCCACTTCGCTGCGCCTCCCCGGGGCAAGCTCATCAAGTCGGGCATCCTATCGGTGCAAACGAAGTCCGTCGGCTCTGGCTCACGCGGTGCACTCGCGGTCGACTCGGGGCGGTTTCCTCGCGTGTCCTCGAAGCCCGCTACCTTTCACGCTGATCGGAGATCCGACGCGCAAGATCGCCGCCGCCAAGCACAAGCAAACCCCGCGGTTTGCCGAGCGCGCCCGTCGCCGCCGGGCGTCGAGGCGACGTCACCGGTGCATCCTGTTACCGCTGGCGTTACCGCGCGGTCGGCGCGCCGCCCTAAAAACGGCGCATTCGGTTCTACAAAGCCATGCCGGAGGAGGGACTCGAACCCCCGACACGCGGATTATGATTCCGCTGCAGCGGTTGCCACGGTTTGCGGCTGTCCGGGTCTTCGGCATTGCAGAGCCAATTTCGCCGTTTGATCCTAAGCCGCGCTTTGCGGCTGTTTCCGGGTATCTCCTTGCCACCCCCTTGCCACCTCTCTAGACATAAATTGCCGCCCCTTGAGGCGCTACCCTCAAGGGGGCAATGAGGCCGACTTTGTACAACAACCCTCTGCTGGCGGCCTTTACGCGCGAACCGTCGCCGAATCTTGCGGCGGAGGTCATGCGGCGGGACGCCTACACCTGCCAGTACTGCAAGGTTGCGCGGGCAACTGAGATTGACCATGTGCAGCCCTGGGTCCAGGGCCTGACCATTGCCTCCAATCTGGTCGCGGCTTGCGAGCCGTGCAACCGTTCCAAGGGCGGGATGACCCCTGCCGAATGGGAGATCGCAAAACGCCGCAGAGCGGCATATACCGCCGCGCTGCGGAAACGAGTAGTGCGGCAACGTCCCCTGAGGAAAGCCAGAGGGGTGCTTGGCGCCCCGCGCAGGCCGACGCTGGCCGAGCTTCTTCGGGGCTAGAACTCGCCGGAACCGGGCAAGCTGCTTCGCTCGATCACCTCAACAGTGCCGGCGTAAACGGAGAAGCCGACCTCACAACTCCGACATTCGTTCAGCCTGCTCGTTTGCCTCGGCCCAATCGATCTCCAGGTTGTTGCCGAGTCGGATCGGCAGAAGGGTCAACTCGGCCGTCCGGTGAGGATTGCCAGTGGCCTCCTCAAAGGCGTAGCTGCAAGCCTTGTGGGTTAGGTAGAGGTCACTGGCGTCGCCGGAAGCCATTTGCCCGCCCCGCCACTCGTAGTTGCCGTTTCCGGCTCTCTCGATGCGCTTGCCACAGTGGTCGCAAAACGCCTGCGGTGCGTGCTGCCCCTCGTCATTAACGACGATCTTGATCATGGGTCATCCCTTCGGTGGCCTGCAACCATCTTCCCTGAAACCAAGAAGTCCCGGCCCATCGGATGGCCCCCGTCGGACGTACTCTTTTTGTCCGACCTTCCCACCCCCAGGTTGTCCGACTGCCCCGATGGCTAGCTTCTCGGTGTGAGCGAGCGCATTGAGGACGACATTCTCGCTGAGGCAAGACGCGCGATCAGTGTCCAGGTTGGACAGCTTGATGAGCTTCGGTCCCGCACGGGCCTGCTCCTAGCTGCCGCTGCCCTGTCCGGCTCTTTCTTGGGTTCGACGGCTGCGAGCGGGGGGATCAGTTTGAGCTTCTGGGGTGGCGTGGCGGTGATTGCCTTCGTCGTTGGTGTCGCCTCTTGCATGGTCGTCCTGTGGCCGCCGAAAGACGACGCCTGGACCTTTGTGACTGGTCCAAAGCAACTCATCGAGGATTGGGTGAAGACCGAGCGGCCCGACCTGTCGATGCAGCTCTTTCTGGCCGAATGCCTGGAGGGCCATTACGACGCCAACGCAGAACGCCTCGATGGTCTCTATCGATGGTTCCAGGTGGCTGCCTTTTCCGTCGGGGCGTCAGTCATACTTGGCTGCATGCAACTGGCGGTAGGCAGCTAGGCCAATGCCTCCCTCGACGGGATCGGGAGGGCCAAAGGATCCGGGCAAGCCGGGGACCCGAGGCCCGCAGCAATCGCAGCCCAAGCCGCCTGCGCCACCCCCGCCTGCCGATCCAGGCAAGCCAACGAACGCTGGGATTGTCGGTCCAACCGGGCGCGGCCGTAGGCGATAGCGGCCCTGCTAGCTCATCCCAAGCGCGACCCCGTCGGCGTCCATTTCATTGCCGGGTTCGGGAGCCACCGTGTTCTCACTGGACACTGCCCGGTCGAGGAAGGCGGCGCTGCCTATGCCTGCATCCATCAAGTGGATGTACGTTGAGAGCGTGAAGCCGGGATCGGCATGACCTAGCCAAGCCTGAACCTGCTTTACGTTTCGGCCTGCCTCAAAGAGCAGGCTGGCGCAGGTGTGGCGGAACGTATGGAAGGACACGGCTGACCGCGTTTTCCTTTTGCCATTGACCTCTACCTCGACCTTGAGCCCGGCTGCGATGGCGGCGGGAGCCAGGGCGCGCCGGTAGACGTTCTCGGGCCGCAGGGGAGTGCCCGCCGTCGATGTGAAGACGGGAGACTCGGGGCCTCGGTATTCGTCGCGTCGCAACGCGAGCAGTTGCTGGGCCATGCCGGGGGAGAGGGGAACGTCGCGCTTGCCGTCCTTGCTCTTGAGCCGCTTGCGCTTGGCCTTGTAAAGCTGTTCGCGCACCCGCACCTTTGGATGCTCGCCGAGGTCGAGGTGTTCCCACCTCAGCCCGACCGCCTCGCTGATCCGCAGGCCGGTGTGAGCTAGGAAGGTGCAGAACAGGCGCGACTCATTCGGGAGCGCCGCCAAGAGAACGGATAGCTCGGCTCGGGTGAGCGCCTTGGCTTTGTCGTCGGGCGGCGTCTCGTCCTCGCTCGGCGGCGGGATGCGAACGCCGAGGACCGGGTTCGACTGGATCACGCCGTCCTCGAGCGCCGTGGCGAACATCACCGACAGCGCCGCCCGCGTCTTCTTGATTTCAGAAGTCGAGCGACCGTCCCGCCGCATCTGCCCGAACAGGTCGCGGAGGTCGGCGGGTTCGACCTCGTTCATCCTCCACGTCTTCCACCGCGTGATCGCGTGGGCCTCGATCGGCCTGCGGTACTCGGGCCGCGTCGTCTCCGAGAACCCGCGCGAGGTCCGGCCTGCGTAGTTCTCGATCCACTCCGCGAAGTAGTCGCCGAAGCGGACCCGCGACTTGGGCCGCTTCTCGCCCGCATCGCGTTTGCCCTTGGCCTCGCGAGCCTCGGGGAGCGTGCGGAACGATTCTTTGTGCTGCTTCCCGCGATGCTCCCAGGTGATTACGTACCGGGAGCCGCGTTTGTAGATGCCGGGGTAGCGGGTCCTTTCGAGCTTCGCCGCCATTTTCGGATTCGCCTCCTCGCGATCCGGCCCGCCGTCGCGCGCGCTGCGGGGGGAGTGTGGGGGCTTGCGGACACGCGACATGCCGCTACCGTTCCCGCTGCGACCGGCCGCCGCCAGGTGAGCCGGTCGTCACGGGGCCGGTGTTCCAGCACGCGGCCCCACTTATGTCTTTACAGGGTAGCTCCCTGGTCGGGGTGGTCAAGGTCGCCGCCCACCTCCCGCGCGCAGCCAGCGGTCCAACTCGGAACGTCGCGCGATCAATGCCGAGCCGTCGTGATGGATGGGGATGCGCCGCGCCGAAACGAGTGCATACACCCGCGAGCGGGAGCAGTCGATGTAGGCGGCGATCTTGCTCGCACCGCGTAGCCAGCCATCATCGGCGGACCTATCGCCGTCGCGTTGTTGGGCGAGCTCGGCGGCACGTAGAGCGATGCGCTCAATCAGGCTGTCGTCAATCTCCACGGGGATCATGGCCATTACTGATCGTCTTGGCTCCCACCGCGCCAGTCCACCGGCCGGTCCGGCGTCTCGACCGTGCGGAAGATCGGGGCGAACGGGCCGCGATCCGTCAGGTCGTCCAAGAGGCAGAAGTAGATCGCCACGCCGTAGGCGCGGGAGAGCGCGGGGTGCTCCTCAAGCAAGGCGAGCGCGACGTCGCGCCGCCGAACGAGCGCCTTGCGCGGCGCGCCCGCTAGGGCGCAGATCACCGGCGGGAAGCTCGGGTAGTAGTCACGCCAAAGCTCGTAGCCACGCTTGTCGCGAGCGCCGTCAAGCTGTCCGTAGCGGGCCAACTCGGCAACGAGGCGTTCAACCGAGAGCGTCGCCCGGTCGACCTCCACGAAGCGCTGCTCGATTGAGAGGTATTGGTCCTCGGGCAGGACGTAGGTGAGGACAGCATCAGCGATCAGCGTCCGGCGAGCACGGCCGCGTCCGCGGTTGAGGGGATGGGCTATCTCGTGCCGCCAGGAGAGCGCGCCGAACTCATCGCCTCGCTCGCGAGCCGCCCGTAGGAAGCTGATTCCGACCTCGTTGACGGCGAGAGTGTGAGCGCGCAGCGGTCCCGCCGCTTGCTCGGGGGCGAGGACTTTCGGTCGCCGCTCGACTTCGCCGGCGTCGAGTGCCAGGTCAGCGCCGCGCTCGGTCAGAAACCAGAGGCGGCGCGGAGCGCGGCGAGCCTCGACGTAGGCGATCACGCCCGCCCGCTTCAGGTAGGAGAGAACCTGCTGAGCCCGGCGCGCGCTGCGATTCGGGAAGTGGATCGCGTGGACCTGGGCGGTGGAGAGGACGCGATGCTCACCGAGCGAGGCGATCACCTCGGCGGTCGCCTCGGGTAGCCGCAGGCCCGCTGCCGCCTTCCAACTCATACGGGCGCCTCGGCCGGGTCGGCGGCGGAGCGCTGCGGAGCCAGCGCGGAGCCGCAAGGCGGCTGTGCCGATGCCAGCACCGAGGCGATTACGGTCGCCGAGGTGGTGGAAAGCCGCTGCGGAGCCAGCGCGGTGGCGATAGCGCAGGCGTCGAGTGCAAGGGACGCGAGGAAGATCGAGGGAGTGACCAGCACCACCGCCGCGACTGCCTTGATGTCTTGATCCGGAAGTGGCGTAGGAATGTCGGCAAACCGCAAGGCCCGCAAACGGCGCTGCGGTGGGCATAGACGGCGGTTGCGGCCAATCGGGTCGCGAAGCGACGGGGGAAGCGATGGACGCAGCCACCCTCGAAGCGAGGGGCGAAGCGGCGATGAAAGCGATGCGCTCACATAACAACAGGGAAACGAGCCGCCAAAGTGGTCACAACCACTTACTCATATGGTTGTATGCCCCTGGCCAGGCTCAGCCCCCCCCACAGCCTGTAGCCGTGCTCGCGGCAGTTGACGATGAACCCGTCAGCCCCCGCCCGGCGCAGTTTGCAGCGGGTGCGGCTCGCGTGCGAATCGAGGCTGCGGAGCTTGCCCAGGCCGGAAACTCCCCAAAGCTCTCGCAGCAACTCCCGCTTGGTGAAGACCCGCTCCGGGTCGGTGGCGAGCAGCGCCACCAGCTCAAACTCGCGCGCCGCCAAGCGCGCGTCGGCCCCGCTGACCTCGACGCGGCGACTCGCAGGATCGACCCTCAGCGGGCCGACCGTGATCGGGTGTTGATCGCTCGGGGCGGAAGCCTCGAAGATGCTGCCGTCAACATGGCCCCGGCAGAGCAGCCGCCAGCCCTCTTCGTCCTTCAATCTGACCTGGACCCGCCAGTTGCCGCCGTCGCTGAGGCGCACCTCTAGCTCGCCGTCGCCGATGCTGATCGCGGCGCTGCTGAACCGGCCGGGAATGAGCATCGTCAGCCTCCTTCCAGCAGGCGCTTCACATGCAGCGCCGGTCGGCTCGGCTGCATATGGAAGCCGTCGCTGGACAGCAAGCCCTCGTTGACCAGATCGCGGAGGGCGCGGGCGAGTGCGATCCCTCCGGCGAGAGAGCGGGGATTCGCAAGCGTCCGATCCGCAAGCGCGGGGAGCGTCAGCGTGACCGGGTGTTCGCGAAGGACGAGGGCAAGCACTATGCGCTGCACCTGTAGGTCGCCGTCCAACCTCAAGCGCTCCCGTCTTCAAGCACGCCGATCAGGGCGTAGAGCGCATCGTGAGCGGCGGCGATCTCTTTGTAGTTGCTCTCCTCGTCGTGGTCGGCAGCTGCGGCCTCAATAGCCGCGCGCGCCGCCTCGTCAGGGAGAACGATCTGCCGCGTCGCCAACGCGACCAGCAGGCGCTCATATGCCTGAGCCTCCTGCCTTGCCTCGCCGGGTCGCCGCAGCCCCTCGGGGTTTTTCAGGTCTTCTCGCACGCCGTGCAGCCAGTCGGTCAGACAGGCGCGCAGGGTCGGAATGTGCTTGGCGGGGAGGTCCAGGGACACCGGCCGAGCCCCGCACATAGGGTTCTCGTTAGCCATGAGGAGCCACGTCTCCTTGTGGTCAGGCTCCCGGTTGGTGTTTACGCACCGCCGGGAGCCGCTTTTGGGGATCGACAGAACTTAGCACGTCGTGGAGAAAATCTCCACAGAAGCCTGGCTATTCGCTACGGATGATCTGGCCGATACGTGAGTGATCCAGGCCGACCAACTCGCCGATGTCTCGAAGCGAGAGGCCGTCCTTCTGGGCCTGGGCGAAGGCTTTGCGCCGGGCTTCCCGCGCGGCCTTGCTGTCGCGCTCGAACTGCTTCTGGGCGGCCTTAACCGCCTGGCTTGCCGCTTTGCGCTTGGGATCGTTAGACATGACGGGAGCAGACTATGTGGAGCGCCACGCGACCGCCTAACGCTGCTGCCAGGAACCAGTACGTCTCAACACAGCGGCGCGGTGTGCCTTCTCTTGCGCTCGATGGACGGCCTGTCCTCTATCAGTCAGGTGGTAGGTGTTGCCCTGGGCATTTTCCAGCAGCCCTCGGTTGACGAGGTCGCGGATCGCGGCGTGAACCTCGTCAAGGTCGTGAAGCCGCAGACGCGCTACATCGTCGGCGTTGACTTGACCTTCTGCGTGCGCCTTGTCGATGACCTCGGCTTGGATTTGGGTGAGCGGCACCACAACGAACGAATCTAGGGAGTGGCTAGGACGCTTTGACCGTGGAGGGCAGCCCCATCCCGCCCCGCCAGCTTCCGACCCTGATACGACCTCTTTCGTCCGCGACTTTGAAGGCGTAGTAGAGGTCTGCCCCTTTGGTCGAAGCGCCAATGCGCTCAGCAACCGCCTCGCCATCGACTTCTCCACTCGGGCTGTCCTGCGCAAGTTGCTGTACCGCTGTAACTACCTGTTGGATCAGTTCCTCGTCCGGCATGTTTTCGTCCTTTCCTTGGTCGGTCTATGCCATAACGACGCCGAAGCGATCATCGAAGCGGTCTCGGTCCTCAACAGCGACCGCTTGGGAGAAGCGGCTTGCGGTCACGGTGAAGTGATCGAGGAAGCCGACATTGCCGAGCAGGACCAGGCCGAAGCTGTGCCAGCCATCGACGAATCCCACCGGGGCTTCCCACGGGCGGTGGGCGTCGGAATCGTCGTGGTGGTGCAGGCGCAGGGAGACGGTCTTGTAGCGCGCGAGGATCGTTCGCCCGCCGACGGCGTGCAGTTCCTCACCCTCGTTGTCGGCCAGGTCGAGGCCAAGCTCGTCCGCCAGTAGGTCGCTTGCGAGGATCGCGTCGGCTCCGGTGTCGATCAGTCCCTCCAACTCCGGCGTCGATGCATCGTCCGTGGCGAGCGAGACGGGCACGAAGGGCCGAAACACCGGCTGCCCCAAGCGCGTCTGCTGGGGGTCCTCCCGGTAGGGGTAGAGCCAGGGGGCCTTGTCAGCCAAGGCCGACGTAGATCGGCTCGTCTGCGTGGGGAACCCGCCCGCCGACGACAACGTGGTCCAGCTTGCGGGCCTTATCCAGCACGACCTTCAAGTCCTCGTCGGCGATCACGATCTGGCCGGTGCGGGTGTCGGTCGCCACGTACTTGCCCTCATAGCCCTTGAAATCGGTGCGGATGGGTTTCACGCAGTCGATGATACCCACTGCCTCCACGGGCTTTTCAGAGCCGGTCCCTTGCCACTTCCCTTGCCACCACCTGCCAAATCGACCCCTTCAGACCTTGGGATGCGGCGCATTCCGCTCTGCGCTGCCATGCCGGAGGAGGGACTCGAACCCCCGACACGCGGATTATGATTCCGCTGCTCTAACCAGCTGAGCTACTCCGGCGGGGAGGGGATGGTACCGGGGACGCTGCATGGCGCTGCCGCTCCGAATAGCCTTGTCGGGCGATGGGGAGCGGGTTGGACAGGGCGGTGACGACGCTGATCCGGGAGTGCCTCGACATGAAGCCGTCCGAAGACGTGCTCGTGATCTGCAACCCGATGAACGAAGACCTCGGGGCCCTGCTGCGGATCAACGCGCAGGGCGACGGCGGCGAGGCGACGATGGCGGTGATCCCCGAGCGCGAATCGCACGCGGCCGAGCCGCCGAGGTCGGTGGCCGCGGCGATGCTCGCGAGCGACATCGTGATCGCCCCGACGCTCCAGTCGATCTCCCACACCGAGGCGCGCCGCGCGGCGACCGAGAAGGGTGTGCGGATCGCCTCGATGCCCGGCGCCACCGGCGAGATGCTCGAGCGGGTCATGGGGGCCGACCTGAAGCTGGTGCGCAAGCGGTCCTCCTCGGTGGGCCGGGTGCTGGGCGCGGGCGCCGAGGCGCGGATCACCTGCCGGCGCGGCACCGACCTGAGGCTCGGCCTGGAGGACCGCACCGCGATCGTCGACGGCGGCGCGCTCAACATGAAAGGCGCCTTCGGCAACATCCCCTGCGGCGAGGCCTTCATCGCCCCGGTCGAGGGGTCCGCCGAGGGCACGCTCGTCGTCGACGGCTCGATCGCCGGGATCGGCAGGCTGCCGGAACCGGCCGAGCTGACGGTCCGCGGCGGTCACCTGACCGATGCCACCGGCACCGCCGGCACGCAGTTGCTGGAGCTGCTCACCGTGCACGGCCCGGAGGGCACCAACGTCGCCGAGCTCGGGGTCGGCACCAACGAATGCGCGATCCTCACCGGCAACATCCTCGAGGACGAGAAGATCCTCGGCACGGCGCACGTGGCGTTCGGCGCCTCGGCCGCGATCGGCGGCACGGTCCAGGTCCCCGTCCACCTCGACTGCGTGCTGCTCGAGCCGACGGTGGAGGTCGACGGCACGACGATCCTGCGGGCCGGCGAGCTGCTCGTCTGACGGGTGACCCTGCCGCTGCTCGCAGCCCCAAACGTCGCCGCGGGGCGCGACCCGGAGCGGATCGCGACGCTGGAGCGCGCCTTCGCGGGCGGGGTCGAGTTGCTCGACCGTCACTCCGACGCCGACCACGACCGGACCGTCTTCACCCTTGCCGGCACGGCCGAGGTGCTGCGGTCGGCGCTGGCGGCCGGCGCCGCCGAGGCCGTTCGCTCGATCGACATGAGCGGCTACGCCGGCGTCCACCCGGCGATCGGCGCGCTCGACGTCTGCCCGGTCGTCTGGCCGGCCGACGACCGGCGCGACGCCGCGCGGCGGACTGCGGTCGAGGTCGCGGGCGAGATCGGCGAGCTGGGCGTGCCGGTCTTCTTCTACGGCGAGCTTGCCGCCGGCCCCGACCACGTCGAGCGCGCCTACTTCCGCAATGGCGGCCTGGCCGAGCTCTGGCTGCGGATGGAGGCGGGCGAGCTGCGGCCCGACCGCGGCCCGGCGCTGCCGCACCGGACTGCGGGCGCCACCCTGGTCACCGCGAGGCCGCCGCTGGGCGCCTTCAACGTCGAGCTCGACAGCGGCGACCTCGAGCTGGCCCGCGCGGTCGTAGCCGGGCTGCGCGAGTCGGGCGGCGGCCTGCCGGGCGTGCGGGCGATCGGGTTGCCGCTGTCGAGCGGCCGCACCCAGGTCTCGACCAACGTCCACGACCCGATCGCGGTGCCGTTGGCCGAGGTGGTCGAGAGGGTGCGCGCCCTCGCCGCGCCCCTCGGCGCCCGCCCGGTCGAAGCCGAGCTGATCGGTCTCGTGCCCGCCGCCGCCCTGGCCGGCTATCCGCAGGACGTGCCGATCCGCGACCATGACCCCGCGCACGACACGATCGAGGCGCGGCTCGCGGCGATCTGAACGGACCGCCCGCCCAGCTCATCAGTCGTCTAGATTCCGAGGGCATGGCCCAGACGAGGAAGAAGCGGCGCCGCAAGCACCGCGGCACGCAGGGCGGCCGCGTCGACCCCAGCCGCCGCAGCGGCCGTCCGCGCAGCCGCGAGGAGGCCAAGGCGCGCGCCCGCGCCGGCCGCAAGGGCGGCGCCGCCCGGGTCGACGCGCCGCCGACCTGGCGCAATGCCGCCACCCGCGGCCTGATCGCCGCGGTGATCTTCACCGCCCTGCTCGTGCTGCTCTTCGGCCGCTCGCTGGGCGCCGCGCTCGGGCTGGGCGCCTTCATGCTCGCCTTCTACATCCCGGCCGGCTATTACATCGACACGGCGATGTGGCGACGCCGCGAGCGGGCCCGGATCCGCGCCCGGAGCAAGGAGTGAGCCTCGACGTCCAGATGCTCACCGTCGGCCCGGTGGCCGAGAACTGCTTCGTACTGCGGCGCGAAGGCTCGGGCCGCGGCCTGATCGTCGATCCCGGCGACGAGCCCGACCGGATCCTGGCGGCAGTCGACGAGATGGGAGCCAAGGTCGAGGCGATCCTCCTCACCCACTGCCACTTCGACCACATCGGGGCGGTCAACCCGGTTGCCACCGTGACCGGCGCCCCGGTCTACTGCCCGGAGCTCGAGACGGCGCTGCTCGCCGACATCATGGCCTACGTGCCGTTCCCCGGAATCGGGCCCTACGAGAGCTACGAGGCGGACGAGACCGTGAAAGGGGGGGAGGCTCTGGAGCTGGCTGGGCTGACGCTGGACGTCATCTTCACCCCCGGCCACAGCCCCGGCCACGTCACCTACTCGGTGCGCGACGAGGAGGCGATGTTCTCCGGCGACGTCCTCTTCCAGGGATCGGTCGGTCGGGTCGACCTGCCCGGCGGCGACGGGCCGACGCTGATGCACTCGATCCGCACCCTGCTCGAGTCCCATCCGCCGGAGACCTGCGTATACCCGGGGCACATGGGAGTGACCACGCTGGGGGCCGAGCGGGCGACCAACCCGTTCCTCGCCGAGCTGGCAAGCTGAACCGGCCTCCACGCAGGTAAGGTCGCCCCGATGGCGACCGATTACCAGGCCCCCCGCGGCACCTTCGACGTCCTGCCCGCCGACGCGCGGCGGCGGCGGCGGATCGAAGCGGCCGCCGCGGCGATCTTCGTCCGCGCCGGCTATGAGCCGATCGCGACGCCGGCCTTCGAGGACACCGAGCTGTTCGAGCGCGGCGTCGGCCGCTCGACCGACATCGTCCGCAAGGAGATGTTCACCTTCGAGGACAAGGGGGGGCGCAGCATCACCCTGCGGCCGGAGGGCACGGCGCCGATCTGCCGCGCCTACCTCGAGCACGGCATGCACAAGCTCGCCCAGCCGGTGAAGCTCCACTACGCCGGGTCGTTCTTCCGCCACGAGCGCCCCCAGGCGGGCCGCTTCCGCCAGTTCCACCAGATCGGCTGCGAGGCGATCGGCACCGACTCGCCGCTCGCCGACGCCGAGGCGATCGCGCTGCTCTCCGAGCTGCTGATCGAGCTCGGCGTCCCTGGGGTCGAGCTGCGGCTGGGCAGCCTCGGCTCGCCGGGCGCGCGGAGCGCCTACCTGGAGGAGCTGAAAGCGCACCTGCGCGCCCACGAGGGCGACCTCTCGAAGGACGTGCGCGAGCGGATCGAGATCAACCCGCTGCGCGCCTTCGACGCCGACGACGAGGGCACGCGCGGAGTGATGGCGAGCGCGCCGACGATCGTCGAGCGTTTGGAGGGCGAGGACGCCGAGCACTTCGCGGAGGTCCGCGCCCTGCTCGACTCCGCCGGGGTCGCATTCACCATCGACCCGACCCTGGTGCGCGGCCTCGACTACTACACGCGCACGATCTTCTCCTTCGTCTGCGGGGGCCTCGGGGCGCAGTCGGAGGTTGGGGGCGGCGGCCGCTACGACGGGCTGATCGAGCAGCTCGGCGGGCCGGCGACGCCGGCGATCGGCTGGGCGGCGGGCATCGAGCGGATCCTGCTCGCGCTCGGCGAGGCGCAGGAGGAGACCGGGCGCGACGCTTTCCTCGCGGTCGCCGACCCGAGCCAGGGGCCGCGCGCGCTGGCGCTGGCGAGCGAGCTGCGCCACGCCGGCCTCACGGCGGAGCTCGACCTGGCGGGTCGCGGCTTGAAGGGCCAGCTCAAGCACGCCGACCGGATCGGCGCGCGGCGCGTCGTCATCCTCGAGGCGGACGGCGGCGCGCAGCTGCGCGACATGGAGAGCGGCGAGCAGCGCCCCGTCGATCCGGCCGGGTTGGTCGAGGCGATCGGCGGAGGCGCGGCGTGAGCGAGGCGCCGGCGCTGCGCGCCAACGGCTATCGCGACACCTGGTGCGGCCAGGTGCTGGGCGACCGGGTCGACTCCGAGGCGCGGGTCGCCGGCTGGGTGCACCGCCGCCGCGACCACGGCGGCCTGATCTTCATCGACCTGCGCGACCGCACCGGGATCGTGCAGCTCGTCTTCCACCCCGACTCCTCCAGCGATGCCTTCGAGCTCGCCCACGGCCTGCGCGCCGAGGACGTGCTGAGCGCCGCCGGCACGGTCGTCCGCCGCGACGGGGAGACGGTCAATCCCGACCTGGCCACCGGCGAGTTCGAGCTCGCGGTGACCGCCGCCGAGCAGCTCGCCGACGCCGACACGCCGCCGTTTCAGATCGAGGGCTTCTCCGGCGAGGTCGGCGAGGACGCGCGGCTGCGCCACCGCTACCTCGACCTGCGCCGCGAGCCGATGCGCGAGGCGCTCCTCCTCCGCCACCGCGTGACGGCGGCGATCCGCGAGTTCCTCGACGGCGAGGGCTTCCTCGACGTCGAGACGCCGGTGCTGACCCGCTCGACCCCGGAGGGCGCCCGCGACTTCCTCGTCCCCAGCCGCCTGCAGCGCGGCTCCTTCTACGCGCTGCCGCAGTCGCCGCAGCTGTTCAAGCAGCTGCTGATGGTGGCCGGCTTCGAGCGCTACTACCAGGTCGCCCGCTGCTTCCGCGACGAGGACCTGCGCGCCGACCGCCAGCCCGACTTCACCCAGCTCGACCTGGAGATGTCCTTCGTCGACGTCGACGACGTGATCGAGCTCAACGAGCGCTTGCTGGCGCACGTCTTCGGACGGGTCGGCGGACCGGCGATCGACGGGCCGATCGAGCGGCTCGCCTACGACGAGGCGATGGATCGCTTCGGCACCGACCGCCCCGACCTGCGTTTCGGCCTCGAGCTGGTCGACCTCTCGCCGGCGCTGGCGGGGACCGAGTTCAAGGTCTTCCGCGGGGCGATCGAGGCGGGCGGCGCCGTGCGGGGCCTCAACGCCGGCCGGCGCGAGCTGCCGCGCTCCGAGCTCGACGGCCTGATCGCGCGCGCTCAGGAGCTCGGCGCGAAAGGGCTGGTCTGGGCCTTCCGCGAGGGCGAGGGATGGCGATCGCCGACCGCCAAGTTCCTCTCCGAGGCGGAGCTGACGGAGCTCAATCGCCTGCTCGGCGCCGCGGAGGGGGACCTGCTGCTGCTCGTCGCCGACCAGCGCCGCGTCGCCGACGCCGTGCTCGGTCAGCTGCGGATGGAGCTGGCGGAGCGCTTCGAGCTCATTCCCGAGGGCGAGGACCGGCTGACCTGGATCGTCGATTGGCCGCTGCTGGAGTGGAACGGGGGGGAGGAGCGCTGGGAGCCGCTGCACCACCCCTTCACCGCGCCGGCCGGCGAGCTCGACCCCGGCGACCCCGGCGCGGCGCGGGCGCTCGCCTACGACCTGGTCTGGAACGGGCAGGAGATGGGGGGCGGCTCGATCCGCATCCACCGCGCCGACGTGCAGCAGGCCGTCTTCGCGACGCTCGGCATCGACGCGGCCGAGGCCGAGGCGCGCTTCGGCTTCCTGCTCGAGGCGCTGCGCTACGGCGCCCCGCCGCACGGCGGCATCGCCTACGGCCTCGACCGGCTCGTGCAGCGGCTTGCCGGCGCCGACTCGATCCGCGACGTGATCGCCTTCCCGAAGACCGCTTCCGGCGCCGATGCGCTGACCGGCGCCCCGGCGCCCGTCGGCGAGATGCAGCTCAAGGACCTCGGCATCGCCCTGCACAAGCACGGGCTGGCCGGGCACTGAAGGCGGTCCCCTCCTGAAATTCTCGCGGCCCGGATGAGCCGCACTACGATCCTGGGATGAGCCTCTTCGAACGGGTCAGATCGGCGCTTCGGTATCGGCGGCCGGGGCCTGGGGCGACCCCAGTCCACGTCGACGACCCCGCCTACGACTCCTGGGAGGTCGTGCGCGACTTCGGCGAGCTGCGCACGGCGCGCGCCTGGCACCAGGCCCTGGAAGATGCCGGGATCGTCGCCGTGCTGACCGCGGACTGGCCGCTCGACCGCTTCGGCCGCGGCGACATCGCCCTGCGGGTGCGCGGCGACGATTGGAGCGAGGCCGAGTTTTTGCTCTCCAACCTCGACTGAGTGGTACGGTTGAACCGAGGCTCGAGCCCGTGCGAGAGCCGCTCCAACGTTTGACCCAACACAAACGGCTCGGGGGCCGATCTCTCTCGGTCTCGTGGGATCGCGAGGAGGCGCCCGCCCTTCACTTCAAGGGATCAAAGCCAGGGGCGGCAACGGCGGGCTGGAGCCTCTTTGGCATGCCCATAATTGGGGTTGATTGAAATGAGCGGCGAACTATTCGAGGCTTACCTGCGCGACTCGACTCGGGTCGGACCACCGGCGCCCAATGGCTTTACCGGCGCGGCTGGGGGGGCGGCTTGCGGGGATTTGTCGCGTATCTCGCTCGCGGTCGACGAGGGGCGGATCGCGGCCGTCACCTGCGACGCCGAGGGGTGCGGAGCGATGCGGGCGGCCACCGCGGCGGTCGCCGAGATGGTCGACGGAGAGTCGGTGGTCGACGCGGCGCGGATCGGGACCGATGAGGTCGACGCGGCGTTGGGGGGGCTGACGCCGGCCAAGCGGCACGCCGCGCAGCTCGCGGCCGACGCGCTGCACCGCGCGCTGGCGAGTACCGCGGCCTCCTCGCTGCGGCTCGCCGAACCGCAACCGGGGCGCGTTCTCGTGGCGATGTCGGGCGGCGTCGACAGCGCCGTTGCCGCCCTGCTCGAAAGGGAGCGGGGCGCCGAGGTGCTCGGCGTCACGCTGAAGCTCTGGGCCGACCCGGAGACCGACGGGGCCAAGGCCTGCTGCTCGCCCGAGGCGGTGCTCGGCGCCCGCGCGGTTGCCCACTCGCTCGGCATCCCGCACCTCACCCTCGACCTCGAGGAGGAGTTCCGGCGCCGCGTCGTCGGCACCTTCCTCCGCGGCTACGAGGCGGGTGCCACGCCAAACCCCTGCATCGTCTGCAACGGCGAGGTGCGGATCGCGGCGATGGCCGACTTGGCCGAGCGGCTCGGCGCCGAGTGCCTGGTCACCGGCCACTACGCGCGCATCGTCGCCGACGAGCGCGGCCCGCTGCTCGCCGCCGCCGCCGACCGGGCCAAGGACCAGAGCTACATGCTCGCCGCGCTGCCACCGGTGATGCTCGAGCGGCTGCGCTTCCCGCTGGTCGAGCTGACCAAGCCGGAGGTGCGCGAGGTCGCCGCCCGCCACGACCTTTCCGTGGCGAAGAGGCCCGAGAGCCAGGACCTCTGCTTCCTCGCCGGCCAGGGCAAGCGGCGCTTCCTGCATCGCCACGCCGGCCTCGGCGAGCGCGAGGGCGCCGTGCTCGACCGCGCCGGCCGCACCCTCGGCCACCACCGCGGCCACCACGACTTCACCGTCGGCCAGCGCCGCGGGATCGGCGTCTCGGCGCCCGAGCCGCTCTACGTGCTGGCCACCGACGCAGCCGCGAACACGGTCACGGTTGGCACCCGCGCCGAGCTGGCGACCCGCCGGGTCAAGGTCCGCGACGCCGTCCTGCACCGCAGCGCCGACGCGGTCGACGCGGTCAAGCTGCGCTACCGAGCCAAGCCAGTGCCCGCCTCTGTCGCGGCGGTGCCGAGCGGCCGTCACGCCGAGCTCGACCTCGACCTCGACGAGCCCTTCGACGCCGCCTCGCCCGGCCAGGCGGCGGTGCTGCTCTGCGGCGAGGCGATCGTCGGCCACGGCACGATCGCCGCCGCGGTCTGAGCTCGCTCCCGTCACTTAGGCTCTGTGGTCGGATGAAGGCCGACGAGATCCGCCAGACCTACCTCTCCTTCTTCGCCGAGCGCGGGCACGAGATCGTGCCCTCTGCCTCGCTCGTTCCCTCGGTGCACGACCCCTCGGTGCTGCTCACCACCGCGGGGATGCAGCCCTTCAAGCCCTACTTCCTCGGCCGCGAGGAGCCGCCGGCGCGGCGCCTCGCCGACGTGCAGAAATGCTTCCGCACGACCGACATCGAGGCGGTCGGCAACACCGCTCGCCATCTCACCTTCTTCGAGATGCTCGGCAACTGGAGCTTCGGCGACTACTTCAAGGCGGAGTCGATCGCCTGGGGCTGGGAGCTGGCGACGCAGGGCTTCGGCATGGACCCGGAGCGGATCTGGGCGACCGTGTTCGGCGGCGACGAGGAGCTCGGCCTCGGCCCCGACGAGGAGGCGATCGAGATCTGGAAGGGCGTCGGCATGCCCGAGGAGCGGATCGTCCTGCTCGGCCGCGCCGACAACTTCTGGCAGGCCGGGCCGAGCGGCCCCTGCGGCCCCTGCTCGGAGCTCTACCTCGACCGCGGCGAGGACTTCGGCGCCGCCGACGAGCGCCCCGGCGACGACACCGACCGCTTCCTCGAGTTCTGGAACCACGTCTTCATGACCTACGACCTGGGCGAGGACGGCAGCCTCACCGAGCTGCCGATGCGCAACATCGACACCGGCATGGGGCTCGACCGGATGGCGGCGATCCTCCAGGACGTCCCCTCGGTCTTCGAGACCAACCTGCTGCGGCCGCTGGTCGAGCTCGCCGAGGAGCTCTCCGGCCGCCGCTACGCCGAGGGCGGCGCGGTCACCCGGGCGATGCGGATCGTCGCCGACCACTCGCGCGCCGCCGCCTTCCTGGTCGCCGACGGCGTCGTCCCCTCCAACGAGGACCGCGGCTACATCCTGCGGCGGATCATGCGGCGGGCGATCCAGCAGGGCGGCGTGCTCGGCCTCGAGGCGCCCTGGCTGGGCCGCTTCGCCGAGCGCACGATCGAGATGATGGGGGAGGCCTATCCGGAGCTGGTCGCCGAGCGGGCGACGATCGCCCGCTGGGTCGGCGACGAGGAGGAGAGCTTCGGCCGCACCCTGGAGCGCGGCAGCGAGCTGCTCGAGCGGCTGATCGCCGAGGCCGAGCAGGCGGGTACGTCCTGGATCGATGCCGCGGACGCCTTCAAGCTGCACGACACCTACGGCTTCCCCTACGACCTGACCAAGGAGCTGCTGGCCGAGCGCGGCCTCTCGGTCGACGACTCGGGCTTCGAGGAGCTGATGGAAGAGCAGCGCCAGCGAGCCCGCATGGGCGCCGCGACCGCGCACGGCTCCGAGGACCGCCACGGCCGCGTCCTCGCCTTCGCCGCCGAGGCGCCGCCGACCCGCTTCGTCGGCTACGAGACGCTGCGCGCCACCACCGGCCTCGCGGCGGTCGCCGCCGACGACGGGCGGGCGCTGGTCAAGCTCGAGGAGAGCCCCTTCTACGCCGAGGGCGGCGGCCAGGTCGCCGACTCCGGCGTGCTGCGTTGGGAGGGGGGGGAGGCGCGCGTCCGCGACGTCTACCGGCTCGGCGAGGACCAGGCGCTCGAGGTCGAGCCCACGGGCGGCTCGCCCGACGCCGGTGTCGCGGTGGAGGCCCTGGTGGATCACGAGGCGCGCCACGCGACGATGCGCAACCACACCGCGACCCACCTGCTGCACGCCGCCCTGCGCGAGCGGCTCGGCGACCACGTGCGCCAGGCCGGCTCGGCCGTGCGCCCCGACAAGCTGCGCTTCGACTTCACCCACGGCCAGGCGCTCGGCGCCGCGGAGCTGCGCGACGTCGAGGACCGGGTCAACGAGTGGATCAAGGCGAGCCGCCCGGTGCGCCGGCTGGAGATGGAGCGGGCTGAGGCGGAGCGGCTCGGCGCGATGGCGTTGTTCGGCGAGAAGTACGGCGATTGGGTACGGGTGGTCGAGGTCGACGGCGTCTCGCGCGAGCTCTGCGGCGGCACCCACGTCGCCAACACGGCCGAGGTCGGCATCTTCAAGATCGCCTCGGAGGGTTCCAGCGCCGCCAACGTGCGCCGGGTCGAGGCGCTGACCGGCCCCGCCGCGATCGACTGGTTTCGCGAGCGCGAGGAGCGCCTGCGCGAGGTCGGCGAGCTGCTCGGCGCGCCGCAGGATCCGCTGAGCGGCGCCCGCCGGGCGGCCGAGCGCTTGCGCGAGGCTGGCGAGGGTGCGGAGCAAGCAGCGCGTCAGGTGCTTGCGGAGGAGGCGGAGCGGTTGGTCGGCACCGCAGAGCAAATCGGCGATCTACGGATCGTTACGGCCGAGGTGCCCCTTTCCGATGGGAAGCAACTGCTCGAGCTGGCCAACCGAGTGCAGTCGAAGATCGGGGCAAACGCGGCGGTGATCGTCGGTAGAAGGGGTTCCGGCAAGACTCACCTTGCTGCCTTGATGGCCAAGGAAGCGGTCGCACAAGGGCTTTCCGCAGCGGTGATCATCGACGAGATTGCGCCGATCGTCGGCGGGGGAGGGGGTGGCCGGGACGAGATGGCACAGGCGGGCGGGAAGAATCCCGAGAAGCTCGATGAGGCGCTCGCGGCCGCCAGGAAGGCCGTCGAAGAGGCTCTAGCATGACGCTCGCCGCGCCCTCGCCGACTGCGAGCACCTGATGCGCGTGCTCGCCCTCGACTACGGCACGGCGCGGATCGGCTGCGCGATCTCCGACCCGAGCGGCACCCTGGCGACGCCGCTGCCGACGATCGAGCCGCCCGAGCCGCGCTCGGTCGCAGAGCTCGTCGCCCAGTACGGGGTCGAGCGGGTGGTCGTCGGCCTGCCCCTGCACCTGAGCGGCGAGGAGGGGGCGCAGGCGGCGCTGACCCGAAGCTTCTGCGCCGAACTGGAGGCGCTGCTCGACGTGCCGGTCGAGACCTACGACGAGCGCCTCACCACGCGCATGGCCGAGGCGAGCAAGCGCGAAGGCGCCGCCGCGCCGCCCGACTCGCTCGCCGCCGCCCACCTGCTGCAGGCCTACCTCGCCGGCCAGGCCGCGATCGAGGGCTCCGAAGAAGATGAGTGACGAGGCGGCCCGCCTGCGCGAGGAACGGCGCAGGGCGGCGCGAGAGCAGCGGGCGCGCAGGCGTCGGCTCGTCGGGGCGGTGCTGGCCGTCCTCGCCCTGCTCGGCGCCGCGGCCACGGTCGGCGTCTACGCCTTCTCGCGCGGCGAGGACCCGCCGCCGCCCGAACCGCCGCCGACGATCACGCTGACCATCCCCGAGGGCTACAGCCGCGCCCAGACCGCCGAGCCGGTGCGCGAAGCCGGCCTGCGCGGCGACTACCCGAGGGCGAGCAAGGGGCACGAGGGCTACCTCTTCCCCGACACCTACGAGCTCGAGCGCGGCGCGCCCGTCACCGACCTCGTCGAGTTGCAGCTGGCGACCTTCGAGCGCCGCTTCGGCGGCGTCGGCATGCGCTACGCGCGGTCCAAGAACCTCACCCGCCACGACGTGGTGACGATCGCCTCGATGGTCGAGGAGGAGGCGCAGATCGAACGCGAGCGCAAGCTGATCGCCGCCGTGATCTACAACCGCCTGCGCGAAGGCATCCCCCTGGGCATCGACGCCACGGTCCGCTTCGCCACCGGCAACTACACCGAGCCGCTGACCGAATCGGAGCTGGCGAACGACTCCCCCTACAACACCCGCCTCAACGCCGGCCTGCCGCCGGGGCCGATCTCCAGCCCCGGCCTCGCCTCGCTCGAAGCCGCCGCCCGCCCGGCCGAGGTCGACTACCTCTACTACGTGGTCGAGCCCGGCACCTGCGGCGAGCACGCCTTCTCCTCGACCGACGCCGAGTTCCAGCGCGACGTCGCCCGCTACAACGAGGCGCGCGAAGCGGCGGGCGGGCAGTCGCCGGACAGCTGCGAGGAATAGTGAAGCGGCTCGCCGTCCTCGGCCACCCGGTAGCCCACTCGCGCTCGCCGGCGATGCAGAACGCCGCCCTGGCCAAGCTCGGGCTGACGGGGGAGTGGGCCTACGAGGCGATCGACGTCGCCCCGGACGAGCTCGAGCGACGGGTGCGGGCGATGCCGGGCGAGGGGTTCGTCGGCGCCAACGTGACCGTGCCGCACAAGGGGGCGGCGCCGGCGCTCGCCGACACGCTCTCCGAGACGGCGCGCGAGATCGGCGCCGCCAACACGCTCAGCTTCGCCGCAGGGGAGATCCGCGCAGAGAACACCGACGCGCAGGGGCTGCTCGACGCGCTGCCCGGGTCGCCGCGGGGGAAGCGGGCGCTCGTGCTCGGTGCCGGCGGCGCCGCCCGAGCGGTCGTCTGGGCCTTGGTTCGCGAGGGCGCGCCGGTCGACGTCTGGAACCGCACCGCGCGGCGCTCGCAGAACCTCTGCGCCGAGCTGGGGGGCACGCCGGTCGAGACGCCCCAGCCGCCCGCCTACGAGCTGATCGTCAACTCGACCTCGGTCGGTCTCGGCGGCGAGGACCCGTTCGTCGAGCTGCCGCTCGACCCCGCCGACTTCGCGGCCGGCCAGACCGCGGTCGACCTCGTCTACGGCGACGCGCCCTCGCCGCTGCTGGCCGCCGCGGAGGCTGCCGGCGCCGCCACGGTCGACGGAATCGAGGTCCTCGTCCGCCAGGGCGCCCTCTCGCTGGCGATCTGGACCGGCCTCGAGCCGCCGCTGACGGCGATGCGCGCCGCGGCGCGCAGATAGCCTTGGCGCCATGAGCAGCCGCTTCCGCTTCGTCACCGCAGGCGAGTCGCACGGCCCCGGCCTGACCGCGATCGTCGAGGGCATGCCGGCGGGGCTGGAGCTCGACCGCGAGGCGCTCGACCGCGACATGGCCCGCCGCCAGCTCGGCCACGGCCGCGGCGGACGGATGAAGATCGAGTCCGACTCGGTCGAGGTGCGCTCCGGCGTCCGCCACGGCCACACGCTGGGCAGCCCGATCGCCGTGCTGGTCGCCAACCGCGACTACGCCAACTGGGAGGAGCGGATGAGCCCCTGGCCGGTCGACGCCGAGGTCGACGAGGTCCACCTGCCACGCCCCGGCCACGCCGACCTGGTCGGCGCCTGGAAGTACGGCCACCGCGACGTGCGCAACGTGCTCGAGCGGGCCAGCGCCCGCGAGACCGCGGCCCGGGTCGCCGCCGGCTCGCTCGCCCGTGCCCTGCTGGCCGCGCTGGGCGTCAGCGTCCACAGCCACGTCACCCAGATCGCCTCGGTCCACGCCCCGCCGCGCGAGGACCTGACGCCCGCGGACTTCGCCGCGGTCGACGAGGACCCGGTGCGCTGCCTCGACCCGGAGGCGAGCGCGGCGATGGTCGAGGAGATCGACCGCCTGCGCAAGGCGAACGAGAGCCTCGGCGGCAGCTTCGAGGTGCGCGCCTTCGGCCTCGTCCCCGGGCTCGGCTCGCACATCTCCTGGGAGGAGCGGCTCGACGGCCGGCTGGCCGGCGCCGTCGCCTCGATCCAGTCGGTGAAGGGGGTGGCGATCGGCGAAGCGTGGGACGTCGCCGGCCGCCCCGGCTCCGCCGCCCACGACGAGATCTTCTGGTCGGAGCAGCGCGGCTACCACCGCGAGACCAACCACGCCGGCGGCCTCGAGGGCGGCATGACGAACGGCATGCCGCTCTCGGTGCGGGCGGCGATCAAGCCGATCTCGACCCTGACCAAGCCGCTGCGCTCGGTCGACACCGAGACCCGCGAGCCGGCCCAGGCGCTGCGCGAGCGCACCGACTCGACCGTCGTGCCGGCCGCCGCCGTGGTCGCCGAGGCGATGGTCTGCCTGGCGCTCGCCCGCTGCTACCGCGAGAAGTTCGGCGGCGACCACATCGACGACGTGCTCGCCGCCGTCGAGGCCTACAAGAAGCGCATCGACTGGCGGGGCTGAAACCGGTGAGCGAGCCGGCGATCGTCTTCATCGGCTTCATGGGGGCGGGCAAGACGACCGCGCTCGAGGTCGCCCAGCTGGCCGGCCTGCAGACGACCGAGGTCGACGCGCTGATGGAGGCGGAGCTGGGGATGCCGATCGACGAGGCGTTCGAGCGCCACGGCGAGGAGGCCTTCCGCGCCCGCGAGGCGGAGGTGGTCGGCGCACTGTTGGAAGGCACCGAGGGCGGCGCGATCGCGCTGGGCGGCGGCAGCGTCCTCTCCGAGCGGGTGCGCGAGGCGCTTGCCCGGCACGTCGTCGTCTGGCTGCAGGTCGACGCGGACGAGGCCTGGAGCCGGATCGAAGACAGCGAACGGCCGCTGGCGCGCAGCGCCGCCCACGTCGCCGAGCTGCTGGCCGAGCGCCTGCCGCTCTACGAACGGCTGGCCGACGCGATCCTGCCGCAGGCCGACCCCGGCCTCGTCGCCCGGGCGCTGCCCTCGATCCGGGCGCTGGCCGAGCTGCCCGCCGGGACGAAGCTGCTCTGGGCGTCGAGCGCCTCGGGCGAGTACCCGGTGCTGGTCGGCCCGGGGCTGCTCGGGGAGGGGCCGTGGCCGCTGGAGGGACAGCGCTTCTGCGTGACCCACCCCGAGGTCGCGCGGCTGTACGGGGATAGGATCGAGCCACTGGAGGCGCGGATCGAGGTTGCGCCCGGTGAGGCCTCGAAGTCGATGAGCGACGCGGAGACGATCCTGCGCGAGCTGGCGCGCGCCGGGATGACCCGCGAGGATCACGTCGTGGCGCTCGGCGGCGGCGTCGTCGGCGACCTTGCCGGGCTCTGCGCCCACCTGTACCAGCGCGGCGTGCCGATCGTCCACCTGCCGACCACGCTCGTCTCGCAGGTCGACTCCGCCTACGGCGGGAAGACCGGCGTCGACCTGCCGGAGGGCAAGAACTACGCCGGCGCCTACCACCTGCCGGCGGCTGTCATCGCCGATATCTCGACCTTGGCCACTCTCTCCGCCGAGGAGCTGGCTGCGGGCTTCGTCGAGGCGCTGAAGACCGGGCTGCTGGCGGGCGGCGAGCTGTGGGAGCGGGTGCGGGCGATCGAGGCGCTCGACCCGGACGAGCTCGCGGACGTGGTCTTCGCCTGCGCCCGCTACAAGTGCGAGGTCGTCGCCGCCGACGAGCGCGACGCCGGCCTGCGCCAGGTCCTCAACCTCGGCCACACGGTCGGCCATGCGATCGAGGCGGCGAGCGGCTACGAGCGCTACCGCCACGGCGAGGCGATCGGCCTTGGGCTGCTGGCGGCGCTGCGCCTCTCCGAGGCGCCCGAGCTGCGCGACGAGGTGAGCGGGATCCTCACGCGCCACCGCCTGCCGGTCGAGCTCGACGCGGCGATCGAGGTCGAGCCGATCCTCGACGCCCTGCAGCGCGACAAGAAGCGCACCGCGGCCGGCGTCGGCTTCGTCCTGCTCGCCGAGCCGGGAGCGTCGCGGGTGGGGGAGGTGCTCGACCCGGATAGGGTCCGGGCCGCCGTGGAGGAGCTCTACCCGTGACTTCCGCCCACAACCGCGTCGCCGTCCTGCACGGGGTCAACTTCGACGTGCTCGAGCGGCGCGACCCGCAGGTCTACGGCGGCATCTCGCTGAGCGAGCTGGAGATGCGGATCCAGCGGGCGGCGCGCGAGCTCGGCCTGGAGACGATCTTCTTCCAGACCAACGCCGAGGGTGAGTTCGCCGAATACCTGCACCGGGCGCCCGACCTGGCGGACGCGATCGTGATCAACGCCGGCGCCTGGACCCACTACAGCCGGGCGATCGCCGACGCGCTCGAGCTGACCGGCCTGCCGGCGGTCGAGGTCCACCTCTCCGACGTCGAGTCGCGCCAGGACTGGCGCCGGCTCTCGGTCTTCGACGGGCTGGTGCTGGAGAAGGTTTCCGGCAAGGGGCCCGACGGATACAGCGACGCGCTCGCCACGCTGGCCCGCCGGCTCGGCGTCTCGGCGGAGTGAGGGGCCGCGGCGACAGGCTGGCGGCCGGCCTGGCCGAGCGTGAGCTCGATCTCCTCCTGGTCACCGAGCCGAACAACGTCCGCTACCTGACCGGCTTCGGCGGCACCAACGGTGCCTGCGTCTGCGGCGCCGAGACGCGCCTCTTCCTCACCGACTTCCGCTACACGGAGCGGGCCGCGGCCGAGGTCGAGGGCTGGGAGGTCGTCACCGTCAAGGACGACTGGCTGGGCGGGATCGCCGCCCGCCTCGCCGGCCGGGTCGGCTTCGAGGACGACCACGTCTCGGTGCGCTTGCTGGAGCGCCTGCGTTCGAAACTGCCCGAGGGCGTGGAGATGGTCGCCGCCGGGGGCGCGGTCGAGAAGCTGCGCCGCGTCAAGGACGAGGGCGAGCTGGAGGCGATCGCCGCCGCCGCCGAGCTGGCCGACGAGGTGTGGCGCCGGTCGCTCGAAGCCGGCCTCGGCGGCCGCGCCGAGCGCCAGGTCGCCGCGGCTGCCGAAGCGCGGATCCGCGAGCTGGGCGGCGAGCCGTCCTTCCCGACGATCGTCGCCGCCGGGCCGAACGGCGCCCTGCCGCACGCCGAGCCGGGCGAGCGGCGGATCGAGCCCGGGCAGCTGGTCGTCTTCGACATGGGCGCCAAGCTCGACGGCTACTGCTCGGACGGCACCCGAACCTTCGCGATCGGCGAGCCGGGAGAGCGAGCCCGCGAGGTCTACGGGACCGTGCTGGCGGCGCAGGCGGCGGCGCTCGAAGCGGTCAAGGCGGGGATCGGCGGCGAGGAGCTCGACGGCGTCGCCCGCAAGGCGATCGAGGCGGCCGGCCACGGCGAGCGCTTCGGCCACGGGCTCGGCCACGGAGTGGGGCTCGAGGTGCACGAGGCGCCGCGCATCTCGCCCCGCTCCGAGGACGTGCTCGAGGCGGGCGAGGTGGCGACGATCGAGCCCGGCGTCTACCTGCCGCGCGAGCTCGGCGTGCGGATCGAGGATCTGATCGCGGTCACCGCTGAGGGCCACCGCAACTTCAGCGGCCTGCCCAAAGAGCTCCAGCTGGTCGAGTAGCTGCAACCTAAAGTCTGTATTGCCGCGGGCCGATGTGCCCCGCGTGATTCCGCTCGCCTACACGACCGGCGACTCGCTGACCGCGAGCCGCGAGGACGCGCGCCGCGAACGCCTGCTCGACATGGAGATCAGGCTGCGCCCCTACCGCTTCGGCTGCTTCGCGATCCTCGCCCTGGCGATGACCGCGGTCGGCGCGGAAATCGGCTGGTGGTGGATCGTGCCGCTGCTCGCCGGCCTCGGCGGTTTCGCCGTCGCCGATCGCTTCATGCGGGCCAGCGAGCACCCGGCGATCTGGGTGGCAGCCGCCTGGGGGATGCTGCCCCTGCTGCTCGCCGACGCGGTCGTCGTCACCGGTGGCGCCGAGAGCCCGGTGCTGATGTGGCTGGCGCTGCCGGCGATCACCCTCGGCGCCCGCTTCGAGCCGCGCGGGATCGCGCTCGGCACCGCCTACATCGTCGCCCTGCTGCTGGTCGCCACTGTCGGCCTCGACCCGGCCACCGCCGCCGAGCACCGCCAGGAGGTGATCGCCGCGGTCGCCCTCGTCTTCGGCGCGGTGATCCTCTCCGGCGCCCTGGTCGAGTCCGACCGCGCCCACCGCCGCCGCTCGACCCTCGATCCCCTCACCGGCCTCTTCAACCGCAGCGCCCTCGAGCAGAAGCTCGAGGAGCTCGACGGCAAGCCGGTCGAGGACGGCGCCGACTCGCACGCCCTGCTGCTCTGCGACATCGACCACTTCAAGCGGGTCAACGACCAGCGCGGCCACGCGGTCGGCGACGCCGTCCTCCAGGAGGTCGCCTACACGATGCGCTCCGCGCTGCGCGCCGGCGACTCGATCTACCGGGTCGGCGGCGAGGAGATCCTCGTCGTCCTGCCCGGCGCGACCCGCGACGACGCGGCCGAGGTCGGCGAGCGGTTGCGCCGGGCGGTGCGCGACCGCCGCCCGGCCGGGGTCCCGGTGACGATCAGCGTCGGGGTCGCCGTCGCGCGGCCGGGCCCGCTCGACACCGACGAGCTGGTCGGCGAGGCAGACGCGGCGCTCTACTCGGCCAAGGCCTACGGCCGCGACCGGGTCGTCGTCGGCGCCAACTGAGCCGCGTCAGCGGCTGAGGTCGATATCGGCATCCAGGCGCGCGGCGAAGGCGGCGATCAGCTCGACCGTCGCCTCGAGGTCGCCGAGGTCGACCATCTCGACCGGCGAGTGCATGTAGCGCAGAGGGACGTAGACGAGGCCGGTGGGGATGCCCGCGCGGGAGATCTGGATCGCGTCGGCGTCGGTGCTGGTGCTGCGGCCGCTGGCGCTGATCGTGTGCGCGATCCCGGCCTCTTCGGCGGTCTCGACCAGCAGCTCGAAGACCTTCGGCGAGAGGGTCGAGCCGCGGCCGATCGCCGGGCCGGAGCCGAGCGGGTGGCTGCCGATCTCCTTCTCGTCGACGCCGGGCGCGTCGGTGGCGTGGGTGACGTCGATCGCGACCGCCAGGTCGGGGCGCACCGCGAAGGCCGAGGTGCGCGCTCCGTAGAGGCCGATCTCCTCCTGCACGGCGGCGATCGCCGCGAAGCTCCCCGTGAGCGTGCTGCGCTCGTGGCAGCGGCGCAGCGCCTCCAGCGCGACGTAGGCGCCGAGGCGGTTGTCCATCGCCCGCGAGACGAGGCGCTCGCCGGCCAGCCCCAGCGGCTCGGCGGCGATCGTCACCGGGTCGCCGACCCTGACCAGCTCGGCCGCCTCCTCGCGGTCGGCGGCGCCGACGTCGACGTGCAGCCCTTTCAGCTCGACCACCTTCTTGCGCTGCTCGGCGTCGAGCAGGTGGATCGGCTTGCGACCGACGACGCCCGGGACGAGGCCCTCGCGGCCGCGCACCTCGACCCGCTGGCCGACCAGGATCTGCGGGTCCCAGCCGCCGATCGGCGCGAACCAGAGGAAGCCCTTCTCGTCGATGTGGGTGACGACCAGGCCGATCTCGTCGATGTGGCCGACCACGGCGAGCAGCGGCGCCGCCTCGCCGACCCGGGCGATCGAGGAGCCGAGCCCGTCGGCGCTGAGCGCGGCGAAGGCGGCCTCCTCGCGCCAGACCGACGCCGCCGGTCCCTCGTGCCCGGAAGGGGCGGCGGCGCGCAGCAACCTGTCGAGCAGGGAGGGGATCTCGGCCATGGCGAAGCAGTATGCCGGGTGGCGCCTCCCGCCTCTACGCGGTCGAGGAGGCCTTTAGCCGAATCGCGAGCGGGTGAGCCGGCAGTAGTCGAATTCGAAGACGAAGCTGACGTTGTTGGCGGCGTTGGCGCTGCGTTCGAGGTTGATCGAGGCGTGGGTCGCCTTGATCCGCTCCTCTTCCACCAGCCGCTTGCCGAGGATGCGCAGCCGCATCTGCACGATGCGCAGGAACTTGAACCACTTCTTCAGCCGGGCGGCATCGGCGGGCGGCCGCGGCACGCGCACCAGCTGCCCCACCGCCCGGCCGAAGGTGCTCGAGGCGCGGATGAACTGGCGCCCCGCCGGAACCAGCTTCTGCGTGCGGATCCGCTGCTGGGCGCCGCGCAGGATGCGCCTGCTGCGCAGCGTGTCGCGCTTGCAGATCGGCTCGACCCGTTCCCGGTAGCTGTCCCGCGTCGGTTCGACGCCGTGCGCGAGCGGCACGACGGCGAGCGTCGCGACGAGCGCCGCAGCGAGTGTCCCCAGCGTTGCCTTCATCTCCCCGGCACGCCCAAGGTTAGAGACCATCGCGGCCTGGCCGAGCCGACTAGCATTCGCCGCCGTGATCTCCACCAACCAATTCAAGAACGGCAGCCATATCGAGATCGACGGCTCTGTCTTCAAGATCGTCGAGTTCCAGCACGTCAAGCCGGGCAAGGGCGGGGCGTTCGTGCGGACCAAGCTGCGCAAGCTCGACGACGGCTCGGTGCAGGACAAGACGTTCAGGGCGGGGGAGAAGTTCAGGCCGGTCCACACCGAGTCGCGCAAGATGCAGTACCTCTACGACTCCGGCGAGGCGGCGGTCTTCATGGACAGCCGCGACTACGAGCAGATCGAGATCCCGGGCGACGTGGTCGGCGAGGCGATGCGCTGGGTGCTGCCCAACGACGAGGTCGACGTGCTCTTCGTCGACGAGCGGCCCAGCGACGTGCAGGCGCCGAGCGCGGTGGAGATGAAGGTGACCGAGACCGAGCCCGGCGTCAAAGGCGACACGGCCTCGGGCAGCGGCAACAAGGCGGCGACGCTCGAGTCCGGCGTGGTCGTCCAGGTGCCGCTCTTCATCGAGGAGGGCGAAAGCATTCGCGTCGACACCCGGACCGGGGAATACATCTCGCGGGCCTGAGCGCGTCACCGGCCGCCGGAAGCGCGAGAATGGGGCGATGCGCCGATCCGACCAGCGCCGCGACGCCGTCTTCGCCTGCTACCAGCGCGAGGTCACCGGCCGTCCGCTGGCCGAGCTGCTCGACCGGTCGCGGCCCTTCACCCGCGAGTTGGCCGAGGCGGTCGAGGCGCACCGCGACGATCTTGACGCGGTCATCGCCCGCCACTCGCGCGGCTGGGCGCTGGAGCGGATCGCGCCGCTGGAGCGCTGCCTGATGCGGGTGGCGCTGTACGAGATCGAGCACAGCGAGGAAGTCCCGCACGAGGTCGCGATCGACGAGGCGGTCGAGATCGCCAAGGAGTACTGCGGGGCCGACGCCCCCGGCTTCGTCAACGGTGTGCTCGGCGCCGTCGTGCGCGAGCGCGAAGGGGTGCGCTGACGTGGCCGAGCCGGGGCGGCTGCGCGAGATCTCCGCCCGGCTGCAGGCGATCGCCGCGGAGCTCGAAGGCGAGGAGGCGAGCGACGAGCGCGCCGCCGAGCTCGCCCACGAGGCCGCCGAGCTCTCCGCCGAGGCGGTCGAGGAGGCGAACCGCCGCATCCGCGAGTCGCAGTGAGCTACCCGGAGGACCTGCGGGCGCTGGTCGACTCCGAGCTGTCCGGGCTGGGCTTCTCGGCGCGACCCGTCACCGCCGGCCTGGAGGAGGCGATGCGCTACTCGCTGCTCGCCGGGGGTAAGCGGGTGCGCCCGGTCCTCGCCCTCGCCACGGCGCGCGCTCGCGGCGCCGAGCCGCGCCGCTACCTGCCGGTCGCGGCGGCGATCGAGCTGATCCACACCTACTCGCTGATCCACGACGACCTGCCGGCGATGGACGACGACGAGCTGCGCCGCGGCCAACCGACCTCGCACGTCAAGTTCGGTGAGGACGTGGCGATCCTCGCCGGAGACGGCCTCTTCGCCGAGGCGATCGGCCTCTTCTGCCGCCAGCCCGGCGAGCCGGCGCGGGTGCTGGCGGCGCTGGCGGAGCTCAGCGGCGCGACCGGCGTCGACGGCATGGTCGGCGGCCAGTACGTCGACGTCGCCGGCGAGGCGGGCGACGCCGCGGCGTTGCGTGAGCTGCACGGGTTGAAGACCGGCCGGCTGATCGCCGCCTCGATCGGCGTCGTGCTCGTTCTGGAGGGCGTCGACGAGCCGGGGGCAGCTCCCTACCGACGCTTCGCCGAGGAGCTCGGCGTCCTCTTTCAGATCGTCGACGACATCCTCGACGTGACCGGCAGCGATGCGCAGCTCGGCAAGCCGCGCGGCAGCGACGAGCGACATGGCAAAATCACCTACGTCAGCCTCTTCGGACTTGACAGAGCGCGCCGGCTGGCGGCGGAGTCGCATGCAAAGGCGACCGCTGCGCTGGCCGAGGCGGACGGCGATACGGGCGACCTGCGAGGGGTCGCCGACTACATCTTCACCAGGGACCAATGAGCGAGAAGCCAGAGGAACTGCTCCCGGGAATCGAGTCTCCCGCCGACCTGCACGGGCTCGACGACGAGCAGCTGGTCCAGGTCGCGCAGGAGATGCGCACATACATCATCGACACGATCGGCGAGATCGGCGGCCACTTCGGCGCCAACCTCGGCACCTGCGAGCTGGCCGTCGCCCTGCACAGCCTGCTCGACTCGCCCCGCGACAAGGTCCTCTGGGACGTCGGCCACCAAGCCTATCCGCACAAGGTCCTCACCGGGCGCCGCGACGCCCTGCCGACAATCAGGCAGTACCAGGGCCTGGCGCCGTTCTGCTCGATCGCCGAGTCCGAGCACGACATCATGGGCGCCGGCCACGCCTCGACCTCGATCGGCTACGCGGTCGGGCTGAAGGAGGCGATGCGCAAGGGGATCGGCGAGGACGGCCGGGTCGCCGCGGTGATCGGCGACGGGGCGCTGACCGGCGGCGTCGCTTACGAGGCGTTGCACGCGGCCGGCGGCCTGCAGACCCCGGTTGTGATCGTCCTCAACGACAACGGGATGTCGATTTCGCCGAACGTCGGGGCGCTCTCGCGCTACTTCAACCGGGTGCGGCTCAACCCGCGCCTCTACCACGCTCGCGAGGGGGTCGAGGACCGGCTGACCAAGCTGCCGCTGGGGCTCGGCAAGCGGATCGAGCGGCTTGGCCCGGAGATCAAGTCGGCGATCAAGGCCTACTGGGCGCCCGGCCTCTTCTTCGAGGAGCTCGACCTCGCCTACATGGGGGTGATCGACGGGCACGACGTCGGCGCCCTGCGCGAGGCGCTGCGCGAGGCCTTCGAGGCCGACCGCCCGGTCGTCGTCCATATCCACACGGTCAAGGGCAAGGGCTTCGCCCCGGCCGAGGAGGGCGGCCTGGAGGGGATGGAGAAGTGGCACGCGGCGAAGCCGAACTCGATCAAGGACGGGAAGCCCGCCGCCTCCTCTGCGCCCGCGGGGCTGGTGGAGGTTCGCGAGTCCGACTCGCCTGAGGGCATCGCCCCCGAGCGGCTGGAGAAGCCGCCGCCCCCCAGCTCGCCGCCGCAGTACACCCAGGTCTTCGCCGACGCGATCGTCGCCGAGGCGAAGGCGGACGCACGGGTCGTGGGGATAACCGCGGCGATGGCGGGGGGGACCGGCCTGCAGAAGCTCGCCGACGAGGTGCCCGAGCAGTACTACGACGTCGGCATCGCCGAGCAGAACGGGGTTCTGCTGGCCTCGGGCCTGGCGCTGCAGGGGGCGAAGCCGGTCTGCGCGATCTACTCGACCTTCCTGCAGCGCGCCTACGACCAGATCATCCACGACGTCTGCCTGCAGGAGCTCGACGTCGCCTTCGCGATGGACAGGGCCGGCCTGGTCGGCGACGACGGCCCCACCCACCACGGCGCCTTCGACGTCTCCTACTTCCGGCCGCTGCCCAACGTGGTGGTGATGGCACCGCGCGACGAGGCGATGCTCGTCCACATGCTGCGCACCGCGATCGCCCACGACGGCCCGGCGGCCCTGCGTTACCCGCGCGGGGCGGCCGAGGGGGTCGAGCTGCCCGCCGCGGCGACCGAGCTGCCGATCGGCAGCGGTGAGCTGCTGGCCGGCGGCGAGCGGGTGGCGCTGCTCGGCTACGGCTACGGCGTCTCGGTGGCGCTGGGCGCGGCCGAGGTCCTCGCCGGCCACGACCTGCGGCCGACTGTCGCCGACGCCCGCTTCGCCAAGCCGCTCGATGCCGAGCTGCTGGAGCGCCTGGCGCTCGGCCACGACCTGCTCGTGACGATCGAGGAGAACGTGCTGCCGGGCGGCTTCGGCTCGGCGGTGCTCGAGCACCTCGAGGACGCCTTCGGCGACCGCTCGGAGGAGCGGGCGCGGGTGCTGCGCATCGGCCTGCCCGACCGCTACGTCACCCACGGCAAGCCGGCGCTGCTGCGCGAGGAGGTCGGCCTGACCGGCGAGGCGGTGGCGGAGCGGGTGCTGGCGGCGCTGCGCTCGGGCGAGCCCGCGCTGAGCTGAGCCGGCCTCCAACGAATGTTGACCTTGCACCAAAGGGCGCAATCGGTTAGCCTGCCCGGCGGCCTCCTTGGTTGCACCGGGATCACCTCGATTTTGCGGCGTTTCTGGGGTTACTACAGGGAGAGGAGGCGCGTATCTCTGGATATGCAGGTCCGTCGGCAGGCGGACCCCTGCCGGAAGCGGGAAGCCCGGCAGCGGTCCGCCACGACGGGCTGCTTTCGCCACGCATGCCTTCTCCTCCCCGCCTTCGCCGAGCAGGCTTCGTCGGGGCTCTCCGCTCAACTTGCGGTGCGCTGCGAGCGCGCCGTCCAGCGCAAGGTCAGGCCGGCAAGCAGGTATGCGATCGCCGCGGCGAGCAGGGCGAACTTGCAGGCGGCGAAGACGCCGGCGAGCACCGGGAAGGCGGCGCCGGCGCCGTCGACCGTGAGCAGCAGGCAGGCGTTCTCGAGTGCGTCGAAGGCGGCGGCGAGGGCGCCGAACCAGACGGTGAACCGGCCGGCAGCGGCAAGCCGCGGCCAGCCTCGCTCGCGCGCCAGGTCGCGGGTCGCGGCGAGGGCGAGCGTGAGCAGGGCGCCGTAGGCGAGCAGGAAGCCGAAGTCGATCCAGAGCGACTCGCGGGCGGCGTCCTGCCCCTCCTCGCCCCATTCGTCGAGGATCTCGTTGGCCCGCTCCTGCCCGAAGGTGAGCTCGAACGGGACGATCCCCGGCCCGCCCGTGTCCTGCATCCGCTCGTCGGCGGGCGACATCGCCAGCAGCAGCGCGACGGTCGCGATCCCCGCCAAGATCAGCCCACGCCCCCGAGTCATGGCCGGGGAGGCTACCGCCGCCGCCCTTGCGACGCCCTGCCGGCTGCGGATATGGTGGGCCGATGGCGGTCAAGCTCCATCGCTGCTCGGCGACCTGGTTCAAGGCGGGGATCCACCCCTGCTGGCGCGTGCAGCGGGCGCTTGACGAGCGGGGCATCGAGTACGAGGTCGTTACCGGTCCCTTGCGCCCGGGGAAGCGCGACGAGCTCGAGCAACTCTCCGGCCAGCGCAAGTACCCGACGATCGAGTTCGAGGACGGCAGCTTCTACCGTGAGGAATCGGTCGACATGGCGAAGCGGATCGAAGCCGGCGAGCTGCTGGCGTAGCGCCAGTAGGCGTCAGGGAGAACCTATGGCCGGATGGCCTGGTCCGGGCTTGTGTGCGCTGAAGGCGGCGAAGCCGCGCTGTGGTCCGATCGCCGCTTCGGCGAGGCCGGCCGATTCGAGCCAGCCCAGGAGGTCCTCCCGCTGCGGCGGCACAGCGTGCCCGCGCCGGCCGCCCAGCTCGAATAGCCACCGAGCCCGCCTGCTCCCGTCGATGAAGAAGCACGTCCCGATCACCTGGCCGCCGGGCTTGAGGCAGCGGGCGATCTCTCCCACGGCCGCCTCGGGGTCGTCGACCATGTGCAGGCCGCTGAGGGAGAGGAAGAGGTCCGCTTCGGAGTCGGCGAAGGGCAGCGCGGCCATGTCGGCCGCGACGAGCTCCACCTGGTCCAGCGAGCGCGCTCGGGCCCGGCGCCCGGCTCGCTGCAGCATCTTCGGGTCCAGGTCCGCCCCGACGTAGCGCACGTCCTGCTCAGGGCGGAGGGCGCGAAGGGCGACACCGCCGCCACAGGGAACGTCGAGGATGGTCTCACCCGCGGTCGCCGCCTCGATCGCGTCGATGCTCTCGTAGAGGACGGATGCGTCGATGCCCCAGACGGCACGGCCGACCAGCCGCATCAGCCAGGGGCGCTCGATGTAGAAGTCATAGAACGCCCCGAACGGCCCAGCGCAGACATTTCGTGCCTCGTCCACAATCGCCCGAGACTACCGCCCGGCGCACCAGCGAGCGGTCGGTCGAGTACGAGCAGCCTCCGAGTCACTTCCTTCGAGGTTTCCGGCACAAACGATGCGATGCCGCCGCCCGGGCCGCCTCCAATGCGCCGCGGATGAAATCGCCCTTTGCCTCGGTGTATGTCTCGCGGTCGAGTGCGAACCGCTCAGCCAGCGCATGCTTCAGGCGCGTGTACTGCTCCGCGATCTCTCGGTTCTCTCGCAGGCAGTCGCGGAAGGCGAGCTCGTCGGCATAACGTTCGGAGCTGATTGGAACGAGGTGCAGGTGGAACTCGCGGCGACTCGGGTGCGGCTTGCAGAACCAGTGCATCTCCTCGGGCAGGTAGGGCGCGTACTGGTAATCGATTTTCGCCAGCGGCTCGAAACACGCGCGGGCGGAGTCGAGGTTCTCGACGCTGACGAGAATGTCGATGATCGGCTTGGCGTCGAGCCCGGGCACAGCGGTGCTGCCGACGTGGTGAATGCCGCCGACGACCCAGGACCCGATCGCATCTTCCAGGAGCGTGCGCTCCTCGGCAAAGCGCTGCGGCCAGCGAGGGTCATAGGTAACGATGCGGATCGGTTCGTCGGCTCCCAGCAGCCGCTCCACCACAAGCACGTCCCGCCACACGCCGTCGAGCTGCCCGTGTCGACGGTGCAGGCCCACCGCGGAGAAGCCGCAACGCTCGGTCAGCCGGATGCTCGCCCTGTTGTCGGTGAACAGCTTGCCGATCATCTTGTGGAAGCCGTGGCCCACGGCGGCCCTGGCGAGGCCACTGGCCAGCGCCGTGCCGACCCCGTGCCCGCGTGCCGCGGGCGCGACGTAGACGCTGGCCTCGCCGATCCCCGCGTAGCAGGCGCGGTCGCTGTGGGGGGAGAGGCCAGCCCACCCGGTAGCGCCCTGGCCGCTGTCGCTGACGAGCATCGGCAGGCGCGGATCGCTGATGCGCGGGAGGAAGTCTGCCGCCGAGCGCGGCTCGGTCTCGAAGGTCGAGCTGCGCTCGGCCAGAGCGGCGTTGTAGATCGAGCAGATCGCCTCGGCATCGCCAGGCCGCGCGGCTCGCACGGTGACGGTCTCATTCATGCGGTCATTCTCGCCGCCAGCCGGGATGCGGGCAATGCCCGGTGGCTAAGCCCCAAACCCCATCCGGTCGAACCGTGCGAAACGCGTGGAGGGCCGTGGTGGCCGGCGGCGCATACGCTTCGGGGCGATGCCCTACGAGGGCTCCTACCTACAGCAGCTGCGCGAGCGGGTCGGCCACGAGCTGGTGCTGATGCCGGGCGCGATGGTCGCGGTCCAGCGCGAGGATGGCCAAGTCTGACTATGAGGCGCGCCCTGCTCTTCGACCTGGACGACACCCTCGTCATCGAGGAGGCCGCAGCCGAGGCGGCCTTTGTCGCGAGCGCCGAGCTCGCAACTCTCGACACTGAGTGACCTCCCAAACGCCTTGGGGCAGCTGGGTCAGCCTGGAACGTCGATCCAGCGCACGATTAACCCATCGCGCACCTCGTGGAACGCCGGCGGGGCCGGCGGGGGATCGCTGGAAAGGCAGGCGATCACCTCGGCGGGTCCGTGCAGATGCTCCTCGACAGCAGTCGTCCAATGGACCTCCGGATCAAGCAGGCGTTCCAGCCGCGTCCAGTCGCGGCGCTCGATCGTGGCGAGCACGTCGCAGACCGCTGGCACCTGCTCCGCCATGTCGTGCCTCAGTTCAACAGAAAACGCTCCGCCGGGGAGGCGGGGCGCTTCTGGGGTTACTACAAGGGAGGAGAGAAGTCCGACCGACCGCGCTGGAATGCGGAATCCCGCCTGCAGCCAATCCCGTCCGGCTGAATCCGGCCTGAACCGGCCGAAACGGTGTCTGACTGTGGCACGAGTGTGGCACCGGACGGTGCCGCGGCTGCTCAGCGACGCCGCGCCTACGCGCTCAGGGCGGGGGTGAGCTCCGCGGCCGGCACCGCGCTTGGCACCGGCATCGTGACGCGCAGTTCTCCGTCGCGTTCCAGCAGACGCTTCGGGCGGACCAGGGTCAGCCCGACCAGCTCGCCGTCGCGGTCGAACCGCACCGCGTGGCCCTCGGGCGTCTCGTCGTAGTCGACCGCGCGCGAGGGGTCGCCAACGTGGAAGTAGAGCACGTCGGCGCCAGCGTCGTACTCGACGCGATCGAAGTCGATGTCGGCGATCGTCACGGTCTCGGCCTACCGGAACGAATCAGGCTCGAAGTTGTCCTCGCTTGCCAGCTTGCTCAAGCCGCTGCGCCCAGAGCTGAAGGCTCCGATCAGCGAAAACGGTGGCTGTTGCGGCTCGTCCGCCAGTTCACGCTTGATCGCGTCCTCAACCAGTTGCGTCAAGGTGATGCCTCGCCTCTCCGCCTCACGTTCGGCGCGCCGCACCAGGTCGGCATCCAGCTCGACTGTCTCTATTCGGGGTCGGGTCACGGCTCCGATCGTAACGCTTACGCTGCGGCAGTTCGTACCTTGCAGCGCCAGCCGGCGCGGCTTCCTCGGCGCCTTCGCGCTTAAAACGGGAGCCGAGAGCATCCGCGCACCGCGTTGGCTCGCTGGTAACCGTCGGCAAATGGATTGTCCGCATTGAGCAGGTCATCAGACGGGGCGGTAGTTCTGGCCGTCGCGGCATCGATGCAGCCTTGGTAATGCTGCTCCGCCGCGAGCCATAGCAGCGCTGCCGTGGCGAGGATTGCCAGAACGATTGCGGCTCCCGTGCGCCCCTCCATATCGCCGCGCGACAGTATCGAAAACCGGGGCCGTCGCCCCGGATACCGCTGGGGGTACTGGCATAACCTGCCGTCCTTCACTCACCTACCACGGGAGGCTCCCCAATGACCCTCACACTCAAGGCGCGAACGGCCGCCGTAATTCTCGCAGCGTTCTGCATCCTCGCCGGACTCGCCATAGGTCAACTCACGCAGGCCGACTCAGCCCGCAACGGGAACGGCCGTCAGCTAGACAAGATCGCCCGAAAGCTCAACGCAACGAACCGTCAGCTTGCCAATATCAGCAAACAGCTTGGCGGCAGCTCGCTAACGACCATCAGCGATCAGCTCGGCAACATCAGTAGCAACCTTGGAGGTGGATCGATCCTTAGTATCGACTATCGACTACGGCAAATTGAGGATTCGACCAGGGGCACCTGCCGGGCAGTTGACGGGATCGGGTGCTGACGTAATCGCAGAATGCCGGACTACATAGCGGCCCTTGGCCCGGCGTTGGCGCGCCTGCCGGGGGCCACTTTTCGTGCGAGGGCGAGCTTCCTGCTTGCCTTCAATTCTCGCTTGAAATTTGAAGGCATCGCGCTATGCTCTCAGAGATGAATCCGACCCGCGAGCTGGACACAGCCGAGCGTATCGCCCGCGACATCGACGAGCTCGATGAGCTAGAGAGTGCGCTGACGCGCAATAAGGACGCGCGGCTGAAAGTGGTCCGCCTTCGCCGCCGCCGCCTTGACGAGGCGCCCTCGGTTCGCCTTTCGGTCGCGGGCAAGCTCTTGGACCTCTCCCTGCCCACGATCCGCACCTGGATCGAGCGCGGGCTACTGGACGAGGTCGACGGCTCCTCGCCGCGGCGGATCACGCTGGGGAGCGTGCTTGAGGTCCGCCCCCTGGTCCGCGAGCTTCGCGCCCTCGGTCGCGATCGCAACCTGCTCGAGGCCGTCCTCGCCCGCCTCGACGACGAACGCACTATCTCTGATCGCAAACTGCGCCGCTCGCTTGATGAGATGCGCAGCGGCGAGCTGACCGACATCACGCCGCGCGCTGGCGCGTGAGCCACCGCGTCAGCATCACGCCGACCGGACGGCGCAGCGTCGATGCCCTCCGCGGCAAGGCCCGGAGGTCCTTCGACGCCGCAGTCGAGCGCCTCGCCGCCGAGGGATGCGCCGCCGGCGACTACCGGCTCACCGGCGAGGACATCGAGCACATCTGCGCGCTCCACCTCTACGGCCGTTACCGCGCCCTGGTCGCCTTTCCTGACGACGCGAGCGTCGTTGTGCTTCTCGTCGGCGAGCACCTCGCCGACGACCCCGAGCTCGATGTCTACCGCGACCTCTACCGGCAGTTGGGGCTACGCGAGCCAGCCGCGAAGCGGACCAAGCCACCTTGTTGCAACGAGGGCGGCAAGCCGCCCGTCGACTCCGAGCTACTCGATCGCTTCGCCGCGACTGCGAAGGATTTGAGCCGCCGCCGTCGCCGTGCCTGACTCCGCCGACCTGCCCGCGATTTCAGCACCGGGTTGAGCCGGCGGTCAACCCCCTGCGGGGGTCGGCGCGAAGCGCCTTGACAGCCGGCGACCCGGTGCTATCGCTTAGGTAGGTCGGCGCGGTAGGACCTGTCGCCGCTGAAATGCCGACTCTGGAAAGCCGGTCCAGCCGGAGGAGGTGGTACAAGGTCTCTGGTGGGCCGGGAAGCGACGCAGATAAACCTCTTTGCCTGGGCCGACGAACTGGAGCGCGAACGGCGTCGGATTGAGAGCGCGAACCGCGCCCGCGCCGAGCGGCGCGGCTTCCTCGTCTTCGCCACGGACCCCGACGCTGGCCCCGACTCGCCCGACTACCGCCGGGTCTACGCGACCGAGGAGCGCACGCCGGCCCGTGCGATCCGCAAGATCAGGCCACTCGTTCCGGATCGCCGCATGCGCGCGTATCTCGCGACCGGTCAGTATCGCCACGAGCTGGCCGACGCCCGCTGGGTCCCGTAGCGAAACCGCCTCCCTCCCGTCGCCGCAACCGCCCTGTCGGAGTGGAACAAATCGTGGAAGGCGGTGGAAGGGGCTGGAGGTGATCCGGGGACAAGGACCGGAGACCGGACGCAAGAGACAGGAGGGACGGAAAGCGGAGCTGCGCGAGCGACTGGCGGCCGAGCCGCGGCGGGGAAGAGGTGGGTTGCCGGGGCGTGGCTCCGCCGACGCCGGTCCATCAACCCACGGCCCGCGCACTTGAGTTCCTGTGCGTCTATCTCGACACCGGCGCCTTTCAAGTCGGCTGATCAGCGACGTGCAGTGCGGATTCGACTAGCATCGCGCCGTGTGTTAGGCGCGATCATCATTCTTCTTGTTGCCGTGGTGCTCATCGCGCTCGTGGCCTGGTCGATCCACCGAGCCTACGCTCAGCGCAACGTCGGGATCGAGTTCAACGCCGCTTTCCCGTGGCCGCCCCAAGACGCGACTGGCCACGTCTTGGTGCGAATCACGGGTGACATGCAGAGGTGGCGGTATCGACTCACCAATCAAGGTGCGAATGCTCTTGTCTTCTCCTACAGATACCGGCCGGTGTGGCTCATCATCCCGTGCGTCCTGCTTTTCCCAGTTGGCCTTCTATCGCTGATCTACACGAAGACTGCCGAGATCAGCTTCGTCTTCTCGACGACGGACGGCAACGACTCCGAGGTATCCGTGGTTGGGCAAGGCCCTCCGTATCTTCAGGGGCGCATAGCGGCGGTGTTGCTGGAACTTGAACCCACCGCCACCTCGCCGACGGAGCCAGCGCGCTAGCTGTCGGTCGACTGGGCTCCAAGCAGCCGCTCAACCACGCGCTCGGTCAGGCCGGATACTCGCGGCGTTGCCGGTGGAGAGCTTGCCGATCTCCGTCACGGCGAATCGGGGCGGTCCAGCGAATGGCTGCGGCCGCGCCGCGGTCTAACCTCGGACGGGTGGCCAGCGAGCGGATCACTTTCGACCCCGACCGGATGCGCGGCCTGCCCTGCATCCGCAACACCCGCCTGACCGTCGGCGCCGTGCTCAGCCAGCTTGCGGCCGGGATCGGCACCGAGGAGCTGCTCGCGCGCTACCCCTACCTCGAGCGCGAGGACATTCTCGCCGCGCTCCGGCACGCGGCGTCCGTCACAGCCTGAGGCGCGGGGCTCTCCCCAACAGAAAACGCCCCGCCGGGGAGGCGAGGCGTTTCTGGGGCTACTACAGGGAGGAGAGAACTGCGACCGGCCGCATGGCGAAGCGGGAAACCACTCGCAAAGCCAAACCTCATCCGGCCAAGTCCGGTTGTAACCGGCTGAATCCGTGCCTGACTGTGGCACGACTGTGGCACCAGGGGGAAGGCAAAACGTTCCGCCGCCCCGGTGGCTACGGTCGGCGTGCCGATGAAAGGCACGCTCAATCAGAAGAAGGCGATCAAGCTGCTGAAGGAAAACGGCTGGACGCAAGCTCGCGGCGGCAAGCACCAGGTCAAGATGACCAAGGATGGCTGTCGCCCGATCACGCTCCCGCAGCACAAGGGCCGCGACTACCAGCCAGGACTGGCCAGCGCGATTCTCAAACAGGCAGGGCTACAATGAACAGGCGAGAAGGAGATTCGTCATGGAGTTGACCGCCCGTATCCATATCGAGGAAGGCAGCTACTGGGCAGACGTTCCAGAGCTACCCGGCTGCTTTGCCTCCGGCGACACCCTGGACGAGCTTTTCGAGTCCCTGCAAGAGGGAGTCGCGCTTTACCTTGCGGATGAGGGTGAGCAAGGCGGACCGCTGCATGTCGCGACGGCCACGCTGACTGATCGCCCACTCACGGCTGCATAAGCGGGCAGTTCGTTGTAGTCGGATTCCGTCTTGCCGCGCTGGCATGGTGCTTGGCGTGACCGATCAGCAAGCGCTAGAAATCGCCGCAGGGCTCGCCCCGAGTAACGATTCCCAAGGGACAGAGGTTCGGGCGGTCGCGCGCAGCCTGAAGGCGCTGATCCCTGGGCTTGGCGAGTCGTGGGTGATAGCGGAGGTTCACGGCATTCCGAGCAATGAGTCGCAGCCGTGGCTCCTGTCTTTGGTTGGCGAGCCGCAGACGCTGTGGACGGCGTTTGTGTATCCGGCCGAGGATCCCAAATACGAGTGGCCAAAACTGATGGTTCAACGCTACGGCGCGTTGAATTGGGGGATCAGCACGATCACGGATGTGATCCATTACGAGCATGGTGCGGAGCGAATCCTTCGAGCCTGGATGTTCAGGCTGGGAGACGAGCGCTATGCCTTCAAGACGGATGAGATAGTCGGGCTACCGAACCCTTCGCCGGTTGAGCAGTTCGGTCGAGCCCTAGCAGCCGCGGACGGCTGGGAGATCAGCGGGGTTCAGCCGGACGAGAGGTAGCCCCGTCTCGGTCAAGGAATCCCGGGCGTCGATGCTCTTGCGCCCATCGCTCAAGCCGAAGCAGCAACGGAGGATCAAGTTCCGCGTTGCTAAGTGAGATATCAAGGTCAAGCAGCCGACTGTGATCGATGATGCGTAGCTGGATGCCTTCCGGCTGGCCTTGCGCCGAATAGACGCGGTATCCGACGACAGTCCCTCGCTTGACACAGAGTTTCTCCTCAACCGGAACGAGAAGGAGGTGAGCAAGGTTGTCGAGATCCTTCCCATGGACTGACTCTCCACGCACAGCGACGTCAAGTGCGACGAAGCCTTCAAACGGGAGGGCCGATCGGGATGCGGCGAACTGGTCAATCGCCGCATTCCTTGCCTTCTCCCATGCGGACCCGCTACCCACGCCTTGGCCGCGTAGTGGGAGCATCAGCGTAGAGCCCGACCGGACACGTAGCGCGTGGTGAAGCTTAGGCAGCGGGAGCACCCTGTGGATTGCCTGGGTCACCTTCGGCAAGGGTCAAAGCGAGTTCGAGCCTCGGACTACCGGGACTCGAACTACTTTCGTGCCCGCATGGCTCGCCAGCTGCCCGATCTGCTCGATGACCTCAACGAAGTACGTCCAACGGTCCTTCACTTCAGCGGTCACGGCGATGACGGCGGTCTCGCATTCGAGGGCGAAAATGGCTCTACCCAGACACTCGACAACGCCATGCTAGGCCGACTGCTTGACGCTGCCGCCGGTGGCGTTCAGCTCATTCTCTTCAACAGCTGCGACTCGGTTTCCCAGGCCGAAGTCGCTATCCAGCATGTTGACCTCGCGATTGGGATGGACACGGCGATTGATGATGAAGATGCAAAGGTTTTCGCGGGGCAGTTCTACAACTCGCTGGGCTTCGGGCGTTCGGTTGCGGAGGCCTTTCGCCAAGCCAAGGTTCAGGTTGAACTCGTCGGGGGGGATGGGGAGGTGCCGCAGCTGTTTTGTGCTGACGGCATTGATCCCGAGGTGGTCGTCTTGGTCAACCCAGACGCCCCGAATGAAAATCCTCCTGAGTAGGTCGCCTACTGGTCTTATGTCACTCGGCAAGCCGCTCTTCGATAGCCATGGCGAGACGATCGAATTCGCGATAAGAAAAAATGTGGCAGCCAGCCGGGGCGAGTCTGAAGTCCCGGATTAGCTGGGTCATGCCCGCATCTGCGCTCACGAGATCGCAGCGAGATAGGCCGTGCGTGAGGTGGGCGATGTCGTGGCCGTCGCTCGGTCTTGCCCGCCGCTCCGGGCTAGCGGCGAGCGCCGCCCGAAACAAGGCCGGAAACGCGAGGGTTGGCAGTGATCGAAGCGGCTCGAATCGCCGAAACTCATCCGGCCGCCGAGCAATCTCGGGATAGCGCTCAGCGAAGCGTTCCATCTGAATCCGCCGAGTCCCGAAGGCCATAAAGCGGTTGTAAGCAGAACCGGGGGAGATGTCGAACTCGGTCGCCTCCGCGTCGCGGGCCAGCACGAAGCCGCGTTCAAGGTAATGCCTTGCAAATTCCTCTGGGGCCAACACCGGACCGAGCTTCCAGCTGATCATCTGTTCGAGGTTGCCTTCGGCCATTTCCTCGAATGAGAACCCTTTCTCGCGGAGTTCCGCATAGACCTTGTCCATGTCGGTCTCCTTGTCCCGCTCGTGCGCGACCTCTTCGTGAAGCATCTCGTCCGGCTCGAAGTAGGCACGGACCCTGATTTGCCCTCCGCCAAAGCCGAAGAAAAGCTCGTCGCGCGGCGTGTTCGGGTCGGTTCGGAATGCCTCCTTCCAGATGGGCCTGCTCTCATGCTCTTCGAATGCGGCAGCTGCGGCGTGGATCTCCGCAAGCTCGATTTCTTCCTCGCCGCGAAAGCCGATGCCGATGGACAGCTCGTCGGCGAGTCCGTCGATCTCCTTCCACAGCCCTTGATCTCGGATGTGTACCCGGGCCGTCTCGTCGTTGTGGCTAGACGAAGCCGGGCAGATCAGTCGCCCGGTGTTGACCTCTGCCCGAAGAAGGTCCAGCAGCTCGGCGTGGTCATTCTCGGTCACCAGCGCCGAGAGCGTCGATTGATCAAGGTAGACGAGGAGGCGCGGCCCATTCGGGCGGCGCGCCAAGCGGCTGACATCGATGTCCATCTTGAATTCGAAGCGTAGGCGGCTTGTGGGCAGGGGTCTGGGGGGTCGCTTGTTCCCCAGGTGCGGGACTGTGGCACCGACTGTGGCACAGCGGCACTCGGGTCAGGCAGCGCTTCTCGTGCAGCCCGCGCGAGTACACCAAATTCCGCTTGCTAGAGCCCCACAACAGAAAGCGCCCCGCCGG
>Ga0299914_10000130_pt1 | contig 43782 bp, 40 predicted proteins | sample RVTome_10_FD_201361 | JGI IMG/M metagenome (GOLD analysis project Ga0299914, IMG submission 201361) | Soil microbial communities from uranium-contaminated site in the Upper Colorado River Basin, Wyoming, United States - RVT153D57 (version 2) ... | reverse complement strand
GGCTTTTGCCGGCTGTTTTGGGTGATTGGGGCCCAAGCGCCTATGTTAGAATCTTTCTACCTGGATTGGGGGGAAGCTGGGGAAATGCGCCAGGCTGCTCTTCATTCCTTATAACAACAAGGAGACGCGCCATGTCCAAAGGGCAATCCCTGCAGGAACCGTTTCTGAATGCACTTCGTCGCGAGAAAGTGCCGGTTTCCATTTACCTGGTGAACGGTATCAAGCTCCAGGGACAGATCGAATCCTTTGACCAGTTTGTCGTGTTGCTCAAGAACAGCGTCAGCCAGATGGTCTACAAGCATGCGATTTCCACCGTCGTGCCTGCCCGCGCGGTCCGCATGGCAGTGGACGATGGCGGCAAACTGGAAGCCGAGGTCAACTGATTTCCACATGATTCCGAGGTGGCGCGTTGTTTGACCGTCCGCAGAGCGGGGAGCGCGCCGTCCTCGTTCACATCGATTTCCGTGGCGAGCAGGATGCCGACGCGCTGGACGAGCTCCGCGAGCTGGTGCTGTCGGCCGGCGCGACGCCGCTGGCGACAGTCACCGCTACACGCCACGCGCCTGACCCGAAGTATTTCGTGGGTAGCGGCAAGGCGGAAGAAATCGCTGACGTCGTACGCGCCGAGGGCGCCGACATCGTCATTTTCAACCACACGCTGTCGCCCAGCCAGGAACGTAACCTGGAGCGTCTGTTCCAGTGTCGCGTGCTGGACCGTACCGGCCTGATCCTCGATATCTTCGCGCAACGCGCGCAAACTCATGAAGGCAAGCTGCAGGTCGAGCTTGCACAGCTCAATCACCTGTCGACACGCCTTGTTCGTGGCTGGACTCACCTTGAACGGCAGAAGGGCGGCATCGGCCTGCGGGGTCCAGGTGAAACCCAGCTGGAAACCGACCGCCGCCTGATCGGCAAGCGAATCCGGGCGCTTTCGGAACGGCTGGAGAAAGTGCGCGGCCAGCGTGAAGAAGGTCGCAAGCAGCGACAGCGCAATTACGTGCCGACCGTTGCGCTGGTCGGATACACGAACGCTGGCAAGTCGACCTTGTTCAATTCCCTGACGGGCGCGGCGGTTTTCGAGGCGAACCAGTTGTTCGCGACGCTGGATCCCACGGTGCGCCGCCTGGAGTTGTCGGAAGGCGGGCACGTGGTGATCGCGGATACCGTCGGATTCATTCGCCACCTGCCGCACGATCTCGTCGCTGCATTTCGCTCGACATTGCAGGAAACGAAAGACGCCGATCTGCTGCTGCATGTGGTCGACGCCGGCGCGGAGACGCGCGACGAACAGATGACAACTGTGCGCGGCGTGCTCAAGGAAATCGGTGCTGAAGCGGTGCCGCAACTGCTCGTGTTCAACAAGATCGATCTGACCGGTGATGCCGCGCGCCTGGATCGCGGTCCGGATGGAAAACCCGTTCGCGTCTGGGTTTCCGCGTTGACGGGAGCGGGATTCGAGGAACTGCGCCAGGCGGTGGCGGAACTCACGCGTGACGAAACGGTGGAGGGCTGGCTGCAGCTCGACCCCGGCCAGGGCCGGGTGCGCGCGCGCCTGTTCGATCTGGGTGCAGTGAGAGAAGAGGAAGACAGCCAGGAGGGCGGTTGGCGCATGCATGTACGTATGCCGTTGCGTGAATACCGGCAGTTGTGCCGGCACGAACGGCTGGATACCAGCCTGGATCATCACTAGCAATAACCAACACAGTGGTTGCGGGCAGCATCGCCCGTTCCTACAATCTGCGGCTCGCGCCGTCATTTGACGCAATATTCCGATTGGAGAAGGCACCATGGCCTGGAACGAACCTGGCAGGGGCGGTAAAGACCCTTGGGGAGACAAGGGCGGGAACGGCAGCGGCCGCCGCGGCGGCAATCCGCCCGATCTCGATGAGCTGGTCCGCAACCTGCAACGCAAACTGTCTGGCCTCTTCAGTGGCGGTGGTGGCGGCAAGGGCGGGTCGTCGTCCGGCAACGGCTCGACGATCACGCTGCTGCTCGTATTGCTCGCCATAGCCTGGCTGGGCTCGGGCCTGTACCAGATCGATGCGGCTGAAACGGGTGTCGTTACCCGTTTCGGTGCTTTCCAGACGACGACTCCGCCGGGTCTGCACTGGCATCTGCCATGGCCGATGGAGAAAGTCGAAAAGGTGAACATCGCGGAAATCGCGCGCTTTCCCTATCAGACGCTGATGCTGACCAAGGACGAAAACATCGTGACGGTCGATGTCACGGTGCAGTATCGCCGCGCCGATCCGGTCGCCTATCTCTTCAACGTGCGCAATCCCGATCAGACGCTTGCTGACGTGACGGAAAGCGCGATTCGTGAAGTCGTCGGCAAGAACGGGCTGGACTTCATCCTGGGTCCGGGCCGTGCGGAAATCGCCGCGCAGACGAAGGAACTGGTGCAGTCGACGCTGACGGCATACGGCACGGGTGTCGAAGTCACATCTGTGAACCTGCAGGACGCAAACTTCCCCGAACCTGTGCAGCCGGCGGTACGCGACGCCATCAAGGCGCGCGAAGACCGCGAACGCCTTGAACTTGAAGCGCAGAAGTATGCGAATGAAGTACTGCCGCGTGCTCGCGGTGAAGCCGCACGCCGCCTTGAAAACGCGGAAGCCTACAAGGCGGAAGTGATTGCGGAAGCGCAAGGCGAGACCGCGCGTTTCGTACAGGTGCTGGAAGAGTATGCAAAAGCGCCAAACGTGACGCGAGAGCGGCTGTATCTCCAGGCAATGGAGCGGGTTCTCGGCAGCACCAGCAAGGTGCTCGTCACTGCGGAAGGCAGCAATAACATGATGTACTTGCCGCTCGACCAGTTGCTCAAACAACAGAAAGACGCTCAAGGCAATACCAGCAGCACAAGCTCACCGTCGACACGACAGCAGGGCGACAGTGATCGCAGCGACGCACGCAGCCGGGGAGGCCGCTGATGAAAGCCATTAACAGTCTGCTTCTCGTGATTCTCGCGCTCGTGGTGATCGTCGGCACGATGTCCGTGTTCGTCGTCGGCGAGCGCGAGCTCGCCATCAAGTTCAGGTTCGGCGAAGTCGTCAGGGCCGATTACGAGCCGGGCGTGCATTTCAAGCTGCCCTTCATCAACACCGTAAGCAAGTTCGACGATCGCATTCTCACGCTCGACAACCGGCCGGAAGAATTCCTGACCGCCGAGAAGAAGAACGTGATCGTCGATTTTTTCGTGAAATGGCAGATCACCGAGCCGGTAAGGTTTTACCGTGCAACGCTGGGTGGTCAGGAAATCGTCGCAGAACAGCGCTTGCTGGAAATCATGAAGGACGGCCTGCGCGCGGAATTCGCGCAGCGTACCGTGCAGCAGGTGGTGTCCGCCGAGCGTACCGAGATCATGAACATCGCTTCGCAGGCTGCGCAGGACGCAGCGCGTGAATTCGGCATCAGCATCATCGATGTCCGGGTGAAACGCGTCGAGCTGCCGGGAGACGTGAGTGCTTCCGTTTACGATCGCATGATCACCGAACGTTCACGCGTGGCCGCGCAATTGCGTGCAGAAGGCGCCGAGGCCGCGGAACGGATTCGCGCCGGCGTCGATCGCGAACGCACGGTCATCATTTCATCGGCCTTCCGCGACGCGGAACAGGTTCGCGGTGAAGGCGACGCCCGCGCAGCGGAAATCTATGCAAAGGCCTACAACCGCGACCCGGACTTCTATTCCTTCCACCGCAGTCTGGAAGCCTATCAGCGCTCGATCGGCAGCAACGATATCCTGGTGCTGGAGCCGGAGAACGAGTTCTTCCGCTTCTTCGGCAACAAGAGCGGCCGCAGATGATGATGGCCGGTGATCGACTGGTCTGATCTTGGAACAGCACTTGCCCTCGTTCTCCTGATCGAGGGCCTGTTGCCGTTGCTGTCACCGCGCGGCTTCCGGCAGGCCATGCTCGCCGCTGTCCAGATGAACGACCGCACACTGCGAGCGGTCGGCTTGGTCACGATGGTTGCCGGCGTACTGATTATTTACTGGATTCGTTGACGAACGGTTTTTCTTCTCTAAATTCCGGAACACTTGAAAATGGCAAAGAACGTCATCGTGATCGGCACTCAATGGGGTGACGAAGGCAAGGGCAAGGTCGTGGACCTGCTGACGGACAAGGCACGCGCGGTCGTGCGTTTCCAAGGCGGTCATAACGCGGGTCATACGCTCGTCATCGGTGGCGAGAAGACCGTATTGAAGCTCATCCCATCCGGCATTCTGCGTGAAGGCGTGATGTGCTTCATCGGTAACGGTGTCGTGCTGCATCCGGTCGCGTTGAAAGAAGAGATCACGATGCTCGAAGCGAAAGGCGTCCCGGCACGCGAACGCCTGCGCATCAGCCCGGCTGTCCCGTTGATTCTTCCGAGCCACGTTGCCCTCGACAAGGCGCGCGAGCATGCGCGTGGTGCGAATCCCATCGGTACGACGGGTCGCGGGATAGGTCCCGCCTACGAAGACAAGGTGGCGCGCCGTGCCGTTCGTTTCGGCGACGTCCTGCATCGTGAACGTTTCGCGGCAAAGCTCGGAGAGATTCTCGATTTTCACAACTTCGTGTTGCAGCACTATTACAAGACGGATCCGGTCGATTTCCAGAAGACGCTCGAGCAGTACCTGGCACTCGGCGAGGAACTCGCACCGATGATGACGGATGTCACCGAACAACTGGACCGGATTCACAACGAGGGCGGCAGCATTCTTTTCGAGGGCGCGCAGGGCGCGTTGCTCGACATCGATCTCGGCACCTATCCTTACGTGACGTCGTCGAACACCACGGCCGGCGGCGCCGCCACCGGCACCGGTATCGGACCTCGTTATTTCGATTACGTGCTGGGTATCGTCAAGGCCTACACCACGCGCGTGGGCGCCGGCCCGTTTCCGACCGAACTCACGGACGACACCGGCGAATTTCTCGCGAAGCGCGGCAACGAGTTCGGCTCTGTCACCGGCCGTCGCCGGCGTACGGGCTGGTTCGATACTGTCGCCTTGCGCCGTGCGGTGATCAATAACAGCGTTTCCGGTCTGTGCATGACGAAGCTGGACGTGCTCGATGGTCTCGATACGATACGCATCGGCGTCGCTTACAAGGATGCGAGCGGAAAGGAGTGCGGCGTGCAACTGGGCGCGGAAGGCATGGCAGCCTGCGAACCGGTGTACATCGACATGCCGGGCTGGAAGGAGTCCACATTCGGAATCAAACGTCTTGAAGACCTGCCGGAAAACGCGCGCGCGTACCTGAAAAAGATCGAGGAATTGCTGAATGTGCCGGTCGATATCATTTCGACGGGCCCGGATCGCGATCAGACGATCACGCTCCGGCATCCATTTGCAGATTGATTTTCCGGGAACCTTGAAGAGCCGCGCGAGATAGCGCGGCTTGTTTCACGCACGCCCTTTGGCGGGCAAAAAAAAACCGCCTCTCGGCGGTTTTTCGATCAGCCCCTGTTCGGGCTGGAACATTTTATGGTGCCGAGAAGAGGACTTGAACCTCCACGGGGTTGCCCCCACTGGCACCTGAAGCCAGCGCGTCTACCAATTCCGCCATCTCGGCATTCCGGCTGACAGCACCTGCCGGAGAGCCGCGAACTTTAATGGGGTAAATCAGTATTGTCAATTACTGCCGCGAACAACTTCTGCACCCGGTATAGTGAGTGCCCATGACACGAAACAAAAAGAAAACCACACCGAACGGCGACGCGAAACGCGGCGCACAACCGCGCGATCCGGAAGCGGAACGCGAAGCCAGCCGTTACGCCGAACCCATCGCCAGCCGCGAACTTATCCTGAAAGTGCTGGTGGATCTCGGCAGGCCTGCCTATCAGGACGAAATCGAAGCCGAGTTGCACATCGGGAGCGAGCAGGATCGCGAAGCCCTGCGCCGCCGGTTGCGTGCGATGGTTCGCGACGGGCAACTGGTCTTCAACCGGCGTGGCGGTTATTGCCTCGCAGGAAAGATCGGTGTCGTGGCCGGGCGCGTACAGGCGCATCGGGACGGCTTCGGATTCCTGATTCCCGACGAAGGCGGCGAAGACATTTTCCTCTCGCCGCGGCAGATGCAATCCGTGATGCATGGGGATCGCATCTCCGTTCGCATCAGCGGTGTCGATCGGCGCGGGCGGCCGGAAGGCAGTCTTGTCGACGTGCTGGAGCGCAATACCGAAACGCTGGTCGGACGGTTCTTCGAGGAAGGAGGAATGAGTTTCGTCTCGCCGGACAATTCCCGTTTTCAGCACGAAGTCCTGATCCCCGCATCGGATCGCAATGGCGCGACGCATGGCCAGATCGTGCTTGTCGATCTTGTCGAATATCCCGGTCCCCACACGCAGCCGATGGGAAGGGTCGCGAGAGTGCTCGGCGACCATCGTGCTGCCGGCATGGAAGTGGAAATCGCGATTCATTCCTTTGGCCTGCCACATGAATTTCCGAACGCGGTAACCGACGAAGCGGAAACCTTCGGTGAGCAGGTGCCCGAGGCGGCAAAACAGGGCCGGGTGGATATTCGCGACCTGGATCTCGTCACGATTGATGGAGAAGACGCGCGCGATTTCGACGATGCGGTGTACTGCGAGCCGCTGAAGGGCGGTGGCTGGCGGCTGATCGTCGCGATAGCAGATGTTGCGCATTACGTGAAACCCGGCAATGCGCTGGACACGGAAGCCGAGAAGCGCGGGACGTCGGTTTATTTTCCGGACTGGGTATTACCCATGTTGCCCGAAGCGCTGTCCAACGGACTGTGTTCGCTGAATCCGAAAGTGGACCGGCTGTGCATGGCCTGCGACATGCGCATCGACGAAGACGGCAAGGTAACGCGTGCGAAGTTTTACGACGCCGTCATGCTTTCCAAGGCACGCCTGACGTACACCAAGGTCGGTAACCTGATCGAGAAAGGCGATGTCGACGTGCACCGCGAACTCGGTCCGCTTGCCGACCGCATCCATGCGCTGCACGATCTGTACAAGGCGCTTGCGAAGGCACGGCGCCGGCGCGGCGCGATCGATTTCGATCGCCCTGAAACGAAGATCGTTTTCGACGAGAACCGCAAGATTCAGTCCATCGTGCCGGTGGTGCGCAATGTCGCGCACAAGATCATCGAAGAATGCATGATCGCGGCGAACGTGCAGGCAGCAAAGTTCCTCGACAAGAACAAGGTGCCCACTTTGTATCGCGTGCATGACGGCCCGAAAGAAGAGTCACTGGATGATGTGCGCGGCTTTCTCGGGCCGCTCGGCTTGAGTCTTGGTGGTGGCGAGACTCCGCAACCCAAGGACTACGCGAAACTGATCGAGAAGATCCAGGACCGGCCAGACCGTTTCCTGATCGAAACCGTGCTGTTGCGCTCGCTGTCACAGGCGGTCTACCAGCCGAAGGGCGACGGCCACTTCGGGTTGGCGCTCGAGCACTACGCGCATTTCACATCGCCGATTCGGCGCTATCCCGATCTGCTTGTGCATCGCGGCCTGAAGCTCGTCGTCAATCAGCGCCCGAAAAAGGAATTCAGCTACGATCATCGCCGCATGGAAACGCTGGGTACACATTCTTCAATGACGGAACGTCGCGCTGACGAAGCGACGCGCGATGCCGTCGCCTGGCTGAAGTGCGATTTCATGGTGGACAAGGTCGGTGAAGAGTACGACGGCCTGATTACCGGCGTGACGAACTTCGGGCTGTTTGTCGAGTTGAAGGACATGCAGATCGAAGGACTGGTGCACGTCACTTCCCTCGAAAATGATTACTACCGTCATGATCCGGCGATGCACCGGCTGATCGGCGAACGCGGTGGCAAGGTGTACCGTCTTGCAGACGAGATTCGCGTGCGTGTCGTGCGCGTGAATCCGGACGAACGCAAGATAGATTTTGAACCGGCGAGCAGTGCGAGCGGCGACAGCGGACGCCGTTCCGACGCAAAGGGCGGCAAGCCTGGCGCCGACAAGCGCTCGGGTGGAAAGGACCGCGGCGGCAAGAAGACGGCCGGTTCGAGCAAGAAGAAGGGCAGCGCCAGGCGGACGAAGTCCGGGGACTCCGGGAGTAAATCCGGGAGCGGTCCGCGCGGTCGCAAGCGTTAGCCCAGGCATCAGCTGCCAACGTTGACTCCGTGTAAACCCGGCCAGGAAGCAAGCCTTGGAAAAGATATTTGGTCTGCATGCGGTGACTGCCGCGCTGCGTTCCGGACGCGAGTGTCAGCGTCTGTGGTTACAGGACAACCGGCGCGATACGCGCTTGAACGAGATTGAAACCCGCGCACAGAAACTGGGTGTGGATGTCGAGCGCGTAGCGCGACAGGAGTTGGACAGGATCGCGGCTGACACGCATCACCAGGGCGCGGTAGGCGAGTTCGGCGCACCGGTTGGTCCCGATAATCTTGAAGATCTCCTCGATACCTTGACGGAACCGGCGTTCCTGCTCGTGCTCGACGGCGTGCAGGACCCGCACAACCTGGGCGCCTGCCTGCGAACTGCGGACGCTGCCGGTGTACATGCCGTGATTGCGCCCAAGGACCGGGCGTGCGGTGTCACGCCGACGGTTCGCAAGGTGGCGGCAGGTGCCGCAGAAACCGTACCGTTTTTTGCGGTAACCAACATCGCCCGCACGCTCAAGGACCTGAAAGACCGCGGCGTATGGCTGGCGGGAACAGCCGGCGAGGCGGATCAGACGATTTACGGGCTTGACCTGACGGGCGCCATCGCAATCGTGATGGGCGCTGAAGGCGAAGGTCTGCGCCGCCTGACGCGGGAATCCTGTGACTGGCTTGCGAAACTGCCGATGAGCGGGCAGGTCGAGAGCCTGAACGTGTCGGTCGCTGCCGGCATCTGTCTTTTTGAGGCGGTGCGCCAGCGAACAGCTTCCTCCGGACGCAAATAGCCGTATTTTCAAGGGTTTCTGCTTGCGCCGGACAACACCATTCGACTAGAATTCCGCGCTTCGTATTCCGGGCCCCTCGTTAATCCAGGGGGCGGTCTGCGACTCCTTGCCTCACCGGAATACGCCGGGAGGCTGATAACCCGTAAGGAGCCGACAATGCGGCATTATGAAATTGTGTTCCTGGTCCATCCGGACCAGAGCGAACAGGTTCCGGCGATGGTCGAGAAGTATCGCTCGATGATCGAAGGCGCCGAAGGCAAGATCCACCGTCTCGAAGACTGGGGTCGCCGCCAGCTCGCCTATCCCATCAACAAGATCCACAAGGCGCACTACGTTCTGATGAACGTCGAATGCACCCGGGAAATCCTCGACGAAATCGAAAGCGCGTTCCGCTTCAACGACGCAGTGCTGCGTCACATGACGATCCGTCGTGAAGAAGCGGTCACGGAAGCTTCGCCGCTCGCCAAGGGTGAAGAGGACGAGCGCTCGAGCCGTCGTCGCGATGATGACGATGACGACCGCCCGCGCCGTTCCGACCGCGATGACGATTCCGAGGACAACGCGGCCTGATCGCTGCGACCCGAAATATCCTAGAGGTGCACCATGTCCAAATTTTTCCGTCGCAGAAAATTCTGCCGCTTCACAGCCGACAATGTGAAGGAAATCGATTACAAGGATCTCGGCACGCTGAAAGGCTACATCACCGAGACTGGCAAGATCGTTCCGAGCCGTATCACCGGCACGCGTCCGTTCTATCAGCGTCAGTTGACGACCGCAGTCAAGCGCGCGCGCTTCCTCGCGCTGTTGCCGTACACCGACCAGCATTGATGAGCGAGGCGAGCCGCAAGGTTCGCCGGTCCTGACAGTGCAGGGATTGCTGCATTGGGTATTGGCCGGACCGTTGCGCGCAGGCCTGGTTGCTGCGGCACTGGCCATGTCGCGGTTGTTCGATGTTTTTGGCGCTGCGGTACTTTCGCTGGTGGCTTTGCGCAAAGGATTTGTACCGGCGCTGCACGTGATCGCCATTGCGTTGCCATTGCTCCTTGCCGCAGGCTTTTTGAGCGGTTTGGGTGCGGGCCTGCCATTGGCGGTGCTCGGATTGTGGTTGCCGGTATTGGTACTCAGTCTTGTGCTGCGACAGACCGCCTCGCCGGCGCTGATGTTGCAGGCCGGCGTCGCGTTGTTCGGCAGCGTGGTCGCCGGCTGGTACATGCTGGAAGCCGCGCCTCTTGAAACGATGCGCACATTCCTCGAACAGCAGGTGTTGCCGCTGTTTGAACGAATGGAAGGCGCGCCGCGCGAGTTGAGCGACGAACAGCTGCAGGCATTGGCGAGGATCGCCCCCGCCTTGATGGCCGCCGGAATCCTGATGATTTCGGGGGTCACTGTGTTCATCGGGCGCTGGTGGCAGGCCATGGGGTTCAATCCCGGCGGGTTCCGCGAGGAATTCCACCGGTTGCGTCACGGCAGGAGTGCGGCGCTGGTCATGGCGGCGCTACTGGTTACCGCGCTGCTTACGGGCCAGGCGGTAGTAATGGGCTTTGCTTTGGCGAGTCTGGTGGCGCTGGTTTTTCAGGGCATTGCCCTGGTGCACGGTGTCATCGCCGCCACAGGCCAGTCAGGCCTCTGGCTGTGGGGCATGTATGGACTGCTTCTCCTGTTGCCGCTACCGGCGACAGTGCTGCTCGCGATAGCGGGCAGCGTGGATAACTGGATGGATTTCCGACGTCTTGCAGGTCAGGACGCAGGGAAAACGAACGAAATGCGTGACCGAAAAGGTGAATGACGATGGATGTAATCCTGTTGCAAAAAGTGGATAACCTCGGCGGCCTCGGCGACAAGGTCAAGGTACGCGCGGGCTATGGCCGCAATTACCTGATCCCACAGGGCCTGGCCAAGCCGGCCACTCCGGCGAATCTCGCCGAGTTCGAAGCCCGTCGTGCGGAGCTTGAGAAGGCCGCCGCGGAAACGCTGGCCGCCGCCCAGGCGCGCAAGGAAAAGCTCGAAGGCATGACGATTACCATCGCTTCCAAGTCCGGTGGTGAAGGCAAGCTGTTCGGTTCGGTCGGCACTGTCGATATCGCGGAAGCCGCCACGGCAGCCGGTCATGAAGTCGAACGCAAGGAAGTGCGCCTGCCGGAAGGCCCGATACGCACAACCGGCGAACACGAAGTCGAGCTGCACCTGCATGCGGACGTGAACACGACCATCAAGGTTATGATCGTCGGCGAAGAGTAAGTTCAGGCCGCCTAAAAGCTACTGCGCTCGGCAATACTGCGTTAAGAATCGGCTCGGAATCTTCATGTACCCGCGTGTACATTCCGGTTCCTCGCCGATTCTTGTCTTGCCTTCGCTCGTAACGCTTTTATACGACCTTCCTGCCGCCTGTTATCCACAGGTTACCTACCGGATATTCTGCTTCATTCTCACCGACTTCTGCGTTTCACTGGCGCGCAGGAAGCGCTACGATTTTGATTCCCAGCAGGTTCGTGTGTTCTTCAGGGGGATTCGATGGCCGGCGCCGCCACCAAGGTCAACAAGACATTTTCCGCGACCGACAAGCTTCGTGTTCCGCCGCATTCCGCTGAGGCGGAGCAGGCCGTGCTGGGTGGTCTGATGCTGGACAACCGCGCCTGGGAGCAGATCGCGGACCGTCTTGTCGAGAGCGACTTCTATCGTCACGATCACCGCCTGATTTTCCGCTCCATTGAAGCGCTGGCGGAAAAAGACAGGCCCTGCGATGCGGTCACCATTGGCGAATGGCTGGAAAAGCAGGATCTGCTCGACGAAGCCGGCGGGCTGGTCTATATCGGCGCGCTGGCGAAGGATTCTCCCGGTGCGGCGAACGTCAAGGCGTACGCGGACATCGTCCGTGAGCGGTCGGTACTGCGGCAGCTGATCCACACCGGTAACGACATTGCGCAGAGTGGCTACGCGCCGGAAGGCCGTGAAGTCAGTGAGTTGCTGGAAGCTGCCGAGCAGCGGGTTTTCGAAATCGCCGAGAAGGGCAGCCGCGCCCAAGCGGGATTCATAGGCATCAAGAAACTGCTGACGGGCGCGGTCGAACGCATCGACAGCCTGTTTCACTCCGACGGTCACATCACCGGCATTTCCACGGGCATCACCGCGTTTGACGAAAAGACCGCGGGCCTGCAGAAAGGCGATCTCATTATCGTCGCGGGCCGTCCGTCGATGGGCAAGACCAGTTTTGCGATGAACCTGGCCGAGCACGCGGCCATTCGAGAAAAGATTCCGACTGCTGTTTTTTCCATGGAAATGTCCGGCGAACAGCTCGCACTGCGCATGATTTCATCGCTGGGGCGCATCGATCAGTCGAAGGTTCGCACCGGCAAACTGGACGACGAGGATTGGCCGCGCATTACATCGGCGGTCACGCTGATGTCGGAAGCACCGATCTTCATCGACGACACGCCGGCCTTGTCACCGACGGAGATGCGGGCGCGCGCACGCCGGCTCAAACGCGAACACGGACTCGGGCTCGTCGTTGTCGACTATCTCCAGCTCATGCAGGTATCGGGAACCAAGGAGAACCGCACCAATGAGATTTCGGAAATTTCGCGCGGCCTGAAGACACTGGCGAAGGAACTGGATGTTCCGGTCATTGCGTTGTCGCAGCTGAACCGCAATCTCGAACAGCGCCCCGATAAGCGCCCGGTGATGTCGGACCTGCGTGAATCGGGTTCCATCGAGCAGGATGCCGACATCATCGTGTTCATCTATCGCGACGAAGTCTATAACGAGAACAGCCCGCATGCCGGCACAGCGGAAGTGATCATCGGCAAGCAGCGTAACGGTCCGACGGGCAAAGTGCGCACCGCCTTCCTTGGCCGCTTTACCCGCTTCGAAAATCTCGCGAATGACCATTATTTCGAGGGCGCCGATCAATGACCCGCGCCACCCGGGCGGATATTCATCTCGACGCGCTCCGTCACAACCTTGTCGCAATCCGCAAGCGCGCGCCCGGCAGCCGTGTTCTCGCCGTCATCAAGGCCAACGCTTACGGTCACGGCATCGAATCCGTGTCGCGTGCCCTGAAAGATGCCGACGCCTTTGCGGTCGCCTGCATCGATGAAGCCATGCGCGTTCGCAGCGCGGGCGTGAACAATGCCGTTGTCCTGCTGGAAGGCGTGTTCACCCCCGAAGAACAGGCGCAAGCGGCAGCCAACAATTTCGAGATCGTCGTGCATTGCGCACGCCAGCTGGAATGGTTGCGCGCGTATTCCGGTACGCCTCTGAAAGTCTGGCTGAAGCTTGATTCCGGCATGAACCGGCTTGGTTTCAAGCCAGAGGATTTCCGGGCGGCATGGGATGCGTTGCAGGACATGAAAGGCGTCGATGGCACGCCGCGACAGATGACGCATCTTGCGCGCGCCGATGAGCGCGATATCGGTTTTACGACACGTCAGCTGCAGGTCTTCGACGAGCTCACGGCAAATCTTCCGGGTGAAAAGAGTGTTGCCAATTCGGCAGGCACGCTCGCTTTTCCCGAAACTCATCGTGACTGGGTGCGGCCTGGCGGTTTGCTGTACGGCGTAAGTCCGCTCGACGACTCGCACGGTATTGCCGAAGGCCTGTTGCCGGTAATGACGGTGAGCACGGAACTGATCGCGGTCAAGCGTCTGCAAACGGGTGAAGCGATCGGCTACGGCGGGCAGTGGCGCGCGCCTGAAGCGATGTCTTACGGCGTTGCAGCCATAGGCTATGGAGACGGCTATCCGCGCCACGCGCCGAGTGGAACAACAGTCCTGGTCAACGACCGAAGGACAGCGCTGATCGGGCGCGTGTCGATGGACATGATCGCAGTGGATCTTCGCGAACAACCGGAAGCGACGGCGGGCGACCCGGTAGTGTTGTGGGGCAGGGGGCTGCCGTTGGAAGAACTGGCAAACTCTTCCGGAACCATTACCTATGAGCTGCTGTGCGGTGTCACCCAACGTGTGAATTTCGCCGTGCACGATCACGGCGAAGCCGGCGGAAGCCGCAATAAAAACAAAAAAGCCGGATGAAATCCGGCTTTTTTTATTGCTTGCGCAATCGAGCTTACTTCAGTTCGAAGAAACCCATCTTTACGCCGGCAAGCTCGATCACGTCATTGTGCTTGAGGCGGATGCCTTCCCGGGTGACCGGCTTGTCGTTGACCTGCGGCGGCTTGCCGCTGTCACCTTCGACGGGAACCACGAAGAAGCCATCGGCGCGACGGGTAATCGCGGCAACCTGCACGCCCGGACGACCCAGTGTCGTCAGCGCCTTGTTCAATTCAAGTTCCTTGCCGGCAAATGCGCCGGAAAGTACCTGCAACTTGGCTCGGGGCAGGCCTTTCTGCGCATCCACATCCAGAGGAGCGCCACCAGCGCCGGCGACCGCCCTGTTGACGCTGTCCATGCTCGGCGCACCGGTACCCTTGCTGCCTGGGCGGATGATCATGGTCTTTTCGAATTCGTCATCGTCGTCGTCGGCACCGGCGGCCGACGCTTTCTCGTTGGAGTACTTGAGAGCATGCTTTCCGATGGTGACCGTATCGCCATCCTGCAGCGCGTGCTTCTTCACGAGCTTGCCGTTGACGTACGTGCCATTGGTACTGTTCAGATCCTCGAGGAAGGAGTCATTGAGGATGTTGATGATCAGCGCGTGATGACCGCTTACGGCCATGTTGTCGACATGGATGTCGTTATCTGGCAGTCGGCCGATCGTGTAACGTTCCTTGTTCATGTCGTATTCAGCGAGAACCGCGCCGTCAAGACTCAGGATCAACTTTCCCATTTCCAGCCCTCGAAATTGTCAGGCGAACCAGTCCATGAATCGATTGAAAAAGCGCTGTTTGGCCTCGAACGATTTCAAGGCTTTGGTCAGTACCACGGAGACGTTGTCCCTGCCTCCGTTGTCGTTCGCCATCCTGACCAATTGTTGAGCAGCCATCTCAAGATTAGCACTAAAGGTGCTGATAGTTAAGTGAATATCCTCATCCTCAACCATGTCGGAAAGTCCATCGGAGCAGAGGAGATGGACTTCACCATTGAGAACGACGTCTTCCTGAACATCGACCTGTACCGTTGGTTCGATGCCGAGCGCACGCGTCACCAGATTCTTGTTGAGAGACTTGCGCGCTTCCTCTGGAGTATAGAAACCACGAGAAACCAGTTCCTGCAACAGTGAATGATCGAGCGTCACCTGTTCGAAACGGTCATGACGGAGACGGTACAGGCGCGAGTCGCCGACATGCGCGATTGAAACGCGGTTGTCATAGAACAGGCAGGCGACGATGGTCGTTCCCATGCCTTCACACTGGGGCTGACTTTTCGCGGTTTGGTGGATGACGTGATTCGCCTTGATGACGGCGTCACGCAGCAGAATGGTTTCGGCCGCATATCCGCTTTCATTGTCTTTCTGTTTGCGCGCATTCCGCAGATTGCGGGCCACCTCTTCGGTGACAGTCTGAACAGCAAGTGCGCTTGCGACCTCGCCGGCCTTGTAGCCGCCCATTCCATCGGCAAGAACGACGAGCCCGGTGTCCATGTCGGTGCCGATCGCGTCCTCGTTGTGCGAGCGAACCCGCCCGGTGTCCGACAGTCCTGTGAATTGCAACTTGCCCTTCAAGCTCATGGTTTCGTCCTTATACGCCGGCGAGTCTGGCTGTGCAGGCGCGAATGTCGGCCGCCATTTCCATCCCGCGCTGGTATCGCTTGTCGATATCCTTGGCCAGCGCCTTGTTGATAATAGCATCCACGTTTTCAGGCAGGTCGGGTCGCAGCAGCGTTACCGGCGCATGTTCTTCATTGGCGATCTTGTACATCAGCGCCGCCATGGAGTCCGCGCGAAACGGCAACTGGCCGGTCAACAATTGATAGAGCGTAACGCCCAGCGAAAAGAGGTCCGAGCGTCCGTCCACTTTCTGGCCGGAAAGCTGTTCGGGAGACATGTACGAGGGAGTTCCCAATACCATGCCGGTCTTGGTCTTGCTCGAATCCGTGATGCGGGCAATGCCGAAGTCGGTGATCTTCAGCGCCCCGGCTTCCGGTTCGTACATCATGTTCGCCGGCTTGATGTCGCGGTGTACGACGCCTTGCTGATGTGCGAAGTCCAGCGCGTCTGCGGACTTCGCGATGATCTCCATGACCTTTTCACTCGGCAGCAGATTATCCGGCTTGGTGAACGGCACCAGATCCTTTCCCTTGAGGAATTCCATCGCAATGTACGCCAGATCGTGCTCGTCGCCCGCATCGTAGATGGTCACGATGTTCGGATGATTGAGCCGGCCTGCGGTTTCGGCTTCCCGGAAGAACCGTTCCTTCACCTCTTCGAGTTCGTCTTCTTCGAATTCCTGCGACAGCGCCATGGTCTTGATGGCGACCACGCGGTTGATCTTCGGATCGCGCCCCAGATACACGACACCCATGGCGCCCTTGCCCAATTCCTTTTCCACCTGGTAGCGGCCCAGCATCGGTTTCTGCATTTCGTCGCCGTCGAGCATCAGAGTGCCGCCGGGGTGGTTGCCGCCGCCGAGAACAACCGTCTCTTCCATTGCCTTCGAACGTTTCAGGCGTTGCTGCAGGTCGCGGAATTTCGGGTTGTGATCGGCCAGGTACGCATACACGGCGCCCGCCTTGTTGTGCTGGCGCTTGCGTTCGTAATCCAGTGCAAGGTTGTACATAAGATCCATGAGCGAGTCGTCCATGGGCGATTTGCGGAACTTCTCGAACGCCATGTCGAGCTGGCCCTGTCCCTGGAAAGCGAGACCGAGCATGCGGTTGCTTTCAGCGCCTTCGGCTTCGGAACGTATCCGGATCTTTTCCGTAACGCGAAACAGTTTGATCGTTATCAGCAGGTGTCCCGTAACCAGGAAGACGGCCGGCACCATCAGTTGCAGCCACATGTTGTTCGCGCCCAACAGCGAAAACTCGACGGCAACCAGTGACAGCAGCAATGCGAGTGAAATGATTGCGGCAGTACCGGGCTTCAGCCGCGGCAGCAGGGCAATGAGGTAGATCGCGATCAACAGGAATACGCCGAGCTCGGCGAAGCCGGCCCATTCGGGGCGCGTGAAGAAGTCTTCCTGGAGAATGGCGGACACGGTATGCGCCACCACCGCCACTGGTGACATGTTCGAGGCAACAGGTGTGGCGAATGAGTCACCGACACCCAGTGCGGTACCGCCGATCAGGACGATCTTGTCGCGAAACCGGTCGATCGGAACGATGCCCTGGAAAACATCCGCAAAGGAATAACTGGGAAACGCCGAACGGCCGTCCTGCGGATTGTAGTAGTAGTTGTACATCAGCAGGCCGGGCGTGGTGCGAATCCGGAGATTGCCGAGCGTCACGGTCTCGTTGTTCGATACGCGTACATCCTCGGGGCGAAGATTCAGGCTCTTTGCGGCGACTACCAGTGCGAACGATGGAAACATCACGCCGTAATATTCCAGTGCGAGCGGTTCGAAGCGTAGTGCCCCGTCGGAATCCGGTAGCTGCATCAGGTGGCCAGTTCCTGCCGCCGCTGTGCCGATGGCTTCGATGGGCGGCTGGATGGTTCCGTATCTGACGGCAGGGGAGCCGCTGCCACTCGCTGCATTGGCAAGAATCCACTCGGGCAGTTCCGTGTCGGGACGGCCAATCGGGAACGGCTGGTTGAGCGTGAACGGCAATACGACATTGCCGGCATTCGCGATGCTTGCTGCGAGTCGCGTATCCGTATCCAGCACGTCGGCCGCGTTGCCCATGCGCTCGCGCAGCGCGGCAAGGTCGGCAAGGAGTTCGGCTGGCGGCTGGTGAGTTTGTGCTTCAGTCCCGGGCTCGGATTCACTCATTGCAGCGCTTGTCGCATCGCTCTCGACAGATTGCTCTTCGGCCTGCGTGCCTTCTGTTGCAGGAGTGTCTGCTTCAGTTTGCGATGCCGCTTCCGAGTTATCGGACGCGCTCGCCGGACGGGCGAGAGGAGCGAAGCGACCGAGCGAGGAGTCATCATAGAATTGCGCCAGGTCCGCTATATAAAGCAGGCCCGGGTCGAGTTGCGCTTCGGAAAAGAGCACTGTCGTCGCAATCACTTTTGCGTTGGCTTGCGCGAGGCGATCGATCATTTCGGCATGCAGGTTTCGCGGCCATGGCCAGCGACCGATGGTTTCGATGCTGGCGTCATCGATTTCAATGATCGCGATGCGATTGCTGGGTGCGGCATTCGCCGAACGCAGGCCGAGATCGTAGGCAAAGGTTTCGAGACGCGAGAACGAATCCGCGTATATCGCGAAGGCGAGGACGAAGAACAACAGCGAGAAGACCAGTCCGAAAAACCAGTCGGAGGTCAAGAACCCCTTTTTCACCGCAAGCCCCCGTTTTCATTTGATTTTGTATATTTCACGACATAGTAGCCGAGTTCCTCCCTGAGGCAAATGTCCCTTACTCGCGCGGGTTCCGGCGACGCCGCGCGGGATGGAAAGGGATGTCGAAACGACCTACTATCGCGTCGCTTTTGAACCGGAAGACCGTGATGGCGAAACCCAAGAAGCGATATACCTGCCAGTCGTGCGCGGCTGATTTTTCACAATGGGCCGGCCAGTGCGGCGCCTGTGGTGCGTGGGATACCTTGCTGGAAAGCGTTGCCGGCATGAATCCCGCCGGCATGACGCGGCGTGCCGCCGGCTGGGCCGGCGAGGTGCCGCAAAGCCAGCGATTGCAGGATGTGACCTCGAAGGAAACGCCGCGTACGGCGACCGGGATCGGCGAGCTGGACCGCGTGCTCGGTGGTGGCCTGGTACAGGGTTCGGTGACCCTGATCGGTGGCGATCCCGGCATCGGCAAATCAACGCTCCTGATGCAGGCTGCGGCGACGCTGAGCGAAAGCCTGGACGTCTTGTACGTCACGGGCGAGGAATCATTGCAGCAAGTGGGATTGCGCGCGAGGCGTCTGGGCGTACCTGCTGCGGGATTGAGTTTGCTCGCGGAAACCTGCGTCGAGGCGATCTCGGAATCCGCACGTCGTGAGAAGCCGGGTGTGCTGGTGGTCGATTCGATACAGACCGTTCATTCCGAGAGCCTGCCGTCCGCGCCGGGCGCCGTGGCGCAATTGCGTGAGTCGGCTGCACAACTTGTGCGACTGGCCAAGCAGAGTGGCATTGCCGTGTTCCTGGTCGGACATGTCACGAAGGAAGGCGTGATTGCCGGACCGCGTGTGCTCGAGCACATGGTCGACACCGTTCTCTATTTCGAGAACGATGCCGGATCGCGGTACCGGGTGATTCGCGCCGTGAAGAACCGGTTCGGTGCGGTCAACGAACTCGGCGTGTTCGTGATGACCGACGCGGGCCTCAAGGAAGTGAAGAATCCTTCCGCCATTTTTCTTTCGAAGCACGACACGCCCGTCAGCGGCAGCGCGGTTACGGTGACGCGCGAAGGCAGCCGTCCGATGCTGCTGGAAGTGCAGGCGCTGGTCGATGGCAGCCATCTCGCGAACCCGCGACGTATTGCGGTCGGCATGGAGCAGAACCGGCTTTCGATGCTGCTTGCCGTGCTGCACCGGCACGGCGGCATCGCAATGTACGACCAGGATGTTTTCGTGAACGTTGTGGGTGGATTGCGGGTCGCAGAGACGGGCGCGGACCTGCCGGTGCTGCTGGCGGCGCTGTCGAGTTTTCGGGACAAACCGCTGGCGGAAGGCCTGGTGATGTTCGGCGAAATCGGACTCGCCGGCGAAGTGCGTCCGGTGTACAACGGCGAAGAACGGCTCCGGGAAGCGGCGAAACACGGATTCAAGCGCGCCATCGTTCCGAAGGGGAACGCTCCGCGCAGTCTGAAAATAGCGGGGATGGAAATCATTCCGGTACAACGGCTGGACCAGGCGGTGGATGCGGCAGAGTTCTAGCCGTACAGGTTTTCCTCTGCAACCACCTGGGTCGTCGATGCAACGCGAGCCGGTTCAGTCCGTGAAGTCACCTGTTTCCGTTGCATCATTTTCATCCGTGCTTTCGCGCGGACGCACGCGTACGACCTTGATCGTATTGCGCGACGATTGCACCACTTCCATGGGATAGCCTTCCACGCGCACGCTGGTGCTCGGCGGCGGAATCGTTTCCAGCGTTTCCAGGATCAACCCGTTGAGGGTCTTTGGGCCATCGGTGGGCAGATCCCATTCCAGTGCACGGTTGAGCGTGCGTATCGCAACACTTCCGCTGACAAGAAAGCTGCCTTCCGCTTCCGGCGTGATGTCGCGGCTGCCTGACAGGGGATCCGTCGTGAATTCACCGACGATTTCTTCGAGTATGTCTTCAAGCGTGACGAGTCCCTGGATATCGCCGTATTCGTCTACGACCAGGCCGATGCGCCGCTGGTTTTCCTGAAACGACATCAGTTGCTTGTGCAGCGGCGTGGCTTCCGGAATGAAATAGGGCTCCTGCACCAGTTCGCGCAAGCCTTCCTTGGTGAGCAGCTCGCGCGATGACGCGGAGAACACCTTGCGCAGGTGCAGGATGCCGATGACGTTGTCGACGGTTTCTTCATACACCAGCAATCGCGTGTGCTGGCTGTTCTCCAGTTGTTCGCGGATGATGCTCAGCTCGTCATCGAGATCGATGCCGACGATTTCGTTTCGCGGCACCATGATGTCTTCAACCGATGCTTCCTCCAGTTCCAGGATTCGCAACAGCATGTCCTTGTGCGATTTCGGAATCAGCGTGCCAGCCTCCATCACCACGGTACGCAGTTCCTCGCTGCTCAGCGGATTTTCCGCGACCTTTTCCGGAGAAACGCCGAACAATCGCAGCAGCGTGTTGGCGACGAGGTTGATCAGCCAGATCAGCCAGCCGAACACGCGCAGCAACGGGTAGTACACGTAGGCCGATGGAATTGCGACGCGTTCCGGATGCAGTGCGGCAAACGTCTTCGGCAGCACTTCCGCGAATATGAGCACTACGGGGGTCAGCGCGAACGGTACCCATGCAAGCGCACCGGCGCCGTAGAGGCGCATGGCAATCACGCCGGCGAGTACGGACGCGGCGATATTGACCAGGTTGTTGCCGAACAGGATGAGGCCAAGCAGGCGGTCGGGGCGGGACAGCAGCGATTCGGCAAATTGCGCGCCTCGATTACCTTCCTTTGCCCGATGTCGCAGCCGATAACGGTTGAGTGTCATCAGGCCTGTCTCGGAACCGGAAAAGAATGCAGAGAGAACGAGCAGTATGATGAGTGCGCCGATCATGGCGCTTATGGGGATGTCGTCCAACCGGAATCGGCCTCCAGGAAAGCGGTCGCGCCGCGAAGGCCGTATTGTCGCGTGTTACCCGAAGGTCGTGTCAAGCAAAGTCATGTTTCCGGCGTGCAACGGCCGGAATTCGTCAGCCCCACCGTACGCCCTTGATCAATTCCAGCACGAGCTTGGATCCGAAATACGCCAGCACCAGTAACGTAAAGCCGCCCAGTGTCCAGCGGATCGCGGTCCGTCCCCGCCAGCCGAAGCGCCAGCGCCCCCACAGCAGCACGCCGAACACGACCCACGCAACGATGGACAGTACGGTCTTGTGTACGAGGTGTTGCGCGAAAAGATTCTCGACAAAGAGCAGGCCGCTGAACAGCGCAAGGCTCAGCAGCGCAAAGCCCAGACCCAGCGTCTGAAACAGCAAGGCTTCCATTCCAGCCAGCGGCGGTAGTGCTCGCAACCAGCCGCCGGGGCGATGCCGGCGCAGCCGGTAGTCCTGCACTGCCAGCAGGATGGCCTGGAACGCGGCCAGGGCGAGCAGGCCATAGGCAAGTACCGACAGCAGGATATGCGCCTCAAGCTGCCAGCTGGCATCGCGGATCACCGCCACCGGGGTGCCTCCGAGCAACAGCACCAGGACACTGGCGGCAATCAGCGGGTACAGGCCGATGCCCAGGTTGGCCGTCCCGGGCCGCAGCGAGCTGGCGAAAGTCAGCAGGCCGATCTGCCAGGCCATGAGCGAAAACATGTTCGCGATTCCGAAGTTCAGGCCGGCCGGGGTGCGAATCGCCGCATGCAATGCAATCGCATGCAGCATCACTCCGGCTGCTGCGAACATGAGCGCCGGCCACCGCGGCAATACATGCGCTTCTGCGCCGCGCAAGGCGCGCAGGAACAACCACGCAGCTGCGGCAAAGTAGGCAAGCGTTGCGGCGAAAACAGGCATCGTCACGTGCAATGACTCCATCGGGATAATTCGGGGCGGCACGATAATGGCATAGGCTGACAGTACCTTGAAGCCGTCACTAACATGATTCCCACTGCCTCTGGTGGCGGAGGCCGTGTGCTAACATTCTGTGAACGGCCGGGGGGCCGCGGGGAATCACGAGAATGCAGATCAAGATACTCGGCTGCAGTGGAGGCATTGGAGCCGGGCTACGCACCACCGCCATCCGTATTGATGACGACATCCTGATTGATACCGGCACTGGCATCGGCGACATGACGCTTGATGAAATGCGGGCCATCCGGCACGTCTTCATGACGCATTCGCATCTTGATCACACGGCTGGCTTGCCACTGCTGGTCGATACCGTGTTCGAATCGCGTATTGACGACCCGCTTACCGTTTGCGGTCGGCACGAGACGCTGGAAGCGATACGCAAGCACATTTTCAACTGGATACTCTGGCCGGACTTCTCGGCGCTGCCCAGCGCGGAGAACCCCGTCATGCGTTTTCGCAGTATCGGGCTGGGCGAACCCGTGAACGTGGGCGACCGCAAGATTGTCGCGGTGGACGTCAATCACACCGTTCCGGGGGTTGCATACATCGTGGAGAAGAACGGCAAGATATTTGCGTTCAGCGGTGATACGGCAGCAAACGACACATTGTGGTCGGCATTGAACGCCTTGCCGCAGTTGGACCTGCTTGTCGTGGAAACGGCATTCGGGAATCGCAATGAACACCTCGCCTGGTTGGCGCGGCATTATTGTCCGCAAAGCCTTGCGGCGGATCTCGGGAAGCTGCGGCATGATCCGGATATCTGGATCACGCACCTGAAACCCGGCTCGGAAGACGAAATTTTCGAGGAAATTCGCGCCGCCGTTCCGGATCGCCGTCTGCACCGCTTGGTCGGCGGCGAAACCTTCACGTTATAATCCCGCTCCGATTTTCGAATCCGCCGCCTGAGCGGCCATTCCTCATGATTTCAAGACAAACCTGATGTTTCAGAATCTTTCCGAACGGCTGGGGCGCGTGCTGGATGGTGTACGCGGCAAGGGCCGCCTCACCGAAGACAATATAAAAGACAGCCTGCGGGAAATCCGCATGGCGCTGCTGGAAGCCGACGTCGCGCTGCCGGTAGTAAAGGAATTCGTGGGTCATGTCCGCGAGCGTGCGCTGGGTACGGAAGTCCTCAAGGCACTGTCTCCCGGGCAGGTGCTGGTAAAGATCGTCCACGACGAACTCGTGCGCGTCATGGGCGAAGCGTCGCCGCTGAACCTGCGCGTGCAGCCGCCCGCCGTCATCCTTCTTGCCGGCCTGCAAGGTGCGGGCAAGACGACGTCCGCCGGCAAGCTGGCCCGGCTGCTGAAGCAGAAACAGAACAAGAAAGTCATGCTGGCCAGTCTCGATGTCTACCGCCCTGCAGCAATGGAACAGTTGCGCGTGTTGGCGGGCGAGGTTGGCGTTGCCTGCCACGATGCCGACGCGAAACAGAACCCGGTCAATATTTCGCGCGGCGCGCTGGATGCTGCGCGCCGCCTGCACGTGGAAGTGCTGATTCTCGACACCGCCGGCCGCCTCGCTATCGACGAGGCGATGATGGATGAAGTCCGGCAGATTCACGCCGCCGTCGAGCCCATCGAAACCTTGTTCGTGGTCGATGCCATGACTGGCCAGGATGCGGCGAACACGGCAAAGGCATTCGGCGAGGCACTGCCGCTCACCGGCGTGATTCTGACCAAGACCGACGGCGATGCTCGCGGTGGCGCCGCGCTGTCGGTGCGCAACATTACGGGTGCCCCGATCAAGTTCCTGGGCGTCGGCGAGAAATCCGCAGCGCTCGAAGTGTTCGATCCGCAGCGTGTGGCCGGCCGGATTCTGGGCATGGGTGACGTGGTCAGCCTGGTCGAGAGCGTGCAGGAGCAGACCGACCAGGTCGCGGCCGAAAAACTCGCGAAGAAACTGAAATCCGGCAAGGGTTTCGATCTCGCGGATTTCCGTGAGCAGTTGGGCCAGATGCAGCGCATGGGCGGACTGGAAAGCTTCATGGACAAGCTGCCGGGCGCGGGAAAGATTCCCAATGCCGGCGAGCAGGCGGCCCGCGCCAACAAGGAGTTCCGGCGCCAGATGGCAATCATCGATTCGATGACCCCGGTTGAGCGGCGCAAGCCCGACCTGATGAACGGTTCACGGAAACGGCGTATTGCAGCCGGCTCCGGCACGCAGATACAGGACATCAACCGCTTGCTCAAGCAGTTCACACAGATGAGCAAGATGATGAAAAAGATGCGTGGCGGCGGCTTGAAGAAGATGATGCGGGGTCTGGGAGGGCGGATGCCGCCGGGTGGCGGAGGCTTTCCCGGCCTTTAAGTCACCGAGTACGGCGAAAAGACAGGGAATCAGGCATCCGAAACCCTTCACTTTTCGGGAAATTCCAGTAAAATGCGCCGTTTACGTTGCTCCGGGCCGTTCAGCCCGTCAGTGAACCGACCCCAAAACGCAGTACATACGTTAGTACTCAAGGAAATACAGACACATGGTAACGATTCGTCTATCGCGTGGCGGTGCCAAGAAGCGCCCCTTCTACCACATCGTGGTAACCGACAGCCGCAACAAGCGCGATGGCCGCTACATCGAGCGCATCGGTTTCTTCAATCCGGTTGCGGTTGGCGGCGAAGAGAAGCTGCGCCTGGATCGCGAGCGCGCCGATTTCTGGTTGGGCAAGGGCGCCAAGGCGTCTGATCGCGTGAGCAGCCTGCTGAAGCAGAAAACGGCCTGATCTCGTACGCCCGCTTCAGAATGAGGGCGTGATGGCGGAACAAGAAGACAAGCGCGTCGTATTGGGCCGGATTTCCGGCCTTTTCGGCGTCCGGGGATGGGTAAAGGTTTTTTCCAGTACCGAGCCCCGCGAAGGAATCATCGAGTACAACCCGTGGCAGATCCGCGTACGCGACGAATGGCGCAGCGTGAAAATCGAAGCGGGGCAGCGCCAGGGAAAGAGCGTCGTCGTGAAGCTTGAAGGCGTCGACGACCGGGATGCGGCGGCGAGCCTGATGGATGCAGAGATTGCGGTAAAGCGCAGTGATCTGCCGGCAACGGAAGCCGGGGAATTCTACTGGGCCGATCTTCAAGGATTGTCGGTCCGCACCGAGACAGGCGTTGAGCTCGGCACGGTGGATCACCTGATCGCAACCGGAGCAAATGACGTGCTCGTGGTGAAGGGAGACCGGGAGCGGCTTATCCCTTTCGTGAGAGAGCAGGTGGTGAAACAGATTGATCTCGACCGGCAGTTGCTGATCGTGGATTGGGATCCGGATTTCTGATGCGCATCGACGTCATCACGCTGTTTCCGGACATGATTGAAAACGTGGCGCGCTTTGGAGTGACCGGACGCGCTGCGGAGAGCGGGAAGCTGGACTTGCGGACCTGGAATCCGCGGGACTACGCGACCGACAAGCACCGCACCGTCGATGACCGTCCGTATGGCGGTGGTCCGGGAATGGTGATGAAGGTCGAACCGCTGAGTGACGCGGTATCGGATGCAAGAGCGTCGAGTGGGCAGCGGCTTCGTACCGTCTACCTGACTCCGCAAGGACGTCGCTTCACCCAGGCGGTGGCCGACGAACTTGCAGCGGATCCAGGCGTGTTGCTGATCGCCGGACGTTACGAGGGTGTCGACGAGCGTTTTATCGAACGCGAAGTCGACGACGAGATTTCGATCGGTGACTACGTGCTTTCCGGCGGCGAACTCGCCGCGATGGTAGTGATTGATGCAGTCGCACGATTGCTGCCGGGAGTGCTCGGTGACGAGGACTCCGCGAAAGAGGATTCCTTCGTCAGCGGGCTGCTGGACTGCCCGCATTACACGCGACCCGAGGAAATCGACGGCCGCAGGGTTCCGCAGGTGTTGCTGGATGGCAATCATGCCGAGATCCGGCGCTGGCGTTTGATGCAGTCGCTGGGAAGAACCTGGGAACGTCGCCCGGACCTGCTGGAAGCAGTCGAACTGACGAACGAACAAAAGGCGTTGCTGGATGAGTACATCCGGGAACGCGACAGGAATTTCTGAAAATTACGCCGGAGATGATTCCGGCTTTGCAGACGGGTGAAGACGATGAGCAACATTATTCACGAAATCGAAGCGGAACAGATGAACCGCGAAGTGCCGGAATTCGGCGCAGGCGACACCGTCGTCGTGCAGGTGAAGGTGATCGAAGGTGATCGCGAGCGTCTGCAGGCATTCGAAGGCATCGTGATTGCGAAGCGCAATCGCGGCCTGCACAGTGCGTTCACTGTGCGCAAGATGTCGCACGGTGAAGGTGTCGAGCGCGTTTTCCAGACCTACAGCCCGACCGTTGCGTCCATCGAAGTGAAGCGTCGCGGCGACGTGCGTCGTGCCAAGCTTTACTACCTGCGCGATCGCCAGGGCAAGCGTGCACGCGTGAAGGAAAAAGTCTGACCGAAGCGTGCGGAATGTTTCCCGGGTACGCGGACTGCGTTCGCTCGCGACGTTTCCACACGCTACGGAAATCCGGGTCGTAACGTACGGCCGGGATTTCGAAATGGCGGGCAGCTTCCGGCGCCCGCCATTTTTTTTTAAAAGGAACGGTTGGAACGTGATCAGTACATGAACGTTTTCCTGTCCCTTGTCCCTGGCTTGCTCGTGGCGGCCGCACCTGTTCCGCTTCCCGGAATCCAGGCTGCGCTCGAGCCGGCGCTCGCCGCAGAACCTTCAACAGCTCCTGTTGTGTCCAGTGAGCCGCCTGCCGAGCTGGCGCGATCCAGCGATGCCGCGCTGGCGGAAAGCGCGCAGCTCGCGGTTGCCGGCGCAACCGAACTTGCGCTCCAGGTGCTCGGCGAAACGCAGCCCGGGTACGCCGGCGATCCCGAGGGCTGGCGGCGACACCAGGCCGCGCGCATCGAAATCCTGCGGCGTGGTGAGCGCTGGCGCGATCTGGTCGCACATTTGCGCGGACAATCCGAAGAAACGGGTCTTGCGGATCGACGCTGGATAAAAACCGAACTGGCGAAAGCATTGCTCATGCTGGGTGACGGCGCACAGGCAATGGATGAGTTGCGCGGCCTGATCTGGTCCGAAGAACCGACGTCCGATGAAGAGCTGAAATTATGGCGGCGCCTTGCCATACGCGCCTGGGAAGCGGCGGACCGGCTTGACGCGGCACGCGTTGCCATTCAGCGCTATCAACAGGATTATGCGGACAATTCCCGCGATTGGCAGCTCGAACGCGCGCGCCTGGCACTGCGCGTCATGGCGCCAGAGGAAGCGGGCGCGCTGTTGCACGGCATCGAAGGAACCGATGCCGAAATCCTGACGCTGATTGCCGGGCTCTGGTCAGGCGCCTTGCCCCCTGCGAAAGCCGTGGATCGCGCCGTCAAATTTGGCGTCAGCAAGGATCTCGCGCCGGCGTTTCGCCGCGAAGCGTGGGCGGTCGCGGCTGAAGCCGCGCACATGCTGAACAGTCGCGAAGCGCGCATTGCGGCGATCGAGCGTGGCCTGGTGATCGACGCGGCGCCCGACGCTGCACCGATAGTTCCTGTCCGCGCCGACCAGCTCTGGGACGCGTACCTGCAACTCGGACAGCAACTCGGAAATCAGCTGCAACTGATCGTGGGTGATGACGAAGCCTGGTTTGTCGCTGCGTCGAATCGTTACGATGAACAACCCATCCACGCGCGCGCGCTGTTCGCCGTCGTTGCCCTGAAAGCCTATCAACCGCAACAGGCGGCGGTCGCCCACTGGCAACTGGCGTCGCTGATCGACAAGATTCCTCATGGCGGGCGCCTGATGCGCGCGCTGTATCTGGAATCGGGCCGCTTCGAAACGGAAGCGGATATTCCGCCGGCGGTTCGCTACCTGTTGCTGGAACATGTCCTGGCCGCGCCGGATATTCCGCAAGCTTCACGCCTGCTCGTCGGCCTTGACGAACCACCCCCGCAAACGGATGCCGCCGAGTGGCATCTGCGCCGCGCACGCGTGCTCCTGCTGGGCGGAAAGGTCGAGGACGGTGCTGCCGCACTTGATCGCTTGTTTCGCGAAGTGGACGTGTTCGACCGGGACCGCGCCTTGCAAGTCGTCTTCGATCTCCAGACGCTGGGCCGCCACGACATCGCGCTCACGTTTCTTGCGCGTCTTCAGGCAACGGAGAAAGATGCGCAGCGTGCGCGGGAACTCTGGTACTGGCGCGCGGACTCGCTGACTGCGATGAAGCGGCACGCGGAAGCCGCGCTCGCCTATTTGCGTTCCGCGATGTTGATCGACGCGCATGCGTCCGACCCGTGGGCGCAGACGGCGCGCTTCCAGGCGGCGGAAGCATTGACCGCGGCTGGATTGTTTGGTGATGCGCGTCGGCAGTACCAGATATTGTTGAACAGCACGCGTGACGCTTCTCGACAGGCAGTATTGCGGAATAATCTGCAGCAATTGCGCTTGCTGGAACAGCGCTGGGCGAGTAAAGAAAACTGACGGCAAGCGGCGCGCGCTGCTCGCGGTGTCACTGGTATAACGGATTATGGACTTCATGAATCGCAAAATATTTTCCCTGGCTGTTGTACTGATATGCATCATCGCGCCGGGCTGCGCCAGCCTGGTATCCGGTGCGGCGGACGACCTGTCGCGCGCCATCCTCAACCATGACGATCCGGCTACGGTCGAGGCGGCTGCACCCGCCTATCTGTTGATGATCGACAGCCTGATCGGTGAAGAAGCGGACGACGAAGAACTGTTGCGCCAGGGCGCTGCGCTTTATGCGGCTTACACGGGATTGTTCATCGAGGACGGCGAGCGGGCGAAACGTCTTTCGGAGCGCGCTTTTCTGTATGGGCGCCAGGCGATCTGCGAGTACGAAGACGAACTGTGCGACGTGCGCCGCATGCCATTTGCCGAGTTCGATGAGAAGCTCGCGGCGCTCGATGACACGGACGACCTGCCTTATCTGATGACGCTGGCGCAGTCGTGGCTCGTATGGATACGCACGCACTCGGATGACTGGAACGCGATTGCCGACCTGCCGCGAACGGAAGCCATACTCGCGACCGTACTGCGCCTGGACGAAACCTTCGATGGCGGAAACGCTCACCTGTATCTCGGAATACTGAAGACGCTGCGGCCGCCGGCACTCGGCGGGAAGCCGGAAGATGCGCGCGCGCATTTCGAGCGCGCGATGGAAATATCCGGCGGCCACAATCTGGGTGCCAAGGTGGCGCTCGCGGAGAATTACGCGCGACTGGTGTTCGACCGGGAACTGCATGATCGCGTGTTGAACGATGTGCTTGCGGCTGATCCGCGCGTGCGCGGACTGACGTTGACGAACGTCGTCGCACAGCAGCGTGCCAGAACGCTGCAGGCTGCCGCCGACGATTATTTCTGACTGCCTGTGTTTTAACGGAGTTTCTGTATGCGAATTCGTGGAATTGTCATTGCCGCCCTTCTGCTGTTTGCCGGCACTGCCGGTGCGGCGCAGACCTTCAAGATTGCGACGCTTGCACCGGACGGATCCTCGTGGATGAACGAGATGCGTGCCGCTGCGGGCGAGATAAAACAGCGCACGGACGGCCGCGTCGCATTCAAGTTCTATCCGGGCGGCGTGATGGGCAACGACCAGAGCGTGCTGCGCAAGATGCGCATCGGTCAGCTGCACGGCGCGGCGTTCACCGGCGGCGGCATCGCGGAAGTCTATCCCGACATCCAGATCCTGGGCCTGCCATTCCTGTTCAGGAATGTCGAAGAAGTGGACTACCTGCGTGAACAGATGGACGCCACGTTCAATGCCGGTCTCGAAGAAGCAGGCTTCGTGAGCTTCGGGATTGCCGAAGGCGGTTTCGCGAAGATCATGTCGACGACACCCGTTCGTTCCGACAGCGACTTGCGCGACGAAAAGGCCTGGGTACCCGACAACGACCGGATTTCCTATCGCGTGATGAGCGCGCTTGGCGTCTCTCCCGTGAAGATGCCGATTACCGATGTGCTTACCGGCCTGCAGACAGGTTTGATCAGCGTCATCGGTTCATCGCCGCTGGGCGCGATCGCATTCCAGTGGCATACCCGCATTCGATACATGACGGACGAGCCGTTGCTTTATCTCATCGGCGTGTTCGCGATCGACAAGAAGGCTTTCAACAAGCTCTCCGAAGCGGACCGGAAAGTGACGCGTGAAGTCATGGGGGAAACGTTTCGCAAGATGAACCGGCAGAATCGTCTCGATGACCGCAAGGCGCATGACGCACTGCAGGCGCAAGGCATCGAATTCATAACCGCGTCGCCGGATACCGTACAGAACTGGCGGGCGACGGCGGAGAAAGTGAACCGGGAACTGGCAAAGGAAGGGCGTTACTCCGTTGAATTGACGAACCGCGCCTATCAGTTGCTTGAGCAGTATCGCGCCGGGAAGGCCCGGTAAAGCGTGCGGCAGATACTCGGGAATGTGGCTCGCTACAGCCGGGCCCTCGAGGATGCGCTGCTGATTGCGGCGTTCGTTGCGCTGCTGCTGCTCGCCGGTACGCAGATCGTCATGCGCAATTTTCTGGGCAGCGGTTTTTCGTGGATAGACCCGCTGCTGCGCATTCTTGTCCTGTGGGTGGGCATGCTGGGCGCCGTGGTCGCCACGCGTGAAGACCGGCACATCGGCATAGACGTGCTGTCGCGGTTCGTACCGCTGACGGCATTGCCATGGCTCAAGCGCGTCACCGCAGTGATAACCGCAATCATTTCCGGCCTGCTTGCCTGGCACACATTCCGTTTCGTGCGCGATGAACACGCCTATAGCGATGTCGAAGTGGCGGGACTCCCGGTGTGGATGTGGCAGGCGATACTGCCATTTGGTTTTGCGCTGATGACGTGGCGTTTCCTGCTGAACGCCGTGTTTCCGAAAATCCCGGACGTATCGAAATGAAGTTCCTGGTGGGCGGTTTCCTGTTGTTGCTTGCGCTGGTCGGCATGCCGCTGTTCGCGGTGATCGCCGGCAGCGCGATGTGGAACTTCCAGCAGGAAGGCATCGACCTTTCCGTGATGGGCATAGAAATGTATCGCATCGCGGAGATGCCGATCCTGCTTGCGATTCCGTTGTTCACCTTCGCCGGTTACGTGTTGAGCGAATCCGGAGCGCCGGGCCGGCTGGTGCGTATTACGAGTGCATTTCTCGGCTGGATGCCAGGCGGACTGGCGATCGTCGCCCTTGCCGCATGCGCGTTCTTCACGGCATTCACCGGCGCGTCGGGCGTCACCATCATCGCGCTCGGCGCGTTGCTGTACCCCGCGCTCAACCAGGCGGGCTATCCGGAAAAATTCAATCTCGGGCTCATCACTACGTCAGGCAGTCTTGGCATCCTGTTTGCTCCGTCTTTGCCGCTGATCCTGTACGGCATCGTCGCGCAGCAGATGAGCGAAGGGCAAAGCGTGTCGATCGACGATCTGTTCATCGCCGGAATCCTGCCCGGTCTTTTGATGGTGGTGATGCTCTCCGCTTACGCGCTCTGGGTGAATCGCGCGAATCACATGCCGCTGGAACGCTTCAACTGGCGAGCCGCGAAAGCCGCGTTGCGTGAATCTGCCTGGGAAATTCCGTTGCCGTTCGTGGTGCTGGGTGGAATCTATGGCGGCTTTCTCGCGGTATCCGAAGCGGCCGCGATCACCGCCATTTACGTGACGATTGTCGAAGTGTTCATCCTGCGCGAGATTCCGTTGAAACGGCTGCCCGACGTGATCAAACAGTCGATGATCCTGGTCGGCGGAGTACTGATCATTCTTGGCGTGTCGCTGGCTTCGACCAATTATCTGATCGATGCCGGTGTACCGCAGAAACTGTTCGAACTGATTCGCGGCGCCGTGGACAGTCCGCTGGGCTTCCTGTTGCTGCTGAACGTGTTCCTGCTGGTGCTTGGGGCGATCCTCGACATCTTTTCCGCATTGGTGCTGGTCGTGCCGTTGATACTGCCGATTGCTGCGCAATACGGCATTCATCCCGTGCATCTCGGCATCATCTTCCTCGCCAACATGCAGCTCGGTTATTCGACGCCGCCGGTCGGGCTGAACCTGTTCATCGCCAGCTATCGGTTCGGTCGTCCGATCACGGAAATCTACATGGCCACCTTGCCGTATCTCGCCATCCTGCTGTTGTCGGTGCTGGTGATCACGTACGTGCCGGTGCTGTCGCTGGGCTTGCTTTAATCAAGAGCAATGGACAGGATCAACAGGATTATTTTCAATTTCCTTGATCCTGTTGATCCGTCTTCAATCCCGTGAATTCTGTCCATTGGTCTTTTCTCTTACAAGGCGGGATCGTCAATGGAACGCAATAATCTGAAAGTCTTCGAAGAAGCGCTGACGAGACTTGAAGCGGGATTCGACAACTTGCCCGCATTCGATGACAGCGTCGATCTCGACGCTCTGCGGCCTGTGCTCATGCAGGTCGCGGAACGTCTGCACGACAATTTCCCGTATCACCACCCGCTGTACGCCGGGCAGATGCTGAAACCGCCGCATCCCGTGGCGCGTCTCGCCTACTGGCTGGCGATGTTCATCAATCCGAACAACCACGCGCTCGACGGCGGCCGCGCGAGTTCGGCGATGGAGAAGGAAGCGGTCGCGGAAATCGCCGCGATGTTCGGTTACCCGCAACATCTCGGACATCTCGCCAGCAGCGGCACGATCGCGAACCTGGAAGCGCTGTGGATAGCGAGCCAGGAACGCGACGGCGTGATCCTTGCGTCCGAACAGGCGCATTACACGCATTCGCGCATCAGTGCGGTGCTGCGCCTGCCGTTCGAAAGCATTTCCGTCGACAAGCACGCGCGCATGGACATGGATGCGCTCGAAACGCGGTTGCGAACGGGCGATGTGAGCTGCGTCGTGGCCACGCTCGGCACCACCGCTGCCGGTGCAGTCGATCCATTGCACGAAATCATTCCCCTCGCACGGAAATACGGCGCGCGGGTGCATGTCGATTCCGCCTACGGCGGTTATTTCACGCTGACATCGAACCTCGGCGAGAACGCGCGCCAGGCTTTCGATGCCGTTCCGCACGCCGATTCGATCGTCGTCGATCCGCACAAGCACGGTTTGCAACCGTACGGTTGCGGTTGCGTGCTGTTCGCCGACCCGGCCGTCGGCAGGCATTACAAGCACGACTCGCCGTACACGTATTTCAGTTCCGACGAGTTGCACCTGGGCGAGATCAGTCTCGAATGCTCGCGTGCGGGCGCTGCTGCCGTGGCGCTGTGGGCGACACAGAAACTGTTGCCGCTGGAGAAAAACGGTGAGTTCGCCCGTGGCCTGGAGGCCGGGCGCTCGGCCGCGCTGGAGTGGCGGGAGCGTCTGGATGCCGAAGGTTGGCGTGTAGCCATGCCACCTGAACTCGATATCCTGTTGTTCGCGGATTCGAAGTTCGACAGCGGGAGCATTACGCGTTCCAGCAACGCCATCTTCAAACGCGCTGCGGAACTGGACCTGCATCTGGCGGTCGCCCGGTTCCCGAAAGCACTTCTCGCATCCTGGTGGCCTGACCTTGCATGGCGCGACGCAGAGGTCGCTGTTCTCCGCAGTTGTCTGATGAAACCACACCATGCCGAGTGGCTTCCTGCCATTCATGAACGCCTGCAGAAAGCCCGCGATTATCTGGATAGGCCGGATAAATAATAGTTATTATCTATTGTTAAATTTATAATAATCAATTGGAACTATCGCTCACGCTGCGTTTCAATAGCCTCCGTAAATCGACAGCCTGATTTTTCAACGGAGGTAAGCAGATGTTGACCGTAGGTGACAAGTTTCCGCAGTTCCAGGTGAAGGCGACCGTATCGAACGATCTCGATAACGCCTTCATCGACATCAACCAGGACACGTACAAGGGCAAGTGGAAGGTCGTGTTCTTCTATCCGAAGGACTTCACCTTCGTGTGTCCGACGGAAATCGCGGCGTTCGGCAAGCTGAACAGCGAGTTTTCGGATCGCGACGCGCAGGTGCTCGGCGGCAGCGTCGACAGCGAGTTCGTGCACATGGCCTGGCGCCAGAACAAGGAAGAACTCAAGGACCTGCCGTTCCCGCTGATCGCCGACACGAATCGCCGTCTGTCCACGGCGCTCGGCATTCTCGACGAAGAAGAGGGCGTCACGAAACGCGCCACCTTCATCGTTGATCCGGACAACATCATCCGTTTCGCAATGGTGACCGACATGAATGTCGGCCGGAACGTGGATGAAGTGTTGCGTGTGCTGGACGCCCTTCAAACTGATGAGCTTTGCCCCTGCAATTGGAAGCAAGGCGAAGAGACGTTAAACGCTGCGTGAAGGCATCTGGCTTAAGGGCACACGGAAGCAGCGGATTTTGTTCGTGAGCTAGGCGCGGTGCCTTTCGACGCGCGGACGTGGTCCCCGCTTTTGGGGAGTTACCGGTTTGGTAATGAGCACGGAGAAAGGTGCCGCAACAACGCTCACGGGCAAAAGACGCGCTTCGGATCGATTTACTAGGAGTAAAGAATGAACGTTGATGACATAAAGAACCTGGTGCCGGATTTCGCCAAGGACATCCGGCTCAATCTTTCGAGCGTGCTGAAGGACACCGGCTCGCCCGGGCTCAACGATAAGCAGATCGCGTTGCTGGCGCTGGCGACAGCGTATGCTGCGCGCAATGCGACGCTGACGAGCGCGGTCGAAGAATCCGCATTCGACGTGCTGAGCGATGAAGAGATCAATGCAGCACGCGGTGCCGCGGCGATCATGGGCATGAACAACATCTACTACCGGTTTCTGCACCTCGTCGAGAACGAGGAGTACTCGAAGTTGCCGGCGAAGTTGCGCATGAACGTCATTGCCAATCCCGGGATCGACAAGGTGGATTTCGAGCTGCTCAGTCTCGCGGTTTCGGCAATCAACGGTTGTGGTGCCTGTGTCGCTTCGCATGAGCGTGTGCTGCGCAAGCACGAAGTCACGGCCGAAGCGGTGCAGAGTGCCGTACGCATCGCCGCGGTCATGCACGCTGCAGCAGTCGCCATCGAGATCGGCAATACCGGATCGGCCGCAACAGCGGAAGCCGCCTGACCTTGGCATCAGGTAACGGCGGCGGCTTCCCCTGGCCGGCCAATACCTGTTCCTTGAGACGCCCGTACGGGCGTCTTTTTTTTGCCCGTGATGAGCGCCGGCGTTTATTGTCAGCTTCCCTTGAAGCGCTGACGCGTTGGCCGGAATCCGGTATGTTCAACACCCCCGCAGTGTTCGAGAATATGCGCCATGCGACGGATCATCGGTTTCCTCTTCCTGCTACTACTCCCGCCGGGCTACGGCAGTGTCTTCGCTGCGAACCTTGATGGCTTGCAGCTTCCGCCTGGCTTCAGGGTCGACGTGTTCGCCGAAGTGCCGAACGCGCGCTCCATGGCGCTGTCGGACACGGGCGTCGTGTATGTCGGTAACCGCAGTGGCGACAAGGTGTGGGCCGTTGCAGATCGTGACGGAGATGGCCGTGCCGATATGCGTCATGTCATTGCGGAAGGGCTCACGTCACCGAATGGTGTCGCCTGGCGTGATGGCGATCTTTATGTTGCGGAAATCAGCCGTATCCTGCGTTTTGCGGATATCGACAAACAGCTGGAAAATCCGCCGCCGCCGGCTGTCGTGACGGACGACTATCCCGATGACGGTCACCACGGCTGGAAGTTCATTGCGTTCGGTCCGGACGGCAAGCTGTACGTTTCGATCGGCGCTCCGTGCAACATCTGCAATGAGGACGGTTATGCCGTCATAACACGTATCAATCCGGACGGCACAGACAAGGAAATTTTCGCACGCGGTATTCGCAATACCGTGGGCTTTGACTGGGATCCGGCGAACGGTGATCTCTGGTTTACCGATAACGGGCGCGACTGGCTGGGCGACAACCAGCCGGATGACGAACTCAACCACGCGCCGCAATCAGGCCGGCATTTCGGGTATCCGTACTGTCATGCGGGTACAATTTCCGATCCCGAATTCGGCGCGGAACATGGCTGCAATGATTATGTCGCGCCGGTGGCACTGCTCGGGCCGCACGTTGCGGCGCTCGGGATGCGCTTCTATACCGGTAACATGTTTCCGGAAAAGTATCGCGGCGGAATGTTCATAGCCCAGCACGGTTCGTGGAACCGCTCCGCAAAAACAGGCTATCGCGTGGTCTTTGTCCACCCGGCCGAGCGAGGAGCGAAGGCCGAGGTTTTTGCATCGGGCTGGTTGCAGGGTGAATCCGTCACGGGACGTCCTGTCGACGTGCTGGTCATGCCCGACGGCGCGCTACTGGTATCCGATGACAGCGCTGGCGTCATTTACCGGATCAGTTACAAGGACGCGGTTGCTTCCACGCAGTGAATTCCGCAACCCGGAAACATGCTCTCTCTCAAACATTACCAGGACACATCTGAATGAATCGTCAGGTTGAATCGCCATTCCAGCAGCTGCTCGGCGTCCTCGATACCGCCCGCAGCATCGTGCTCAATATTCTGTTCGTGATGTTCATGCTGTTCGTACTGCTGTTGTTCACGGCCGCTGCCGGCCTGTTCGGCGGCAAGGAACAGCTGGAAATTGTATCCGGCAGCGCGCTGCGTATCGCGCCGGAAGGCGTGCTGGTCGAAGAGTACAGCGGCGAGCCGCTGGAGCGTGCGATAGGCCAGGCGCTGGGTGACGGCGTGCCGCAGGTCCGCTTGCGCGACCTTATCGAGTCGATCGACGCGGCGGCGAATGATGTGCGTATCGCCGCATTGGTGCTTGATCTGGACAGCCTCTTCGGCGGCGGTCCTGCGATGTACCAGGACCTGGCCGAAGCGGTCGAGCGGTTCCGCGCGAGCGGCAAGCGCGCGATCGCGATGGGCGACAGTTATGCGCAGGGGCCTTTCTATGTTGCAGCTCACGCGGACGAAGTATTGATGCACCCGATGGGCGTCGTGTTCACCACAGGCTACGGTGTCTATCGGAATTATTTCAAGAAGGCCCTCGATTACCTGGATATCGAGTGGAATGTCTTTCACGCCGGCGAATACAAGTCGTTCGCCGAGCCCTACACGCGGACCGGCATGTCGAAAGAGGCGCGCGAGTCGAACGCCGCCTTCCTCGAGGACCTGTGGAGTTTCTACGTGGCGGGTGTGGAAGCGGGGCGCGAATTGCCGCAGGGCACGCTGCAGCGTTATATCGAATCGCTGGGCGGTAAACGGGACGGCGACTTCGCGCAGGCAGCCGTGGATTTCGGCCTGGTCGACGGCCTGATGCCGCGCGATCTCATGTACGAACGCGTCATGGAAATCGTCGGCGAAGGTAACGGCGGCTTCGGTTTTCAGCACATCGATTTCGAACCCTACATTCAACAGGTGCGCCTGCAAAAGCAGTTTCAGAACAAACCGGCGATAGCCGTGCTGGTTGCCGAAGGCGCCATTGTCGATGGCGATCAGCCGGCGGGCGTCATTGCCGCGGAAAGACTGGTGCGTGAAATCCGTGCGTTACGCGAAGACGACAGCGTGCGCGCCGTGGTACTGCGCGTGAACTCCGGCGGCGGCAGCGCGTTTGCTTCCGAGATCATCCAGCGGGAACTCGAACTGTTGCAGGAGCAAGGCAAGCCGCTCGTCGTTTCCATGGGCGCGGTCGCTGCCTCCGGAGGCTACTGGATCTCGATGACTGCGGATGAAATCTGGGCGCAGCCGACAACCGTCACGGGATCCATCGGCGTGGTCGCGATGTTTCCGACGTTTGAACGCACTCTGGATCGTTTCGGCGTACAGACGGATGGTGTCGGCACGACGCCGTTGGCCGGTGCGTTTCGCCCGGACCGTTCGATGAATCCCGAGATCAAGGGCGCGATGCAGGCATCGGTGGATCATCTTTACAACGTGTTCATCAACGAAGTTGCGCAGCATCGCGGCATGCAGGCCGATGTCGTGGATGCGGTCGGGCGTGGCCGTGTCTGGTCCGGTACCGATGCACTTGAGCACCGGCTGGTGGATTCGCTGGGCGGGTTGCAGCAGGCGGTCGAATCGGCGGCGGCGTTGGCGGAACTGGAAGAATACGCGGTCGTGTACCGTGAACCGGAGCTGAGCTTGCTCGACCGTGTGCTGATCGACATGTTCCAGTCGGCCGCACCGCGCCTGCTGAAGTCGCGCGATTTCGAGTCCGGAATCATGCAGTTGCCTGTCGTGCGACAGATAGCCGCCGAAATGCAGCGCCTGCAGCAGTTCAATGATCCGCGCGGTATCTACGCGCTCTGTTTCTGCGACATTCCCTGAGCCTGTAGCGTGTCAGGGGAGCGCAGAGACGCCGCGATTGCGTGGCTGGTCATCGTCGTCATCTGGAGCACCACGCCGCTTGCCATTCAGTGGAGCGCGCAGGGCGCCGGATTTATCTTCTCGTTGTTGACGCGCATGCTGATCGCGGCGGCGCTGTTCGCCGTGATTCTTGCATGGCAGCGTCACGGCGAACTGTTCACGCGCGGTGGTTTGATAGCGGCCGCCGTTTCGGGTTTCGGCATCTACGCCACCATGATGCTGATCTACTGGGCCGCGCAATTCATTCCGTCGGGATTGATTGCCGTGTTGTTCGGCCTGTCGCCGATTGCCGCGGCATTGTGGTCGCAGTGGCTGTTGCCTGGCGATCGAATCACGCGCCTGGGTGTACTCGGCGTTGTCGTCGGGATTTCCGGGTTGTGGATGATCTTCGGCAGCGGCACGCTGCTCGCCGCGTCGGCGGTACCGGGAATCATCGCGACGCTGCTCGGCATGAGTATTCAGAACGGCGTGCTGGTCGTGCTGAAACGTTTCGGCGCGGAGCAGGGACCGTTGACGATGACGGCGGGCGGCGTGATGTTCGCCGCGCTGCTTTATATTCCGTCATGGTGGCTGGTTGGCGCCCCGGTACCGGCGGATGTTCCGCTGCGCGCAGTCCTGTCCATCATCTACCTGGGAGTCATCGGGTCGGTGCTTGGTTTCCTGCTGTATTTTTCCCTGCTGAAGCGAATCAGTCCGGTGTCACTGTCGCTGGTCACGCTGATCACGCCGGTGACGGCGCTGTTTCTCGGCCAGCAGCTGAACGATGAAAGCCTGCCGCGCGAAACATGGCTGGGCGTGGGGTTGATACTGGCGGGACTGTCTCTCTACCAGTTCGGCAGCTGGCAGGCGATGCGCAGGATATACAAGCGCATCAGGTGACAACGGAATCTTCCGGCTACATTCACAAGCGCTGCAATTTTTCCGCGGCGCGTTTTCCTACGGCGGATGGTGACTGCGCGGCGACCTGGTAGTGCTGTGCCGCGTCGTTGCGCCGTCCCTGTTGCACGGCGATGTCGCCCAGCAGTTCGTGCGCTATGGCAGTCGGCAGAAGTTGATTCGATTGTTCAAGATCCTGCCGCGCGCCCTGCAGGTCGCCGTTTTCCCGGCGCAGCAATCCCCGGTAAACGTAATACTCGAAATAGCGCGGATTGAGTTCGATGGCCTTGTTGAAATTCTTCAGTGCGGCGTCGTGCTGTTTTCGTTGCATTGCCGACTGACCCAGCAGGCCATGGAACTTCCCTTCGCGCGGTTCGATTGCGATCGCTTCGCGCGCCTTCTTTTCCGCGAGTTCGGAATTCCCTTCGGCGAGCGCCTTGATGCCTTCGTTGTAACTGTCGTAGGCCGGTTTCACTTTGCGGATGTGCGCGGTTTTCTGCTGGTAGGCATCACGGCCGAGAGTTCCTCCAGCGGACAGTTCGGCGACATACGCGCGGTTCCGGTCGACGCGCTCCTGCGACGGCGGATGCGATGCGAACAATCCTTCCAGCCAGTTCGGATTCCGGCCCTCGGAAAGCCGCACGAACGTTTCTTGCAGGGAAACCGCGGCTTGCGGGTCGTAGCCTGCTTCGACCATGTACTGCATGCCGTAGCGGTCCGCTTCCAGCTCCGCGTCGCGGCCATATTTCGAGTTGATGACTTGCGCCCCCACCATCCCTGCGCCAACCGCGAGATCGCCATACTCGCTGTCTCGCGCTGCCACGCCTGCCGCGATCACGCCAAGTTGCAGCAGCATGCCGCGTTCCAGTGTCTGCGCGGTATGCCGCGCATCGGCGTGCACGATCTCGTGACCGAGAACGGCCGCCAGCTCGGCTTCGTTGTTCAGTTCCACCAGCAGGCCGCGATTGACGGCCATCTTGCCGCCCGGCAACGCCCAGGCATTGGGTACGTCGTTGTTGAGGACCACGAATTCGTACGGCAGGTCGCGTTTTGCCGCCTGTGCCAGCTTCTGTCCGACACCGTTCACGTAACGGCTCAGTTCCGGATCGGTTTCATATTCACCGCCCTGCATCTGCTGGGTCGGGACGTAGTTTTCCTTGCCGAGCTGAATTTCCTGCGGTTCGGAAACAAGGCCGAGATTGCGTTCGCCGGTTACCGGATTTTCAACGCAGGCGACGACGGCCAGCATCGTCAGTGCGCATGACAAGGCAACAGTGAAGCGGGCATGTCTTTGCATGAAACGCACTCCCACCGAAAGGAGGATGTTCCGGATTGTTGCGTATCGTGACGGGCGTTGGAATGCTGTGATCCACCGACGCCAGGCGGGATTCTTCAGCTCCAGTCCAGCACGACCTTGCCGGATTTTCCGGAACGCATTACGTCAAAACCTTCCTGGAACGCATCCGCTGTCATTTCGTGCGTGAGTACGGGGCCGACGTCGAGCCCGCTCTGCAGCATCGCGATCATCTTGTACCAGGTCTCGAACATTTCGCGGCCGTAGATGCCCTTGATGAACAGGCCCTTGAAGATCACCTTGTTCCAGTCGATGGCCATGTCGGATGGCGGAATGCCGAGCATCGCGATCTTGCCGCCATTGCGCATGGTGTCGATCATCTGGCGGAACGCGGACGGAACGCCCGACATTTCCAGTCCGATATCGAAACCTTCCGTCATGCCCAGCTCGCGGATGACGTCTTCGAGTTTTTCGTTCTGCACGTTCACGGCGCGGCTGGCGCCCATCTGTTTTGCCAGGCCCAGGCGGTATTCGTTCACGTCGGTGATCACGACATGGCGTGCGCCTACGTGCCGCGCGATCGCCACGGCCATGATGCCGATCGGGCCGGCGCCGGTGATCAATACGTCTTCACCGACGAGATCGAACGACAGCGCGGTGTGCGTGGCATTGCCGAGCGGATCGAGGAACGCTGCGATTTCATCCGGGATATTGTCCGGCAGCTTGAACGCGTTCACGGCGGGAATGGCGAGAAACTCCGCAAAGCAGCCGGGACGATTGACACCGACACCGACGGTGTTCGGACACAGGTGGCGCTGCCCCGCACGGCAGTTGCGGCAATGGCCGCAGGTGATGTGCCCTTCGCCGGAGACGCGATCGCCGATCCGGTAGCCTTGCACCTCGCTGCCGACGGCTTCGACCACACCGACGAATTCGTGTCCGACGGTCATCGGTACGGGAATCGTCTTCCTTGCCCAGTCGTCCCAGTTATAGATATGTATGTCGGTGCCGCAGATCGCGGTCTTGCGCACGCGGATCAGCAGGTCGTTCGGACCGTACTCCGGTTTCGCGACATCCTGCATCCAGATGCCTTCTTCGGCTTTCGCTTTTACGAGCGCTTTCATGTCAACCTCAAAGAATAAATGGACAGGATCAACAGGATTTTTCAGGATTGACAGGATCAATCCCGGAAAACAAAAGTCCTGTAAATCCTGTTCCGAATCCTGTTAATCCTGTCTATTGCTCTTTCAAATCACGCCGAGCCGCTTGCCGACCTTCTCGAAGGCAGCAATCGCGCGATCAATGTGTTCCGGTTCGTGTGCCGCCGACATCTGCGTGCGGATGCGCGCCTGGCCTTTCGGGACGACCGGAAACGAGAAGCCGACGACGTACACGCCTTCCTTCAGCATGTCGTTCGCGAACGCTTTTGCGAGTTTCGCGTCGCCCAGCATCACGGGCACGATGGGGTGTTCGCCCGGCAGCAGGTCGAAGCCGAGTTTTTCCATGCCGGCGCGAAAACGTTTCGCGTTGTCGAACAACTTGCCGCGCAGTGCATCGCCCGCGCCGCCTTCCAGCATGTCGAGCACCTTGACGGATGCCGCGGTGATGACGGGCGCCAGCGTGTTGGAAAAAAGGTAAGGGCGGGAGCGGTTGCGCAGCATGTCGACGATTTCGGGATGGCGCGATGACGTGTAGCCGCCGGACGCGCCGCCGAGCGCCTTGCCCAGTGTGCCGGTGAGGATGTCGACACGCTCCATCACGCCGCAGTGCTCATGCGTGCCACGGCCGCGTGCACCCATGAAACCGACCGCATGTGAATCATCCACCATCACCAGCGCGCCGTATCTGTCGGCAAGGTCGCAGACCGTTTTCAGGTCGGCGAGATAGCCGTCCATGGAGAATACGCCGTCCGTTGCGATCAGCTTGAAGCGCGCGCCGGCGGCGTCGGCTTCCTTGAGCTTCGCTTCGAGGTCCGCCATGTCGTTGTTCGCGTAGCGGTAGCGCTTCGCCTTGCACAGGCGCACGCCGTCGATGATGGAGGCGTGGTTCAGCGCGTCGGAAATGACGGCGTCCTCTTCCGAGAGCAGCGTCTCGAACAACCCGCCGTTGGCATCGAAGCACGACGAATAAAGAATCGTCTCCTGCATGCCGAGGAACCCGGAAATGCGTTTCTCCAGTTCCTTGTGAATATCCTGCGTGCCGCAAATGAAGCGCACCGATGCCATGCCGTAACCGTGTTCCGCCAGCGCGTCCTGGCCCGCCTTGATCAACTCGGGATGATTCGCCAGACCCAGGTAATTGTTCGCGCAGAAATTCAGTACATGCTCGCCGCCGGCGACTTCAATGTCCGCCTGCTGCTGCGAGGTGATGATGCGCTCGTCCTTGGAAAGGCCGGCTTCGCGCAGTGCGGCGAGCTCGTCGCCAAGATGCTGGATGAAAGCCCGGGTCACGAAAGCCTCCTGTTGGAAGGTGCGGCAAGACAGGCTCCGGGGCGGCAAAAGTATCGCGTCCCGGGCAAATGAAGGGCCGGATTATAGCAGCCGGGCCGGATTTTCGCGTGGCCACAAAATTGCCCGATCATCGGCGCCGGTGGCTCCCGGAACGGCGCAAACCCGGCATTCGCGGGTTGCCGGTTTGCGATGAAACCGCCGGGTCGCGCCATGTCGTACCATGGGCTTCGGCAGTTTCAGGGTAATTCAGGCGATACACATGCAGGGCGGACCGGAAAAAATACGGATCGATAAATGGCTGTGGGCGGCGCGGTTTTTCAAGACGCGGTCGCTGGCGCAGGATGCCGTCAGCGGCGGCAAGGTGCACGTGAATGGCGAGCGGGTGAAACCTTCCCGTCACGTCGAAGCCGGCGACCGGCTCGAAATCACCAAGGGCGAGCAGCGTTTTGTCATCGATGTTCAGGCGGTGGCCGGCAAGCGCGGACCCGCAAGCGTGGCCGAACAGCTGTACGTCGAAACCGATGCGAGCCGCGGCGAACGTGAAGAACGCGCCGCGACGAACAAGCTGTTGCGCCAGTCGGCGCCGCATCCCGACAGGAAACCCGACAAGAAACAGCGCCGGCACATCATTCGTTTCAAGGAAGGCGGCTGAGCGCCTGCAAGCTCAGCTTCATGCCTTCATGCGACGCCTTGAAGCCGAGGCTTTCGTAGAACTTTCGCGCTGCGGGCCGGGACTTGTCGGTTGTCAACTGCAGCAGGTGACAATGCCGTTCGCGCGCCCGCTGAATGGCCCACTGGAACATCTGGTTGCCGAAGCCTTTGCCACGCTCGGATTCCGCGATTCTCACGCCCTCGATCAATGCCCGCCATCCGCC
>Ga0299914_10000129_pt1 | contig 43872 bp, 40 predicted proteins | sample RVTome_10_FD_201361 | JGI IMG/M metagenome (GOLD analysis project Ga0299914, IMG submission 201361) | Soil microbial communities from uranium-contaminated site in the Upper Colorado River Basin, Wyoming, United States - RVT153D57 (version 2) ... | reverse complement strand
GAGCGCACGCCGACCTGATCGACCCGATCGGCTTCGAGCGGTTCCTGCGTGACGCCGCGGGCGAGCGCGACTTCGACGTGATGCTCGAGGCCAAGGCGAAGGACCTCGCGCTGCTGAGGCTGCGCGAGCAGCTCGGCGAGCGCGGCCTCGCCTTCGAGCGCGGCCGGGTCCGCGTGCCGCGTCCAAGCCGCGGCTCGGGCTAGCAGGTTGCAGGGCCCTTGGCTCGTGTGCTGCGCGGGCCTCGCACGACGGTGTGCCTCGCCAGCTCGGCGTCGTCTGAGTCCTCGTCGCTGATCGGGTAGCGGTCGAGTCCGGCGCCGACGATCGGGGCGAGCTCGACAGCCCCACCCGCCGATTTGGGCCTCCGCAGACTCCCCAAGAAGCCGAAAGCCGCTCTACCGTCGTCTCTGACACCGGCTGTGGCTGCTATGCGACTCCACCGGCGCGATGGCGATCGACTTCGCGGCGCTGCGAGACCAACTAGTGACCCGAGTCGTTGATCCGCTGACAGTAGGCGGCGAGGCTCTCGAGGATCTCATCTGCGTCTTGTGCCAGACGTAGGGCTTGGGCACGTCGTTCCAGTTGGCGATCCAGCTGCGGATCGAGGCCACGAGGTCTCTGACCGAGCGGTGGGCACCGCGCTTGATCCACTTCGTGGTCAGCTCGGCGAACCAGCGCTCGACCAGATTCAGCCAGGAGTTGTAGGTCGACGTCGAGCCGTTCGAAGGCTTTCATCGCTCGACCTCCATCAGGCCTCGAAGGAGATGAGAAAGTGCTCAGGCGGGTCGTTGAGCCCGACATGTGGGATCGCGCTGGCGAGAAAGCGGAGCCCATGGACGCTGTGGTCGGTCCGTCCGGGCAGGACCACCTCGCGAAGCTGGGTTTGTTCTGGGAGGACGAGCGGGCGAAACTCCCGCCTGCCGTAGTTGACGCCCAGTTCGGTGAGTCGCCACCTGTCGTCGAGCCAATACAGGAAGTGCCGAGGGTGGCGTGAGAGGTTGACCAGGAGGCGCGTCAGGGCGGAACGTAGTTGACCGAACACGCCGCGCAAGCCCGGAATCGACCTCACTTTGACCTCACCTTGCCCCAGGGCTTGCCCCATGCCATTTTTCGCCGTTTTTGAGGTCTCCCAAAAACGCGAAAACCCGCTTGATAAGCGGGTTTCCATCCTATAGCGGGGGCAGGATTCGAACCTGCGACCTTCGGGTTATGAGACTGATCCGCTGAATCGGCTGGACTACGTGGAGCGCGTTTTAAGGCGGTTTTCGCGAGATCGAACTATGTAGGGATCGGCTGGAATCTGTGGGGCACGTTGCCCCATTTGTTGCCCCAACGAAGCCGCTGGTATACCTGGGTATACTGTCTCCATGGCAAAGGTCATGGTCTCCCTTCCAGACGATCTCCTCGCCGAGGTGGACGCCGAGGCGCGACGCGACGGCACGACCCGCAGCGCCGTCATGCGGGAGTTCGCCGACGCGGCACTGCGCCGCCGCCGCGAGGACCGGGCGGCGGCAATGCGATCGCTGCTCAGTGACGCCTTGCCCCATGGCGGACACGCTGCGGAGCAAGTGAAGGCAACGCGGCCCGGTCCGTGACGACGCTGCTCCTCGACGCGAGCGTCCTACTCGCCGCCTTCGACCCCGAAGACGATCACTACGAGCCAGCGCGAGCCTTGCTCGAAGAGCACGCGATCACCCTCGCCACGCTCGATCTCGCCCGCTATGAGGTCACCAATGTCGCAGTGCGGGCGTGGCGCGCACCGGAGTCGGTGGCACCGCTGTTGGCAGTGGTCGAGAGGCTCGCTGACGATGGCGGCGTCATCCCTTCAACCGACACCCTCCTAGCGAGGGCGGCGGAGATCGCCGAGCGCCACACGATCTCCGTCTACGATGCCGCCTACGCAGCCGCCGCTGACAAAGGCGGCCATCGCCTTGTCAGTTGCGACGAGCGCGATCTGGTCTCAAAGGGCCTCGCGTCGCTTCCCACGAGCGCACAACTGAAGTAAGACCTGCCTATCTCCCCATGCCGAGCCATGATGCTTCAGATGGCACCCGGGACCGGCTTGCACCGGAGATGTTGCTCTATGGCTTCGTACGGGCGGTCGGGAGGTTTACGAGAAGCGGCCTCAGCGAGGAAGCGCGAACCCGGTCTGACAACGCCCCTGATCTGGACCGCCAGGTGCTCGCCGCGGAGTGGGGAGCCGCCGTTTTCGAGGCTCTCAACTGGTCGGTCACTCTGGACGAGCGCCTACGACACGACCTCGACGGAAGTGATTGGACTGCGGATCTTGAAGGGGGTGGTGTAGTTCGGGCGCTGCGCTACGCCCGAAACTGTGTCCATCACAACTGGGCCGCCGCGCTAGACGCGGACCTGGGACCGGACGAGCTTGTGGCCCCACACGCGACCGTCTTCGGCATCACCTGGGCGAACGAGCTGCACCCAGATCGACCCGATCGGAGAGGCACCGCCGCTTACGGGGAAGCGCTTGCGGGTCGCAATGCGGGGGACACCCTCTTGGCCGCAGTCAAGGTGTACGAGGAAGGCGTCAGGTCGCTGGTGGGGATGGGCGCATCCCCCGAGCAGGAGGGGCGCCGAAGGCCATGGCGTTGTACCACTGCGTTTATGCCGAGGAGAGCTTTCACGACGCCGTGCACGCCTTGTTCGATCTGGTGGCGTACACCCAGCGGACGTTCCCGGGCGCGGAGCGGCAGCTTTTTCTGGATATCGAAGGTCACCGAACGCCCACAGATGCCCTCGATGGAGACATGTTCGAGCTACAGAAAGACTTCCTGTTGGGGTTCCTGATGCCGTTCCTGACCGAGGTCCGCATGCCTCTCATGGGCGTCAGGAACCCAAACCCTCAGCGAGAAGACCTGCCTGACGAGCTCCGTATCTACACTGCGCCGTAGCGGTTCGGTCTCTACTCGTGTCGGTGATGGGGCTTGTGATTCAGCGTGTCATGAATGTACTGCCCCTTGCTTTGCCCAGCCGCCGAAAACTCCTCCCAGACATGGGGTGGGCAGTCCTCGTAGCACCACTCAATGCCATTGGGAAAGCGGACGAAGATCATCTCCTGCTCTTCGTCGTAGGCCATCGCAGTGATCCGCTCAGAGTCTCCAACCTCGATCCAGTCCAGCTCAGCCAACTTTCTTTCCTCCCTTTGCTTTTTTCGATCGCTTCGGCGAGTCATAGAGACCCCGCCATTTCGCCAGCGCCGGGGCCAGGTCGGGAACACCAGCCTGCTCCCGCCACGACTCAAGCTCAGGGTCTTCGGCTTCGGGGTAGGGATCCGGCTCGTCAATAGTCGTTCGCACCGGCAGCACAATCGCCTCGCCGCTGACCACGGCCTCTCCCGTCCGCAGCGAGGACAGGACATCGGCAAGGCCGGTGACGTTATCCGGCAGTGCACTACGGATCTGACCCTGGTCCTTGCCGTTCGTGAGCCGCAGCGCGATCAGCGTCCCGCACTGGGCCAAGGCGGTCTCGGGCAGCTCGCTGGGCCGCTGAGTGACCATCAACAGGCCCACCCCGTACTTCCGTCCCTCGCGAGCAATGCGGCCGGCCGCTCGTGCCGTCACATGGTTGGCATCCTCGTCGTTGAGATAGCGGTGAGCCTCCTCCAGGACAAAGAGGATGGGCCTCGGGCGACCGATGCCTGGCCCACCCTTCTTGCTCCGCAGCGCCAACTCAAAAAGCAAGTCAAGGACGACGCCGATCGCGAGATCAGCGACTCCGGTCGGCACGCCGCTGAAGTCGAGCACCGAGATCGCGCTGTCCTCTCCCAACCACTCGACCATCGCCTTTCGCAGGGGATCCTCTCCCTTGGGATCGACCTCGGGCTCCTGCAGGAAAGCGAAATCCGGGTTTTCCAGCGCCAGGCGCAGGAGCTCGGGGATGCGGCCGTGAGCTTCGTAATTCGGCCCCTGGCTAGGCTTCCCGCCCGCCGGTTTGTAGGGGACGAAACGGGTCGGCTTGAGTTGCCCTGGATCGCCTTTCTCCTCGATGCGAATGGTGCTCGGATCCCCTTTCTCATCGCGGGTTTCGCGATTTTCGAAGTCGAGCTGGTGCCAGACCTCGCGAATGTCGAAGGGGACCGGCGTATCGGCAGTGATCGCGCTCGGGTCGAGGTCAAGCCAGCTCGATTCTTTGACGAATGCGACTCGCGCTTTGGCCACGAACTCGGAGAAGCGTTTGAGCGTGGTTTTGCCGATCGCGACCCCAGTAAAGGCCTTAAGAATGTCCTCAGCGGACAGTGCCCAGTAAGGAACCCGCAGCTGCCGAGTCGGATTCAGAACGCTGCGCACGCTGCCTTTGTCGCCGATTGCACGCGCGTACTCACCGTGTGGATCGATCACGACGACGTTGGCTCCCGGCCACTCTCCGTCGGTCAAACCCTGCAGAAGCTCCGCCACTGCGCTCGTCTTTCCCGCTCCAGTCGAGCCGACAACCGCGGTATGGCGCAAGACGAGCTTGGCAGGATCCAGGCAAACCGGTATCGCCGGAGCCGAGGAAAGCGAACCGAACTTCAAGAGGCCGGGTTGGTCGGCTGGGAAGACGCGGCCCAGATCCTCAGGCGTGGCGAAATGCACTGGATCGTCTAGACCGGGATAGCTGCCGACCCCGCGCTGGAAGTGATCGAGGCTATCGATCTCGCCAAGCAGTTGCACCCGCAACCATCGCTCACCGACCTGGAGGTTCTCGACCGGCGGCAGGGCAGGCGTCAGCTCGGCGATCCCTACCAGGGTGACGGCGCCGATCAGGTCGATCAGGCCCTGCGGAAAGCGGACGATCGACCCGATCTGCCCAACCGACTGCAGTTTGCCGCGATAGATCGGGGCGACCCCGGCGAGGTCAGGATCCAACGCGACAGTGACGCTCGAGCCCAACACGTGACGAACCCGCCCTATGCAAGTCGGATCCGTCTCACTCATCGTCTTCGTCGTCTTCGACCTGACCCGAGGCGCGGGCCAGGAACGCCGCCAGGAAGGTGAAGTCGCCGAGTTTGAACTCGTTGTCTTCCCAGACTCCTGCGGGAGCCTCGGATGGCTCCTTCCATGGAGCGCGTTCGGTGCCGAGGATGGCCTCGTCCTTGCCGAGTACGGATAGGGCCGGCGTCACTTCGGCCTTGGCGCTGAGAGTCTCTGGGATATCGGCGTGACAGAAGACGACGAACTCTGAGCGCGGGCAGCGCAGGGCGGCGTCGAAGATCAACTCGTCGAGGTGGGCGTCGCCGAAGGCATAGCCGGAAACAATGAGGAGGCTCTCGGGCTGGTACAGGGCCCGCCGAAACCGGTCCATCAGAACAACGAAGGGAACCCGCCGCGATTCCTCGTACTTAGTGTCGGCGGGGTAAATGGCAGCCGTCTCCCCTTCAGTGACCGGGACACCAAGGCGGACGATAGCCGCGGGGTTTTCCCGCCAAGTCCAGTTGAGGGAGCCGTGGAGCTTCCAGAGCCGCACGAAGCTGGGCGGGACCTGGGGATCCTTGCCGAGGCTCTCGACCAGATCCACCCGGAACGGCGCCTGCAGAGAGCCGATAAAGCCGTCGAACCAAAGGGCACCGATTTCCTCAAGCGCAGTCTCGATCAGAAGGTCGTAGTTGACCGTGAAGATCTCGAGCGGGTCGTGGTAGTCGGTGCGACTGGCCCAGGCAGCAAACCGCCTCATCGGATGGGGGTCGGCCTTCTCGAGGGCGAGATGCTTGACGACAGCCGCACAGATCTCCTTGTCGAGGGCCTTTGCCCCGTCCTTGGTCAGACCGTCGACCTCTTGGTCGCCTTCTACCAACGCAGCTATGCGCCGCAGGCGCGAGAGCCCCTCCTCAAGATTGCGGCCCTCGATCAACTCGTCGAAACGCGCGCGAGACTCTCCTTTGACCTCCTTTGCCACCGCTTTTTCGAGCATCGATACGTCTGGGAGTCCGCAGGCTCGTGCAGTGCCCGCGCCGAGAAGGGTGCAGACGTGCCGAGAACGCGTGGCGAGCTTTGCGCCAAACTCGGCCGCGAAATGTGCAGGGTCATGGGCAGAGGCATCGGCCATAGGCGCAAAGCAGTATTTCTTCCGGTACGGACGTAGTGGAAGGCGAAGCTCGCCTCCGCTGTCAACGCCGGTTGAAATCTGACCCCTTCTGCCGGTTTAAAACTGACCCCCCCAGAGAGTCGGCCAGGAAGCAATGAAGGTCCCGCCTGCGGAGACGATCGAGTGGCTGATCGGCATCTTCGCCGCCCAGAGCCCCCGGCTACCCTGGAGCGCCACGGCGCCCGCACTCTCGCCAACCTGCGTGCTCGCATCGCCCAGCGCTTGCTGGCGCTTGCTGCCTGCATCGCGCTCAACCACAGGCTCGGACGCCGAAGCCGCGCTCTGGTCGACTACGTCGCCTGAGGCGTGGAATCAATCATCTAGGGTACGGGCCCCTGTGAGAGCGCCTCGCCTCCTCCTGCTGTCGACGCTCGTGCTCGCCTTGGGCCTCGGCCTCGCCGCCTGCGGCGACGGCAAAAGCGACGAAGAAGAGATCGTCGTCGCAATCAACTACGCCCTCGTCAGCACCGATCCGGACGCCTGTACGGAGGGGATGACGCAGGCATTCTCGGAACAGGGGTTCCGGCAAGAAGGCGCCGGGGCCGTGGAGAGCTGTGAACAGAACGCCAGGGCCGAAGAAAGCCCGAACGACCCGGTCAAGGTGACCAACGTCGAGGTCGACGGCTCGAAGGCGACCGCCGAGATCGGATTGACCGACGACGGCGACCCCATCGGCCAAGTGCTCGTCGCTGCTCTCGCCGAAGAGGACGGAGACTGGAAGCTGGACGAGATAACCGGCTATGCCGAGTTCGACAAGCGCAAGTGGGTGGAGGAACAGAGGGAAGGCCTCGAAAGCGGGCACAACGTGATTGAGCCGCAGGTCATCGACTGCATCGTCGAGGCCTACCGCAAGAGGTCACGGCCGGAACTCGAAGAGATGATGCTCGGCGGCTCCGCGCAGGCGGAAAATGAAATCTACGAAAACTGCGGCCTCTGATTGCCGGGGGAAGCAGCTCGTAGGTGGACCGGGAGCCCCGCGCAAGGCCCAAATCGCTCTCTCGAAGCTCATGTTGCCCCAGGCGTTGCCCCAAGGCCGATTTTGCACCCCTTTGTCTGCGCTCCATAAACCACAAAAACCCCGCAAACGCGGGGCTTTTGTCCTATAGCGGGGGCGGGATTCGAACCCGCGACCTTCGGGTTATGAGGCTGGTTCGTGAGATCCGCTGGACTACGTGGAGCCCGGTTTCAAGCGCTTTTCGCCAGATCGAGCTACGTGGAGATCGGCTGGAATCCGTGGGGCATGTTGCCCCATGCGTTGCCCCAGATACGAACGTGTGTTCGCCTTCCGCCGCTCTGCCTGATTGACTTGGCGCGTGCCCGCTGAGACTAAACCGACAGGCCTCGACGTCGTCGGACTCTTTGCTGGGATTGGAGGGATCGAGATCGGTCTCGGCGAGGCAGGGCACCAGTCCAAGCTCCTCTGCGAGGTTGACGCCGACGCCCAAGCGGTGCTAAAGGCGCGGCTCGATGGGGTCGAGATCCGATCTGATGTAACGACACTTGAGGGCCTTCCCTCGTGCGATCTCGTCGCCGCGGGATTCCCTTGCCAAGACCTAAGCCAGGCGGGCCGAACCGCCGGAATCACTGGCTCACAGTCGAGCTTGGTCGAACACGTCTTCAGACTGCTTGACTCCGCAGACCCCAAACCGACTTGGTTGCTGCTCGAGAATGTCTCTTTCATGCTCTCTCTCGATCGCGGAAATGCGATGACCTGGCTCGTCCAGCAGCTCGAGAGCCGCGGCTTCACCTGGGCCTATCGGGTGGTCGACTCCCTTGCATTCGGTCTTCCGCAGCGACGCCAACGCGTCCTTCTGCTCGCCTCTCGCTCCGAGGATCCACGGCCGATCCTCCTCAATCAGAACGAGCAGCCAACCCTGGCGAGCTCCCATGAGGATGAGCTGGGTTGCGGCTTCTATTGGACGGAGGGGCTACGCGGGCTCGGCTGGGCCATCGATGCGGTGCCCACGCTGAAGGGTGGATCGGGCCTCGGCATCCCCTCCCCTCCGGCAATCTGGGCACCCGGCTCTGCTCGATTGGTGACGCCAGACATTCGGGACGCCGAACGACTCCAAGGCTTCCCGGTTGAATGGACCGCCACCGACGAGACGACGACCGACCGTCGTCGAAATCGGAATAGATGGAAGCTCGTCGGGAATGCTGTGAGCGTGCCAGTCGCCCGCTGGCTGGGGCAGCGGCTACTAACGTCCGAGAGCTACCGCCAAGACGACGCGGAGCTTCATGGGAATCGATGGCCGAAGGCGGCCTGGGGTCGGCCGGGCGAGCGTCGCGAGGCCCAGGTCTCCATGTGGCCAGTCCAATGGGACAAGCCGCATCTTCTCGACTACCTAGAGTTTGAGCCGCAACTGCTGTCCGTTCGTGCAACGGCAGGTTTTTTGGAGAGAGCCAAACGCGGCAATCTCCGCATCCCTGAGGACTTTCTTTGCGAAGCTCACGCCCATCTAGAGTCGATGACGACCGAGGCGCAACTGATCGCGGCCTGACCTTCGCTGGACCCGACTCGAAGACGATGAAGCCGTCGTCTCGAGAAGCAAGTCGTCGGATGAAGAAGGTTCGTCGCGCTGACACGTCTGCCGAGATGGAACTCCGGCGAGCACTGCACTCGCGAGGCCTCCGCTATCGAGTGGATGCCGCCGTGCTGCCCGACAAACGCCGGCGCGTCGATATTGCCTTCCCCACTGCACGGATCGCCGTCTTCGTCGACGGCTGTTTTTGGCATGGCTGCCCCGAGCACGCAACCTGGCCCGCAAGCAATGCGGACTTCTGGCGCCAGAAGATCGAGACCAATCGGCGCCGAGACAGAGATACCGATGCGAAGCTGCGAAAGGCTGGATGGCAGGTCATCAGGGCCTGGGAGCACGAGGATCCAGAACAGGTGGCCACGCAGGTCGAGACCTTCGTGCGTCGCGCACGATCTCGCGCTCGGCCCTGAAGCTGCCCTCGTCCGCTTCCGGACTTAGTCTGCCCGGGATGATGCACGGTCCCGAGATACTCGTAGCGAGCATGTCGGTCCCGCAGCCGCGGGGTGAGTCCGGCGAGCTCTGGCAATACCACTCCCGCTCCGACCTCCACAGCAAGGTCGCCTGCTGGGGCGTCTTCTTCGACATGCTGCGCACGAGCGCCTTGCTTGGAGACCACGCGCGAGCTGGCAAAGTCATTTTTGGCGTCAACTTTGAGATGCGCGACTACGCGACTGGACGCAAGAAGAACCTCGACCTCGTGATCGCGCGCCCGTCCGGCGATGAAGCAACCGGGCATCGAACCCTCGCCGACCTGGCAGATCAATGGGAAATCGTCCTCAACGGTCCGCAAGAAGCCGAGCTTGCCGAGCTGCCACTGATCACCGAGGGGGCTCTTGCGGGCTCTGGAGTTCTGGTCGCCCTCGAGGCAAAGGCGGCGATGACCGCCCACTCAAAGGCGCGTCCTCGCCTCTACGACGAGCTCAACTCAAGCCATCTAACGGTCCATGGAGCCTCCAACCAGGCTCTTGCAGTTGGACTCGTGATGGTCAACGAAAGCGACACCTTCATCAGTCCGGAGCGCCAGGTCGACAACGGCCGGGATGTCATCTCTGAGCACATGCAATCCGCCGATGCAGAACGCATCATCCGCAAGATCGAGGAGATCCCCAGGCGGGCCTCCCCTGCGCACCATGGGTTTGACGGCTTAGGGATTGTCGTCGTCAGAGCGGCGAACGACGGAACCCCAGTTCAGCTGGTGGCGCGTCCTCCAGCGCCCCAGCCCGGGGAGGTCTTCTATTACGACGACATGCTGTCCCGTGTCGCCAACGAGTACGACACTAGGTTTGCGGCCATATAACCTTTTTGGCCCTTACCTGCGTAGCTCCGATCGCAGGGATGCCTAAGGGGAGACCACTATCGCAAGCGGATAGTGCTCGAGCAGCGCCGCAGCGTCAGCTTCACCCTCGTCGGCGATCATGCCAACGATCTGCCACCCGTCGTGGCCGCGGGCAGCAACGGCTGCGAAAGCTCCCCTAGACGCGACGATCTTGCGCAGTGCCTCAAGCGTTCTTGCGAGGTTCTTGGCCTCGTCGGTGTGCATCGCCAAGAGCACTGGACCGCCCTGTGCCGCGTCGGACTGCTTGAACCTGACCGACACATTGCCCGGCTTGCTGATGGTCGAGACGTAGACGTCGTCGGGCTCCCTTCCGAGCTCCTCGGCAAACAGATTCCGAACGCCGTTCCACTTGGTCGTGCTCGGCGCCGACGTGTTCACTTTCCCCGCCCGGGCCGCGAAATGCTGTGCAAATTCGGTATCCAAGCCAGTCATGACAGCTCCGAACTCGCCGGGATAATTCTCGGAAGGCGCTTGTTCTCAGCGGATCCTAGGTCGCGTCCGACCATCCCCTCAACCAGTTCCACTTGCCGTTTGTCTGCGTGGCGCTTCATGGGCAGCAACCAGACCCGTAGCCACCGATGTCGGCGGCTTCCGTTTCGATGATGCTCCCGCACCCTTCGGACGAGACCAGCACGGACGCGGGGGCGGCAGGCCGATCCGACGTACAAAACTTCATCTGACTTAGTGCAAACGATGTAGACGCCACAGGAAGCCGATATATCGACGTCGAGCTCATCGATGAAAGACGGGCGCGGAAGGGGGCGGATTAGAAGGTCGCGCGCGTGCCGGCCGATCTCCTCGTGACGCGCGGGAGTCATCCGACTCATGATCCCTCCCCATCGGCCTCCGCAGCTTCGACAACGTCGCCTTCACCGTTGGCTGATTCAGAATGCAGGCCCCAGAGCATGCTGTAGAGCGCGAGCTGCGTACGAATGGCCTCTAGCCGGTTGCGGAGCTCGTCCGCGACCGTGGACGAAATCCCCTTCTTGTCTACGAGCGGTTCTCCATCCGGAGCGGTCAGTTCGCGGAGTTCGCTGTGCCGCTGCTCGAGGAGCTCGACCGCCGCCTCAAGAGCGTTGCGCCGGTCCATGAGCTGCCGCTCTGGAGGGGGCGGCACATAGTCATCGCCCCCCTCTTCATCACCATTGCCCTCGCCCGGCTCCGGTCCTTTACCGGGCGGAGGCACGATGCTGCCTCGGATGAGGTCATTACTCGCCTCTAGAAACTTCCCATGGGCATCCTTAACGCGCTTGCCTTCAGAGTCGACGTGCCAGATGACATCACCTTCTCGCCCATCGCTGACCGCTCGGGCCAGCATCTGCAGGCCCCACTCGGAGTCCATGAGTGCCGAAAGGACCGACCTCGGCTGTCGACCGTCCCTGACATTTTGAGAGGCAAAGAAGCGTGCCTCGCGCAGGACCCTTCGCGCGGTCAGCCAAAATCCGCCAAGGGCGCCAAGCTCTGCAGTCGCAGGTCCACCTTTTCCAGACTTCCTCTCCTTGAGCGCCTCCTGCAGGAGCTCGGCAGGTGGCATGCCGCTCGGTTTGAGGTTCTTCTCCCACATGGACGGGTGCTGGTAGACGTCTTCCAACACCTCGCGTGATCCCGACATTTCTTTCGGCGACAGCATGCTCCGGACACCTCGGAGTGCGAGCTCAGCGCAGAGCTCGGCCTTCACACCTTTGGTCAGGTTCTTCCGCTCCGTGCGCTGGACGATGCCGCGGCGGATGGCGGCATGAACTCCGCCCTGCTTGCTCGTCAGCAAGGAGACGATGACCAGGCCCCTCTCATCCGCGGGGGCCGGAAGCCTCTTCTTTCGAGCTTCGGACGGGGACAGCATGCCTTCGAAGTAGCGGGCTCGGGTGGGGGTGAGAATTTCCACCTGCTCAAGCTCCGCGACCACGCTGTCCGCTTTTGCGTCGACACGAGCAGTTTCCGGCCACGCTTTGGGCGGGAGATCCCCATGGATCAGCGCAACGTAATTGTGGACCGCCTTAGCGAAGTCGGCGGTGCCCGAGGGGTCAGGTTCAAAGCCGACAACGATCCGGGCCGGGAGGATCAGGGCGTTCGCCCTGCCGAGGTCTTCCTCGGGTATTTCGGTGAGAGGTCGCTCAAGAATGCCTCTTAGGTGGCCAACGAGACCGGATAGCGCGCGAGGGTCGCGCCGGAACTTGCCGAGCACATCGGAGCCAGACAAGCCCAGAACCGAAAGCGCGTTCGCGGCTCGACTGCTTCCGTCAGCGGTCGAAGGGATGGCAACCGGGTGGTTGTCGGCATCACGGATGATGGTGCTGACGAGCGTGATGGGAAACATCACTCCCCTCTCGGCGATCGAGTCCTCGAGCGGGTTGTGCTGTACGAGGTAATCGATCGACGCCTCGACGGCATGGATCAGGTGATCGCGGTTCTGGACGTCTATATCGAGCATCGGGCGACCGTTTCGGTCCCCTGCCGGTCGCCGGATCGGCGGGTGGTCGGCGGTGGACGCAGCCTCGTCTGCTGGAAATACGCGGGAGTCGGCCTCCCGATAGTTGACCACGTACGGCGAAACGGTGGGCGTCCAAATGTCCGTCTCGACGATCCATAGAAGCGCTCCAGGGACGCGAACTGGAGCAGGTCTGTCGAGTCGCCTTCGAAAGTCTGCGGGGTCGACAGCTGCCCTCGCTAAGGAGTCGGCGGCCGGCTTCGTGAAATCTTTGTCTTGAAGCTTCTCGCTGAGCGTTGCGACCGCTTTGGCTTTCGCTACTGGCGGGATCGTCCGCACAGCAAGACGCGGAGTTTCATTGCTCTCGTTGGGAACGCTGGTAGTCGCCACTACGGGCCTCCAATCTCGATCGACTCTCCATTGACTCGGGGAGCACCGAGACTGCTCAGCGTCCCCTCCGAGATCCGGCTCAAGCCGGCGTGTCGGTGTGGTGACGACGCTTGGAATGGCGAGTTCGGCTTGACGGGCCATGCCCGAAGTCACCTCGTGTCACAAAGTTGTTGGACACGCTCGACAGTTTCTCCACGTCGACGACACAGAGTGTTGCACATCTCTGCACCGGAAAAACCGACCTGCGCTTCTCGGAGCCATGAGCGGCCACGGCACAGACTGAGTGGGGGTCCTTAGGGGCGAACGGAAGATGCCTTGAGCCGAGAAAGAGCCCGATCGGCGCCCACGGCGCCATCCCGGCCCCCCGGACCTCTCCCCAGACCTCATGTTGCCCCAGGCGTTGCCCCAGGGCCGATTTTGCACCCTTCTGTCTGCGCTCCGAAAGGGCGAAAACCCTGCGATTTGCAGGGCTTTCGCCGCATAGCGGGGGCGGGATTCGAACCCGCGACCTTCGGGTTATGAGCCCGACGAGCTACCTGGCTGCTCCACCCCGCGGCGGTCTTTGAATGCTAGCAGGAGGGGGGTGGCTCTAGCCCCGATCCGGCGATAACAACCTGAGGAATCCCTCCGGGAACGTCCTCTTGGGTCTTGAGAATGCGGTTTGCGGACCCATTCCCCGAGACCCAAGGAGGACACCCGGAAGGTGAAGACACAAACGACGCACCAAACCGTAGAAGTCAGGGCGGACGCCGAGGGGATCGTCTCTCACGCAGGTGCCCATCTGCTGGCCGAGCTGGGGGATCGGGTCGGACTCACCGCGGGGCTGTCCGCGGCGATGGCGCCGACTCGCGAGCGCCGCTCCGCCCACGATCCCGGCGTCGTCCTGCGCGACCTGATCGTCGCCATCGCCGACGGTGGGGACTGCGTCACCGACCTTGGCGTCCTGCGCGACCAGGGGGCGCTGTTCGGAGCGGTCGCATCCGAGAGGACCGCCCACCGGGCGATCAAGTCAATCGACCCCGGCCTGCTGGAAGCGATCCGCGGCACCAGGGCGGTTGCGCGAGAGCGCGCCTGGGACGCCGGTGCGCGACCCGAGACGATCACCCTCAGCATCGACGCCACCCTGCTTGGCGCCGCCTCCGAGAAGGAGGGCGCGGCGGGGAATTACAAGGGCGGCTTCGGCTTCCACCCGTTGCTCTGCTACCTCGACGAGACAGGCGAGCCGCTGGCCGCCCTCCTGCGCCCCGGCAACGCCGGCGCCAACACCGCCTCCGATCACTTCGAGGTCCTGCAGCCGGCCCTGGAGCAGTTGCCCGCCGCCGACCTCGATCGAGAGATCCTGGTGCGCACAGACATCGGCGGGCGAACCCACGCCTTCACGCAGGACTGCCGAGCGGCCGGCATCCGCTTCTCGGTCGGATACGAGGTCGACGAGCGGGTGCGCGAGGCGACCCTGTGCACGCCGGAGTCGGCATGGCAGGCTGCGATCGACGCCGAGGGCACCGAGCGCGAGGGCGCCTGGGTCACCGAGCTGACCGAGCGCGTCGACCTCTCCGCCTGGCCCGAGGGCACTCGGCTGATCGTGCGCCGCGAGCGCCCCCATCCCGGCGCCCAGTTCGAGGTCTTCGACGCAGAGGGCTATCGCCACACCGCCTTCATCACCGACCAGGAGGGAACCGACATCGCGGCTTTGGAGCTGCGCCGCCGCCGCCGCGCCAAAGTCGAGGACGAGATCCGCTGCGGCAAGGACACCGGCATGCGCAACCTGCCCTTCGCCGCCTTTGAGCACAACCGGGTGTGGCTGGAGCTCTCGCTGATCGCCCAGGAGCTGCTCGCCTGGACCCGTCTTCTCTGCCTGCAGGGCGAGCTGGCCCTCGCCGAGCCCAAGCGGCTTCGCCAGCGCCTCCTGCACGTCGCCGGAAAGGTGGTGCGCTCCGCCCGGCGCACGACCCTGCGCCTGCCGCGCTCCTGGCCATGGGCGCAGGCGCTGGTGGCAGCCTTTACCCGGTTGCGCGCGCTGCCCGCCGGTACCGGCCCATAAGACTCGCCGCCTTCCCCCGGTCCAATTCACGTCCCTCTCCGCAAGGCGGCTTCGGCCAGCGCCGAATGCTTCGCGAAGGCGAAGCGAAAGCCCGATCTACCCCAAAGAGAGACCGCGGAGCGGTTCCACTGAACCGCCCCGCGGTCTCTTACACGCCTCAAGCCGGCGAACTACACCCGCTGAGGTGAAAACGCCGAATCCGGGCTAGAGTGGCCGGCCTCCATGGATGGGAAGTCCCAAAGGGTGGCGGTGATCGACGTCGGCAGCAACTCGACGCGGCTGCTGGTCGCCGACCTGGATGGGCGGGTGTCGGTGGTCGAGCGGCAGAGCCGGGTGACGCGGCTGGGGCGCGGCGTCGACCTCTCCGGGCAGCTCTCCGACGAGGCGATCGAGGCGGCCTGCGCGGCGATCGCCGACTACGTGGAGATCTGCCGCGACACCGGCGCCGACCGGGTCGCCGCGATCGCCACCAGCGCCGTGCGCGACGCCTCCAACGGCAGCGCCTTCGTCGCCGAGCTGCGCGAGCGCTTCGCGCTCTCGGCCCGGGTCCTCGACGGCGAGGAGGAGGCGCGCCTCACCTACCGCGGCGCGACCGCGGAACAGCCCCCCGACGTCCCCACGCTGGTCATCGACATCGGCGGCGGCTCGACCGAGATCGTCGTCGGCGCCGGCGAGCGGATCGCCTTCCACGACTCACTGCAGGCCGGCGTCGTCCGCCACACCGAGCGCCATATCTCCGGCGACCCGCCGGCTACGGCCGAGCTCGAGGCCCTGGCGAGCGACGTGCGCGGCCTGATCCAGGCCGCCCGCGCCGGCCACGACGAGGTGCGGGTCGTGTCCGGCATCGCCGTCGCCGGCACGCCGACCTCGCTCGCCGCGGTCGAGCAGGAGCTCGAGCCCTACGACCCGCGCCGCGTCCACGGCCACGTCCTCACGCTGGAGACGATCCAGCGGCTGCTCTCGCGCTTCGCCTCCGCCCCGCTGGCCGAGCGCGCCGAGATCCCCGGCCTGCACCCCGACCGCGCCCCGACGATCATCGCCGGCGGGGTGATCCTGATCGAGGCGATGCGCGCCTTCGAGCTCGACCGGATCGAGGTCTCCGAGCACGACATCCTCTACGGGACCGCGCTCGAGACCGCCGCTGCCCAGGCGGGTCGATACGGATGAACGACTCCGGAAAAAACCCGTGGGACCAAGTGTACAGACGAGTTTTCGGCGCCAGTCCAGTTGGGCAAACGTGATGGTCGAAACCCGAAAAGTGGGTAGCCCATTCCTACCGAGTTATCGGTAGCGCAAAAAGTCGCACCTAGACATTCCGGATAGACAAGCGCATACTCGGCTCATCGGGGAAGAGGTGAGGACGAGAGTCTCCCTCCCAACCCGGTCATAGGGTTCGGACGATTGCCGCATCATGGCGCCTCCCGCCGTCTGAGCCCAACGAATAAGAACTGGTCCCTGAAGACGTACCCCTGCCCGTCCTGAGGGGCCAACTTGAATCGGCCGCCAGCAATGGCGGTCGATTCTCGTTTGGGCGCAGGCCCCGCCGTACTGGCCAACCGGCCGGCAATCGGCTTGGTTAAGCCAAGTTCGACTTGCGCGGGTAGACGACCTCGGGGTCGGTGAAAACATTGACCAGGGTCGGCCGGCCCGACTCAAAGGCCCGCTCGAGCGCCGGCCGCAGCTCCTCCGGCCGGCGCACCGCGATCCCCTCGCAGCCGAGCGCCTCGACCATCTTCTCGTAGGGCGTCTCCGGCCGCAGCTCGGCCGCGACCGAGTAGCCGTAGAGGAACTTCATCGGATGGTGCTCGAGCGCCCAGATGCCGTTGTTGCCCATCACGCCGACCACGGGCAGACCGTGACGCGCCAAAGTGTCGAACTCGATGCCGGCGAAGCCGAATGCTCCATCGCCGAGCAGCAGGCAGACCTGTTTGTCCGGATGGGCCAGCTTGGCGCCGATCGCCTGCCCGGGGCCCGCGCCGAGGCAGCCGAACGGCCCCGGGTCCATCCAGCAGCCGGGCCCGTGGGTCTCGACGAAACGACCGGCATAGGAGACGAAGTCGCCCCCGTCGCCGATCACGATCGCGTCGCGGTCGAGCACCTCGCCCAGCTCGCGGTAGACGCGGACCGGGTGCAGGGGCGAGCGATCATCGGTCAGCTCGGCCTCCTCCGCGAGGCGCTTTTCCTTCTCGGCTTCGCGCAGCTGCTCCAGCCAGACGTCGGTGCGCCCCCGCCCCTCCCCGACCGCCTCGCGGATCGCCGCCAGGGTCGCCGCGACGTCGCCGACCAGGTCGACCTGCGGTTTCCGGTTGGCGGTCAACTCGTTGGGCGCCGCGTCGAGCCGGATCAGCTTCGTCTCCCCGCCGAAGCTCTCCCCAAAGCCGAGGCGAAAGTCGATCGGGACGCCGATCACCAGGGCGACGTCGGCCCCCTTCAGCCCCGCCCCCCGCGCCCGGCTGAAGGCCAGCGCGTGGTCGGCCGGCAGGCAACCGCGGCCGAGCCCGTTGAGGAAGACCGGGATGCCGAGCCCCTCGGCCAGGGCGCGCAGCTCGCCCTCGCCGCGGCTCCAGTAGAGGCCGGTGCCGGCCATGATCGCCGGCCGCTCAGCCCCTGCCAGCAGCGCCGCCGCCTCCTCCACGCCCGCCGCCGGCTGCGACTCGGGCTGCGGCGGCGCCGGCAACTCCGCCTCGCCCTCGCTGAAGACGACGTCAAGCGGGTAGTCGACGAAGGTCGGGCCGAAGGGGGCGCTGATGGCCAGGTCGAGCGCCGCCGCGGTCCGCGCCGCGATCGCGCCCGGCTCCTTCACCGTCTCGGCCGACTTGACCAGCGGCGAGACGAAGGGCAGGTGGTCGATCTCCTGCAGCGAGCCCGAGCCCCAGCGCAGCTCCGGCGCCCGCCCGCCGAGCACGCAGACCGGCGAGCAGTTGGCCTGGGCGCCGGCGATCGCGCTGACCCCGTTGGTGACGCCGGGCCCGGCGGTCAGCGCCGCCACGCCGAGCCGCCGCGTCGCCTTGGCGAAGCCCTCGGCGGCGAAGACCGCCGTCTGCTCGTGGCGCACGTCGACGATCTCGATCCCCTCCTCCTTGCAGCCGTCGTAGATCGAGAAGAGGTGGCCGCCGGAGAGCGTGAAGAGATGCGACACGCCGCGCGACTTCAGCGCCTTCGCGACCAATCGCCCGCCGTGCATCGACATGCCGGCGAGCCTATCGAGGCGACTACGATTGCTGTGCCCGGGTGGCGAAACTGGCAAAAGCGGCGCACTTAAAATGCGCTGCCCCTCAGGGGGCTTGCGGGTTCGAGTCCCGCCCCGGGCATTCCTCGGCGGCGATTGACTCGCGGTGGCGTCTAAATCGCCGATAAATGTTTGTACAGGCCGCAACTATGTCGTTGCTACGGTGTCCCTACAGACGACAAGGCCATTCCAGGCCGCGAACGAACGCCTTCCCTGGAGAGTGAAAGCTTGGAGGCATCGGCTCTAACCCACGCCAGTCAGCGCGGACTCCTCGCCCGGCGCTCGCCTCTGCTCAAGCTGCAGGGGGACGAAAGGCTGATCGCGATGGCGCGCGGCGGCAACGCCGGCGCCTTCGAGACGATCGTCGACCGCTACCAGGCCCGCCTGCTGGGCTTCTGCCGGCAGATGCTGGGCTCGACCGAGGACGCCGAGGACGTCCTCCAGGAGGTCTTCGTCAACGCCTATCGGGCCATGCTGGCCGACGAACGCGAGATCAACCTGCGCCCGTGGCTCTACCGGATCGCCCGCAACCGCTGTCTCAACCACCTGCGCAAACCGACCGCCGACGCGCAGGAATCGATGGACATGGTGCCCGTCGTCGAGGCCGCCAACACCGCCGAGAAGGTCAGCAACCGGGAGGAGTTCCGCCAGCTGCTCACCGACGTCGGCAAGCTCCCCGAGACGCAGCGCTCGGCGCTGCTACTGCGCGAGATGGACGCGATGTCCTACGAGGAAATCGCCGCGACGATGGAGACCAGCGTGCCGTCTGTCAAGTCGCTGCTGGTGCGGGCGCGGATCTCGCTAGCCGAGGCGAGCCAGGCGCGCCAGCTGACCTGCGGCGAGGTGCGGTTGGAGCTGGCCGAGGCGGCCGAGGGGCTGCGCAAGGTTTCGGGGCCGGTGCGGCGCCACGTGCGCGACTGCGACGAGTGCGCCGACTTCCGCGCCCAGGTGCGCTCCAACGAGAAGGTGATGGCGGCGCTCTTCCCGGCCGGGCTGCTGGTCGCCTTGAAGGGCTTCATCGTCGGCAAGCTGGGCTTCGGCGGAGCAAGCGGCGCCACCGGCGGCGCGGGCGGCGCGGGTGCCGGGGCCGGGGTGACCGCGAGCGCGGGCGCCGGTGCCGGCGCGACCGCCGCAGCGACGGCCACCGGCGCCGGAGCGGTCGGCGGCGTCGGCGCGGCGCTGGGCGGCGGCGGCGCCGCCGGCGGGATCAGCGCGATCGGCGGCGCGGTCGGCAGCAAGGCGGTGGCCGGTGTCGTCACCGCGGCGGCGATCGCCGCCGGGGCGGTCGAGGTCAACCAGAAGGCCGACACGACGCCCGTGCCGAAAGCCGCCGCGCCGGCCCAGATCAGCAAAGGCCACCCCCATGAGGCCCTCTCCGTAGCGAAGGCGCACGCCGCGCCGGCTCAGCCGGTCGCGCCGGCGCCGGCCCCGGTCGAGGCGCCGACGCCCGTCCCCGCCGAGCCCGAGCCCGAGCCGGCGGCGACGAGCGACGACGCGGCCGGCCAGTCGGCGACGATCGAGCCCGGGGAAGAGGAGGCTGACGCGCCGAATGCGAAAACGACCGAGCCCAAGCTGACCGCGGCCGAATCGCCGACCGGCACCGCGGGAGCGCCGACCGGCACCGAAACCGTCGTCGTGACCGTCGGCGGCGCGCCGCCGCCGACGGAAGCGCCGCCGGCCGAAGCGGCTCCGCCACCGCCCCCACCGTCGGAAAGCTCGCCGCCGTCCGAATCGTCGCCGCCCCCGCCGAGCGAACCGGCCGAAGAAACCACCTCGCCCCCCGCCTCCGGCGGCTCGGGGGGGAAGTCGGGCGAAGAAGAAGCCCCCGCGGCCCCGCCCGCCGAGTAGCTCAGACGGTGTGCGCCTCGCCGGGCGCCAGCAGGACCACCTGCGAGGAGGTCTTCGACTCGACCTCCGACTTGAAGGCCTCCGCGTCCGTCTCGATCGGCGGGAAGGTGTCGTAGTGCATCGGGATCACCGTGCCGGCGCCGACGAATTCGGCTGCGACGGCGGCGTCGCGGCGGTCCATCGTGTAGTGGCCGCCGATCGGCAATAGCGCCACGTCGACGTCGCTGCGCTGCGCGATCAGCCTCATGTCGCTGAACAGGCAGGTGTCACCGGCGTGGTAGACCGTCGTCTCGCCGATCTTGATCAAGAGCCCGGCGGCGGTGCCGATCGGCACCCCGTGCTCGGCGCTGAACGGCGCCTCGTTGGAGCCCGGAAGCGTGCTCGTGTGCCAGGCGGGGACGAGGCTTACATAGCCCCACTCGAACTCGACCGTGCCGCCCAGGTTGGGGTCGCTGACGCTCTCGATCCCCTTCCCTTCGAGCCAGTTGGCGATCTCGACGACCGCGACGCAGTGCGCGCCCGTCCGCCTCGCCACCGGAACCGCGTCGGACATGTGGTCGGCGTGGCCGTGGCTGATCGCGATGTGGGTCGGCTCGATCTCCTCCGCGGTCGCCACCGCGCTCGGGTTGTTCGGCTTGAGGAAGGGGTCGACCAGGACCGTCGTCTCCCCCTCGCTCAGCTCGAAGCACGAGTGTCCGTGGAACTTGATCTCCATCTTCAGCGCTCTCCTTCCGGGCCGTCCGGCCCCTCGCTCATCTCCTCTTTCAGTGCCCAGCCGACGGCGACGCCAACCATCATCCCCATCCGCGCCTCCTCGGCGAGCAGGGTGCGCACGACCGCGATCCGCTCCTCGGGGTCGGGGACGGTGGCGGCCTTCAGCGACTCGCTCTCGTGCGACTCGCCGAACCAGCCGCCCTCGGCCAGCGCCGCCGCCAGCACCTTCTGCAGCTGCGGCGCTGCGCGGGCGACGATCGCCTCCGCCTCGGCGAAGCGGTCCGCCTCGGCCAACCGCTCGATTGCGGCTTCCAGCCGCTGCTGGTCATCCGGCGCCATAGGCCCCTCAGCCTAGACGCGAAGCGCCGCGGCGGCGAGGCCGGCCAGGCCGCCGACGGCGGCGCCTGCCAGGCCGGCGAAGGGGTCGGCGGTCGACTCGAAGATCGGCAGCGCCAGCAGGACAGCGGCGGCGACCGCGACGCCGATCGCGTCGTAGTCGTCGTCGACCGCGCCGCCCGCCTCGGCGCGGCGCAGCGCGAACCAGGCGGCGAGCGCGCCCAGCGCCATCCCGTTGCCGCCGGCGATCGGGACGAGCTCGCTCCGCGCTTCGGCGACCCCGGCCGCGGCCAGCGCGCCCAGCGCGCCACAGCCGAGCAGCAGCAGCGCCGTCGCCGCCGTCCCGAGGCGTCGCTCGACGCCGATGCCGAAGATCGCCAGCGCCACGGCGACGACGAAGAGATAGCCGACGTCCGCATAGACGAAGGGAGTCGTGAGCAGCCGCCACCATTCGCCCCCGATCGGGGTGACGAAGGCGCCGAGCGTGGCCGGCGCGGCGCCGCTCGCCTGCTGCCCCAGCAGCAGCGCCGCCGGGGCGAGCACCGCGGCCGACGTCGCGTAGGGCCGCTGCCGCCCGGCCGCGTCGTCGCGCCTTCGCATGCGCACGCGGAAGAGGCGACGGGCGGGGCGTCGGCGGGGCTTCGCCTCGAGCCCGTCGCCGCGGCGCTCCAGCTTCGGCGCCCGCTTGCGCAGCCGCGCGCCGCAGTAGGGGCACTCGGTGACGTAGGGACTGACCTCGGAGCCGCAGTTCTTGCAGATGACGCTGAGCTCAGTCTCGCTCATGGTCCTCCGAGGATAGCCCCAGCATCCAGCCGCTCGGGGCGCCACGCCGGTGGCATACTGCGGGGACACCGTCTTAGTGCCTGCCCGAGGAGGAATCCAGCGTGGAGTTGAAGAGCCTGACCGAGCAGAAATCGCTTCTCGCCGAGCTGGCGCCCGGCAAACGCACCCGCCTGCGTCGCCTGTTGTTCGAGTTCGGGCCGGGCAACGGCACCCTGATGCTGCTGCCGATCGACCAGGGCATCGAGCACGGCCCGCGCGACTTCTTCCCCAACCCGGCCTCCAAGGACCCCGACTACCAGTTCCGGCTCGCCGCCGAGGCCGGCTACTCGGCCCTCGCCTGCCAGATCGGGATGGCGTCCAAGTACTACCCCGACTACGCCGGCCAGGTGCCGCTGATCCTCAAGGTCAACGGCAAGACCGACATCCCCTCCTCCGCCCAGGCGCTCTCCACCTGCAACGCCAGCGTCGAGGACGCGGTGCGGCTCGGCGCCGACGCGGTCGGCTACACCCTCTACGTCGGCTCGGCGCGCCAGAACGAAGACCTCGCTCAGCTGCGCGGCGTGCGCGAAGACTGCGATCGCTACGGCATGCCGCTGATCGTCTGGTCCTACCCACGCGGCGAAGCGGTCGACGCCAAGGGCGGCCCCAACTCCTTCTACGCGATCGACTACGCGGCGCGGATGGCGATGGAGATGGGCGCCGACGTGGTCAAGCTCAACATGCCGAAGATCAACCCCGAGAAGGACAAGGACGCGCCGGCCCCCTACAACGAGATGGAAGTCGACCAGGCCGAGGCGATCCGCCACTGCGTCGAGTCGGCCGGGCGCTCGCTGGTCGTCCTCTCCGGCGGCTCCAAAGTCGACGACGAGGTCGTCCTCAACCACTGCCGCGAGATCATGCAGGCGGGCGGCACCGGGGTGATCTTCGGGCGCAACGTCTGGCAGCGCGAGTGGAACGAGGCGCTGGAGATAATCGCCCAGATCAAAGAGACTCTGCTGAACAACGTCCGGCGGATCCCGTAGGCGCCCTATAACCGGCGCATCTTGGGGCTAGGGCGCCTGGCTCGTGAACAAAGAACTCGCGGGCAGCATTTTCCTGCTCCTGGTCATCGCTCTCCTGGTAATTCGACCATGGGAGGAGGATCCCGACGCGGGTCCGGCGGCGGTGCGCGCTGAGGTCGTGCGGGTGGTCGACGGGGACACGGTCGAGGCGCGGGTCGAGGGCGAGGGCGAGGACGTGCGCCTGATCGGCGTCGACACGCCGGAGACGGTGAAGCCGGGGGCGCCGGTCGAGTGCTTCGGGCAGCGCGCCTCGCGCTTCGCCCACCGGCGCCTCGAGGGGCGTGAGGTCCGCCTCGTCTTCGACGAGGAGCGTCGCGACCGCTACGGGCGGCTGCTCGCCTACGCCTACCTGCCGCGGCCGACTTTTCCCGGGTCCCCGCCAGGGAAAGGCCGACAGCGCGAGTTGTTCGTCAACGCCGCGCTCGTCCGCCGCGGCCTCGCCCGCACGCTGACGATCCCGCCCAACGACCGCTTCGCGCCGCGCCTGGAGCGCCTGGAGCTGCGTGCGGCCCGCGCCGGACGCGGCCTCTGGAGCGCCTGCGGGCCCTGAAAAACCCGTCGACGGGCCGATTTCCCACCGAATAGGCGCGTTTTCGGCCCGTCGGCGGGGGATACAAGCGCTCATGCAGCTTTGCTACGGTCCGCGTCGGCCTGCGGGCCCCTCATATGCGAATGCGCCAGAGCATCAACCAGTTCGAGGTCGCCTTCGAGCAGGAGACGACCTTGGAGCGCCGTCGCCGCGAGCAGCTGCGCCGACGCGCGGCCAACCGCTCGCGGGAGCGCCGCATGACCCGCAACGAGCAGCACGGCAAGGTGCGGTTCAGCGTCCTCGCGGTCTGCCTGACCGCGACCGTCGCGGTCGTGGTCGTGGCGATGTTCGAGGCCCTCTCTTTTCTGATGGCCTAGAGACCACCCGACCGGCGACGCCGCGAAACGCCTGCAAGGTTGAATAGACTCGCGCGCCGATGGCACGACGCTCACTGAAGCCACAGCTGAACCAGATCCGCGCCTGGGTGCGGCAGGGCCGCACCGACGCCTGGATCGCCCACCAGCTCGAAGTCTCCGCCGCCGAGCTGCGCGAGTTCCGCAAGCAGCACGACCTCATGCCCGACGGCGAGGAGGCCGGCGCGGACGAAGTCGACCTGCGCGACGAGATCGAGGCGGAGGTCGAGGCCGCGACGGTGGAGGAGGCCGAGGAGGAGCCTGAGGAGGCCGAGGAGGAGCCGGAAGAGGCCGAGGAGCCGGAAGAGGAGCCTGCCGGCGAAGAAGAGGACGAGGCCGAGGACGAGGAAGAGACCAAGGCCGGGGCCGAGAAGCCGAAACCGGCGCGGGCGCGGAAACCGGCTCGCAAAGAGAGCAAAGCCGGCGGCGACGGGGACGGCGAGCGGCCGCGGCGTCGTCGCAGGCGCGGCAGGCGGGGCGGCCGCGGCCGGCGCAGGGAGTACGAGGCGACCTTCGACCACGGCGAGCGCGACGGCTACGGCCTCTGGCTCGACCCCTCGGTGAAGGACAACCAGGTTTACGCCGAGCACTGGGCCGGCAAGCGCGAGGTCACGGTCCGCATCGACGCCGACCAGATCATCATCCGCCGCGCCGGCGAGAGCGGCGGCGAGTCGGACCGTAGCGACTGATCGTCTAACCAAGCAGGGCCAGGATCTCGCCCTTCGGGCTCGCACGCGCCTCAGGCGCTGGAGCGTGGGTGCTCTGCACGCGAGCGACCGAGGACGCCGCCATGCGCCGGTTAGGGCACGCGTACGAATTAGTGGCGGAATTTGACGAGTGGCTGGGCGTGACTGACGTCGCACGTGGGATGAGTCGATGCCTGGGCATCGGCGATTCCCACGGGTGGCGTCAGGCGCGTCCAGACGCCGTCAAAGCCGTCAAATAATTCGTACGCGTGCCCTTAGACGGGCAGTCGCCGGCCGCCGGCGAAGTCGACGGCGCCACGCAGGTAGAGCCAGAAGGCGGCGTCGGCCAGCGTCTGCGGGTCGATGGTGGCCGCGGGCGCCACGTCGAGGGCGACCTGCTGGCACCAGTCGGTCCCCCGCGCGTAGAGGTCGGCCAGCTCCGCCGCGCGGAAGGTGGGACCGATGCGGCGGCGCAGCTCGTCCTGGATCGCGCCGACGATGCGCTCGGCCTGCCGCCGCTCGCGCGCGTCATCGATCTCTCCGAGGGACCGCCGGCCCTCCTCCCACTGGAAGAGCGCGTTTTCGAGCGGATAGCTCATCGCGGCCGAGGTTAGCGAGCGTCGGCCGGCTGCTGTGGAACCCGCTGCAGGGGAGCGTTGGCTGGGCCGCAGGCGGCCGGGTCGAGGCGGCCCTCGACCCACCAGACCGTTACCGAGCCTTCGCGGTCGATCGGGGTCACGGCAGGCTCGCCGCGCAGCCAGCCGGCCTCGGGCGAGGGGATCGGCTCGTCGGGCTCGATGAAGTTGAGGAAGGGCACCGTGACCAGGTAGTCGAGGTTTGCGGCATTGACCGCGGCTCGGAACTCCGCACAGGTGGGGATCGCGTTGAAGGCCCCATGCGGGCCCTTGGCGCCGAGGTAGCGGACTCGGTTCGACAGGTCGGTGCCGTAGAAGCCGTACTGCAGGAAGCCGGCGGTCGTGCCGGCGAGGCCGATGCGGGCGTCCTCGATCTCGCGGGCCCAGCGGTAGGCCGAGTCGAGGTCCATGCCGGGGATCGCCGCCGCCGGGTCGGCGTTGGCGAAGCGGTCCTCGAGGTAGTCGCGCTGCAGCGGGTAGCCGATCGCCGCGATCGCCATAGCCAGGGCGACGAAGCCGCCGGTGACCGCAGCCCGCGAGGCGCCTCGGCGTCTGGCGAGCACCAGGGCGGCGGGGATCAGGACGAAGAGCAGGGCGAGGCCCCAGGCGAACAGGCGGTCCGGGTCGCGGACCACCGCGTCGGCGCGGTTGGTGACGAGCATGAGCACGAGAAGCGCGGCTAGGGACGCCCAGAGCCAGAGCTTGTGGCCGCGGGTCCTGTCACCCGCGGAAGGGAAGTATCTGGTCCATGAGAAAACGGCAACGGGCAGCAAGGTCAGGCCTGCCAGGAGAGCCGGAATGGCGTAGCGGATGTTGATGCCGAAGCCGACGGGTTCGCCCTCGGCGCCGGCGGCGCTGAGGGGCGTGAAAACATAGGCCAGCAGGCCAAAGAGGGCCACGGCGCCCATCCAGCGGAGGCCGTGATCGCGCCGCTGCAGAAGGGCCAGGAGGCCACCGGCGATCGCGCCGGCGATGACAAGTGGCCAAAGGGCGCCGAAGGCGTTGTCGAGGCCGGGGCCGAAGTAGTCGCGCCAGACGGCGGTGTCGGTGGCGTAGTGAACAACCGAGAAGTCGGGCCTGCCGCTCTGCAGCCGCTCCGGGTGTGGCAGCGAGATCGGCCCCAGGCTCTCCAGTTGGGGTAGAGGATTGCCCGTGATTACGAGGTTTCGCAGGTACCAATAGCCACCGCCGGCCAGAGCTGGCAGAAACCACCACGCTGCGCCTGCCCAGCGCCTGCCAGACGGCGCCAACGCCAGAACCGCGACGCTCAACGCCGCCGCCATAGCGACCGCCGTCGACTTGGTGCCCACGGCCATACCAGCCGCTAGCCCCGCCACGGCCAGAGCCCAGCCGACCTGCAAAAACGCCTCTCCCGTGGGTGGCGTGGAGGGGGGGTGCCGGGGCGGCGCGGCGTCCTGTTCTTCGCCCCAACCCCCCTCTCGGACGGCCGCAGACTCCCCTGGCGAAGAACCCAGCGACTCCCCGGCACCCCCCCTCCGCGACAGGACCCGCGGGCCGCAAGCGTTTATGAGGATCGCAATCGCCGCCAGCAGCAGCGCCGCCGCCATCAAATCGTTCTTCGCCGCCCCCGGCTCCCGGACCACAAGCGTGTGACACTCGAGGATGACGGCAGCCGCGACGACAGCAAGCGGTCCCCGTCCGTACGGCCTGCCGATGCACCAAGCAGCCAGGAAGGCAATCGCCAGCCAACCGAAGTTGAGGAAGAGGCCCAGCGTGTCCCGCTCGGTGAGCAGGATGCCGACCGCGTGCAGCAGCTCGGAGTTCTGTGGATAGAACCAGTTGGTGAAGACGGTCTCCGTGTAGTGCAGCCCGGTCACGGAATGGCTGTTCGCCATCTCCACCGCGAAGGGCATGTGGTACCAGAGCGAATCGAAGTTGAAGATCCCGCGACTCAGCGCGTCAGCAGTGGTCAGTCCCCAGTGCGCGAAGACCACCGCGATCACGCCCACGGCCACCAGCGTCCCTATCTGCTTCGTCTCTCCCGCGGGTGGCGTGGGGAGGGGGTGCCGGGGGGGCGCGGCGTCCTGTTCTTCGCCCCTACCCCTCTCTCGGACGGCCGCCGGCTCTCCTGGCGAAGAACCCAGCGACTCCCCGGCACCCCCCCTCCGCGACAGGACCCGCGGGCCGGCGGCCCCCCACGACAGGACCCGCGGGCCACAAGCGACCACTGCCGCCAGTAGTACGGCCGCGCCCACGAGCGCCCACGCGTAGAGCAACTGAAGCACCCCGAGCACCTCCGAGAGCCAAATGAGCAGGGCGACACCGAGGATGGCGTCCACCAGGTGAGCAGGCGCTCCATCCCACGCCGGCAGGAGGTGCTTACGCAGCCGCACCGCGCTGAAGCCCAACGACAGCACAACGATCGCCGGCAGGGCGATGCCAAGGACGTAGGAGCCGGCGCTAACCACCGGACGGCCTCCCCGGAGCCGCTAGCGCAGGCCCTGGACGACGACCGGCGTCTCGCCTTCGGCGACCATTCCCTGGGCACGCGCCTTGCGGGCGATCGTCATCGGGTCGTCGGCCGACTGGACGCGCCGGTGCAGGCGCTTGTTCTCGTCCAACCGTTCGTGGAATTCCGCCTTGGCCGCGCTCGTCGCGGTGTAGGTCTGGAACAGGTCGATCGCCGGGTTGAGGTAGGAGTAGAGGACGGCGGCGAGGACCAGCGTCAAGGCGATCCGCCCGACCCGATCCCAGCGGATGCGGCTGCCGCCGCGCCGCGCGGCGGGCCTGCGGCGGGCCGCCGGGCGGCGCCTGGGACGGGACGCGGTCCGGCTGCGGCTGCGGCTGCGGGCGGCCATGTCCGTCTCTTTGCGGCCGAAGGCCGCAATCCTTCACCGGACGGAGGTTTGGGCGAAGGCGTTCAGGCCCGCGAACTCGGCCGATGACCCAAGCTCCTCCTCGATCCGCAGCAACCGGTTGTACTTGGCGACGCGGTCGGAGCGCGAGGGGGCGCCGGTCTTGATCTGGCCGGCGCCGGTACCCACCGCGAGGTCGGCGATCGTCGTGTCCTCGGTCTCGCCGGAGCGATGCGAGATCACCGCCGTGTAGCCGGCCTCGCGGGCGGTGCGGATCGCCTCCAGGGTCTCGGTCAGGGTGCCGATCTGGTTGACCTTGACGAGGATCGAGTTGCCGACGCCGAGCTCGATCCCGCGTCGCAGCCGCTCGGGGTTGGTGACGAAGAGGTCGTCGCCGACCAGCTGCACCCGCTCCCCCACCTTCTCGGTCAGCAGCTTCCAGCCGTCCCAGTCCTCCTCGTCCATGCCGTCCTCGATCGAGACGATCGGGTAGCGCGAGCAGGCGTCCTCCCAGTAGGCGGCCATCTCCTCGGAGGAGAGCGTGCGGCCCTCGTGCTCGAGCACGTAGGCGCCGCCCTCGAACACCTCGCTGGTCGCCGGGTCGAGGGCGACGAAGACGTCGCTGCCGGGTTCGTAGCCGGCCGCCTCGACCCCGGCCAGCACCGCCTGCAGCGCCGCCTCGTTGGAGTCGAGGTCGGGCGCGAAGCCTCCCTCGTCGCCGACCGCGGTCGAGAGCCCCTGCGAGACGAGGCTCCTCTTCAGGGCGTGGAAGACCTCGGCGCCGACCCGCAGGCACTCCGAGAAGCTCGCCGCGCCCCCCGGCACGATCATGAACTCCTGGAAGTCGACCGAGTTGTCGGCGTGGGCGCCGCCGTTGAGCACGTTCATCATCGGCACCGGCAGCAGGGTCGGCTCGCCGCCGCCGTAGAGCTCGGCCAGGTAGCGGTAGAGCGGCCGGCCCGAGCCGGCCGCCGCCGCCTTCGCCGCCGCCAGCGAGACGCCGAGGATCGCGTTGGCGCCGAGCCGGCCCTTGTTCGGCGTGCCGTCCAGCTCGATCATCGTCGCGTCGAGGGCGCCCTGCTCGGCGGCGCGCGCTCCCTGCAGCGCCTCGGCGATCTCGCCGTTGACGTTCTCGACCGCCCGCGCGACCCCCTTGCCGGCCCAGCGCTCGCCGCCGTCGCGCAGCTCGACCGCCTCGAACTCGCCGGTCGAGGCGCCCGAGGGCACCGCCGCCATCCCGCGCGCGCCCGAGCCCAGCACCACCTCCACCTCGACCGTGGGATTGCCGCGCGAGTCGAGGATCTGCCGCGCGTGGATGGAGGAGATGGCGCTCACGGGGGCGCGAGTCTAGAGGACCGCCTGGTCGCCCGGGCGGGCTATTCGGAGGGCGGGGCGCCGGTCGGCGGCGGCACCGCGCCGCCCGGCAATTCGGTCGCGCCCGCTTCTTCGGCGCCTTCGACCGGACGCGGCCGCTGCGCCATCGGCGTTCCGTTCGGCACGAGCGGCGTCACCGTCCCCGGCATGGCCGGGACCAGCTGGGAGACCGGCGCCGGGCAAGCTTCGGGCCGCCCGCCGTCGGGGTCCGCTTCGTAGCAGCCCGGCGGCGCCGTCGCCGGATGGCCGTCGCCCTTGAAGTTGGCGCAGCGCTGGGTCAGGTAGTCCTCGTCGCAGAAGGTGCGCGCGGTCCACGTGGTGTTGAAGCTGCCGACCAGCGCATTGAAGTATTCCTGTTCGGCCTGCTGGGCGATCGTGCCCTGGATCTGCGATTCGACTTCTTTCAGCTCCTGCACCTGTTCGGGGTTGGTGTTCGTCACTTCGAAGACCGTGAAGCCCCGCTGCGCGTCGAGCGGCCCTTCCACCTGGCCTTCGGGCGCGTTGAAGACCGCTTCGTTCAGCGGTTCTTCCAGCGTGCCTTCGGTCACGCCTTCCTGCAGCCCGCCGTTGTTTTTCGTGGCCGGGTCTTCGGAGTATTTTTTGGCGACTTTTTCCCAGTTCCCCTGGGTGTTGTCTTTGCCCAGCGCGATCCGCGCCTGTTTCGCTTTTTTGCGGTCTTTGTTGACGATCAGGCGCACGTCGCGGCTCGCCTGCTGGGTGAACTGGGTGTCCTTGGCCGCCTCGTAGTAGGCCTCGATTTCGCTCTGGCTCGGTTCCGAGATTTCATTCTGGAGCTGTTGCTGGAGCTTCGTGCTGAGCACCTGCAGTTCGACCCTTTCGCGCACGTCCTCGCGCGTGTATTTCGCTTCTTTGAGGAAGTCGCGGAATTCTTTCGGCGACTGAAAGCTTTCGTCTTTCAGTTTTTTCAGTTCTTTCTCGATTTCCGCCTCGCTGACCGAGAGGCCCTTTTCGTCGGCGAAGCCGCGCAGCCAGATCGCTTCGAAGAGCGAGTTCAGCGCCGTTTCCTTCAGTTCGTCGTACTGCGCGTCGCCCGGTTTGGGGACTTTCTGGACGCCCGCCTGCGCCGCCGCCTGCTCGAGCGCCTGGTCGAACTCGGCCTGGGTGATCTCGCCGGTGTCGCCCGGGGCGTCCTCGACGTAGGCGACGGCGCCCTCGGGGACGCCCGGGTCGCCGATCCCCTCGGCGATCGCGACGATCGCGAAGAGCAGGACGAAGCCGGCGCCGAAGACCAGCAGGCCGAAGCGGCGCGCAGCAGCGCGGCCCGGGGCATTGCCCGCCCCGCCCTTGCCGGGCGCCTGTCTCCCACCCTGAGGACTCACGACATCGGGAGCATATCTTCTTCGACTAAATCCTCGCTCAACGCCTCGCGCAGCCCCTCGGCCATCGCCAGCACCGCCGCCAGGCGGGCCTCGGGCTCGTCGGGCACGCGCACCGAGGCGGTCTGCTCGCGCCACTCGTACAGCGCCCCCTCGACCCGCTCGCGCAGCGCCCCCGCGCCCTCGGAGTCGAGCTTCACCCCGACCACGCTGAGCCGGCCGCCGCGCAGCTCGACGCTGCGCGCCCCGGCCAGGCGCAGTTCGATCCGCGCCCGCTGCAGCGCCAGCAGGTTCTCGACCTCGGCGGGCAGCGGCCCGAAGCGGTCGAGCAGCTCGTCGGCGATCGCCCGCAGCTCGCCCGGCGCCCGCGCCGCGACGATGCGGCGGTGGAGGTCGATCTTGGCGGCCTCGAAGGGGATGAAGGAGGCCGGCAGGTAGGCGTCGACCGGGACGTCGAAGCGCAGTGGCTCGGGCGGCTCCTCGGCCCCCTCGCCGGCGGCGCCGGCATCGGCCACGGCCTCGTCGATCATCTGGCAGTAGAGCTCGAAGCCGACCGCGGCGACGTGGCCCGACTGCTCCTCGCCGAGCAGGTCGCCGGCGCCGCGGATGTCGAGGTCGCGCATCGCGATCTTGAAGCCCGAGCCGAGCTCGGTGTGGTCGGCGAGGGTGGCGAGCCGCGCCGAGGCCTCCTCGGTCAGCGTCTCCTCGGAGGGGTAGAGCAGGTAGGCGAAGGCGCGCTCGCGCGAGCGTCCCACCCGGCCGCGGATCTGGTAGGCCTGGGCGAGGCCGAGCTGGTCGGCGCGCTCGACGATCAGCGTGTTGGCGGTCGGGATGTCGAGGCCGGACTCGATGATCGTCGTCGTCGCCAGGCAGTCTGCTTCGCCGCGCAGGAAGCGCATCATCGTCTCCTCCAGCAGCCCCTCGTCCATCTGCCCGTGCGCTTCGGCGATCCGCGCCCGCGGCGCCAGCGAGCGCAGCCGCTCGGCAGCCTCGGGCAGCGAGTCGATCCGGTTGTGCAGGAAGAAGGACTGGCCGCCCCGCTCCAGCTCGCGCTCGATCGCCCGGCGCACCAGGTCCTCGTCGTAGGGGCCGACGTAGGTGCGCACCGGGCGGCGCCCCTCGGGCGGCGTCTCGATCGTCGAGATGTCGCGCAGGCCGGCGAGGCTCATCTGCAGGGTGCGCGGGATCGGCGTCGCCGAGAGCGCCAGCACGTCGACCTTCAGCTTCAGCTGGCGCAGCAGCTCCTTCTGCTTGACGCCGAAGCGCTGCTCCTCGTCGAGGATCAAGAGCCCCAGGTCCTTGGCGCGCACGTCGCGGGAGAGCAGCCGGTGGGTGCCAACCAGGACGTCGACCTGGCCCGCCTCGTAGCGGCGCAGCACCTCCTTCACCTCGGCCGGCTTGCGCAGGCGCGAGACCCACTCCAGCGTGAAGGGAAGGTCGGCGAGGCGCTCGCGGAAGGTGCCGAAGTGCTGCTGGGCGAGGATCGTCGTCGGCGCCAGCATCAGCACCTGCTTGCCGTCGGAGGCGCACTTGACCGCGGCCCGCAGCGCCACCTCGGTCTTGCCGAAGCCGACGTCGCCGCAGACCAGCCGGTCCATCGGCTGCTCGGACTCCATGTCCGCCTTGACCGCCTCGATCGCCTCCAGCTGGTCGGCCGTCTCGCGGTAGGGGAAGGCCGTCTCCATCGCGATCTGCCACTCGCCGTCGGGCGGGAAGGGGTGGCCCTTGCGGGTGCGCCGCTCCGCGTAGAGGTTGAGCAGCTCGCCGGCCAGGGCGCCGGCGGCGCGCCGGGCGCGCGCCTTCATGTTCTGCCAGCGCTTGCCGCCCAGCGCCGAGAGGGTCGGCGTCGCGCCGGCGCCGGCGTAGCGGCTCAGCTTCGCCAGCTGCTCGGTGGGGACGTAGACGCGGTCCTCGCCCTTGTATTCGAGGTAGAGGTAGTCGCGGGCGACGCCGCCGACCTCGCGCGTCTCGAAGCCGGCGAAGCGGGCGACGCCGTGGTCCTCGTGGACGACGTGGTCGCCGACCCGCAGGTCGCTGAAGGCAAGCCGGCCGCGACCGGCGGTGGGGGCGCCCTCGGCGGCGCGACGGCGCCGGTGGACGAGGCGGCGGAAGGGGTAGACGGCGAGCTTCAGCTCGGGGCTGATGAAGCCCTCGCGCAGGCGCGCCGCGGCGAAGGCGAGGCCGGGCTCGGGCGAGAGCCGGCCGTCGAGCAGGGTCGCGTCGAGCCGGTCGAGGCCGTAGCGGGCGCGCTCCGCCTCGCCGCGGCTGTCGAAGGCGACGACGGCGCGGTAGCCGGAGTTGACCAGCTTGCGCAGCTCGCCCTCCGCCTCGGAGATGCTGCGCGCCGGCGACTCGGCGCGGGCGGCGCGGAAGGCATCGGCTCCCTCGTCCTCGCCGGCCCCGCGGACCGCGAGGACGGCGCGGGCCGCGAGCGGCGCCGCCACGTCGACGTAGAGCCGGCTGGCGTCCTCGGCGTGCATCGACGCGGTCGCGTCCTCCCAGTGGTCGCGCAGCGCCGGCTCGATCTCCTCCGCCGCGGCGAGGACGACGGCGGCATCGGCCGGCACCAGGTCGAGCGGCGCGCCGAAATGCTCCAGCGGCAGCTCCTCCAGCCGGCGGTGGGCTGCGTCGAGCTCGGCGGCGGGCGCCAGCTCGACCCGCTCGGCGTCGCCCAGCGAGCGCTGAGTGAAGGTGCTGAACCAGCGCATCGACTCGATCTCGTCGCCGAACAGCTCGATCCGCACGGCGCGCTCCTCGGTCGCCGGGTAGACGTCGAGGATGCCGCCACGGACGGCGAACTGGCCGCGCTCCTCGACCTGCTCGACCCGCTCGTAGCCGGCCGAGACGAGGTCGTCGGCGACCGCGTCGAGCGGCACCTCCTCGCCGAGCGAGAGGGCGAAGCCGGCGGGGCGCAGGGAGGCGTCGGGCACCGCCTCGGCCAAGGCGGTCGCGCCGGCGACGACGACCGCGTCGGGCTCGCCGCCGCGCAGCGCCTCGAGCGCGTCGATCCGCAGCCCGACCAGGTGCGGCGGCGGGCTGACGTGGGAGGCGTAGCCGGTGCCGCGCGAGGGATAGAGGCGGACGCGGCGCGGCGCCAGGTAGGCGCGCAGGTCGGCGGCGAGGTCGAGGGCGCCGCGGTCGTCGGCGCTGACCAGCAGCGCCGGGCGGCCGGCCAGGCCGCGGTCGTCCTCGAGCAGCGTCGCCAGCAGCAGCGGCCGCAGCGGCGCCGAGGCGCCAACCTCGACCGCCTCGCCCCCACCCGCCTTACGCACGCGGCCGGCGAGCGCGTGCAGGCGCTCGTCCTCGGCGGCGATCTCGAGCAGTGGGCGAAGTGACATGGCAGGCAAAGCGCCCGGATCGGGCGAGCCGGGCGGGTGTCGCTCGATTCTACGAGGCGCGATGCTCGCGCGAGAACGTCAGTCTGCGTAGGGGAGGCCGGGGCCGGAGCGTTGCCACTCGACCTGGGCCTCTCCCTCAGCCTTGGAGCGGCCCTCGACGTCGTCCCACTCGTGCAGCATCCGCTTCAGCCGGGCGACCGCCTCGGGTGGGTGGGCGGCGACCGAGGCGGCGAGCTCCAGCGCCGCCTCCTCCGTGCTCGCCGCCGGCGCGACGCGGTTGACCAGTCCCAGCCGCAGCGCCTCGTCGGCGCCGACCGTGCGCGAGCTGAACAGCAGGTACTTGGCAGTCGCCAAACCGCACAGCGTCACCAGCCGCGCCGGGCCGACCGGGACGCCGAGCGCCGCGCCCGGGAAGCGCAGGCGCAGGTTGGCGCCGCCGACGCGCATGTCGCAGGCGACGGCGATCTCCGCCCCGCCGCCGACCACGTCGCCGTGGCAGACGGCGACGGTCGGCTTGGGGAAGCCGGCGATCGCGTCGTAGACGTCGGCGAAGAGCTGCATGCGGCGCAGCTTGCCGTCCGCGTCGAGCCGCTCCTTGACGTCGGCGCCGGCCGAAAGGCCCATCTGGTCGGAGGAGCTGACGACCAGCACGCGAACCGCGTCGTCCTCGCGCGCCGCCGCGAGGCGCCCCAGCAGCTCCTCCAGCATGCGCGTGTCGATCGCGTTGCGCGCCTCGGCGCGCACGAGGCGCAGCAGCGCCACACCCTGCTCGTCGACCCGGTAGGAGGTGCGCTCCGTGGCCGTCTCAGCGCTCATCGTCGCCGGAGCCTATTTCCTCGACCAGCCGCTCGGTCTCGCCCGCGGCGCCGCCGATCAGCTCGTCGACCTCGGCGCGGGGCTCGCGGAAACGCCCCAGCACGTAGGCGGAGACGACCTCGGGATCGGTCGAGTCGGGCCGCCCCACCCCCACCCTGACCCGCCAGAAGCCCTCGTCGCCGAAGCCGCGCCGCAGGCTCTTGAGGCCGTTGTGGCCGGCGAGGCCGCCGCCCAGCTTCACACGGACCTCGCCGAAGGGAAGGTCGATCTCGTCGTAGAGCACGACGACGCGGTCGAGCGGCGCCTTGAGCGAGCCGCGCGCCGGGCCGGCCGAGTCGCCGCAGGCGTTCATGTAGGTCTGGGGGAGGAGGATCGCCACCCGCGGCCCGCCGGGCCCCGCCCTCCCTTCGGCGATCAGCCCGCCGAAGCGCTTCTTCGCCCGCGGCAGGCCCCAGCGGCGCGAGAGCTCCGCCGCCGCCTCGAAGCCGACGTTGTGACGCGTGCCGGCGTGCTCGCGACCCGGGTTGCCGAGGCCGACGATCAGGATGCGGTCGCCCTGCTCGCCCCCGCGGCGGCGGAAGACCGGCAGGGCCTAATCCCCGGAGTCGCCGGAGTCGCCCGACTCGCCGCCCTCGTCCTCGCCGCCCTCCTCGGCGGCGGGCGCCTCGCCCTCCTCGCCGACCAGCTCGGCCTCCTCCTCGACCTCGGGCTCGGGCTCTTCCTCGACCCGCGGCGGCGAGAGGGTGGCGATCGTGATCTCGTCGAGGTCCTCGGCGACGAACTCGACACCCTCGGGCGCCTCGACGGCGGAGAGCTGCACGGTGTCATTGATCTGCATCGCCGAGACGTCGGCGACGAGCCGCTCGGGGATCTCGGTCGGCAGCGCTTCGACGGTGATCTCGCGGGTGATGTGCTCGAGCACGCCGCCCTCCTTGACGCCGGGCGCCGCCTCGGCGCCCTCGAGCTCGATCGCCACCTCGGCCTGGATCGCCTCGTCGAGCTTCACCTCCTGCAGGTCGATGTGCTGCAGGGTGTCGCGCACCGGGTGCAGCTGCTGCTCCTTGACCACGACCGGGACCGCTTTGGAGCCGTCCAGCTCGAGGTCGAAGAGCGCCTGGCCGCCGGCCAGCACCGTGCGCACGTCGCGCTCCACCGCCTGGAAGTGGCGCGCCTCGGCGCCGCCGGCGTAGACGACGCCGGGGACGAGCTTCTCGCCGCGCAGGCGGCGGGCGCTGCGCGAGCCGAACTCCGTGCGCGGAGCGGCCTTCAGCTTTGCGCGGGTGCGAGCCATCGGACGCGGGAGGATACCTATGACAACCTTCGAAGCATGGCCGACGACGGCAAGATCCCCAAGGGGCGGGTGCGGCGCTCGGCGAAGCTCGGTTCGATCGTCGGCCTGCAGGGCGCCCGCTACGCCGGCACCAAGGCGGCCAACGTCGCCCGCTCCGAGGAGGGCGGCAAGGAGCGGCTCGAGCAGCGCCACATCGAGACGGCGATGAAGATGGCCGGGGCGCTCGGCCAGATGAAGGGGGCGGCGATGAAGCTGGGCCAGTTCGCCTCCTTCATCGACACCGAGTTCATCCCCGACGAGTACCGCGAGATCTACCAGGAGCAGCTGGCGCAGCTGCGCACCTCGGCGCCGCCGATGCCCTGGGAGAAGGTCGAGAAGGTGCTGGAGGAGGAGTACGAGGGCGAGCCGGTCTCCGAGCTCTTCGCCGAGTTCGACCAGGAGGCGTTCGCCGCCGCCTCGATCGGCCAGGTGCACCGCGCCGAGCTGCTCGACGGGCGCCGCGTCGCGGTCAAGATCCAGTACCCGGGGATCGCCGAGGCGCTCGACGCCGACCTGCGCAACGCCGGCACGATCGTCCGCCTCGCCCGCGCGCTGGCCCCCGGCCTCGACGCCAAGGCGATCGCCAAGGAGATTCGCGAGCGGGTGATGGAGGAGCTCGACTACGAGTACGAGGCGCAGAACCAGCGCTCCTTCGCCCGCGCCTACCGCGACCACCCCTTCATCTACGTGCCCGAAGTGGTGACGCGGCTCTCGCGCCGCCGCGTGCTGGTCACCGAGTTCGTCACCGGGCTCGACTTCGAGCAGATCAAGGAGTTGCCCCACGAGGAGCGCAGCCGCTTCGGCGAGATCGTCTTCCGCGGCAGCCTCGGCTCGATCTTCAACCTGCAGCACTTCAACGCCGACCCCCACCCCGGCAACTACCTGCTGATGGAGGACGGCCGCGTCGCCTTCCTCGACTTCGGCATGACCAAGAAGCTCGACCGCGAGCAGATCGTGCTCGAGCAGCGCGCCTTCGACGCCGCCTCGCGCGACGACCCGGAGGCCTTCCGCGAGGCCCTGCACGACCTCGGCTTCATCAAGCACCCCTCCAAGCTCGACGCCGAGCGGTTGATGGAGCACATGCGGGCGGTCGGTGGCTGGTACATCGAGGACCGCGAGATCGAGATCACGCCGAAGCGGGTGATGAAGATCATCGAGTCGACCAACGACCCGCGCTCGGAGTACTACGACCTGATGCGGCGCGAGTCGATCCCGGCCGAGGAGCTGATGGGGCGGCGGATGGAAGTCGGCGTCGTCGCCGTGCTCGGCCAGCTGCGGGCGAAGCGCAACTGGCACCGAATCTTCCGCGAGTGGGTCTACGCCGACCCGCCGGCGACCGAGCTGGGCGAGCAGGAGTGGGAGTACTTCGAGGCCACGGGGCTAAAGCGGGCGCCCGCTCTGGCCGAAACGCCCTGAGACCACAACGGAGGAGCGACGATGAAGCGGATCAAACGCGGTTGGGCGCTGACCAAGAAGAGCTGGGGCCTGCTGCGCGAGAACCGCCAGCTGCTGCGCTTCCCGCTCTACGGCGCCGCGGCGACGATCGTCACCGCGGCGATCGTCGTCGGCCCGGGGGTCTACCTGATCGACGACGGCCAGGTCGCCTTCGGCGGGCCGCTGGCGGTGATCGGCTTCTACCTGCTGGCGGTGATCGGCATCTTCTTCAGCGTCGGCCTCGCCGCCACCGCGGACGCGATCTTCCGCGGGCGGGAGGCGACGGTCGGCGACGGGATCGCGGTGGCGCGCAGCCGCTTCTCGCAGGTCGCCGGCTGGGCGGCGATCTCGACCGTCGTCGGGCTGATCCTCAGCGCCCTCGAGAACCAGGGCATGGTGGGACAGATCGCCGGCCGCCTGCTCGCCGTCGGCTGGTCGCTGATCACCTTCCTCGCGGCGCCGGTCATCGCGATCGAGGGCACCGGCCCGTTCGCAACGCTGAAGCGCTCCGCCGGCCTCTTCCGCGACCGCTGGGGCCAGCAGATCACCGGCAACATCGCGATCGGCGGCGCCGTCTTCCTGCTCGGCGTCCTGCCCAGCCTGCTGCTGATCGGCGCCGGCGTCGTGGTCTGGGCGACCGCCAGCTTCCTCGGCGCCCTGCTCGCCGTGCTCGGCGTGATCGGCCTGGCGGTCTCGCTGCTGGTAAGCAGCGCCCTCAGCGGCATCTTCGGCGTCGCCCTCTACCGCTACGCCCTCGACGGCGAGGCGGTCGGCGGCTTCACCCCCGAGGAGCTCGAGTCCGCGGTGCGCAGCAAACACGGCCGCAACGCCCCACCGACGGCGACCCCGGGCACGGTTTAGCTCCAGCGCCGGTCAAACCCAGGCACTCCCGCCAAATTGCGGCCACCGCACGTTCACGGGGGGGGTTAATTCCGTTCCGGTTCTCCTTTTGCTTGTGTGGGAAGCAAAAAGCGAACCGGAAGCGATTGGACCGTCGGAAGGGCCTCGGCGCCCGGGACGTTAGGTTTGCGCCATGTCGCTGCGCACTCGACTTGTCGTGTCGCTCGTTGCCGTCGCCGCCCTTGGCTGCCTGCCGGCGACGGGCGCGGCGGCGGCCACCAGCGGGTCGTTTGAGGACGAGATCGGCGATTCCGACGAATTCGCGCCCGACCTCGGCCTGACGACGGTGGCGATCGGCGACGACGAGACGATCTCGGTCGATACGCGGTTCGAGTCGCGCCCGCCGGCCTTCTGGGGCGGCTGCGCCTACTACGTGGTCGGCACCTGCATCCCCGCCGACATGACGGTCACCTGGTACCTCGACCACACTCCCGGCGCGGGCAGCCTCGCCGACGGCGGGGCCGACGCCAAGGTGGTCGCGATCCCGCGCCGCGGCAAGACCACCTGGGAGGGCTCGAACTGGGATACGGCGAACGGCCGCTTCTCGGCCGGGGCGCCGCCCGTCGCCGGCGACGACGAGGACGGCGCCCGCTGGACGCTGCGCCTCGCCGACCTCGGCATCCCGCGGCCGGCGACGCTGCGCATCTGGGCGGTCTCCCTCTACAAGTCCTACAACGGTCTCGGCGTGCTGCTCGAGTACGAGGACGTCGCCGGCCCGGGGACGATCCCGGTCGAGGCGGCGCCGGGCGTCGTCGCCCCGGTCTCCGCCGGCCGCTCCTGCCGGCGCAAGGCGCGCGCCGTCAACCGCATCCAGCGTCGCCTCCGCACCCTGCGGCGCCGGGCGGGTCGCGGCAACCGCAGCGCGCAGCGCAAGCTGCGGCGCACCCGCGCGGTGCGACGGCGCGCGGTGCGGGCGATGAAGCGTCGCTGCGGGGCGCCGGTCAAGCAGGAGGAGCCGCCAGCCGCGGCGCCGCCGGGCTGCAAACTGGTGACCAAGCCGGTGCTCAAACAGGAAGGCGTCGGCATCCACGCCGAATGGGTGGTCAAGCCCGAAGTCGTGGTCGAGTGCCTGAAATGAGTCAGCGCAACGCCGCGTAGAGGCGGGGGTCGTTGGAGCAGAGGCCGCTGACGCCGGCGGCCACCAGCTTGCGCATGCGGGGGAGGTCGTCGACCGTCCAGGCGATCAGCTCGATCCCCGCCTGCCGCGTGACGGCGGCGAGGCGGCGGCTGATTATCGGGTGGTAGACCCACATCGAGTCGACCCCCAGCTGCGGCAGGGCGCCGGCGGCGATCCCGGGCAGGCGGCGGCGCATCGCGACCAGTGCCGCCAGCATCGGCGCCCGCGCCCAGCGCTTCGAGGCCCAGTCCCGCCTCACTTTCGGGTAGGTCCAGCCGCGCCGCAGGCGCGGCTCCAGCTCGCGCATCCGGGCCAGGCTCGAGAGCTCCATCGTCGAGACCATCGCCCGCTCCAGCAAGTCGCGCTCGCGCACCGCCGCGACGACCTCCTCCTCCCTGCCCGCCAGCTTCAGGTCGAGGTCGATCTCGACCCGATCGAGCGGCGGCCGGGTGAAGGCGTCGAGACCCTCGGCCAGGGTGAGCGGCTCGCGCCGCGTCGCGTCGTGCCAGTCGTGGGCAATTACAAGAGGCGACCGCTCCGCGGCGGGGATGCGTGGATGCCCGGTCCGCGTCCAGAGCACGTCCAACTCGACGATGTCAACGCCAACCTCAACCGCCTTCTCAAAGCTCTCGAGAGTGTTCCCGGGAACGAGCAGATCCGCCCCCTTATGTCCTACGCGAATCAACTTCCTACTCAACCTGAGCGGCCTTGTCGACCGCTCAAAACAACTGATTCTCGCCCGCGAAGATCTCCGATACGGAGTCGTCGGTGAAGATGCGGCGGATCGAGTCGGCGAAGGTGCCGGCGGTGGAGAGCACGACGATGTTGTCTGGGGCGCCGGGGCGCAGCGGGATCGTGTCGGTGACGACGATCCGCTCGATCCCCGAGGTCTCGTAGGCGAGCCGCTCGAAAGCGGGGCCGGAGAAGACGCCGTGCGTGGCGCAGGCGATCACCCGCGCCGCGCCCTCCTCGAGCACGGTCTGGGCGGCGGCGCAGAGCGTGCCCGCCGTATCGATCATGTCGTCGACCAGGACCGCCGTCTTGCCCTTGACGTCGCCGACCACGTAGCCGATCTCGGCCACCTGCTGGGCGGGCCGCTCCTTCTCCATCACCGCCCAGTGGGTGCCGATGCGGCGGGCGAAGTTGCGCGCCGTCTTCACCCGGCCGGCGTCGGGGGAGACGATCACCAGCTCCTCGCTCAGTTCCTGGTCCATGAACCACTGGGTCAGCATCGGCATCGCCGTCATGTGGTCGACCGGGACGTGGAAGAAGCCCTGCACCTGGCCGGCGTGCAGGTCCATGGTGAGGACGCGGTCGACGCCGACCCCCTCCAGGCACTTGGCCATGATGCGCGCGGTGATCGGCTCGCGCGGGGCAGACTTCTTGTCCTGGCGGGCGTAGCCGTACCAGGGCAGCACGGCGATGATCCGGTGCGCGGAGGCGCCCTGCGCGGCGTCGATCATCGTCAACAGCTCGACCAGGGCGTCGTTGGGCGTCATCCCGCTCTGCTCGTTGGCGCAGGTCGACTGCACGAGGAAGACGTCGGCGCCGCGGATCGACTCCTCGTAGCGGCAGTAGACCTCGCCGTTGGCGAAGGTCTTCAGCGTGACCTGGCCGAGGTCGAGTTCGAGCTTGCCGGCGACCTTGGCGGCCAGCTCCATCGAGCAGCGGCCGCCGAAGACCATCATCCGCTTCGAGTAGTCGTGCGGGATCGCGGTCGGCGCCGCCGCGGGCTGCTGCTCGATCGTGCTCACGAATCCTCCTCACGGGTCCGCGCGGCCTTGCCCGCCGCGTAGCCCTCGATGTTCCTCTGGTCGTTCTCGCTCACCGCAAGCGCCCCCTCGGGGACATCCTTCCTGATCACCGCACCGGCGCCAGTGTAGGCGTCGTCGCCGACTTGTACCGGGGCGACGAGCATCGTGTCAACGCCGATCCGGGCTCCCGCGCCGATAACCGTGCGGTGCTTGCGGAAACCGTCGTAGTTGGCGGTGATCGTGCCGGCGCCCAGGTTGCTGCCGGCGCCGACCTCGGCGTCGCCGACGTAGGCCAGGTGGGGGACCTTGGCGCCCGGGCCGAGGCGCGAGGCCTTGACCTCGACGAAGCTGCCGGCCTTGGCGCCGTCCTCGAGGCGGGCGCCGGGGCGAAGGTAGGCGAAGGGGCCGACGTCGCAGCCGTCGAGCACCTCGCACTCGACCAGGTAGGAGTGGGGCGCCGAGACGCCCTCGCCGAGCCGCGTGTCGATCAGCGTGCTCAGCGGGCCGACGGTCGAACCGGCGCCCACGGCGGTGGCGCCGCGCAGGCTGGTGCCCGGCTCGATCCGGGCGTCGGCGGCGATCTCGACGCCGGCGTCGATCCAGGTCGAAGCCGGGTCGACGACGGTCACGCCGGCGCCCATGTGAGCGGCGAGGATGCGGCGGCGCGCCTCGGCCTCGACCGCGGCCAGCTCGGCACGGTCGTTGACGCCCATCGTCACGGCGAAGTCGTCGGCGAGGTGGGCGGCGACCGTGTGGCCGGCCTCGCGCAGCGCCGGGAAGACGTCGGGCAGGTAGTACTCGCCCTGCGCGTTGTCGTTGGAGAGGCCGGCGAGCGCGGCGGCCAGCGGCCCGGCGTCGAAGACGTAGGCGCCGGCGTTGATCTCGCGGATCGCCAGCTGCCCGGGATCGGCGTCGCCGGCCGTCTTCGCCTCGACCACGCGCTCGACCTCGCCGCTCGGGCCGCGCACGACGCGGCCGTAGGAGCCGGGGTCGTCGAGCTCGATCGTCACCATCGTCGCCGCCGCGCCGGAGGCGGCGTGGGCTTCGAGCAGAGCGGAGATCGTCGCGGCGGAGAGCAACGGGTGGTCGCCTGACAGGACGAGGACGGTCTCCGCCGCCGCGATCAGCGGCAGCGCCGCCCGCACGGCGCCGCCGGTGCCGTCGGACTCGGGCTGAACCACGGTCTCGACCTCGCCGGGGAGGCCGGCCGAGATGTCGCCCCCCGGCGAGACGATCGCGGCGACGCGGCCGGCTCCGGCCTCACGCGCGGCGAGGATCGGCCAGGCGACCAACGGCCGCCCGCAGACGGGATGCAGCATCTTCGGCAGCGAGGAGCGCATTCGGGTGCCCTCGCCCGCCGCCATGACGAGCACAAGGGGGGAGCTCACTCCTGGATCGTAGTGCTAGGGCGAGCGGGAGAGGTCTTTGCCGAGGAGTGCTACCGACACGAGGGTCCAGCCGGCGAAGATCAGGTCTATGCCGACCAGGAGGCCGATCGCCCAGTCGGCGCTGCTGGGCAGCTCGGCGAGGACGAGGATGCCGATCAGGAGGCCGGCGACGCCGCTGAGGCCGAGCAGGCCGGCGTTCTGCCGGCCGCGGCCGGCGAAGGCGACGGCGATCCGGCCCGCGCCGACGACGAGGAAGTAGATGCCCAGGACGATCGTCAGGGTGAGCGTGCCGTTGTCCGGTTCGACGATCAGCCAGAGCCCGACGATCACCGTCAGGAAGGCCCAAAGCAGCCGCAGCAGCACGGTCCCGATCGAGTGCGCCGTGAACGCCCCGGCAACGAGGAAGGCCCCGGCGATCAAGAGGATCCAGCCGATGAAGATCGCCGTCCCGACCGAGGCCACCGCCGGCACCAGGATCGCCACGCAGCCGACGAAGATCGCCAGCACGCCAACCGCCATCAACGCCTTCCAGCTACGCCGCAGCCCCTCCCGCACCTCCGGATCCATCGCCACTCCACCCATCTCCATGGAATCCATCATAGGCCCGCCCCCGGACGCGATCCGCGGCGCCGCGCAGCGCTAGGCTGGATGGCGCCGATCCGGGGTGGTGTAGCCGGCTAGCACGTCTGGTTTTGGTCCAGGAAGCGAGGGTTCGAGTCCTTCCCCCGGAGCTCGCCGTTGGACGCAGATCTGCGTCCAACGCACACCGCTTTCCCCTTCCGCCGCCGAAAAGCGCACTCCACGTCCGATCGGATTACACCATTACATGACACGTTCGCCCGATCCACACTCACAACGATTCCTGATTGTTCGGATGATGGCTCTCGCTTGCAGAAGAACCGGGACGACCGGTCATCTACGAAAGGAAGCAATGAGCATCAAGAGAGCACTCCCCCTCGCCGGCATGGCACTTGCGTTGGTGGCCTTCGCGGCACCATCTGCCTCGGCCGAATGGCTGCACAACCACGAAGCCATCGAAGCGAACACGACCATCGAAGCCGTAGGCACCGCCGGGTTCACACTCGGCGAAAGCGGCACCACCTGCGAAGTCAACGCCGCGGTCGAAGCAAAAGCCGGCACGACAACAGGCACATTGTTGCACTTCAACATCGGCACTCATAGTGAATGCGTAAGCGAAGGATCGCTTGCCGGCTGCGAAATCGA